>ERZ857629.1231-NODE-1231-length-29196-cov-3.657802_pt1 | contig 29196 bp, 21 predicted proteins | sample MGYA00519700_ERZ857629 | MGnify/ENA primary metagenome ERZ857629 (study PRJEB31778, sample SAMEA3449351) | human gut metagenome | biome: human gut; feature: human-associated habitat; material: faeces | place: United Kingdom | collected 2010/2012 ...
CTATAACCTTCTGATCCGTAGTCAGATGCTCTATTCAGTTGAGCTAACGAGCCGTATTTACCTTCCAACGTGTGACTCGTATAGGATTCAAACCTATAACCTTCTGATCCGTAGTCAGATGCTCTATTCAGTTGAGCTAACGAGCCGTTGTTTATTTCGACTGCAAAGGTAGTAAACTATTTTAAATCTACAAATTTTTCGGTCTTATATTTTTCTTATTTTTTAATTACTGATTTCCGTTCCGTCATTAGCATTTGATACTCAAAGACCTTAGCACTTCTCTTATTTTTTCGTAAGTGACAATACGGGTTGGGACAAGAGGTAAACGGAGCTTGTTCTGCATGAATCCCATCATGCTTAACAGACTCTTCACACCTGCCGGGTTTCCATCGACAAACAACAAATTGAACAATTCCGTAAAGCGGTGATGGATTGTCCGTGCGCTGTCATAATCTCCTGCCAAAGCCAAGCGCACCATTTTACCGAACTCACGAGGGAAAGCGTTTCCAATCACAGAAATCACACCAATCGCCCCTAAAGTTATCAAGGGGAATGTAATGCCATCGTCACCCGAAATAACATTAAAGTTGGCAGGCTTGTTCTTGATAATGTCATCCATTTGCGTGATGTTACCAGAAGCCTCTTTAACAGCAATGACATTCTTGAATTCCCTTGCAATACGCAATGTGGTCTCAGCAGTCATGTTCACTCCTGTCCTGCCCGGCACGTTATATAGAATGATAGGCAAATGTGTTGCCTGGGCAATAGCTTTGTAATGCTGGTATATTCCCTCTTGGGAAGGTTTGTTATAATAAGGTACGACAGAAAGTATGGCATCAATACCTTCCATGTCATCGTTTTTCAGTTTTTCAACCAATAAGCGAGTGCAATTACCGCCTACTCCCAACACGATAGGAATACGGCGGCGCACTTTTGTAACGACCAAATCTATTATTTTCTTTTTTTCTTCTTCTGTCAGTGTAGGAGTTTCAGCTGTTGTTCCCAATACGACCAAGTAGTCTGCCCCGTTTTGTACCAGATAATCGACCAATCGGCTCAATGCCTCATAGTCTACACTCTCATCTTCTTTAAACGGAGTAACCAACGCTACTCCTAATCCTTTCAAATTTATTTCAGCCATAATATTTTCAAATATCATTCTTTTATTACCGCAAAGATAAAACAAATTTATTAACTATGGCAATAAAAGAGACAGAGATGCCAATATTAAACATATTTATACTATTAACGAGCAATGGTCAGTCAAAGGGTGTTCTGCAAATAACATACTGATTGATAAGAGATAAATTTGCTTACTTTTCGGCATGACCATCTTCTATCAAATCCACTGTTGATGAAGTCTCATTTCCCAAACTGTTTTCCATAAAGAATCACGCAATCCAACATGGAAGATGCGTCTTTCCCTTTTGGCAAATCTATGGTAAAGTCATATTCGGATTCATCGCTCCATTTAGGTCCTACTTTCAACAAGGAAGGATTCAAAAGTTCCACATATATCAAGGGTAAACTACGGGCAGATGACAAGTCAATCAATATATCTGCTTTTAAGGCAGATGCAGCACGCAACGACGCACCATTGGGGAATCCCCATGCGTTCAAGCCTTTCTTGGTAATGTAAACAATTTGGGGATTGGGTTGCAAGTCCACCTTCGCCTCTTCGACAAAGACCAATTGCATCACTTTTTTCCCCATCGACTTCAAACGTCCAATGCAAGGTTCAATGGCTGCTTTGTCTTTATAAAGATATGCAATCACCACGCTTTTCGCCTTCTCGAAAGAGGTGAAAGTAGTTTTTCTACCTACACGTGATGCAAGCAACGCTTTTATTTTCCTATGTAAAAAATAGTTTGATACAATCATGCCATCTCTATCATTTTCAAAAATTCTTCTTCGTTTATTATCTTTACGCCTAACTTGGCTGCCTTTTCCAATTTAGCCGGTCCCATGTTGTCGCCAGCCAAAATAAAGTCCGTTTTTCCAGAGACAGAGCCGCTGTTTTTCCCGCCATTGCGTTCAATCATCACCTTATATTCATCTCTTGAATGTTTGGCAAATGTCCCACTGATAACAATCGTCAACCCTTTCAACTTGTCATTCCCCCCGTTTGTGTCCTCTTCGGGCAATTCCATTTGCAAGCCATGTGATTTCAGCCGGTCAACCACCTCCCTGTTCCGTTCGTTGGAAAAGTAATCTATTACACTTTCAGCTATCCGTTCGCCTATGTCATCAACAGCCAAGAGCTCCTCTGCCGTTGCCTTTTCAAGCCTTTCCATCGAACGGAAAGCCTTCACCAAACGCCTTGCGACCGTCTCTCCCACATACCGGATTCCCAACGCATAAAGGACACGCTCAAAAGAGACATTTTTAGAATTCCGGAGGCTCTCCATCAAATTCCTCGCACTTTTCTCAGCCCAACGCTCCAAGTGCATCATATCTGCCATTTTCAACTCATACAAATCTGCCACATTTGTCACCAAACCAGCTTCATATAAATCTTCAACGGTCTCCGGTCCCATGTTGATATTCATGGCACGACGAGTCACAAAATGCTCGATTCTGCCTTTTATCTGCGGTGGACAACCCATATCATTCGGGCAATAATAGGCAGCTTCTCCCTCTATGCGTACCAACTGTGTTCCGCAAACAGGGCATCGCTTGACAAAGCGAACCTCATCTCCTATCATGAAGCTGCGAGCCTCCTTGTTCACTCCTACTATCTTTGGGATAATTTCTCCTCCTTTCTCCACATATACTTGGTCGCCAATGTGCAAGTCCAGGCCTTTTATGATATCGGCATTGTGCAATGATGCACGTTTGACGACTGTCCCCGCCAACAATACCGGCTCTAAATTAGCGACAGGTGTTATGGCTCCCGTCCTACCCACTTGGAAAGAAACAGAATTCAAACGCGTTTCAGCCTGCTCTGCCTGGAATTTGTAAGCGATAGCCCAACGGGGATTCTTTGCCGTAAAGCCAAGATTACGCTGTTGGGTCAAGGAGTTTACCTTCAGCACGATTCCATCCGTGGCGACAGGAAGGTTCTTCCGTTCCGTATCCCAATAATTGATAAAGTCGATTATCTCATCCATGCTATGGCATAACTTCATCGCCTTGGAAATCTTGAAACCCCAACGGCGAGCCTGCTCCAAATTGCCCCAATGCGTATCCGATGGTAAGTTTTCACCTAATACATAATAAAAGTAGGCATCCAATTTACGGGCTGCCACAACAGCCGGATTTTGCTGTTTGATTGTACCGGACGCAGCATTCCGGGGATTAGCAAACAGAGGTTCCTCCTGCTCTTCACGTTCCGCATTAAGACGGTCAAACTCCACCCAGGGCAGAAGGATTTCACCCCTCACCTCCAATTCATCCGGATAATTATCTCCCAACAAGCGTAAAGGAACAGAACGGATAGTCTTGACGTTTGCCGTCACATCATCCCCTTTTGTTCCATCTCCGCGTGTCACCGCACGTGCCAACCGTCCATGTTCGTATGTGACAGATATGGAAGTCCCGTCAAATTTCAATTCAGCCACTATTTCGAAAGGCTCATTCAGCGAACGAGCCACGCGTTCATAGAAATCCCGCACATCACTTTCCGAATAAGTATTGCCCAACGACAACATGGGGTATTTGTGTACCACCTGCTGGAACTCTTTGGACAAGTCACTACCGACCCTTTGTGTCGGAGAATCGGGGTCGGCATATTGCGGATATGCCATCTCCAAATCCTGAAGATGTTTCATCTTCTCGTCAAACTCCCGGTCGCTGATGGTCGGGGCTGATAAGACATAATAGTTGTAATTATGCTGATTCAGCTCTGCACGCAATGCCTCTATTTCTTCCTTTATCGCCATTTCTTTTGTTTTGAGTTACCGAATCTCAATATACTAATTTCACATTATCCAGCCAAAAGGTGTTTCCCGGTGATCCAATATATGCACCGCCGTGGCTTGACACGAACTGAAGAACCATGTGGGTAGGCTTTTCATCTTCATCAGCCCAGCCTATTTCTTGGATAGGGACACTCACGCCTTTGCTGTTCATGGTGTAACGCTCTTCTACTTGGATGCGCATATAAGACTTATATTCCGGTCTTTTGGTGATATTCCCATACAGGATAGGGAACGACTGGGCATTGACCCAGCCATTGCTTGAATGGGAGAAACGATGCACCATTGTTCCTACACGTTTGGAGTAGACGTTACCTAACTTGTCTTCCCATCGTTTTTGAAGGAGCAGGACCACAGCCACGGAATCCTGGCCTGGCACCGTCCCTTTACGGCTGAAACCCGTACTGCGCACCCTTGTATGCTGGGGCATCACCTTCACTTTGTAGTCAAATTGCAAAGCTTTCGGCCGTTTCGTGAATGGTACACCGCTCAGCAACATACTCTGAGGATTCTTAGTCCCTTTAATCGGCTCATGCACCGAACCCAAAAAGACAGATCCGGCAGCCACAACCTCAATGTCAACCAAACCTAACACCTTCACCTTTTCCATGCGCGTTTCCATACGGGCACACCAACCATTTCCACGCTTTTCAGGAAAAACGGAAACATTCGTCTTGACAATGCCTGCCACTTTTGCCATCACGTTGGAGTTTGCCCAAGGTGAATTACCTCGGTTTTTATAGGCAATATTCCCCACGACAGTATCCGTCGGACCCACTTCATACAAATATTTAGTCTGCCCGCCGATGATGGCAGATTCATGGATCTCCCGGACTACCCAGCGATCCATGTCACCAAACAAAAAAGAGACTGTCTCTTGTGCCGACAATGAACCAAAGGTACAATACAGCACACACAGTGTATATCTCAACCACTTCATATTATTGTTTTTTCGCATCACAACGAATAGCCCCACTGTTGCAGAGCCATTCCCCAATTTTCCTCTACAGTCTTGATTGTAGATTCTTCATACCTATATTGGTTCTTCTTATAGCCTTTCTTCTTCCCCAAATAGGCTTGTATACTCTCTTTTGACGATTCAAAGCCCTCTAAGTTTAATCGGCGATAGATATCTTCGGTCATGCCAAACGCATCTTTCTCGAATTCCTCAAATTTCAGTTCGACTAAATTCCCTTCCGGAATCAGGTGCTTCTCCTCTTCAAATTTATAAAACAGACGTTTGTAAACCTCCACGAAGTTCCGAATCAGCTCTTCATCTGAAATTGGCTGCAACATCAATGGCTTAATTGTATTGGTGAAAAAGCTACGCGTACTTTCAAACACCGTATAAGGGTTGCGTTTGAGATAGATGAACTTCGCATTCGGGAACATCTCCACCAACGTCTTTACTCGTCCGGTGTGAGGCGGGTTCTTGCTCAAATATTGCGTTCCACTCGTATTGAGGAGCGAAATTCGTATCAGTTTGCGGAAAGCATCCATAAACGCCTTCCTCTCCTCTTCCGTAATCTTGTCAAAAATCAAGTACTTGTCGCAATACTCCATCATCTGCTGTGGATAAAACCAGAAGTTATAATAGGTATAAGGCATCATATTCGACAATGCAAACTCCTCTTCCTGAGGCAAATCCACCTTCAGCTCCATATTGTCCGTGGGGCGATGGTCTGGCATCAGGAAAGACATGTTCTTCTTAAAGAACGACTGCCCCCAAAGCATCAAATTGGGGAATACTGTTTGATAGGTTGTCGTATAACCGAAATGCTTGTCACATGCGAACACATTATGCACAAATGTAGTTCCACTACGCCAATGACCCAAAATAAACAATGGATCCGTTTGGATTGGCGTATCTGCAACCTTCGCATAGCAACGGTCTTCTATCGGCTTCAACAAGCTCAACAGCCTACACACCGATTTCGTAAGGAAAAACTTCTTTTTATACGCATCCCCTACTTCCCGTCCTTCGGTTATTCTTTTAAATGTCTGCCAATCTGCACCCACTAATGTATTAATCGGCAACTTGTCGAATTCTATTAATCCCATACTGAAAAGTTACTTAATGATACGCAATTCTATTCCCCTTCTTTCAATCTCCTTACATACTTTCTCAACCGCTTCATACTGCTCAGGAGCAATGCCTAATTCCGGCAAGTTAAGCGTAATGACGCTTTCCTCTTCTTCCGCATTGAACAGCTTGTCGTCCAAAGGATTCAAAATCATACCTACAGCAGAAGTATTGTTGGTGATTGGGTCAATCAGAATAAACGCACCGGTCTGTTTGTTCTCTTTATAAGGGTCGAAAAACAACTCTTTGTTGGTCGAAATAACGACCTTACCAATCTCATTAAGTTGCAAGGCTTCCACGTTGGAATGCTCCAATGTATTCACATTCACTTTGTAACGGATGGCATCAATCCTTGCACGGGTCGTGTTGGTTGTCTGTTTCAAATAGAACTGTTTGTCCCTGTCCATAGGCTCCTCGTCCATCCACACCAACATAGACTCGAAACAACGTTTCTCGAAAGGCAGGTTATCCGGATGAACCAACATCTCCCCTCTTGACACATCTATCTCATCTTCCAATGTAAGAGTCACACACATAGGAGGGAAAGCCTCTTCCAATTCACCTTCGTATGTGACAATGCTCTTCACCTTCGACCTCTTCCGGGAAGGAAGAGCCATGACTTCATCACCTTTGCGGATGACACCACTTGCCACCTTTCCACAGAAACCCCGGAAGTTCAAATTAGGACGAAGCACATACTGGACCGGATAACGGAAATCAACATAATTGCGGTCACGGTCAATAGGAACTGTCTCCAAGAAATCCAACAATGATTGTCCTTCATACCAAGGAGTGCGGTCGCTTTTCGTCACCACATTGTCTCCATCCAAAGCCGACAATGGGATGCAAGTAATATCTTCGATGCCCAACGGCTGGACGAAAGCCATATATTCTGATACAATCTTATCAAACACAGCCTTGTCAAAGTCCACCAAGTCCATCTTGTTTACTGCCAACACGACGTGGCGGATTCCCAAGAGAGACACCAAATAGGTGTGACGGCGAGTCTGCGTAATGACTCCCGTGCGCGCATCCACCAAGATAATAGCAAGGTTGGCAGTTGAGCCACCTGTTATCATATTGCGTGTGTATTGTTCATGCCCCGGAGTATCCGCAATGATAAATTTACGGTTATTGGTACTGAAATAGCGATACGCCACATCAATAGTGATGCCTTGTTCACGCTCTGCCTTCAATCCATCCAACAGCAATGCGTAATCGATATGCTCGCCCGCATTGCCTATCCTCTTACTATCACGTTCGAGAGCGACAAGCTGGTCTTCATATAATTTCTTACTATCAAACAATAAACGTCCAATCAAAGTAGACTTTCCATCGTCTACCGACCCGGCTGTCAAAAAGCGCAGCAAATCCTTCTGTTCATCTTTGTCCAAAAATTCCTTAATCGACAACTTGCTGTCTGCCACTGATTGATTATCTATACTCATAACATTTTGTTTCTTTAGCGTAAATTACCTGAAACGGCAGATTAGAAATAGCCTTCACGTTTCTTTTGTTCCATACTTGCATCTTGGTCAAAGTCGATGACACGAGTTGTGCGCTCGCTTTTGGTCGTAGTCATCATCTCTTCCACGATCTTCTCGATTGAGTCCGCATCGCTCTCGACAGCTCCTGTCAAAGGCCAGCAGCCCAATGTACGGAAACGCACTTTACGCATCTGTATCTTATCCCTGTATTGCTCTGGCAAACGGTCATCATCTGCCATAATCAAATTACCGTCAATCTCAACAATCGGACGTTCCTTGGCAAAATAAAGAGGGACGATAGGAATGTTCTCTAAGCGGATGTATTGCCAGATATCCAATTCCGTCCAGTTTGACAATGGGAACACACGGATGCTCTCCCCCTTATGGACACGTGTATTATAGATATCCCACAACTCCGGACGTTGGTTCTTCGGGTCCCATTGCTGGAATTTGTCACGGAAAGAGAAGATACGTTCTTTGGCACGGCTCTTCTCCTCGTCACGGCGTGCCCCACCAAAAGCCGCATCAAACTTATATTTCGCAAGGGCGTTCAACAATGCCTGCGTCTTCATCAAGTCGGTATGGACCTTGCTACCATGCGTAAACGGGCCAACTCCCGCTTTGAATGCTTCCATGTTCGACTCGACAATCAGATTCCAACCATATTTCTTCGCATATTCGTCACGGAACTGGATCATTTCTTTGAATTTCCATTTCGAATCAATGTGCATCAAGGGGAAAGGGACTTTTCCAGGTGCAAACGCTTTTTCAGCAAGTCGCACCATCACCGACGAGTCCTTTCCTATGGAATAAAGCATAACGGGATTTTCAAATTCTGACGCTACTTCTCGAATGATATAAATAGCTTCAGCTTCCAACTCCTGCAAATGGCTTAATTTGTAATCAGACATATTTATGTGTATTTATATTTTTATTTTCGGTAGAATAATTGAAAGAAGTGCCTGCACGGACTCTTCCAAACTGGTTACAGAAGTATCAATTGATATATCTGGATTCTCGGGGACTTCAAAAGGGGCCGATACTCCTGTGAAATTCTTGATTTCACCTTTTCTGGCTTTAGCGTACAATCCTTTCACATCCCTCTTCTCACAAGCTTCTATGGGCGTGTTGACATACACTTCCAAGAAATCCTCGTTTCCTATGATGGATGCTGCCATCTGACGCATCTTTTCGTCTGGACTGATAAACGCAGCAAGGGTAATGATTCCAGTATCAACAAATAGTTTGCCCACCTCGGCTATACGGCGGATATTCTCTTCCCTGTCAGCTGCGGAAAAGCCTAAATTATTATTGATTCCACTACGGATATTGTCTCCATCCAAGATTCGGCATAACAATCCACGTTGATGCAACTCCCGTTCCAAAGCCACAGCCAACGTGCTTTTTCCTGACCCGCTCAATCCTGTAAACCAAACCATCAATCCTTTCTGCCCCAAAAGCTGTTCTTTCGCAGAACGAGACAACATTTTATCAAAAATCGGATAGACATGCTCCGGACGAGACGACAGCTGGTCGTTATTCTGTATTGTGTCCATTTCTTCTTCTTTTTAAAATTCCCATATCAGAGGTACAACAAAGACGGATATGGTGAATGTGATTATGTTCAAAGGCAATCCTATTTTTACAAAATCCATGAATTTATACCCGCCGACACCCTGCACTATCAAATTGGTCTGATAACCTATCGGCGTACTAAAACTGGCAGACGCAGCCAAGCATATCACTACGAAGAAGGGCTTGGGGTCTACACCCAATTGGGAGGCAACCGACAGAGCTACAGGAAAACTCAAAGCTGCTGCTGCATTATTCGTAATCAGTTCTGTAAATAAATTGGTTATCAAAAAAACAATAGCCAACAGGGCGTACGGTCCCCATGTGTCTGTCAAACGGATTATCTTCGCAGCTATCAACGATGCAAAACCGGAATTCTCCATCGCCCGGCTAATCGCAAAAGCACAGGCGATTGTAATAAGTATATCCCAAGATATATATTTCGTGTACTTCTTTGCCGGGAATATTTTAGTCCATGCCATAATGACTGTCGTCACGCATACAAAGAAAAACATATCTAATTTCAAGCCCGGCAATATATCCTTCACGGCTGGCAATTCCCCTATGGATGCCCCTGCAATCATGACAACCAATAATCCCAATGCCAATAAACGTTTCTTCTTTGACACGGGCTCTTCGCTTTCTTTTCCGTTGGCAAGCATCAAGAACACACTTGATTCACCCCATGTTTGGATGAAAGAGTCATCCGCCCAAAGGATCAACGTGTCTCCTTCATTTAACCTTACCCGTTCCAAATCATGCGTGAAACGCCTGTCACCACTTATCACCTCCTTGACAATCGCTCCGTAATGTCGGGTAAAATTAAACTCTCCCAAAGTCTTGTTGATACCAGGGAAACGAGCACCCAAAACAGCTTCTACCTTGTGCAAATTGCCCAATTGCTGCTCATCATCTTCCTCCCGTATCCTGTCTGCCCTATCATCTGGCAAGAGGTACTTGGAAAAAAGAAAAAGGTATAAAATTCCGGCTATGGCAATAAAAACGCCCACTTTCCCCAACTCAAACATGGTAAATCCTTCATAACCGGCATCCAATATCATACCATGGACAACCAGGTTGGTAGATGTCCCGATAAGCGTACAGATTCCGCCCAATATGGTGACAAAAGAAAGGGGTATCAAGAACTTGGTTGCGGGCAAATGCACGGATTCCGCCCATCTTTTTATAATCGGTGCAAAGATAACGACTACCGGCGTGTTGTTCAGGAATGCGGATATGAATGCTATCGGGGGTAGCATCCTGAATTGAGCTTTGAACACTGTGGTCTTCCCCTCCGGCAATAGCTTTTTTATCAATTGCCCCAATGCTCCACTTTGGCGGACACCCTCGCTCACAAGAAAAAGCATTCCGACCGTAATCATTCCTTTGTTGCTGAATCCCTCCAACATTTCAGTCGGGGAAAGAATCCCCGTACACAAGAACATGACAGTCGCACTCAGTAATATGATGCCCGGACGCATCTTGTCAAGGACAAGGGCGACAATCATCCCCAAAAGGACTAACAGCACGAATAATATCTCAAGACTCATGCTTTACCACAAACCAGGGGTTCAATAAATCTTTCTTGTTATATACCAAAGGTGTTTTCTCGTCGATGTGGAACACTTGGCAACCAGAAGCTTTCGCGATAGCATGGCCAGCAGCAGTATCCCACTCCATAGTCGGGGCAAAACGAGGATAGACATCTGCTGTCCCCTCTGCCACCAAACAGATTTTCAAGCTGCTTCCGCTGCTTATCAATGTTACCGGTTGGCCTTTCTTGCGAAGTGTGTCAATGTAATAGGTCGTCTCTTCGGACTGGTGTGAACGAGATGCGACAACAACCACCCCTTGATGCCCTTTCGCCATCGGCAAACGCATTGCTTTCGATTTCATTTCATCTATGGAAGGTTGGTAATCGCTATCTATATTTTCCAATTTATATGCACCTATCGAGTCAGCAGCAAAATAGAGTTCTTTACGCACCGGCACATAAATCACCCCCAACACAGGGCTGCCTTGATGCACAAGGGCAATATTGACGGTGAACTCTCCATTACGTTTAATAAACTCTTTCGTCCCATCCAATGGATCCACCACCCAAAGGGTCGTCCATTTCTCCCTCTCTTCATAAGGGGCATGCTTTTCTTCTTCACTTAAAATAGGGAAAGGAGTGACCGACAGGGCTGCCACGATTAAACGGTTAGCGGCACGATCTGCTCGTGTCAACGGTGAGTTATCCGCCTTACGCTCAATTTCAAAATCAGCTTCAGGGTCTGTATAAATATCCATAATGGATTTGCCGGCATCCAGTGCAGCTCTAATAGCGATATATAAATAATTGACAAAATTCATGTCTTACCAAATTACTATGAGACAAAGCGAGCCAAAGAATGGCTCATACCCATAATAGGAACAAAAGGTACATAAAAAGAAAAAACATTACACAAAAAGACCATCCTCTTGGGATGGTCCTTTCGTATAATATAAAAGCCGCACCGTGATATGAACAAAACTCCGTATGACAGGATTTGAGTGCCTTGCCGCCTTTGTAATCCGCCGTGCGAAGCATACCCCGAAAGGCGCGGCCCGCCATTGGCAGCAAAAGCTATGTCTCGGAATTAGGTAAAATTTGATGAGTTTCCCAATCGAACAAGTGCGGCTTAACTCTTTAAGCTTTCGTTTCAATTATGTAATGCAAATATACTACTTATTTTTAGATGTGCAAAGTTTTTGCTGAAAAAAGCACGCTTCGATTTAAAATAATGAAAACATATTTAATACTTCGGTAAGTTTTCATCTGAGCTAATCTGGAAAAAGGTTACGAGCTTTTTCCAAAAAGCATACTACCTTTTGGTAAAAAGCATACTACCTTTTTGAAAAAAGGTCGGATGGCAGTATTTGAGCTACTATTAGATTGGTGTTAAAAACAGTGTAATACTTCGGTGAGTTTTTTTACCGAAACTTTGTCTGTTAAAGGCAAGGAATCAAAAAACAGCCAAACTTTTTGATGGAAATGTCGTAAGCATCCGCATCAAGGATGAGTTGGGATGAAAAATTACCAAAATATTGTATATCGCATCTCGATATTTTTTACTACTTTTGAGCCACAAACAAAACGTAACGTAAAGAATTAAACTATGGTATATAGATTTCTAATTTTATCGGATGAAGTGGAAGATTTCAAAAGGGAGATCCAAATAAGCTCCGAAGCCACTTTCCTTGAATTGCAAGACATCATTTTGGACTCTGTCCACTACACGAAAGACCAAATGACGTCTTTCTTTATATGTGATGATGATTGGAGCAAACGGACGGAAATCACATTGCTTGAAATGGACACCTCTTCCGATGTCGATTGTTATGTCATGGACAGCACCCGTTTGGACGAATTGCTGCTTGACGAGCACCAGAAGCTCATGTTTGTCTTTGACTATATGACCGAACGTGCTTTCTTCATGGAACTCCGTGAAATCATCCCAAACAAAGATTTGGATAAAGGCGTTTGCACCAAGTCCAAAGGGGAAGCTCCCCAGCAAATCATGCCTTTAGACGCTTTTGAAGCCCAGCAAAACAATTCAACTGATTATAGCGAGGATTTCTACGGGGATTCTGAATACGACATTGACGAACTGGATAAAAACGGATTTGAAGGATTAGGCGATTCGATAATTGACAATCCTTATGATGACGACCGCTATTAATGCCGATGAAGTCTCTAATCGTATTACTGGGGCCTACCGGAGTAGGAAAAACAGAATTAAGCCTTCGATTGGCAGAATGGATAGGTTCCCCCATCCTCTCTGCCGATTCCAGGCAATTGTATAAAGACTTACCTATCGGCACGGCTGCACCTACCGCGGAACAGCAGAAAAGAGTTGTCCACTATTTCGTGGGGACTTTGAGCTTGACGGACTATTACAGTGCCAGTCAATTCGAACAAGAGGTGCTGGCTTCGTGTGAAAAGTTATTCTCCACCCACGATTCTATCCTGATGACAGGGGGAAGCATGATGTATATTGATGCGGTGACTAAAGGAATAGATGATATCCCGACTGTCCGTCCTGAAATCAGGGATGCAGTGTGGCAGGAATATGAGGAGAAAGGATTGGCTCCTTTTGTAGAAGAACTGAAAAAAGTGGATTCGTTACATTTTGAAGAGGTGGATATCAACAACTACAAACGGGTCATCCATGCGATAGAGATATGCAGGCAGACGAGACTTCCCTATTCGTCGTTCCGGACCAAGAAGCAAAAAGATCGTCCATTCAAAATCATACAGGTTGGACTTACGCGTGACCGCAAGGAGTTGTATGACCGCATCAATCGGCGTGTTGACCAAATGGTTGCAGATGGATTGGTGGAAGAGGCAAAACGAGTATATCCTTTCCGGCAATATAATTCCCTGAACACCGTAGGCTACAAGGAACTTTTCACCTACTTCGATGGAGAATGGTCTTTGGATACTGCCATAGAAAAAATAAAGCGAAACAGCAGGGTGTATGCCCGAAAACAGATGACTTGGTTCAAACGGGACAAAGGAATCATGTGGTTCCACCCGGAACAAGAAGAAGAGATAAAGCAATACATACTGAGCCAACGGGATTGATGCCACATCGGCTCCCGTTGGTTTTTCATTAAAATAATCATTCAGAATCTTTCATGACAAACGATACCATTTGTGCTATTTCTACTGCTCCCGGCATCGGAGGTGTAGCTGTGATACGTGTTTCCGGAGATGAAGCTATCTCTATTTGCAACCGCTTGTTCCACCCGCATAAAAAGGGAAAGGAATTGGCATGCCAAAAGGCATATACCCTATCATACGGGACAATCATCCATGAAGAAGAGACCGTGGATGACGTAGTGGCTGCCCTCTTCCGCACACCTCATTCTTTTACGGGTGAAGACACGGTCGAACTGACATGCCACGGTTCCTTATATATCCAACAACGCATCTTGCAGCTGTTGTTGGCTTATGGATGCAGGATGGCGCAACCGGGAGAGTTTACACAACGTGCTTTCATGAATGGCAAAATGGATTTGAGCCAAGCTGAAGCCGTTGCGGATTTGATTGCATCGACATCAGAAGGACAGCATCGGTTGGCAATGAACCAAATGAAAGGCGGATTCAGCAAAGAGCTGAAGTCGTTACGCGAACAGCTGTTGAAAATCACTTCCCTCATGGAATTAGAATTGGATTTTGCCGACCATGAAGAGCTGGAATTTGCAGACAGAGGCGAATTGAAAGAGTTGGCATCGCAGATTGAAGGGGTCATCTCACGCCTTGCCCACTCATTCAAGGTTGGAAATGCTATCAAAAACGGCACTCCTGTCGCCATCATAGGAAAGACAAATGCGGGTAAATCCACCTTGCTCAATCTGCTGTTAAACGAAGAGAAGGCTATCGTCAGCTCCATCCACGGAACTACCCGGGACGTGATAGAGGACACGACCATCATAAAAGGGCAACTGTTCCGTTTCATTGACACGGCAGGCATACGTAACACGACAGACACGATTGAAAGTTTGGGTATTGAACGGACTTTCCAAAAGATTGAACAATCGTCGATTATCCTTTGGATGATAGATGCGACGGATGCAATGCAACAAATCAAAGAAATTGGCAATGATATTTTCCCAAGGTGCAAGGACAAGCAACTTATCATCGTCATCAACAAAGCTGATTTACTTGGAGATTATCCAGATTTGTCGGGCTTGATTCCAGCCAATATGCCCATCATCTTCATCTCTGCAAAGGAAGGCCGGAATATCGAACAATTACAACAATTGCTAATCGAGTCCACGCAGGCCACAACCCAACCGGGAGACATCATCGTAAGCAATGTCCGTCATTTCGAAGCCCTGAACCATGCGCTGGATTCTATTCATAGAGTGCAAGAAGGGCTGGAATGCAACCTCTCAGGGGATTTTATCTCACAAGATTTGCGCGAATGTATATTCTACCTCTCCGACATCGTGGGAGAAGTCACAACCGATCAGGTTTTAGGAAACATATTCTCCCATTTCTGCGTGGGGAAATAGATTTAATTATCTAATTATCAACACATTGTATAGAAACACACTACAAATTATTGGTTATAATTAGGTTAGGGTATTTTCTCTTCCTTCCTTTTGTTTACCACATTTTCCGTGCATTTGCAGATGTTTTCTATAGTTTTGTCCCCCGTTTGTTCCTTGAAGGTCAGGCGAGGGACAAATTCTTATCCCTCGGTGAAATATAAACATTCATCCCTGCAAAATCGGGCAAAACCTTATCAAACACTTGGTTTGAAGTGTATAATGGATGGTTTTTGTCCCAATTATGCACTAGCACTGAAAGATTTGAATGTCTGAGACTTGGTTTTAGAGAAAAGGAGGGGAATTTTCCCCTCCTTTTCTCTTTATATAGCATAAGATTTTATATCTTTGCAAACAAAGAAACAACAAATATATGAACGCAATAAATATACTCGAACAGCAACATGCTGATGAAGTTTTAAGATTGGAAATTGCATATTCCAATCTTTACAAAGCGTATGTGCTGGGAGATAGAAATGAAATGATAAATCACTATATTGCTACAGGTTATATAGGCATTCCTAATTTTGCAAAATTGGTGCAAAGTAAAACTAAGCAGGAAATGCTATCAAATAGAATTTTACCTGACATATTACCAACGTCCATTGATAACATCAAAGATGATACATTATTGCGAATGAATATTGTAGGATGTTTGAAAGCCCTACAAAATGAGATTAATATTCGCAATATAGGCTGATAAAGAATTTTTTTCGCATATGTGTAATGGTTTCGATATATATTGAAACCATTACACATATGCGCAAAAAATTCTTTATCAGCCTAATCACATATTTCGGCAAGAAGAAATCTTATACAAAGATTCACAGGGACAACAACTTAAAGTTTCCGATATACTTGCGGTGTCTAAATATGCAGTAAGTCTTGCGGAAGCTATTACACCAGATAATGAAAATTTTGCAAAAGCAAATGCTGCAATTACGGCTCTACAGGGTATAGATGCAATACTTAACAACAAGCCGGAAGACAAGCCAATAAATAAGATGTTACATTTAGTAACAAGTTTCATTTCCTCTGTTGTAAAATCATCTATCAAAAATGATGAAGCAAAGCGTGGAGTTACAATAACAGCATTAATGGTTGATTTAACAATAGATTTCTTATGTAAAAAATAAAACAATGGATAAACCCATGAATCGAATAAAAAAGGTGCTTGAAGAAAGAGGAATCAAACAAACTTGGCTGGCAGAGAAACTTGGTAAAAGTTTCTGTGTTGTCAATGCGTATGTATGCAACAGACGGCAACCGAGTCTGGAAGTATTGTTTGAGATAGCTAAGATACTCAATATTGATCCAAAGGATTTGATTGATAGTAAAACAAAATAAAAATCTCTCTAGCATATAATATAATGAGCAGTAATTTTATTACAAACAAAGAACGATTTTTATCTGACATAATCAACGGCATTTTACCCAAAACAGATGCTGTATATATGTTGATTGGTTATTTCTATTATTCCGGCTATATCCAATTATCCGAACAGCTAAAGGATAAACAAATACAGATTCTTGTAGGATTGGATATTGAATTGCAGATAGCCAAGCACATACGTGAAGTGGAAACTTTCAGAAACGGATTGATTTCACGAAATGCAGTTAAGGAAGAATACTATACACAGTTTGTCCAAGCTTTTAACAATTCGGATTTTTTGGATACGTCAGAAAAACAAGAACAATTCAAGATGTTCTATGAAAAGATCCTTGATGGAACTCTTGAAATTCGTAAGACTTTGAATCCATGCCATTCCAAGATGTATCTGTTTGCCTACAATGATGCAATGAACGAAGCCGGAGAGTTGCCCGGTGTTTTAATCACGGGTTCCAGCAATCTGTCTTATCAAGGCATGAAAGGCCGTTTGGAACTTAATGCCCGTTTCAATGATAAACATGATTACGATGAAGGGAAAAAGATATTCGAAGAATTATGGGAAAGTTCTGTTGTTATAGTAAGCAAGGATAATATTGACGAATGGAACAATAAAGTAATGACCCATATATGGTACGACAAGATTTATTCACCATATCTGATGTATATCCGTGTTCTTAAGGAGTATTTCAATATCCCCACATCCGATAATATATTAACTCCGCATGACATAACGGAAGGCAAGTATGCAAACCTAAGATACCAAACCGATGCCGTCCAGATGGCTCTGAATGCGTTGTGCAACCACAACGGTGCTATTGTTGCCGATGTCGTTGGATTAGGGAAAAGCGTAATAGCATCCACCATCGCACGCAATCTAAGGTTGCGTACCATTGTTGTGTGCCCTCCTCACTTATATAAACAATGGGAAAACTATCGGGATGAATTTGGATATACCGCTTCAGTTTTCAGTGCAGGGAAAATAGAAGAGGCAGTATCGCATTACCAAGAATTGGTAAAGGAGGGTGAACAATTCCTGATAATCATAGACGAGGCTCACCGTTTTCGTAATGAATATACTCAGGATTATGCCCTATTACACAATCTTTGTTTGGGGAATAAGGTCTTGTTACTTACGGCTACTCCATTCAATAATCAGCCGGCAGACATTTACGCATTGATAAAACTATTCCAAATACCTTCCCGTTCCACACTTAAAACCGTTGAGAATTTGGGAGCTTCATTCAAAGACTTGATTGATAAATATAGAGTTCTGCGTGAAGAGCAACGAAAGGGAGAAGCGACTGACGAAGAAATAAAGCAGGAAGTCAATGACATAGCCAAGAATATCCGCTCCATCATAAGCCCATTAGTGGTACGCCGTTCACGTTTGGATTTACAGGACATCCCTGAATATGCAGAAGACTTGAAGCAACAAAACATTCAGTTGGTATTGCCCAATGACCCGGGAGAGCTGGAATATGATTTGAGAGAACTGAAGGATTTGTATCTAACGACATTGGACAGAATCAGTAAATCTGAGGGCAGCAGCAATGATGTTTACCGTTTCAAGGCTGCACGTTATTCTCCGGCTTTATATATACGTGAGGAATTGAAAGAGAATTTAGCTCAAGAGCTTGAAGATAAAACCGGTGTAAAATTCAATCTATTGATTGGGCGACAGGCTAACATTTCAAGTTTTATGCGCCACTTATTGGTAGCCCGTTTCGAAAGTTCGGTCGCTGCTTTTCAGTCTTCTTTGGGATATATGATACAGTCATCCGAGCATATGCTCAGATGGATTGAAAAACGAAATAAGATACCTGTATTCAAAAAGGGAAACTTGCCGGATGTGGAAGCATTCTATGATTCCAGTGATGACAATATGGACGAAATCGAGGAACTCTTTGAAAAATACGAAGCCAAGGGATTCTTCGAGATAGACATGAAATATGTAAAAGATGATTTCGTATCGGATGTACAAGCGGATATTCAATTGCTGAAAAACCTGCGTGAGCAATGGTTCGGTAAGGAAAACACCATAAAAAGTGACCCGAAACTGGATTCATTTATACAGATTATCCAAAAACAAATGGAAAATGAACCGAACAGAAAGCTGATTGTGTTTTCAGAATTTGCCGATACTGTGAATTACTTGGGCGAAGCTCTTGTCAAAGCTGGACTGCCTGTCATGAAATATACCTCGGCAGATGCTACTCCGGTAAATAAAGACCGCATACGAGCAAACTTTGATGCAGGTTTAAAGCTGTCGATGCAACAGAATGACTTTCATATTCTGATAGCAACCGATGCCATATCAGAAGGATACAACCTGCATCGTGCCGGTGCAATTTTCAATTACGACATTCCCTATAATCCGACTCGTGTCATCCAACGCATCGGCCGAATCAACCGTATCAACAAAAAGGTATTTGACGAATTGTACATTTACAACTATTTTCCTACGGATGTGGGCGAGGCTGAAACCCGGACAAAGGAAATCGCCACAATTAAAATGGCCATGATTCATGCCATTATGGGAGAAGATACCAAAGCACTTACTAAAGAAGAAGAGGTCAAGGCTTTCTTCAAAGAACGTTACCGCAAAGAAATCGCGCACAACGAGGAGGCTTCATGGGACACTCCTTACCGCAAATTATTAAACAGTTTGAAAGGCACAGATATATACGACAAAGCCATTGAACTGCCACACCGGGCAAGAACCGCCCGCAAAGTTGAGAAACCTAAAAAAGGTGTGTTGATGTTCGGGCGGAAAGGCGATGATTTTGTATTCAAGATTGGTGATACGACAAATACTCCCGTTATGATTCCTGCCGAAGAAGCCATTGCCCTTTTTGAGGCAAGAAAAGAAGAAGAACCTGCGGATTTGAGTAACGATTTTGATGCTACATATCAGAGGGTAAAAGCTTCCTTATTTAATAGTGACGTATCGGAACGTAATGAAAAGGACATCCTCAATGCGTTGGCTAAAATAAAGATATTTAAGAGAGAACAGTATTTGTCTAAAGACTATCTAGAGGATTTGATTCAGGTCATCAAGACAGATGCGTTGTCAAGATATGAGATACGGTACATCACTCAACTGGCTCCTAAAGATGCGGGAAAATTACCGCTCAAAATCTCCACCGAATATTTGGCTCGTATCATTGCCACTCAAAATAAAGTGGACAATAGTGAAGAGACATTGATTTTAAGTGAGGAATTACAGTAATAAAATTAATCAGATATGGAATTCAACAAAGCATACAATCGTCAGGATTTTGTAAACTTCCTGCAAAACAGTTTCTTGCCGGAGGATTTTATCCCGACAGTAGAGTCTGTAACCTTTCGTACTCAAATGACATATAGTACGAAAGCCGTTAAATTAGGTTCTTCGTCCGAACTTGACTTGGTGGTGTATGAAGTGAGACACACATCAAAAAACGATGCCAGAGTGTCACTATCCAAAGAAGCATTCCGTATGCTCGCCGATGAAATGGAAGACCGTGCCTTGGTCATTTTTGTACCCGAAGATAATAACGACAACTATCGTTTTTCGCTTATTGAAATCACACTTGAAGCGAAAGATGACTCTTCCCGAATAACACGGAGTTACAGCAATCCCCGCCGATATAGCTACTTCTTAGGGGAAGGAATCGCATACTATACTCCCAATAAATATCTGAATGAAAAAGGTCGTGTGGTCAATGCGGATGACTTACGCGACCGATTCTCAGTAGAAATATTGACTAAGGAATTTTACAATGAACTTAGTGACTGGTATGCTTGGGCTATTAAAATCATACGCTTCCCCAATGCTCTTAACGATAAAACGGATGATGACAAATATAACAATGAGAGCGCAATCCGCCTGATTACGCGACTTATATTTGTATGGTTTCTGAAACAACGTCATCTTATCCCGGATGAATTCTTTGACGAACAATATATAGCGAATAACCTGATAGAAGGATTTAATCCCCATGCCATGATGGATTTGTTCAGCAAGTCCCATGAAAGCAAATACTATAAGGCTATTTTGCAGAATCTTTTCTTTGCCATGTTGAACAGTCCTATTACGCCTGAAGGCAGTAATGAACTTTCAGAGCGTCATTTCAGAAAAGGACGTGGTGATTACGACAATAACAAACTCATGCGTTATGAGTCTTATTTCCAGAATCCGCAGTTATTTGTTGATTTGGCAAACAGAACCGTGCCTTTCTTGAATGGTGGTTTGTTTGATTGCTTGGACGAAAAAGACAAAGATTTGTATTATGATGGTTTTAGTGACCGTGAGAGTGTAAAGAAGTATTTGATCGTACCGGATTACCTGTTCTTTGGTGAAGAGGTTGGAAAAAACATTGACCTCTCAGAATGGTATGGCGACAAGAAAAAGAAGAAAGTTTCCGCTCGTGGTATCATTGACATTCTGAAACGCTACAACTTTACTGTGGAAGAGAATACGCCATTCGACCAAGAAGTATCACTTGACCCGGAACTATTGGGCAAAGTGTTTGAAAACCTTTTGGCATCCTATAATCCGGAAACACAAACCACCGCCCGCAAGCAGACAGGCTCATTCTACACTCCTCGTGAGATTGTACAATATATGGTAAACGAGAGTTTGGTGGCTCATCTCAAACGGACTGTTGGCGAAGAGTTAGAACCTCAGTTCCGTCAGTTGATGCAATATTCCGATGATGCAGTTGAGCTTTCTGATGAACAGCGCAAAAGCATCATGCAATCACTTTACGATTGCAAAATCCTTGACCCGGCATGTGGTTCGGGGGCTTTCCCTATGGGCATATTGCAACAAATGGTACATATCCTCAATCGCATTGACCCGGAAAACAAGCAATGGAAAGAGATGATGCTCAACAAGGCTATTGATGAAACATCAGAAGCCTATCATAATTCATCCGATGAAGAGCGAAAAGAATTGGTTGCCGACATAGAACGTAATTTTAACGAAAATATCAATCGCCCGGACTATGCACGTAAACTATACCTGATAGAGAACTGCATCTATGGAGTTGATATACAACCCATTGCTATACAGATAAGCAAGTTGCGTTTCTTCATATCGTTGGTTGTTGACCAAAAGACAAACAATAATCCGGCTGATAATTTTGGTATTCGTCCGTTGCCTAACTTGGAGGCAAAGTTTGTGGCTGCCAATACGCTTATCGGACTGAATAAAAAGAAGACTTCTTTGTTTGACAATGATGCTATCAAGGCAAAAGAGAAAGAACTGAAAGTAGCCAAACATAAGATTTTTGGAGCAAAGACTGTTAAGACAAAGCGTAAATATCGTAGCATAGTCAATGAGCTACGTCTTGAAATCGCTAATATGCTAAAGAATTGTGGAGCCGTGGGTAATGCAGAGGCACAGCAATTGGCTTCATGGGATATGTTTGACCAAAATGCCTCCTCTCTTTTCTTTGATTCTGAATGGATGTTTGGGGTGAAAGATGGTTTTGATGTGGTGATAGGAAATCCGCCGTATATTAGTGCTATAGATTTAAAAAAGTCTCTTGGTAACGAAAATTACAAAGACTTAAAATCTCTTTTCCAAACTTCAAAAGGCACAGTAGATATGTATGTTTACTTCTTTGAAAAAGGAATAAATTTACTATGCAATGGTGGAACATTATCCTTTATAACTCCAAACAAATATCTTTCAGCCAATTACGGTAAGGCATTACGTGTCTACTTGATGACTAATGCGAAAATTACAACTGTACTAGATGTTTCAAGAAATAGTATTTTTGATGCTGACACATATCCCGTTGTTACTATTCTTTGTAAATCTTTCAATACGACATTCTATGAGTTTACTACCGTTGACAAATATAAGATTGAACATAAATTTAGTTCTTCTCAGCTGTCTGAATTGCCAGAAAACAATTGGGGATTTATACTTAGTGCCAAGTATGAATTAACAAAGAAAGTCCTTTTTAAGAGTAGGCCCATTTTAGAGGTTTGTAAAATAAACGCAACATCTACTGCTTCTGAAGCTGATGAATTCCACAATTCAATATATAATGATGAGAAGATAGGACTCAAACTTATTAATACAGGAACGATAAATCCGTATTGTAACTTTTGGGGAAATCGTAAATTGACAGACAAAGGAGAGAATTATTTGTACCCAATGTTACCGAATAATTCAAAGACATTGGGTACAAATCGGTATCATCTTTATAATAGTTCAAAGATTATAATTGCAAAGATGTCACTTCACCTTGAAGGTTTTTGGGATGAGAAAGGTGAATACGCATCAATCAATACAAATTGCCTACATAGCATAAAAATCAATCCATTAAAGTTACTAGGATGGATACATAGTAAATTATTTCATTATATATATGAATGCTATTTTGAAGGATTAAGAATGGCAGGTGATTATTTACCATTTACTGCACCTTATCTTTCATGTATGTGCGTACCATTGAATATAAATTCTTTGGAAATAGAAAACCTTGTCAATTCTATTCTCTCAGCTAAGCGTTTATCCTCTGATACAGATACAACTGCCTTAGAGAGTGAAATAGATTTGATGGTCTATCATCTTTATGGTCTTACCTACGATGAAGTTCTAATAGTTGATCCTCAAACTCCTATAACACAAGAAGAGTATAACAAAAAATAATTATTATGAATAATAAATTAAGGACAATTTTTAATTATCCAACTGATACTCCACTAAAATTTTGGTTAAAATACTGGGATAGTTGCATAAAAGAATTATGCGATTTAGACAGCTATAGAACTCAATTAGATAATCCTCATTTTCTTCTCAATGATATTATTGCTGAAATAGAATATAACACATTTAAGAACAGTGAAAACAGGAGGTTGTTTAAGGATATGCTTAACAAGAGTTCTAAGTCAGATAAAGTATTCGCAAACTTATATCATACACAATGTGCTCTTGCTTTAAAAAACTGGGATAATTCCCCATTGTATGTCGATTCAATATGCAAAAATATTCTGCAATCAATGGAGAATTATGATTATTTGAATGCCTTATCTGACAAGTTAGTACAAGTTATCAAGCAAGGGGATAGGTTATTAGATGACATCAAACAAGAAATATGTTTATATACAAAATCATTAATAACTGAATTTTTATGTCTTGGCATAGATATTCATGACATAAATAGTTTTCTAAACGAAGATGGTATTCTCATTACAGAGTTTGGTCAAGTTATATTTGCAAAAGAAATTTGTTATGAACTCAACCAGAATGATTTCTGTTCTGAAGAAGCATACCATGAAGCTATAAGTGAACGATTGAAAAAACGTAGCATTGAAGATTATATTAATAATATAATGAGGCATTTTCACAAGCAACCTCAAGACGGACATGTCATTTTGAGAGTATCAGGTCTTAAGGGAAGTATTAATTCATATATACAGGATATTCATATTTATTCTGTAAACAATGCTACATATTTGAAAGGACCGCATATTAGTGAAATTGAAGAGCCTGACAATTCTTTTCAATTCGTAAATATAGCAGTCCCTATTAGCCATCGTTTTTTACACACATCAATAAATACTGCGAAATCTAAGGCTAACAACATTATTGATTTTATATCACTTAATATTGGCATAGAGAAAGAACTTTCAATAAGTGAACAATTTGCTGTAATAGAAATTGACGGAGAAGAATGTGGTTCTACGAATTCTGTTAAAGATGACATTGAAAGAGCTCGCTTTTACAGAGATGTAGAATCTTATAACATATCAAATATTGCTGACAAATTACCAAATTATCTTCAAGAGTTTGATAATTCGAAGAATATAGTAAAACATTTAAAAGAATTGCCAATGCATTACACTGGCATAAAAAAGCAATGCACTCAAAAAGAGATGAAGATAAACTTCTTTATAATTGGATTGCGATAGAAAGTATTCTAAAAAAAGGTGAAGACCTGAAAAAAAATATAATAGTTCAAGAGAAAGAACGTAATATTCTGAATTTGGCAAAAATATTATGTTCATGCATTTTATCTCGCAATTTCTTCTATTCGTATGCACGAGGGGTATATATTCATTTAATACAATGCACACAAAATCATGATAATTACTATGACTTTTCTCCTACATTGATTGAGGATGCAAAACTCAATTTAAAAGAGGGACAACAAGTTGAATTATCACATTTCCTAAATAACATTTCTTCCATAATAAAAGAGATGAATGACGAGGTTTATAAACTTGATTTAAAAGAACTTCAGACTTTCTACAATGACAAAAATGGTATTGCGGACTTTAAAAATGCGGTGTCTTCTGATATAACGCTTATTTACAGACTTAGAAACTTAATAGCTCACAATGCTGTTTTCTCTCAATACCAAACCAAATTATACGCATACAAAGCCCAATTTATATGTGGTAGTTTAATTCAAGCTGTCAGACATTATTGTAATAAGTATGGGCTTGACATTGAAAACTCATTATTGCGTATATATACTGATTGTTCATTATTTGAATCTGACATTGACAGTCATATAAAAACAATCAAAACAAATTAAGTAAAGGAAGATATGAAAGACTACAGATTAAAAAATACACTTAAAAAACATTTTAAATCTTTAAGCTAATAACAAACTTTCGAATATTCTTGATTTAGGGATCAAAGTGTCCTTAAAAGAATAATATATTTGACTGAGCATCCAATTAATTGAAAAATGATAAACTTCGACGAATACATCCAGCAAGGCGAGCCGCAAAAGCGTGAGAAGGGTTATGCGTGGCAAACGGCAATAGGACTTCAAGCGGTAGACGGCTTGAAGCCCTCCGAATATCTTATTGAGACTGCTCGCAAGCATATTGAGGGGGATATAACCATTGATGAAGTACAGCAACTTATCAAGAGTTACTACGATTCAAAAGATATTCGTACTGAAAAGGATAACGAAACAGAAGAAGCCGATAAAGTTTCTACCAATATAACCAAGCTATTGAATGAGCGTTCATTTGCTTTTACCGTCGCTGGATTGACCGCCATTCATCGACGGATATTTGATGGAGTATTCAAGTTTGCCGGACAAATCAGAGATTACAATATCACCAAAAAAGAATGGGTGCTTCGTGGTGATACCGTATTCTATGTATCTGCTCCCGACATTCGTAGAGCCATAGAATATGACCTTGAACAAGAAAAGGCGTTTGATTATACAGGATTGGATATAAACCAAATAGTAAGTCATATTACCCAATTCGTATCTGGGTTGTGGCAGATTCATCCGTTTGGAGAAGGCAATACTCGAACAACAGCAGTATTTACTATCCAATATTTACGTTCGATGGGATTCACTGTCGAGAATGACCTTTTCGCCAATCACTCTTGGTATTTCCGTAATGCTTTAGTTAGAGCTAATTATCAAAACATACAAAAGGGCATCAAAAGAGATTCTGTATATTTGGAACGATTCTTCCGCAACCTATTGATAGGAGAAAACAATGAATTGAGGAATCGTTTCATGGTAGTTAATGCCCCCGAAGGCATGGCCATCTCCACCCCGACAAGTACCCCGACAAGTACCCCGACAAGTACCCCGACAAGCTCAGATAATCCATTACAGATAGATAATGAAAATATCAGCCGTTTAATAAAGGTACTTGCAAACAATAGATTATCAGTCAAAGAGATGATGGCTTCCGTAGGATTAAAGAACCGTGAGAATTTTATGGAATACTCACTCAATCCAGCTATTAAAGAGGGATTTGTTTTTATGCTCTACCCAGACAAGCCCCGTCATCCTCGTCAGAAATATATGTTGACGATTAAAGGATTGGCGGTGTATAACTCTAACAATATGAAATAATGATAGACGAGAACAACATATCCTCTATTCAATCCGACTTTGAACGGATTAAAAAGCGAGACGCAAAAGGTTTGGTGTATTGGACTTCTCGTGAGTTGTGTACCGCTTTAGGCTATAGTACATACCAAAAATTCAATCGTATTCTAAACAAAGCTATCGCCATAGCCAATAGGAAAAGTTGTAACACTATCGAGCATTTTAACCCTACGTTTGAGATGGTCAAACTGAATTCTGGCTCTTTACGTAAGGTAGAGAATATACATCTATCACGAATTGCCTGTTTGATGATTGCCGAAAATGCCGATAGCAAGAAGCCGCAAGTGCAAATGGCAAGAGAATATTTCAAACAAGAAATATCAACTCCTGAATTAATAGACAATAGTCTATCTTCCAATATATTGCTATATAAGACAAAACAAGGAGAAAGTCGTATAGAGGTCGTCTTTAATAGTGAATCATTTTGGATGTCGCAAAAGCGAATGGCCGATTTATTTGGTGTTGAAACGGATACGATAAACAATCATTTGAAAGAGATATTCAAATGTGGAGAATTGGACGAGAACTCAGTTATTCGAAGAATTCGAACAACTGAACTTGATGGCAAGAACGATGATACATTGTTCTATAATTTAGACGCGGTTATTGCCGTTGCTTTTCGTGTGGGCAGTTATCAAGCGAGCCAATTTCGGATGTGGGCTACATCGGTTCTAAAAGAAATGATCATAAAAGGATTTGTATTGGATGATGAACGCTTGAAACAGGGTAAACATTTTGGCAAAGATTATTTTGACGACCTATTAGAACGTATTCGAGAGATACGAGCTTCTGAACGTCGGTATTATCAGAAAATCACCGATGTCTATTCCGAATGTAGTGCCGATTATGATCCTAAGGCTGAGACTACCCTGCAATTCTTCAAGATGGTGCAAGATATGATGTATTGGGCTACTTCCCATCAAACGGCAACCGAAATCATCTATTCAAGAGCAGATGCCCAAAAGCCCCACATGGGACTTACCACTTGGAAAAACGCTCCTGACGGCAGAGTTCAAAAGTCGGATACAATTATCGCCCAGAATTACCTATCAGACAAAGAGGTCTCTGCTTTCAATCGTCTATCAACCGCTTTCCTTGATTTGGCCGAACTTCGTGCCGAACGGCAAATCATTTCCACAATGGCAGATTGGAAAAAGCAATTGGATGATTTCCTGACTCTATATGAGTATGATAAATATAATGATACAAACACCATTTCCGCCGAGCAAGCGAAAGAAAAGGCATACGCTGAATATGATAAATTCCGCTTGATTCAAGATAAGGAGTTTCTTTCGGATTTTGATAAAGAAATCAAGAGGTGGAAAGAGAAAGGATTGTATAATCATTAAAAGAAATACAATATGAAAAAGACAATAAAGTTTTCCAACCAAATCTTTCTGCATAAACTTGATAGTCTTAAAATAGCAATTATGAATTCTAATCAAGTTGCAAGTGTAATTGCAAAACATTTATCACAACGTCCTTTCCATCTAAATGTTATTGAAGCTGCATGCCGTGGGAGATTCAAAGAAACAGGGCATAGTCTTGTACTTGCAGATATGCTCAAACATCCAACTATTCAGTCCTCGTTTTTAGAGACTTTCCTTGGTATCCATTATGAATATATGACAGTAACTGCAGAATCTGACCGAGTAGATGTTGCTCTAAAAGGTGAAGATATATTCGTTATTGTAGAAAATAAAGTAAATGGTGCTGAAGAACAGGAAAATCAAGTGTATAGATATGTACACGAAATTGGCATAGAGAAATATGGGTATGATATATCACAGATATTTGTGGTATATCTTAATCCAGAAAATCACACAATGCCTTCGGAATATTCCCTCTGTGATAAAAATAAGAAAAACAATGTATTTGATGAAATTGGAAAAGAGCATTACACTATACAATCGTATAAGCATGATATTACAGATTGGCTTCGTAAGATTTCAATAGGTAATGAACCTCATATATCAAGTGCATTAGACCAATATATTAATTTTTTAGAAAATAAATTTCATACATCCTCATTAGATAAAGACATGAACAAGGAAATCAAAGATTTGATATTAAAGGAACTTCAGGTAGAAGATAAATCACCTGAAGAACAGATAGCAGCTCTTGACAATCAACGTGATAAAGTTAATGAATTGCTGAATGTTATTGACAGCCTGAAAGTAGAATTGACAATAGAACTATCTCATAAAATGATGAGAGATTGGCAGACGCTAATTGAACAGTCCGGCATTAAACTCTCTCATGATGAACATTCGTTCGGCATACGATTGAATAATAAAGTTTGGTTAGGTGTTTGGGATGGTTATGACTCTGGAGAACATCGCCCCTATTGGGGATTCCAATTAGATTCATTCAAAATAGACAGCATGCCTGATTTGTATGCCGATATTGAAAAGATTTTAAATAATATTGGAATACAGATGTCTGATATTCAAACCGAAAACAACTGGATTGCTTGGAAGTATACAAAAAATGGAGTAGAAGATTTTAAATTCCTATATCATAGTGCCGAAAATTTAGGCTACACCATAATCAATATGTTATGAAAATCTCAGGGACTGAACCTATACTATTCAGCATAGATTCAGTCCCAATTAAGCCCATTCCATTGATTCCCGAATAATCCGCCAAGTCTCTTTCTTATACTCCTTACGTCATATTCAAATCCTCTGCACATCCAACAACTACAGGGAGTCCCCGTAGTCTTGTAAACTTGCGCCCATTTTTCTTTTGCCAATTCAAACCAATGAGGATGTTCATAATAGCTTCCATCCTC
>ERZ857629.1240-NODE-1240-length-29022-cov-3.463942_pt1 | contig 29022 bp, 39 predicted proteins | sample MGYA00519700_ERZ857629 | MGnify/ENA primary metagenome ERZ857629 (study PRJEB31778, sample SAMEA3449351) | human gut metagenome | biome: human gut; feature: human-associated habitat; material: faeces | place: United Kingdom | collected 2010/2012 ...
CTTTGTTATAGCTATGTAGAAGCCTTACTTGGCGTAGGCCACCGATCGTGTCTCTCGGATCACGGTGATCTTCACCTGTCCGGGGTAAGTCATCTCGTTCTGGATCTTCTCAGCGATCTCAGAGCTGAGCTTTGTGCTCTCGTCGTCGTTCATCTTATCGGCACCCACGATGACGCGCAGCTCGCGACCCGCCTGGATGGCGTAGGTCTTGGTAACGCCGGGGTAGCTCATGGCGATGGCCTCAAGGTCGTTGAGACGCTTGATGTAAGCCTCCACGATCTCGCGACGGGCACCGGGACGGGCACCAGAGATGGCGTCGCACACCTGCACGATAGGAGCCAGCAGGGTGGCCATCTCCACCTCGTCGTGGTGGGCAGCGATAGCGTTCACGATATCAGGTTTCTCCTTATATTTCTCAGCGATCTTAGCACCGAGCAGAGCGTGCGGCAGCTCACTCTCCTCATCGGGCACCTTACCGATATCGTGGAGCAGTCCGGCGCGCTTAGCCTTCTTCGGGTTCAGTCCGAGCTCGGCGGCCATCACAGAGCAGAGGTTAGCGGTCTCGCGGGCGTGCTGCAAGAGGTTCTGTCCGTAGGATGAGCGATACTTCATCTTTCCCACGATGCGGATGAGCTCAGGGTGCAGACCGTGGATACCGAGGTCGATGGCGGTGCGCTTACCGGTCTCGATGATCTCGTTGTCGAGTTGCTTCTTCACCTTGGCCACCACCTCTTCGATGCGTGCGGGGTGGATGCGACCGTCGGCCACGAGCTGGTGGAGCGCCAGGCGGCACACCTCACGACGCACGGGGTCGAAGGCCGAGATGATGATCGACTCGGGCGTGTCGTCGACGACGATCTCGGTGCCTGTGGCGGCCTCGAGGGCGCGAATGTTACGACCCTCACGACCGATGATGCGGCCCTTCACCTCATCGTTGTCGATATGGAACACGCTGACGGAGTTTTCGATGGCGGTCTCCGTGGCCACGCGCTGGATGGTCTGTATGACGATCTTACGTGCCTGTTGGTTGGCGTCGAGCTTAGCCTGGTCCACAATCTCGTTGATGTAGCTTGCGGCGTCCATCTTTGCCTTGTCCTTCATGCTCTCCACGAGGCGGTTTTTAGCCTCCTCGGCCGAGAGGCCCGAGAGTTCCTCGAGCTTGGCGCGTTCCTGCTCCTGCATCTTCTCGAGGTCGGCCTGCTTCAGGGCGAGCAGTTTCTTCTCGTTGTCGATGCGCTGCTGCGCCTGGTCGTTCTCCTGCTTGCGGCGTCCGAGTTCCTCCTGGCGCTGGTTGAGCTGCAGCTCACGTTGCTTGAGCTTGTTCTCGCTCTGCTGGATCTTCTGGTTGCGCTGCTGCACCTCCTTCTCCAGTTCGCTTTTCTTGTTGAGGAACTTCTCCTTCACCTCGAGGAGTTTCTTCTCCTTAATAACATCGGCCTCCTTCTGGGCCTTCTCCATCATATCTCTGTATTTCCCGTCGAGGAGATGGCGAGAAACAAGATAACCCGCCACGACGATAACCAAAGCGACGATGGCGGTTACGATTATTGTTGTCATGAATTTATGGTTGTTAATTGATGTTTCATATTCTCACGTCATCGTTGGCGCGCTCATTTTTCCTTCAGCACGGCCTCGATCTCAGAAGTCAGCTTGGTGAGAATATCATCGTAGGGTTTGGTGTCATTGCGCTTGAGCTCTTTCTGCAGCCTCAAGCCAAGATCGATCATGGCGAAATAGGTGATCTCCTTGTCGCCCTTCATGCCTTTGAAATTGGAAAAATAGGCATTGAGGAGCTCGTTGATGAGTTCCGCGTCCTTACGGTACAGCGGCTCCTCATCGCGCGGAACCCGCACCATGATATCGGTGTCATAGATATGCAACCGTATGTTGATTTTATTCTGATCTGCTTCTGCCATCACTACCTGTTACTGTTGTTCACTGAGCAGCGTGATACACTTGTCGACGTCTCGTATGAGCTTGTTCACCTTGCGCTTGGCGGTGTCGAGGTCGGTGTCGCTCACCTCGAGCATGCGAGCCGTCTTCAACGACTTGTAATCGTTCTGGAGTTGGCGCACCTCAGCCTGCAGGCGCCTGATCTCGGCGTCGCGCTCGTCGACCATGGCGTACAGTTCGCCGTTCTCCTTCACCACGTCGTGATACTGGAGAATCATCTGTCTGACGCGTGTGGCGAATGTATCTATGATCTTCTCGTTGGCATCCATTACGATACAATTTTCTGCAAAATTAAAACATTATCCTGAATAATCCAAATGTTTCACACGAATAAGATGCCGAAAATAATTGTTTTTCGGGTAGTTATTGAAGGAACGCCCCCCACAGAAGGCTCGCCCACCGCTTGCCACAGAAAGCGCCCTTCCTGTCCCAAGCACCTCAGCGCCCGCCTTCTCGTCTATCTCCGAACGCCCCAGCGCCCGCATCCAGCTTCCACACCTGCGAAAGCCATTTTCGGGCGCATATTTGCGCCCGCCTGTCCAGCCACGGGAAGCGCCCTTCCTGTCCCGAGCACCCCGAGCGCCCGCCTTCTCATCCAGCCCCGAACGCCCGAGCGTCTGCATCCAGCTTCGCCACCTGTGAAAGCCATTTTCGGGCGCATATTTGCGCCCGTCTCCAGTTTCAAGCCGCGCCTCCTATGAGTCGCCTCCAGCTCCAAGCCGCTTGCTTGTGCCAGCCAGCCTGGAGCGCCTGTGTCAGCCCTTAGATCAGCCGTCCCGAGAACATCACTTTCTTCATGGTCGAAGATGAAGCGTGCCACGATAGAGCTCAGGATGGCCGAGGTGGAGAGCTTCTCCGGTCCACAATACTTCATTCTGTCGAGCACGTTCTTCAGCGACTCGTCGATATAGATCGTGGCCAACTTGCCACCACCGTCCTTATACTGCTTCGCCATGTCGAGGAACAGATCCCATGAGTCGCGCGAGTCATCCTTCACGATGGTGTATTCCTTCATCGTGTTCTCCTTCGGGCGACGACCACGGGGAGCGCGCTCGGGCTGTGCGGGAGCGGCTTGCTGCGCCTGCTGAGCCTGCTGCGTCGGCTGTGCGGGAGCGGCCTGTTGCGTCTGTGCCTGCGGCGCCTGTTGCACCGTCTGCTCTGCCGCCACCTCGTTGTTCTCGTTCTCGGATGTATATGAATTGTCGTCGTTCTCGTCGTTGAGCTTCGTCACGTCCACCTGAGCCTTCATGGCGGGCTCAGCCGTACCGTTCTGCAACGTGTGCACCAGTCCTTGGATGCCGCCTGGCAGCACGACGCGTGTCTTTTGTTTGTTTGCCATAAGTATGATAGTGAAATATGTTGTGAATAATATGATTATCGTTCCTTCCTTCTCCCGCCGTTACAGCGCCGGGGCAAGCCATGCCGCCTCACCACGATGGCGAGTCGTTGGTTACTCCTTCATGCGTCGAATCATGAAGTCGAAGGCGGGCTTCACCGCCTCACGCTGCGCCGCCGTGATCTCCACCGTGTTGATACGCTTCAGTGCGGCGCGTGACGGCGCCCAACTGCTTGAAGATAGCATCGGTCTGCTTCCACATGTCGAGCTCGTTCTTCGTACCGATACGCACGTCGATGCGGTTAGGCACAAAAAACAGTTTCGCCGTCATCTCCGGTGTGTGCTGTCGCAGTGCGTTGATCACCTGCACGAACGTACCCGTGGAGTCGAGCGTCTTCTCCTCGTACTCATACGGACACACGATAAAGTCGGCGTTGGTGAACATCGGCACCAGTCCGTCCTCCGACACGTTACCCGGTGAGTCGAACAGCACATAGCCCTCGGTGTTCGACGCCGAGTCCATCAACTGCTGCATGGTCTCTGGGTCCTGCACATCGAAGTCCTGCACCACGTAAGGCTCCTCTTGTCCTTCATAGAGCTCCATATCTTTTCGTCGCTGCATCTTAATGGTTTTCTGCAGGTCGGTATCGATCACACACACATCCTGTTTTTTCCAGGCCAGATAGTTAGCGAAGAGTATGCACAGCGTCGATTTTCCCACGCCACCCTTCTGATTGGCAAAAATAATCTTCCTATTCTTCATGATCCTCAATTGCTTATTATAATAAATCGGTGAAAGGAAAGGGGAACCGCTAAGCCATAACCCCTTGAGCCCTATCGAACCCTGCTGAGCCCCAAAGCCCCTCAAGAGCCGTAAAGACCGCCGAGCCCCAAAGCTCCCTCCAAAAAGAGCTTTAACGAACCCCCAGAGCCCTAAAGAACCCCCAGAGCCCTCATGTTCTGCGAAAAGCATTTCTGGCGCATATTTGCGCCAGCCGCCCGCCAGTTTCGCCAGCCACCCGCCAGTTACGCGAGCCTCGTGCCTTCCACGCCTCTTGCGCCCTTCCGAGCATTTTTTTATGCGCCAGCGAGCCTCTTCTGCAGCCCTTCCGAGCGTCCTTTCAAAAGCCCCCGTGGCGAGGCCGAAACAGCCTCTTTCCCGATTACCCTGCAAATATACACATTATTATTTATCTACGCAAACAAATCTTTATTTTTTAGCTTTTTAATTTATTCCTTTATTCATTCTTACATATCTTTATGCTTTTATTTTTCTATACTAATATTTCTTTGCTCCTATATTCTTTTATTTTAATGTTTTTCGGTTTATTTATGCTTATGTTTCTTTATTTCTTTATTTGCATATTTGTTTATTTGTATATACTCATCGCCTTTTATTCTTTTATTTGTTTATATGTTTATTCATCGTTAATAAATATTTATTTTCGTATGTTTTTGTTTATTTATATTTTTAAGTTTTGGTGGTATCAATATTTATTTATACATTAAAATACCAACAACCAAAATCGCGTCTACCAACAACCAATCTTCAAACCAAATAGAACCGTAACCGCATCTCATACACAAGAGTAGCCCACCACCCCATCACGAGGCTAACCACATCCCGCGCGTCTCAAACTGCCAACCAGCAAGCCAAAAACCCCAAAAACGCCCCAAAAAGGCATCATTTCCCCCGAAACAGCTCATACCAACCAACCATCACGCATCCGAATACACAAAAAAGCTTCATCTGGCCTCCCAAAACGCCCTGACACACAAAAACAAACAACAACAAAAACATCCCATTACCCTCCATCATTATTTATTTATATATATGTTTGTTTAATTAAAGATATCGTAACAACCTAAATATTAATACATTATAGCTTCCATAATCTTCACTCAAAAAATACCGGGCGCATATTTGCGTCCATTTCGTAGTTTCCAACCACACAAAAAATTTCTTCCGTTAACGCGCGGATAAACGCCCCGATGGGTCATAAGCTCATATTCCAGGGCATAGCCCAGGATGGCCATTGGGTTTTACAAACGCCCTAAAAGGACAAAAGCATAGAATAGAAAGCCGCTTCCCTTACAGAGTGTGTTGCCTATCGCTACAATCCTTTCAGCCCTTTCATCCAATCCATATCTCATCTATGCATTTCCATATCTCATCTATGCATTTAACAAAAGAACCTCAAAAAAAAGAACTCAACAACCAATTATATATATAATAAAACAAAAAGACATTTATTTATTTTAACCGTATTTTTGCGGTCCAAATTCGAAAGGCCTAACTCTCTAAACATAATTATTGATATGTTTCTTTATATATTTATATGTTAGAATAGGTATTTATCCATACTCATATTTATTTGTTTTAATAGGTATAGAGTTGTTTATTTGTTTATTCTGTTATTCTTATCTATATTTATTTGTTAATACTTGCACTTATTTCTTTATTTGTGTCTATATATGTTTATGCACAAGAAAGAAAATATAGCCATTATTTATTTTGTTATTCATATATATATGTCATTAAAAAGATAAAAGGATAAACAAACATAAATACAAAGAAACATGCCAAACGGCGACAAAAACATGAAAAGAATTCCTCGCTTTACGATCTCCACAGCTCTGAACATTCAAATCTCAGACCACCTGTTCATAGGTCAAGCAACCCTCTGAACCTCATTTCACCAACGCATTTCATATGAAACGCACCAAAAAACACAAGGGAATGGACATAACGTATCGCTAAAAAGTATCGCAAATCGATAGTACCCACGAAGAAAAAACGCACGAAATTCGACGTTCCACAAACGCATAAAGACAGCAAGAGCCACACACAATGAACTGGAGAAAACATAGGGGCCCTCTTATAAAACCACATAATCTCATAAGAACGTTAGCAAAGAAATACCAAAGCAGCTTAACCACCCTACCCTAAACCATCGTTTTTCTATTCCTCATAACAACATGGCTTACCAAAAGGCAACGCTGCTTAGCATACTGATGATCGACAAACCTACATTTTGGTATGTCGAAAAGACCAAACCACAGATACCATTTCCTGTCTCTTCACAAAGCGCATCCCTCTCCCACCCCACTCCAAAATCTCAAAAATCGTCATAAGCTCCATCATAGCTCTATCTTAACACCACAAAAACAACCAAAAAACCACCGCGAGAACATCCCCTAAAACCGCACATCACCCTACTCTCCGAAAAAAAACGCTTCTCAAACCACCAAAAAAACACATAACCGCCTATCCTTCAGCACAATAACAGAAAAACAAATGACAATAGAAACCATACAACCAGAAAGTGAAACGCAGAAAACCATCATAAAACCTTTCACATTTCAATCGAGGTATGCAAACGAAAAGAACCATCATAAAACCTATCTCTATTAAGCAAGGTATGCGAAACTCAGAAAACCTTCAAATTACCTTTCTCTGTTCAAGCAAGGTATGCGAAACTCAAAAACCTTCATATTGCCTTTCTCTATTCAAACAAGGTATGCGAAACTCAGAAAACCTTCAAATTACCTTTCTCATTTCAAGCGAGGTAAGCGAAAAGAAGTTCGGTCGCATATTTGCGACCGTCCGAGAGTCATCCCCTTACCTTAGTATCAGAAGCCAGCCCCCTACCCTCCCACCATATATATAGGATAACTAACAGAAGCTACAAACCAGGAGCTGAACCGAAAAACCAAGAGCAAAAAGGAAGAAGGGCAAACCCATGCATAAACGTACTAAAAACGAAACAAACCGAAAAAAGAAGATAAAAATGTTGACATGTATGCTTTTTTCATCTTTATTAAAGCACACATACAAAAGAAACACCTACTTCTTCTCTTTCATAAATGGCCAGCAAGGGCCACCAGAAAGACCCATTAACCTACAAAACATGCCTAATGGCGTTGCGAAACATGCCTAACCGAGGCCCGAAAGATGCCTAACCGAGATGCGATACATGCCCAATCGAAACTCGAAAGATGGCCTTTCGCAATGCCGAACATGCCAAATCGCGAAACGTATTTATTTATATGGTTATTTCTATGTATTTGGCTTTATTTATATATGACTTTTAATGTTTTGATGTTTGTTTATATATTTACACACAAAAAGTAAGTGTAAAGATAGATGATAATAAAAAACTAAACGAACAAGCATGATGGCAAAAGAAGACTCACAAACAGTAAGATAAGTGATAAGGAACCTGCTCATAAGAAATGTTTGCATAAAGCGTTCACTGATAGGCCTTTACGCAAAGAAATGTTTGAAAAGCACGTAACGCCAAAACGCAAGCGCTAAGAAATGATCCGGAAAGCAGAGAGGAGCGGTGGGGCAGGGCGGCTCCGCAAACATCATAAAAAAGAAAAGAGAAAAAGAAAAAAGAGAATTTTATCAAAGAGTTAGATATCTTTAGTAAATCATTAGTTTATCATGATATTAGTAGGGGCCTCCTAACTCGCTGATTATCAACCGCTCCAAAGCCCAACTGACGACAAATTAGTAACATGGTGCGACAAATGGGGAACATCGCTGCGACAAATTAGTAAGGTAGTTGCGACAAATTAGTAACATGTTTCGGCAAGCGTCGACAAATTGGGAATATGACGGCGACGAATAGGGAGAATGATTTTGTTTATGTGATTATTATATTACGAAAACAGGGTGTTTTGTGCTCTTTTAGCGTTCGATCACTTGTCCGTGCTTCAAATAATACGTTTTTAACAACCTCTACAAACGTCACAAAACCAAGTGTTTACACGTTTGTGCGACAAATTAGTAACATGCCTTTGTTTGGCTTTTCCTGTCTTTGGCGACAAAATGGTAGGTTGCTGAATATAGGTTACAAAACACCAATGTCGCAGCGCTACCCAACCTGCTACCTGTTTGATTGCGAGGAATGTGGAGTGGGGAATGAGGTATGGGTCCTCATGAGGGTAAATGGTTTAATGTGAAGTGGTTAGGGTGAAACAGGCGGGTAGGGCATGCACTACCGTCGTGGTTGTAGATGGGTGCGCTGCGCATCGGTCCCATTGCCTTCCTTTCGATTTGTGGGGCTTTGCCGAGCGGCATGGGCATTTCTGTTCAAAAGGAAAAGAACGAGGCGCCTTCTGACTGTCATCATTACCGATGGGGCTTCACCGAGCATCGTGTTTTTGATAAGGCAGCCCGCATGGCCAACTCATCATTCCGCATTCCCCATCCCAGCATGGCACCCTTCGAAAACCGCCTTATGGGGCCTTAATCTGCCTTTTTTCGTCTTTGGAGCAAAAAAGTTGGGGAAAAATTTGGAGGAACCAACAAAAAGCCCTACCTTTGCACCCGAAAAGCAATAAGGCATCGTCCTTATGTTTAGCACGGCAATATGCCTTCCATGACTTGCATAGCAAGTAAGGAGAGATGGCAGAGTGGTCGATTGCACCGGTCTTGAAAACCGGCGTACTGAGAGGTACCGGGGGTTCGAATCCCTCTCTCTCCGCAATAGAGTCCTGTAAGTCTTTGATTTACAGGACTTTTTCTTTTTATGCTTTTAAGTAGTCCCCCTAAGTAGTCCCTCTTTGCGCAATATCATTTTTATATTTGTTTAACGCTGACATTGCGCTGTTGTCCGTCTTTTTTAGTGTTTTTGTTGATTTCTGTGTGGGAAAGATTGTACCCATTTGTAACTTGTGCTTTTGCCTAATATTGTATCTTTGCCATAAATCTTACTAAGTAGTCCCCCTGATAGTCCCCCATTATACAATAAGTACTGAGTGAGTCGTAGCAATCAATCATTATACTTGGGTAAGTCCCATAATTCAGAATCATGCTATATATTTGAAGCGCATATCGTAGCTGTCGTTCTTTTCCGAGCGATGGCTATTTTTGTTATGTAGCATCTTTATTTTGTGCAAACTGACATCCTTTTTACGGAAAACATTTTCCGTAACTTCCTCTAACTTTTCCGTTAATAAGAAATGTTTTCCGCAACAATTCGCTTGGGATAATTTTATTCTTTAATCGCCAAATCCATTCATACCTTTGCACTGCGATTCGGCACTAAAGCCACGCAAAAACAACAATGGCAAAAGAGAACAAACCAATCATCCAGGCGACATTGGGTGACTTAAAAGAAATGATTGAGGATATGTTTGCTACTCCTACAGACTACCCTCATGACAAACCGCCAGAGGTTAAAAGACATCTGGTTTATGGATTGGCAGGACTGGCAAAACTGCTTGGAGTTTGTAAGTCAACCGCTTCTAAAATTAAAAGTAGTGGCATCTTAAATCCAGCAATCAGTCAGCATGGCAAAGTAATCGTAATTGATGCGGACTTGGCTCTTGAACTAATGAAAGCAAGACAAAACGTATCAGCAGTTATTAACAACAAAACAAAATTAAATAATTATGGCAGAAACATTAGATAATGTGGCTGTAAAGCCCATTAATGAAGAAACGGAAAACATTGCTATTGAGCAGACAACCACACAGGAGAGCAATGAAGAGGCAAACTTGAAGGCATTTACAGAGTTTTGCGAGTATGAGATGCTGGATGTTAAAGACAAATACCCTAATTGTGTCTCGACATTTCCTAATGGCGATGTTGCCTCTTTAAACTTGAAGGGACTTAAAGATGCTGGTGTTGAGTTTTACGGTCTTGGTGTAAATCGCACACATGGTGCAGATGAGCAGAAGACAGGTCGCTCTATCCTTGAAAACGGCGCACAGCAGAGCTTAATCGTTATAACAGTACCGATGGCAGAAAAGGCAGGCATAAAAGTAGAGCGATTTGCCAATGACCCTAACAAAGACAAGCCTGTAAACTCTGATGGTATTGTCATAGTGGATGGGCATGGTCGAATTGACTTCTTGCAAACTGTACAAGAGTGGCCTCTCATTATGGGGCATTTCCCGATGAAGGACAAGGCTGGTTATTATAATTTCGCCAAAGCGTTTACTGAGATAAACATCAATGTCTCTAAGTGGAAGACTCAGGATATGGTTGCCAAGCGTCAGATAGAAGATGGTGATAATACTCATGAGGGTTGGGTGATGATAAACGACCTTGTTTCTAAAGGCTACAAGTATCAAGCTGCCTGTCAGTTGGCAACACTCAAACCAGACCGTCTCACAGCAAGACAAGTTGCAAACGGCGATGAGAGTGAGTTCTTCGTAAACATTGAATATGGCAAACGTATTCATAAGGCTCTTACAGATAGATTTGGAGAGGGGGATGACAAGACCATAAAGACGAAGGAGTTTACTAAAGAGATTGTTTTGTCCATTCAAAAATTAACCAACAGACAGGGGATAGGTTGGGCTACAGGAATCATGGAGAAGTTTATCAATTCTCTCTCAGACAAGGATGTTGCAGACATTAAGAATGCCAAGAGTACCAAGGTGCAGCGAAAAGATGAGAAACGTAAGCAGATTCTTGACAAAGCCTTCTCATACTTCTTGGGACAGGAAAATATAAAGTTATAAGTATGGCAAAAAAATATAAAAAGCACTATGTCAATAGCGTAATAGGTAGGGTTCATATCGACATTGGCGACCACGGAGTTGTTCTAAAGCAAGAGATTGGAAATGTGACTACAGGATCAATTAGTCTCACCCATGACGAAATGGAAAAATTAGCCAGAGCATTGTTTGCAATCAAAAAAGATTTGCCTTCAGATTCCTTGCAATCTCAGGCTCTTGTTCCAATCCTCCCTTCTTTTACGAATTCCCCAATGGCAACAAGCCACATGGATGAATTGAAAGTGAAATATAAAAAGGCTTATAGTCCGTGGACGAAAGAGGAAGATGAAATGCTGAAAAAGTACCAAGCTCAAGGACTTACTGTTGCTGATATTTCAAAGTTACTTGAACGTAATGAAGGAGCAATTGTTAGCCGTAAGAAGAAACTTGGTCTGTCTTAGATTGCTATAAATCCTCCTCTATATTATAATAATGATACCTGCATGACTCAAAATCATGTTGGGTATCATTATTTCAATGACAAAAGAAGCAATAATTCAAAAAATTATATGCAATGACTAAATTATCAATAAAATTAAGGAATTGTAACGCGGAATTGCCTGATGATGTTGGCAATTTTATTCTGAGTACAGGATGTGGGTCTGGTAAGACGTACTGGCTTGAACGATTTATATTGGCACACTATATGGAAGGTATGCTGATTGTGGTTGATTCTATCGTTAGTGCCAATACTTTACAATCTCATTTGCTGAATCTATTAGGCTTGGCTGCAACAGACATGATGCTGATTCATTCTCAAACAGATTATAATGTTCATAATGTATTTGCTAATACACCAGAAGAAGTAACAAAAAAGAAGGTATTGATAATGACAAATGTAAGGCTTTACACAGAATACCCACCTATATATCTGCTTTATAATAAAAATGGTGTCGTTCTGTCTCCTTTTGATGGTGACTGGAAGAAGATGATGAACAATCCCAATACTCGCCGTTGGATTATCATTGATGAGATTCCTGGCTTTATTCAAAAGTATGCAACTGTATCTAAGCTACATTTGGGAGTTCTTGGGACAGATGATGGTAATGGTGGGTATAAGGCAAAAGAGTTTGTGGCAATGGAAAAGTTTTATAAAACATTCATTGCTCACTCTGATGCTGCTTTGTTCGACACAACTACAACATTGGGGAAACTAAAAACAGATACAGCTCTATCCATTATTGAACATGACTATTCAAAGATGATAAAAGTACAAGGTGATGCAGCTATCCAATTCTCCCCTTGCGATTTCCAAACGAATAATAGTCTTGTGTTGATAATGGAAGGTGCTGGTGATGTGCTTTTCAAGGATTCAAGTATATACAGACTTATTGACATTACAAATAAGTACAGTGCCAAGGCTAACTTCCATAGCTTTAATGTTCCCAATCTTAACCGTAGAAGTAGCAACCATCAAGAGGAGTTAATGAAGAGTATGGTTAAAGCCGTAATCGCTATTCTTTCCAGTGTAAAAGGAAAAACTCTTATTGCCTGTTGGAATGATTTTAAGGGTGAAGATAAAGGAATAGCTACTGATACACAGGATCGTAAGGATAGTCGTATTGTTGCATATCTTTCGGAAGAACTAACTAAAGCGAATATTTCACAAGACCTCTATAGTATTATCTATTACGGAAGTGCTGAAAGTAAAGCTGTAAATGACTTTAAGGACTATAGTAACATAATCCTCCTTGGTAAATGGTCTCTTCCTGTTTCAACATCTTCAGAAAAATTTAACAAGGCTTTTCAGACAAATACTACTCTTACAAGATATATGCTTTGGGAGTATGTTCAGTTAATAACAAGAATAGGTATCAGACAAGACAAGGACATTAATGTGTTTTATACAGATGACCACAACAAGGATTTTATATTGACCTTGGAAAAGTATTTTAACCAGAACATTCTTGATATTTCAGAAGAGCATATTGACTGGAGAGATAAGGTAAAGAAACTCAATAATGGCACAAGAGTTATCAGTCAAATTGAAAGGTTATCTCAGAGATTTCCTTATATACCTCAAATGATAGTGGAGGGTAATCAGAATAAAACCATAAATGTGTCCTTGAAAGAAGTCAACAATCTCATAGGGAAGAAAAGAAAGAGAAGAGACTATAAACTCTTAATCAGTATATTGCAGAAATTTGGAATATCCTTGGTTTTGCAATAAATTCACTTGGGGATAAACTTACTTGTACTCATTCCTTACAGAATGAGATACCTTAAATATATATTTAAGAGGTGTAAAAACTTCATACACATATTATATATTATAGAGACAAAGAAATTACACCTATATTATCATAACATATCCTTTATCGACTGTAGGAAGATAAAGGTATAGTAAGTTTAACCCTAAGACAATTTCCAAAGACAAAAGAAAAAGGAGGAAGATTTAGTACTTAGCTAATCTTCCCCTAATTTTACTTCCCATAAATCATAATTTTCAAGTAACTGTCAGATGTACTGAAACTAACATCCTTAACATCTTCTATAGCTTGACAGGACATAAATTCATCTTTAATCTCCTTTATGTCAATATAATATCCATCTGCATATCCTAACAAGAAAAAGTAGTTTTTGCCAGGAGTAGGATAAAAAACATCTTCTGGAAGTCCTGTTATCAATTTGGCATCTACATCTTTAATATCACCAAGAAGATGATATTTTGTGTCTCTGTAAAATGTAAGGATGACAGAATTATTCTTCTCGTCATACTCATATTCAGCCTTACTTAGTTTAATATCTGGATAATAAGACTTAGCGACCATCAAAAGTACATCTTCCAAAGCAGGCTTGTACTTTACCTTACTCGTATCAATTTCTATTCCCTGCATTAAAAATTTCATAGTTAATCCTCCTTTCCTTTAGTTTTTTGTGATGTGATACAAAGAGTACAACCAAACTCTTCATTGAGATATGCCTTCAAAGAGTTATAGGCATCTACTCTTCTTCTGTCTCTGGGGCAAATCTTCAAAATGTTTTGTAAGCTAATTTCAATATTACTTCCAGAGGTAAGAGAATATCCATTATCTCTGAGTGCCTCAAGGTCTCTTATATACTTGCCTTTTACTGTTTTCTCAACCTTGTTCTGTTCCTTGGAGTGTTGAGTCTCCTGTCCTTCACCAACTACTCTAAATTCATCGGTAACAAGGGAAAACATATATTCAAACATAATCGTTACTTTTGACTTTGTTACATATATAAGGCTTTTTGTTCATTTTTGCCTGTTTTTGTGGGTGGTATAAAAACGAACGTCTGTAAAGCCTTGATACTCTTATTATTGAATGTAAAAATATCAAATCGTCAGGACAAAATTCTTGACGATCTTCAAAGCATAAAGAAGGGATTGCCAGATGATGAATTTGGAATAACATGAACTTTGGCTTCGGCTGGGATTATGGTACTCAAGGAGCTACTATTCTACAGGTCGGGCTGATGCTTGAAGTTTTATTTATGAGGTCAAAAACAAAGTGTTTTTTGAACCTCTTTTTTTTGTCTTTTCTATCATCACCTCAAAGCCTTACTAATAATAGACAAAACAATATAATTTTTTTAACGTAAAATATCAGAAAATATGAACATCAAAAAAACTCTTGTGATTAGCTACCGAGTACTATGTGTAGCAGTCACTTTAATTGAAGCCGCAGACCTTGGAAAAACCATCTACGGCAAGTACAAAAACAAGAAGTCGGTAAAGCCAACAACGCCTACCGACACAACAAAAGTCGAGACTGTATGTGACTAGAAACGAAAGTCTTGACACAATTATCGCCCTATTAGAAGCTATAACATTTTTCTTCAAAGGGTGGAAAAAATTATCGGGAGCAACCAGCAAAATTAAGTCTGGAGGCTCCCATAGTTCTAACTGTTCAAAATGTAATAAATATGAACAAGACAAAATCAGAACTTATCATCAGAGCAATCAATAAGAATGGCTCTGTTAAGCTCGTGAGAAACATGAAGGCAAAGATTATACGCTTTCCTTTCCTCCCACGACTAAGTTACTTTACAGTTTGCTAACAACTTCAAAAAGAATAACAACATGAAGAAGAAAGAAGCAACTACAGCCGTGATTGTTCCTACAGCAGGGACTATCACATCAGACATAACCTTGGGTCTCGAAAAATCAGATGATATAATCGAGGCTGAAGTTATTGAAGAAGAAGATTGGGGTGACAACCATCCTAACTTCATTGAAAGCAACACTCAGAGTATCACGCTTGAAGAGTTGCAAACAAAGAACGTAATTCCTACTTTTGTTGATGGCACATTAACGTTAGCACATCAGAATTTTATTGGTGCAGTAAAAAGTGTTGCCGAGAAAGTATTTGGAGAACTTACACCTGTTGAGTGCAGGGTTTCTCATCCTATTATCGGGAGAATACCAACAGCTCAACACAAGAAAGCAAGTGAATTGACAGATGCAGACAAGACCGTATTTTATCAGAGATTGGCTTTTTGCTGCCACGTCAAGAACCTTACAAAAACTATCAATGGGCAAACCGTTCACCTATGTATCGGTGGCGTTAGAGCCTATAACGAAGACAAACTCTATAACAGACCAACCGCATTAAAATTCAAAATCTTTGTTGGTTGGCAAGTAAGAGTGTGTTCAAACTTAATGCTGACGTGTGATGGGAACTCAGGTACCATTGATTGCATGACGGAAGCAGATATAATGCAGAAGTCATTTGAACTATTCAATGGTTTTAACCCTCACAAGGAAGAAACTTTACAACTCTTGGAGAATTTGCAATCAACCGCTATCTCCGAAGAGTTATTCTGTAAGATTATCGGTCGAATGAGACTTTACCAGTTTCTTTCACTATCTGAACAGAAACAACTACCACAGCTAACTATCGGTGATCAAGCCGTAAATGCTATGGTAAAAAACTATGTGTCTAATCCCAATTTCGGTAAGAAAGAGGGAGAAGATATTACTACATGGAATCTACTACAGCTCGCTAACGAATCTGTAAAATCCGCTTATATAGATAAGTGGTTAGATCGAAACCAGAACTGTACTGATTTTGCTTTAGGAATCCAAAAAGCCCTAACAGGTAAAGATACTGAGGGCTATTCTTGGTTCATCAACTAACATCCTTCACTCTAAAAGTCTGGAAACTAATAGACCTGGATGTTTGAGAGATATACATTTATCAACGAAAGAAGATATTTGTGTATCTCTCTTTTTGTTTATCATTAGTATTCACAACAACTTAAAAAATACCGCAATGTGTAAATTTAAGAAACCAGAAATTCCTGCTAATATAACAGCAGATGAACGTAGATCTCTTATGTTCAACGCTTTATCTTCTCTTGACCTTAACGACAAATTGGAAAAGAGAGAGAACGACAAGCTCAGTTACTTATCTTGGGCTAACGCCTGGGCAGAATTTAAGGCTGCATATCCAAGTGCTTCCTATCAAGTAATCAAAAATCCCGAAACCAATTTACCTTATTTCACAGATCCGAATGTAGGTATTATGGTGTTTACTGAGGTTACTGTTGATGACATAACCCATTCTATGTGGCTCCCGGTTATGGATTCAAAAAACAAAGCCATGAAACTAACTCCCTATTCATATCAGGTATGGGACAGTTATAAGAAGGCTTACATCGAAAAGACGGTTCAAGCCGCTACAATGTTTGACATCAACAAAACACTCATGAGGTGCTTAGTGAAGAATCTTGCCATGTTTGGACTTGGACTTTATGTCTATGCTGGTGAGGATATTCCAACTGACAACACAGCAGACGGACAGAATGATAATACAACATCTACTGCCAACACAACAAAGAAAGCGGCAACAAGAAGAACTGCCACTAAGACAACTACTACGGCACAACAGAAATCCCTCGACAAGTATGCAGGAATTAGAGCAGCCGTAAACTCTTGCATTAGCCAAGACCAACTTGCAAGCCTTTACTATCAGCATCAGAATGAAGTAAATGGAAATGAGGAGGTAAAGGCAATCTTCACACAGCGTAAACTCCAACTTCAACAAGCAGCATAACTATGGCAAAAAGAATCGAACTAAAGAACTCTGGTGTCTTTTTCAATGAAGAGGCGCATGAGTACTGGCTTGGCAATAAACAGCTGAGTGGAATCACTGGGATGCTACAAAGACAGCTATTCCCTGATGAATTTAACGGTATCAGTGAGGCTACTCTTAATGCAGCAGCAGAATATGGTACAGGAGTCCATTCTTCGATAGAGGACTTCGATAAGAACTGGATAAATGATGGAACACAAGAGACAGTCGATTATATCCAAATCTGCAAGGACTATGGATTGACGCATGAGGCATCCGAATACAACGTAACAGATAGCAAAGAATGGTCTTCTAATATTGACAAGGTGTATAGAGTTTCAGACGATACCTTTTCTTTGGGCGACATCAAGACTTACGGACAGATGACAGCAGATAAGCTTCAAAAGGCTCGCTGGCAACTTTCAATTTATGCCTATCTATTTGAGCTTCAGAACAAGAAGGCAAAGGTAGATAAACTCTTCATCATACATCTTCGTAACAAACCGAAGAAAGATGGAACTTTCGACCACATATCTGAAATCATCTTCCTCAGTCGTATTCCCTCTGAAATTTGCAAGGAACTTCTCGACACTGACCTTCGAGGTGAGCAATTCAAGAATCCTTATGCTATCCCCTTTGAGTGGCGATCACAAGAAGAGACAATCCGAGAACTTATCGAAGCCAAGAAATCAAGGGCAAGCTCCTCTCTGACATGGAAGAGAAGGATGTGAGGAGTTGGGTAACAGAGACAATGAGAATTACTCGTAAGCTCCCGACAACTCGCAGCAGTTTTGACTTGAAAGCATTTAAGGCAGATAATCCTAATATAGATTTGTCTGCCTACATGAAGACCTCCGATGTGGCAGGGTCTTTAAGCATTGCCATATAACAACCAGTATTTACAGAGCTGGGGAGATTATCAAATACAATAGATTTTCTCCCTGGCTTTTTTGTTTCACAACATTAAAACTCAAAAAATATGAATTATCAGGAAACTGTAATATTGAAAGAGAGCCGAGAATATAAGGCGGCTGAAGCTTTGACAGATTCCATTAACTCAATGTCATGGAATCCTAAGAAGTTTGGACTTGCTGTTAGTATGCAACACAGAACATTACAGCAGTCGTTGATGAAATCGTTTGTGGCAACTGTCCGAGTTATGGCAAGCGATGATTACGGTTATGATGACAGAAATCGTGGTGCACATGAAGCCGCAAAGAAGATAGTTGAGTCTGGCTTTTTGGATGACATTTACTTACCATTCATTTAGCCTATGACTTACGAATGTTGCTGTTCCGATATTACTCTTTCGGAATGGCAAAAGAAGATGAAGGGGATTAAGCCCATCAATTACAAGTGGTTGGTAAATAAAATCAAGAAGCATATTCCTCAGTTGTACGAGGCATTAGCACTTGAATACTATAATCCCTATGAGAACAAGTGTGGAGTGAATCAGGATTACTATATCTTGGTTTGCTCTGCTATTGAGTATTTTATTAAAAAGTAAACAACAATGGCAGTAAATATCAATATCGAGCTATTCAAAAGATACGCTCCAAAGAAGAAATTGGAGATTATCAACGCTCTTACCGAAAACGAACTCTTGGCTATCACAAACAATACCATCCTCAGAATAATCAAGGAGGCAGGTCGTGGAGATAGTAACAAAACAAGATGCAAGTATAAAACACTATTCCTTTCTGATGCTGGCAACAACTGGAATAGCAAAGTGACAAACATTTATAACTGGAAGAAGGATGAAGTCTATCTTTCGGTTTACATTCAGGGTGACGATACAGATACCTATGTTACTTATAAACTCAGAGACTTTCTCGACAACAGATATGAAGAGCAGTGTCTGGGACATATCGAAGAGTCATTCAGAAATGGTTATTCTCACAAGAAACCAGCCAACTACAACAGAGCAGACAGAGCCAGAGTTATCAAGGCTATTCTTACTGCCTATATTGAATGCAAGTACGAATCAAAACTAAAAGGAAATGGCAAACAAGAAAACGACGAAGAAAGGTAAGGTATCTGTATCTTATCGTGGTGCTTCTATGCTCGATGTAGTCCGCTATGTTCACGAAGAGACTGTAAGACATTGTGAATACTGTGGCAGACCTATGAGCCGTAGTGATGTTAATGATTATGGATCTCTTTGCGAGGACTGTTATATGAAAGAGTATTATGGCTAAACACATCATCTACAACGAGTGTTACATCATCAAATTCAACAACCACAGCTACGAGGCTTTTATACTCAATGCTGACGATGATGTTGAGTTTAAGTTTTTCACCAATCTGTCTGATGCAAAACATTGGATAGATAAATATAATGTACCGAACAATGGATAAAAATCAAACAGTCGCAAAGAAGATATGGCATGATTATCTTCAATGCTCTACAAAACCCTTCTCTTGGGGACTGAACTTCAATAGCGTAAAAGTTATTGAGGATGGTACTGCCTTTCATGTTCAAGGCATGGTTTGTGGTTGGATTAAGGTTCAACAAGACACAACCGACAACAGATACAAGATAACAATCACTCCTGACAATTCTATGGAATCCGAGGTTGTGTATCATTATGTATCTTGTGAGAATATAGTATCTCTTATAGATGTGAATGTGAAGTATGGCATATCCTACTACGATTACATTTGCTCTATCTTCGGACTTACACAAAAAATGGCAGTGTAAGAGTGCCTATATAATTAAGGTATAGGGGAATATCAAGAAACTAACAATCTCTGGTATTCCCCTTTTTTATTGTCTAACTCATATTAGTTCCACCGACAAGACAACCATCTAAGCTGTGGAACTTATGTTAAAACCAGTAAACAATGACAGAAACAAAGTATGTAGCTTATCTCCGAGTCTCCACACAAAAGCAAGGATATAGTGGACTTGGACTTGAAGCACAAAGAGAAATTATACACAACTACCTCCGTGACACAACTCCGATTTCTGAGTATGTCGAGGTAGAAAGTGGACGCAAATCTGACAGACCAAAACTGAAAGAAGCGTTATCACAATGCAGAAAGGAAAGTGCAACTCTGATTGTTGCTAAACTAGATCGTCTCGCTCGAAGCGTATCTTTCCTTTCAAATCTATTGGAGTCTGATGTGGAAATTATCTTTTGCGATTTCCCCCAGGCTAATAAAATGGTTTTGCATATCATATCTGCCATTTCACAATACGAGGCAGAACTTATTGCAGCAAGAACCAAAGCATCATTACAGGCAAAGAAAGCAAGAGGATTCAAACTTGGCAATCCAGAGCATTTACTGGATAAGCATGAGCAAGCAATCCGGAACAGCATCAAGACCTGCAAGGCTAAAGCGGATAGCAACCCTAATAACAAGAGGGCTATTGCTATGCTCCGTACTCTCATGAAAGAAGAATATACCTTACAAGAAATGGCAGACACACTCAATCAAGAGGGATTCGTCACTTCCAAAGGTTGCTCTTTCTCTAAATCAACAATATATAAACTTCTCAAAAGATACAACTTAAAATGAAAGAGAATATACACAATCAGGAGGGTGCTATTATTAGAACTCTTCATTCTTCAAATGTAGCATACGCTAGAATTTATAGCGAAGAACAGCGTATGAGAATCAAACAACTCATACAACACAACTTTCTTCCACATCATACTTCTGTTGGAGTCGGTAAATCCACAAGAAAGCATTGGAACGTGGAGAAGTACCAAGGCAAATATGGAGTGGGGTTTAAGATGATTACCACAAGCCCCTATAGCTCCAACTTTAACCACCTAACCTATTTTATCAAGGAGGCGGTATGACAGAACAATATCTTTATCCAGTGTATGAGACCGACTCCTGGCACTCTTTTTCTAACAGAGATTGCAAGGGGATCTACACATCAAAAGAAGAAGCTATTGAAGCCATAGCGGAACATCATAATATTCCTTTGGATGAATTTGATGGACTTACGGAAGAAGAGGCAAGAGAACAAATAAAACAAGAATTACAAATCCCCTTTCAAACGCAGGGCTATGCTATAAATTATGATATTGAGGTATGGCTTGTGAATGATTGGGCTTAAAACATCAAGAACAATGAAAAAATTTTTAGTTCACTACAATTACTACGCCACAGTTGATGTTGTAGTCCTTGCCAACTCAAAAGAAGAGGCTATCGAGAAGGCTGACCAGATCGAATTTGACAACAACGACTTTGAACTGAATTTTGAAAGTAGAGAAGTCTTTGAGTCAGAGGATGCAACTTCAAAAGGGATTATAGTATGAGAATCCTTTGGTATTTTAGGGCTTGGACTAAAGAATCAACCAAGCCTATCACATTATGGGTAGAAGCGAAAAATCAAGGAGCAGCAAGAAACTTGATAATCCGTGAGAATCCATTTATAAGCAAGCTAATGTTTTACAAAACAACAAGAATAGAATAATTATGGAAGCAAAGTATGTATTGATTTTAGACTTCACCATCGGCTGTTTGAATATTATAGAGCTGACAGATGAAGAACTGAAAGCATCTGAGGAGTATGAGGATTTTTCAGATTTCCTCTCAACCCTCGAAGATAAATATGGTTTCAGACTAAGTAATTCACAGTGGATGACAACAGGAACTTTGTCTATCTATCACTACAAAGACGGAAAGGAGGTCGCTGATGCCGAATTGGTGTGATACCTCTTATAAGTGCGTAGGAGATTTGAAGGAAGTAAAATCTCTGCATAAAGTCTTGAAATATATGGAGAAGCGTAAGACATCTATCTTAAAGAATGGCTTCGGGAAGATGTGGCTTGGAAACTTGGTACACAAACTTGGTGGAGATTGGGAGGAATATCGTTGTCGTGGGGAGATAACAGACTTCTCACTTGATGGAAATGTGCTGATAATAAACCAGGAAACGGCATGGTGCGAACAGGAAGGTGTTAGACAGATTATCGAAAAGACCTATCCAAGCATTAAGGTTTACTTTATGGAACAAGAACCTGGTTGTGGAGTTTTTTACACAAACGATGCTTCAGGTGATTATTTCCCAGAGCGTTACTTTCTTGATTCATACGAGGATTGGGAATATTTTGAAACTCTCGATGAAGCAGCAGATTTTGTCTCTAAGATTGTCGGGGTTGATGTAGAGCCAAGCGTTAATGCAATACAAAATGCTTTGGACGCTTACGTTGAAGAACACGAAGAAGAGAATGAGGATCTGTTTTATTCATTCCACGAGTTTGAGGTTTGCAATGACTAATCAAATTGGGAAGAAGGCTTTTTATGGGCTTTCTTCCCTTTTTTCGCCCCTTAAAACATAAAACAACTTGTGTCAAATAAATTCCTCGAAACTCTGTTTAAGGAAGGTCAACGCCTAAAGTATGAATAAGAATAGTCTTGTTCATAACATTAATCTTAAATACTATGACAACAGAGAAACAATCATTCATTCTCTTCGATACCCTTTTGGATTTGGGAGAATTGGCTGAAAGTATTCAGAAAAAGATGCAGCCTAAGTATGATGCCGTTTATGGAAAAGGTGTTATTGATTTTAGTGTTAACAGAAATGATCTTCATTCTATTTCATTCACTTGGAAACGTAACCTCAAATTACCTAAAAAGGAATTGATTGGGATAATGGATGCTGAACTTATAACAGGATGGAAAGTTTCAAATACTAAACCACTTGAATTTGTTGACTCTCGACCAACACAAGCAAAGGAAGGAAAGGTGTTACTTAGAAGTTTTGCTCCTCGGTATAAAAAGCTAATGAGGAAACACTACAAATTGGATTACAACAACTATGACATTTCTGTATCAGCGACTTCTACCGAACTGAAAATGACAATCAAATTTATTCCATTTAGAGGTGTCGTTTACATGTATACTTATAATGGGAAGGAGAAAGAACATGGCAAGTCGTATGTAGGTGAAACTGTCAATGAGAAAGCTCGTAGGCGTAATTGGAAGAAACTTGATGACAAATACGCTAATGAGAAACTCAACGAGGCTAAACGAAGATTAGGAACGAAAGATTGGATTTACCATGAGCTTGAAGTCATCACAGATTACTATGATTTAGGAATGTTAAAACCCAAATTATTCTCTTTAGAAGGAGATTATATCGAGAAATACGATACAATCAATAACGGTTATAATGTTGCTAAGTACGGAACTGGTAATAAAGGTGTGAACTTCTCGGCATCACATCGACAAAAAATCGGAGCTGCTTCTAAAGGGAGGACTCATACAGCTGCAACCAAACAAAAGATCTCGGCAGCTAATCTCGGTAGACCCCAATCTGATGCTACCAAACAGAGAATTAGTCAAGGCAATACAGGCAAAAAACGTACACCCGAAATGAGAAAAGCCCAATCTAATCGTATGAAAGGAATAGAGCCGAAAGCAGCTTCTGAGGGTGCCAAAAAGTGGAGAGAGACACATGGCGGTGGTTATTGGGGAAACCACAAAATACCTGATGCAGCCAGAGCAAATATGAAGCTCGCCCAACAAAAACGTGGTAAAGCAGTCCGGGCTTTTGCACCAGACGGAACATGGCAAGATTTTAATACCATAAATGATGCCGCTAAAGCTCTTGGGATGAATCCTGGCAGTATAGCAAATAATCTAAGATCTAATGGCGTTTGCAACAATGGCTACAGATTCAAAACAACTGTACCTAATTTCCCACGACCATAGAACTAAAAAGAGGAAAGACTTTGGATGTCCTTCCTCTCTTTTTTATCCTATCTTAAATGTCTTGCTTTTTAGCTTGGGATTCAAGTTCTTTTTCTTCTTTCAATCTATCTTTAGATCCAGATAAACTATATGTTATAGAGCAATCTAAAAAATCACCATGTTCAATAGTTATACTGCAATTTGCCCATTCCCAAACTATTCTTCCTTTGCCTTGTTCAATAAATGTTTTTAAGTAAAAATCGTGAGAAAGGCTGTCCACTCTGTCATTTGGAAAGAGTTTTGGTGAGACGTAATCTTCTGCATAAAACGAATATTTACCATATCTTGATGTGTATAAATTAACGATATTCTTCAAATCGTTAGGTTTAATATTATCAGCAAGATGTATAGAGATATTGTCAACTTTAACGGAATCAATGATTTTATGATTTCTTTCATACGACTTCAAAATATCTCCTAAAACCTGATATTTAACTGGATAACTCCATTTATCAAATGTTAGGGTCGTTTCATCTTCATATCCAACATACGGTTCATCTGCTACTGATGATGGAAACTCTTGTATAACAGTATCTCCAAGAGTATGACCATTAAAGCTAAGAACCGTATCTGTCTTTGCTCTGAGTGCTATGCTATCAATCTCTTCGGCAGCACCTTTTGTTTGCCCGTTGGTGCAAGAGGATAACATTACGAATCCTAATGCAATGAGTAATAATAACTTTCTCATAGGGTCACGTTATTTTAATGTTATTACTTTATCTTTATATTCATACTGGTTGTCAGCTAAACATTCTCCCTCATATACGAGTTTTGAATATGTTACTTTAAGCTTGTTTGAACCGACAAACTTAGCATCAGCACAGGCTCTGACAGCACATGACCAATTATTTGTGAGCGTATTCAAGCAAGCAACACTACTACCGCAACGATATGAAGTGTTGATGACATAAAGATTGTTACCAATCATTTTAGCATCTGCAACCTGTTCGCTATTGTCCTCTTCTCCCTCAACTTTATATGGAACATTGACAATATTAGTAGAGCCTGTTTCAAGATTGTGGCAATACAAACTGCTTACTCTTCCCCAACCTGCTTCAACTTCAGTCAGTGTATAAACACAATGGCGATCATCATCCGTTAGACTTGCGACAACACGAGTGTCAGTATCAAGACCTCCGATGTAATTCTCTGCTTTGTCAGCATAGCTTTGTGGAGTTTGCTCTTGGCTATCATCTACGGCAGTATCATAATCTGTATCATCAACCATCACTGTATCAGTATCTGCAACGGCATAGTCATTATCGTATGTCTGACTATTTGAACTTCTGCCATTTTGAATGATGATGGCAATAATGAGCATTACGGCTACAACACTTCCTGCTATAAGCCATATCTTTGTGTCTTTAGACAATCCTTGTTTCAGCGTTCCCTTACTAGTTCTCGGTTGTGGCTTGTCATTAGAAGCTACCGTTTTGCTTTCAGACGCAACAGGTGATATAGGACGCAGAATTTTAGCCTTCTCTGCCTCCATTTCTTCTTTGGTCAAGACACCAGTATCATAGAGTTTCTTTATCTCCATGAGTTTATCCATAACTTCCTTATCCATATCACTTCAACTTTATAATACGCTTTATCTTGGGAGTTTTTGAAGAAAAGTAAACTTGATATAGAACGGAGTCGCCACAATACACTTGCCAAATTGGATTTTCATTTTCTTGAATGTCTTTTGGAATGACAACTTTATTGGGCAACACCTTTAATTGTTTTGTTATAAATCGTTGTGCTGCTACCGCTTCTGTATATAATATGTAGGGTGAGAGATCTGGTAAACTCTTATCGTATTCCAAAGTAAAACCACTCTTTTTTGAAAATGAAGAATTATCAAATCCTACAAAACCTACAGTATACCATATTAAGGGTTCCCCCTCTGTACCTGTATTACCTTTACGGCTAAAAAAACTTATATAAAACTTAATTTCTCTCCCCTCGTATTTAGCTCTAACTATAACATAATCAAGTTTTTTATTGTTTCGAAACTCTTTTACATCTTTACAATACGAAACTTTCTTGGGGTCTATTTTTACATTTGCAACTTTTAAAACGTCCTGTAACCTATACGGAATTTCAAATTCTTGCTCTATCTCATCAATCATTCTACAGGCTGTAAGAGTAATTAAGCACTTATCGGAAACATCTTTCCCCTTATAAGCATCCTCTATAAAGTCTTGGACGAATTCAATAGCATCTTCTCTTATTTCCTCGTGGTTTCTAGGACCATGTTCTTTACAGCCTGTGAGGAACAAGCAAACTCCAAGGATTATATAACCTAATCTTTTCATAAAAATCTTTCTACTGCTTTGTTAAACATGCTTGTACTACCTAAGAAATCTACATTCCAAGTCATCTTATGTGGCTCATTATACATTTCATACGACATAAATATATCAAACTTACTCTGTGTATCAAGGAGTTTGGCTATACATCTTACATCATTTGAATTCTGAACGAAAGCAAAATTATTCTCTACATTGTCAGGAGTAACCTCGTACTTGTTACCATCTTTTGTTCTAAATATGATTAAGACTGGAGAATATATGTGTTTATATTCACCATCATTATCTCGAAGAGCAAAACGAAAACCAATCTCGTGACTATAGGCAATTTGCAAATTCCAACTTCCTCCTATAGATGTGACGATGTAAGGATGCTCTGGCATATCTTCCCCAAATTCATTATGGAAATACTCCTTTCTCCAAGGGCAATTTATCTCAAAATCCTCTTCGCTTCCATCTTGAACAAAGTTGTCGGGATTTAAGCTCTCGTCATCATTTGTGACGTATGTGTCAGAAGAATTTGTAACTACAGCTGTGTCTGCAATAGCTGTCTCATTGTAACTATCGTATGTTTGATTGCCTGTATTTTTACAAAGACTAATAATGGCAATAATGAAAACCGCAGAGAAAACAACAGCAGCAATTATTCCTAACTTCTTTTTGTCGGACATTCCTTGTTGTAATTTTGCCTTATCATTAGAATGTACAGATTGTATGTCACCTTCTTTTGTATCTGCACTTTGTGAGATAGTTGAAGATTTGAGGACTTTCTCTTTCTCTGTTTCAAATTCTTCTTGTGTAAGAACGCCAGAATCGAGAAGAGATTTGAGCTTATTCAGTTCTTCTATTTGATGCTGTTCCATATTACTTTTTCTCAATTTTTACATTTAACTCACATTGACCAGAAAAGTCTTCTTCCTGATGAATTGTAATTTTCTCATATTCGTTGAAGAATACAACTCCCTCATCCGTCTCTTGACAAGAAGAATAATCTCTTCTGAGACTTGACTCTACACTATTGTATGCTTCTTTTATGATTTGAGCGGCATCACCATCATATTGATTTGCAGTCTTTCGCAGTTCAATAGATGATACTACTCCTGATGAAAAGTAATAATTCACATAATCAAAAACAAGACCTCTGTATTTTTTCTGGAATATCCCTATTGAGGTTTTCTCTGTATCGCCAAATATTCCTCGTTCTTTGTTGGATGGGTCGTTTTTAACTCTTTCCAGAACGATGTCATAGGGAATATTTAGTGTACTTCCTTCAACACTTTCTTTATATGTAATGTTAGAATTCGTCTGTGGTACATTAGAACTTCGACAATAAAAATAACCGCCAATGAAAAAGAATGCTATGATTGCGATAATTATAGCAACCAAATATTTCTTTGGTGTCATATTGCCAACTCCAGACAAGATCTTTTTCTTCTTTGTCTCAAACTCTTCCTTGCTCAAAACTCCTGCATCTAGGAGTTCTTTCAGCTTTGATAATTCTTCGTATTTATTCATTTGTTGTTATTTGCATAGTTTTTACGATAGTTGGCAATCTCTTTTTCTAACTTCATTCTTAATTTATAAGACTTGTCAGACTTTTCGCCTATTGGAGCTAATCTTATTTCTATCCAAGAGGGGTGAACATCGCTGTCTATCAAGAGATCACAGAGATAATGGTTTGTATCATCCATTATTGCCATAATTGCCTTTTTCTGACTTTCACAGTCTCCATTATAATCTGTAATGATATTGTCATCCTCATCGGTTATAGCAAATCTTTTATCAAACAATTCATTAAGACTGTCTGTCTCAATTCGCTTTACAGTAAATTCAAATATGTCTTTGCAGTATTTTGAATATTGTTTTTCCTTCCATAAGTCATGGTCGTAACTGTCATCCATAGCGACATTCTTTAGAAACTGCTCATGCTTTAGAAGTATTGTGTCATGAATAGGTTTTACTTTTGAAAAAGCAAACTCACACAAACGGAACTTTCTATTAGCAGCTTCTTGAAATTTCTTTTCTTGGCAGCTAAACAAACTTAAAGCAGCTATCGCCAATAACAATAGTTTCTTCATTTCACTTGTTGTTTTTGATTGCTCTTTGTAAAGCAATGGTTCGACCGATAAGAACAAAACTTATTCCTACAATAATCCAAAGAGGGATATTATATTGGGTATATATATTTGAGGCACCTTGGATTTTCTGTACTATCATATCCACAAAATTGTAAAGTACAATGAGACATCCGAGGATGTAGAAAAAGTATTCTAAACATTTCATATTGACTTCAATCATTTTTTGCCAATACAACTCCACAAACTCATGGCGGTTAGTATATAGATACAAGAAAGGGGATGGAGTTCGAATCTGCCATCCCTCGCTCTAAGGTAGTCTGGAAAAAAACCTGTGGTACGAAATGTTCAGAAACAAAGCCCCATCCCCAGTGCAGATATGTATGTAGGGGTACAATTAGGGCTTGTACCAAAACATTATCATATACACCAAGGAAGGGCATATCGTTTCTATTCATTAGTACCTTTCTTCTTTGTTTTCCAGACATTTTAGAGCGGTATGAATAGCTTGATACGCCTTCTTGACTAACTGGCTATTCCCTGCTTTTACACAGAGCCTCCAATCAGCATGGCAAAAGTACGGAAATTAAGTGAGAATCAAGAATTTTTTGCTGAGAAAGTGGCAAAATCGGGTTATTTTTCTTAATTTAACGTGTAGAATGGTGGAATTTCGGAGGATTTATATAAATTTGCATCAAACGATAATAAATTTTATATGGAGCAAGATTTAAATCGCATCAAGTTAGTCCTTGTCGAAAAGAAGAAGACGGGGAAATGGTTAGCACAAGAACTGGGTGTATCAGAGTGTACTGTGTCAAGATGGGCTAGTAATAAAGCTCAGCCTAACCTTAGTTCACTTAATGTCATAGCAAAACTACTTGGTGTCGAAATGAAAGATCTGTTAAGAAGTTAAACCAAGTTCTTCTCCAAACCAAGACATTAAAGTAATGTATATATGGATAAAGGGCAATTTTTATTATATCAAACTCCTGACGGTGATTCACAGATAGAAGTGAAGTTGCAGAACGATACTGTCTGGCTCTCGCTTGACCAGATGGCAGAGTTGTTTCAGCGTAATAAGTCCACTATCT
>ERZ857629.1258-NODE-1258-length-28796-cov-9.484952_pt1 | contig 28796 bp, 27 predicted proteins | sample MGYA00519700_ERZ857629 | MGnify/ENA primary metagenome ERZ857629 (study PRJEB31778, sample SAMEA3449351) | human gut metagenome | biome: human gut; feature: human-associated habitat; material: faeces | place: United Kingdom | collected 2010/2012 ...
CCTGTGCCGAAAATACTTGTCTGGCGACGGACCGGGAAAATAGGTCAATGCCAACACAAAGGGTTTGGTTCTTTAGCTAAACCCTTTGATTTTGCCTCCTTAGCTCAATAGGTAGAGCATGCGGCTGTTAACCGCAGGGTCGTAGGTTCGAGTCCTACAGGAGGCGCCAACCAACGGTATTGCCGTCACGATATCGTGACGGCAATACTTAATTTGGACCGTTAGCTCAGTTGGTAGAGCAACCGGCTCATAACCGGTCGGTCCGGGGTTCGAGTCCCTGACGGTCCACCAATTATATACAGGGGAATAGCTCAGTTGGTAGAGCGACGGTCTCCAAAACCGTAGGCCGAGGGTTCGAAGCCTTCTTCCCCTGCCAACAAAAAGCCTTGAAAACGCGACGTTTTCAAGGCTTTTTGCGGTTATAACAAAATGTTTTCCCTTTAGTTTTCCCTGGCTCTATGTCAATAGTTGGGGTAGTGCAAAAATATCGGAAGCACCGGCACAGTCCTGAACATGGAGGAAAACTCCCCGCAGGTTACGCCCAAAGCGCCACAGCGCGCTAATGCTTCCAATATCATTGTAGCAAATGCGGAGAAAGATGTCAACGGCAATTTGCCCGTGTGCGGCGATAAGCGGCAACCACCGCACACGGGCAAAATAACGCGCCCGGGGCGGTGCAAGGTTAATCGGTACGTCACAACCCCACCCCCGCAGGTTACGCCCAAAGCGGCACAGCGCAAAATGGCGGGTTTAACAGCACGTCAGACGCACGGACAGCAAAGACGGGCGCGGAGTATCTTGCAGAGGCGGTCACGGGGCGAAATGCCGCGCCGGAACAGGCACAACAGAATATTGACAACAACAGCGATATGGGCTATAACAACATCAATAATATGCGAGGTGATATAAATGCCCAAAGAGGAGATAGATTACACTCAGCTGCTGGAAACGGAGTACGGGCAGATAGCGGGCCCGTTGATACCGAACCTCAGAGAACTGACCGGAATGACGGACGAGGAAATTTACAAGTTTCTGGAATCGTTCTTCTGAGCGGCCATGCAAAGAGCACACTAAAAGGACGCGGCGTTGTTGTCGAGGAGGCTTATGATACTTCCGGCAATAAAGCCGCGTTTTGCTCTGCCTTAGACGCGGCGAGAAATTCAGACAGTGACAACGGGTGGGCGGTAACGTCGAAAACCGTTGAGGGCTTTGACGAGAACGGCGCGAAGCCGTTCATGACGGAAAACGGAACGGCGGTGTATGCGCTTTTTTTAAGATAGGAGAATAAAGATTTCAAGCATCGTCGGAAAGCGCATCAGAGCTGAATTTTTTCGCCTTTCCTTGCTTGTTTGCTTCACATTCAAAACACCGGGGCGGTCATTCATAAGCAATGAGCCGTCCCGGTATTATTCTATGCTTCTATAGTTTTATTCAGCGCCTGGGCAATCGTGCGCATATGCTCTTTGCTGACCTTGCAGGTCTTTCTGTCGTAGCTGTAAAGCCCGTTTATTTCGTCCTCAATGTCAGACAGCTGCGTGTAAATACATCCGCAGCAGCCGGCCGGAATCGCCGGTATGATCATCCTGCGGTATAGCTTTTCAATGCGGGCGGTAAGCTCTTCGCTGCTTGCGCATTTGCCGTAGCCGTAAACCTTATTCTGACCGTTGAGGTTATAGCTGTATCCGCCGCACTCCGTCACAAAAAGCGGGCGCACTTTCGGCTTGAGCTTTTTGAGACGGAAATATATATGTTCGCTGTCAAAATCACTTTTACGCTGTGCAAACCAGCCGGAGGTCGAATCATAAAGCCGCGTCGGATCAAGCGCTTTGAGCCGGTCATACATCATGTCGCTGTTGAACTGCCCCCAGCCTTCGTTAAATATCGTGTAGGAAATGATCGACGGGTGATTATAGAGCGTTTTGACGGTTTCAACACTGTGCGCAATGAAAAAATCCATACGGCGGTCGGTATTTTTCTTCCTGTCGGACAGCGGCAGATTCAGCGTACCAAGCACGGTGTCGCGGAAGAAGCTGTAATCCCCGCTGTTTACCATATCCTGCATCACAAGCATACCGAGCCGGTCACAGGCGTAATAAAATTCCTCCGGCTCAATTTTTATGTGCTTGCGGATGAGGTTTATGCCAAGCTCCTTCATGCGCCGGACATCCCTCTCGTATTCCGCGATGTCGAGCGGCGTGAATATTCCGTCCTCAAAGTAGCCCTGATCCAGTACGCCGTGCAGGAAAACGGGCTTTTCGTTGAGGCAGACTCTGTTTACGCCGCCGATCTCGCGCACTTCCACGGTGCGCAGAGCAAAATATATCTCGACCTCGTCCTTGCCGCGCTTCACCGTGCGGGTATAGAGCTTCGGGTTATCCGGCGTCCAAAGCTCGGGAGAATCAATATCGATCCTTTCAAATTCGGTTTTTACTCCGTCCGGAGAGCTGACGCTTATCTCAAGATCTGCCCCCGTGAGATCGGGGGTGATTTTTATATCGGAAATGTACGTTTCCGGTACGCTTTCAAGCCATACGCTTTTCCACAGCCCCGAGACAGGAGTGTACCACATTCCACCGCGATCTTTGCGCTGCTTTCCGTAGGGATAAGTATGGTCGAGGGTATCGGTCACTTCGACGCGCAGTGTGTTTTCCGCTGTCAGATGATCGGTTATGTCAAAGGTAAATGGCAGATATCCGCCGGTATGTTCACCCAGAAACACACCGTTGAGATAGACCTTTGCGATCTGGTCAGCGGCGCCAAAGTGCAGCAGAACACGGTCGGAGAGCTTGTTATATGAAAAATGCTTTTCGTACAGCAGCGTTTCCTCGCTCCTGCAAGAAGGAACGACACCAGGCTTACCGTTTATGAGCCATTCGCCGTCGAGGCTCTGCCACTGACTGCGCTTCATCTGCGGTCTTGGGTAATTCATGCTTTCGCCTCCGGATTTCTGTCGCGGACAAGCAGCTGTGCCGCCAGCAGCAGCGCGATGGGCGCTATCGCCGCGAGAAATATTTTTTCATTCGGCAGGAAGGAATATGTGCCGTCGCTGTTGAGTACCTGCTCTGCGTTTCGCAGAACCCACGCGCCTATCGCGGGACCGATAAGGCCGGGTATAAAGACCTGCCCGATTATGCGCACGCCCTGAAAGCGCCCGGAAAGTCCGTCGGGGATATCGTCGCGGATCGCCGCGCCGAATACCGACATACCGCAGAGATAACCCGACATCATGAGAAGCGAACCGACAAATACCGGCGCTGTCTCCTTGCAGAAATACAGGATAACATATCCGGCGATAAGCATCAGAAAGCAGGGAACAGAGGCGAAGCGATAGCCCTTTGTGTCGTACAGACGCCCGTAGAAAAACGTGGCAAGCGCCGCGAGGAGAATGGCAGGAGCCATTATCAATACGTAGTCGTCAAGCCCAAGCCCCTTCTCGTAGTAGAGTATCAGATAAGGCATGAAGATCTGAATGGAGATACCGAATACGGCAAAGGCAAGCAGACGTATGTAAAGCCGCTTGTTTTCGGCGCATACGGAGGGGCGGAAGCTGTAAAGCAGGACTTCACCGAGATTTTCGCGGCTGCCCTTGAGACCGTCCCGCTCGTCGATGAGGAAAAAGCCGGAAATGCCTATAAGCGTTGTGAGTATGCCGATAATATAGTATATTTTCGTCCACGCCTCTGCGGTGTCGAGGTTAAAGCTCATAAACCCGCCGAAAACTATAAGGATGGCGAGAAGCGGCATCATTGAATTTACGCCCTCGATCCTGCCGCGGTTCGTTTCATCGCCGCGGTCGGTAAGCCACGCGTTGTAAGCGGCGTCGTTCGCCGTAGAGCCGAAGAAAGTCATCACGCAGTCCATCACTATTGTCAGCATGACGCTTTTGATATATGCAAAGCTTATTATGCTTATTCCCCAGATAAGATAGCCGACGCTCATAAACGCCTTGCGCCGGCCGAGCCTGTCCGAAACCGCGCCCATTATGATAGTCGTCAGCGCTGCCGTCACGGCGCTTGCCATAACCATTGCGGATATGTCGCCGGGGCTTGCGTTGAACATTTTGTAAATGAACACGTTGAAATACATATTTTCCACGACCCATGCAACCTGTCCCATAAGGCCGAAAATAAGCATGGCCGCCCAGAATTTACCGCCTAATTTTTTCATGTTCAGTTCTCCTCATTTTCCGGTGCGATCACCCGGCAGAGCCATGATACAAAGCGTTCCGCAGCGGGGCGCACGACCCTGTCCGCCGCCGAAACGGTCTTGTCGGCAAGAAACGCGAAAAATACCGCCGAAACATACGACAGAGGAAGCGCCACGATAAAGAAGAGATAGCGCATACCGATAACGGGTACGAAACGCTTCAGCCAGCCGTAAATAAACGAATCTGTGATCGATGTGAAAAGAAATACCCCGTATGAATAATTTGACACGCACTCCATGAATTTTGTGATGGGCGCGGGGCATCGATCAAGCTTTACGTCAAGTGCGGCAAGGAACACAAGCGGCGTCATTACCGCGTTTTGCAGGCTTTCGTGAGAATAGAGAAAGCTGCGCGTGGTTATGCCGTAGAGGGGAGAAGCCATGTCGTAGAAAAAGTAATTATACGCAGAAAAGACGAGCAGGACGGCCAGATATTTAAGCCCCCATTTTTTCCCCGAAAGCTCACGCCGGTATTCCGCGGCGTATGCGCCCATGAAATAGAACGTGACCGGCCAGATTCTCTGCCACCAATATGCGTATGTGCTTGTAAAGGCGTTGAGGAAAGAAAACGGCATCGAGGAAAGATAGAAAAACGTGAGGATAAGAATCCTTTTCTGCCCGCGGGTACGGAGAGAATTATATATGATATTCAAAAACGGGATCATAAGGAACAGTCCGAAATAGAGCAGCACGTACCAGCCGTATTCGGTGCCTGTGTAGTTGATGATGCCGCTGAGAAAGCTGTGTAGCGTAAGCTCTTCGCCGAGGTAAAAATGACTGTAAAGCATATTGAGCGTTGAGCATAGCAGGTACATCTCAAAAAGCTTTAGGATACCGAGGTAATATTTTGCGCTCAGCTTTTTTTTGCTTTGAAAGTAGCCGTTCAGCATCAGGAAAAGCGCCAGAGCCGGAACATACATCGTGCGCAGTGTGTCCGTGAAAAAGGCGATGAAGCCGGTGTATCCGGCGTTATATATGTCGCAGTGTGTGCAGAAGTGCACACCCATGACGAAAAACAGGGCGATGCACCGTATAAAATCAAGATTCGGATCGCGTTTTTTGCTTGCTGCCTGAACCATTTATGTATATCCTCCTTATGCTTAACCGGAAAAGCTTTTGCACAGATGCTTTACACAGCAGTTTTCACATTCGGGTCTGCGCGCCTTGCACACCGCCCTGCCGTGAAGAACGATGCAGTGGCAGAAGTCGCTCGAATGTTCCGGCGGAAGCACCTTGCGCAGCTCAGCTTCAATTTTCACAGGGTCTTTCAGATCATCGACTATGCCCATGCGGTTTGTAAGGCGGATACAATGCGTGTCCACCACCGTCGAACCGGGGATTCTGAATACGTCGCCCAGAATGAGATTCGCCGTCTTGCGGCCGACGCCGGGGAGCGCCGTCAGCTCATCCATTGTCCGCGGCAGCTTGCCGTTGTATTTTTCAAGCAGCACCCTTGCGCAAGCGACGATATCACGTGCCTTTGAGTGATAAAAACCGCAGGAGCGAACATATTTTTCAACCTCCTCGACGTCGGCTTCCGCAAAGGCCTCGAGCGTCGGGAAGCGGCTGAACAGGGCGGGGGTTATCATGTTTACCCTTTCGTCGGTGCATTGTGCGGCAAGGCGCACGGAAAAAAGCAGCTCATAATCCTTGCGCCAATCGAGCGTACAGTCAGCCAGCGGATACTCCGCCAACAGCAGGCGCACTATTTCATTTATTTCTTCCTGTGTTCGCATATCAAACCTCATTGCTGGCAAAAAATGTCGGAAAAACTATACCTCAGCCGGTCAGACATTCTGAAAGTGTTCAAGATGCTGTTGCCGAAAGCCTTGATATCTCAATGCTCCCGACGGCAATTTATCAAGTCTGAGGCGGATCTTGCCGCATCAAGCTCACCTGCTGCTCTGTTATCCGGCTTTGGTGCGTGATTTTTTGATAGTCCAATACCTGTCAAGTATAGCTTTTTTTCACCCGTCAGTCAACAAAAGCGCGGGATAAATTCCTCTTTTTACGAACTAAAAAAGTGGAAATTTGTCGGCAAACATGATATTATAAAAAATGGAATATAAACCGTTTATAAGAAGGGAAACAATATGAAGCTTGCTGTGAACCGCAACAAAACAGTTCCTGCACTTTTAAGCGCACTTGCCTGCGCGGCGATATGGGCGCATCTGGATATGTCCTCTTATGAACCGTTGCTGCTTGGAGCCTTTGCGGCGCTGTATTTTCTTTTTTCGGCGGCTGCCGTCTGCTCCGGAAGAAAAATAATGCTTCCGGCCGCCGTACTGGGCTTCGTTTTCGCGCTGTTTACGCTCCTCGGCAATCTTGATGTTCTTGCGGAGCAAAAGACATACGTGCTGTGGTGCATGATCCGCCTCTTCGGATTCTGGAGCATGTACTGGGCGATGCTTGCGCTTATCTTCAGAAAGCTCTCTTCCGTAAGCCTTATGTGCGATGCCGCTTCAGAGCGCAGTGTGCGGAATTGCCGCCGTGTGTTCCTCGGCTCATTCGCTGCGCTGACCGCTGTGTATGCGATATGGTGGCTGTACGAGTTTCCGGGCAACACCTCTCCTGATTCGAACAGTCAGATAATGCAGGTGACAGGGCTTATGCCGCTCAGGAGCAATCATCCGGCCGTGTCCACGATGTTTTTAGGCGTGATTTTCAATGCCGGTCTGAAGCTTTTCGCCGGAAATCAGAATTCGGCGCTTGCGCTGTACACCGCGATCCAGCTTCTGATAATGGCGGCAATTTTTGCCTACGCTGCGGAAAGCGTATACGAAATGGGACTGAAAAAGGGCGCGGTTTATTTTGTCCTTGCCGTTTATCTGCTGCATCCGGTGTACGCTTCTTATAGTGTTACCGTATGGAAGGACGTGCTTTTTTCCGGCTGGATAACCGGTTTTTGCGTTACGCTGTGGAGAATGCTGCAAAAGGGGAAAAGCGCGATACGCCCGTGGGAGATCGTGCTGCTGTTTTTCTTCGCCCTTGCGGCAAGTCTTTTCAGAAACAGGTGCTATTATGCGTTTCTGCTGCTGTTCCCGTTTATTTTTGTACAATTCAACAAAAGAAACCGTTGGGTACAGGCAATGCCGGCTGTTGTATTTGCGCTGGCGCTGCTTATTGACGGACCGTTATTTTCCGCGTTGAATATCAGACATATGGACAGCGTGGAGTCGCTTTCGATCCCGTCGCAGCATATTGCAAGAGTGATAGCCGACGGGCATGAGCTGTCCGAGGAGCAGAAGGAGCTGCTTTCACACGCGGTCGATATAGACGCTGTGGCGGAGACATACAACGCCAACGTCTCCGACCCGATAAAAAAACTGATCCGTTCCACGGGAGACGTTGGGTATATAGACGCCCACAGATCCGAGTATTTCAAACTCTGGCTGGAGCTGGGCATGAGATATCCGGGTGCATATCTGCGCGCACAGATAGACCAGACAAAGGGATATTGGTATCCCGACTGCCATTATTGGTCTATGAGCAACCATTGTCAGCCGTCAGATGTTCTGACAATACACAAAGACAGGCAGACGCCTGCATGGCTCACCTCAGTGCTTGACAGCGTGGGGTTCTACCTGCCGCTTCTGCCGTTCGGCGGACTGCTTTTCAGCATAGGTCTTGCGTGGTGGGCGACGCTTGTGCTGTTTGCGCTGTGCGGCATACGCGGCAGAAAGGACGTAATGACAGTCTTTTTGCCGGTGCTTGCGCTGATTCTTACGCTCTGCGCGGTAACGCCGGTGTATGCGGAGTTCAGGTATTCTTTTGCAATGTATACGACACTCCCGCTTTTCGCGGTCATTCCTTTTGCACGGCCGATCACAGCAAATAGATGAAAAATTGCATTTTTCGAAAAGAAAAATTATTTAAAATTTACTATTGACAACACGGAAAACGGAGCTTATACTTAGCGCAGTTTTTGAAAGGAGCGAGCCGACAGCATGAAGTTCAACCGTAACGACAACATGATGATGGGTATGATGCGCATGATGAGCATGTGCATGATGATGTGCGCCCAAAAACGCTCGCTTGCTTCATAACCCGTCATATAAAACGTATTTTCAACGGGACTGAAAGCATACGAGCTTTCGGTCCCGTTTTTTATTTGGGAGATGTGCAGGATGATAGAAATTAAAAATCTTGGCAAGGTCTACAAAACGGCGGAAAAAGATATTGTTGCTCTCGATGATATAAACCTCACGATAAACGACGGTGAGATATTCGGTATAATAGGGCTGAGCGGCGCGGGAAAAAGCACGTTGGTGCGCTGCATAAATCTCTTGGAAGTGCCGACAAGCGGGGAAGTGATAATCGACGGAAAGAGCCTTACAAAGCTCCCGCATAAAGAGCTTCTGAAACTGCGGCAGTCGATCGGCATGATATTCCAGAGCTTCAATCTGCTGGAGCAGAGAAACGTACTCAAAAACGTATGTTTTCCGCTTGAGATAGCCGGCGTCGATAAAAAAACGGCGGAAGCAAGGGCGAGAGAGCTTATAAAGATGGTCGGGCTTGAGGAGCGCGAAAGCTCCTATCCGTCACAGCTCTCCGGCGGACAGAAGCAGCGCGTTGCGATAGCAAGGGCGCTTGCGACGAACCCCAAATATCTTTTGTGCGACGAGGCAACGTCCGCGCTCGATCCCAACACTACCCGACAGATACTCGATCTGCTCAAGGAGATAAACGAAAAGCTCGGCGTTACGATAATCGTTATCACGCATGAGATGAAGGTAATAGACAGAATATGCGACAGCGTTGCGGTCATCGACTCAAGCCATATTGCGGAGGTCGGCAAGGTTTCGGAGGTGTTCACGTCGCCCAAGTCCAAGATCGCCCGCGACCTGATAATCCCGAAGGACAGCACAGCGATAGCCACGGAGGGCGGACGCAGAATACGCCTCACCTTCGACGGCAGCGAAAAGACGAACGAGCCGCTCATAGCCAGAATGGTCATGGAATGCGGCGCACCGGTGAACATACTGTTTGCCGACACAAGAATTTACGAAGGCGTGCTCCACGGCCACATGGTCATAGAGCTTCCCAATGAGCCGCGTGAGGCGGACAAGATAATCACATGGCTGACACATTCCGACGTCAGCTGGAAGGAGGAGATATAAGCGATGTTATCCGAAATGTTTTATAAATTGTGGGACAACGGTCTTTTACAGCTGGGCATATGGGAAACCGTATATATGACCTTTATCTCCTCACTCTTTGCCTATCTCATCGGTCTGCCGCTGGGCGTTGTGCTCAATGTCACATCCCCGAACGGTATTCACCCAATGCCGAAGCTCAATAAGCTTCTGGGCTTTGTTGTGAACTTCTTCCGCAGCATACCTTTCATAATACTCATGGTTGCAATGCTGCCGGTCGCAAAGTTCATTGTAGGCACGTCCCTCGGCAACAAGGCGGTAATTGTGATGCTGGTCATCGCCGCCGCGCCGTATGTCGCAAGAATGGCGGAAAGCTCACTGAGCGAGGTCAGCTCCGGCGTCATCGAAGCGGCGCAGTCCATGGGCGCAACGAATTTCGAGATAATCACAAAGGTGCTTATTCCCGAAGCAAAACCCTCTCTTATCAACGGCGCGGCTATCAGCATTGTCACGATCCTCGGCTACTCCGCCATGGCGGCTACCATCGGCGGCACGGGTCTCGGGCAGATAGCCATAATTTACGGTCACCAACGCTCCAACAGCGATATCACGTGGATATGCGTATTCCTCACCGTGATCATCGTGCAGATAATTCAGGAGCTTGGCAGATATATAGCAGTAAAAACCGACAAACGCATCAGAAATTAATGAAAAAGGAGAAAACAAAAATGAAAAAAATAGTATCTATCGTACTCGTTCTTGCCCTCGTTGCCGCTTTCTGCGCGGGCTGCTCCTCTGACAAGAAAACCATCAAGGTCGGCGCCAGCTCCACTCCTCATGCCGAAATTCTTGAGTCCGTAAAGGACGATCTTGCAAAAGACGGCTGGAAGCTTGAAGTTGTCGTATACGACGACTATGTCCTGCCCAATCTCGCACTCTCTCAGGGTGAGCTTGACGCGAACTATTTCCAGCACACCCCCTACCTCAACAGCTACAATGAATCCAATGGTACGGACCTTGTCGCCGTGGCTTCCATTCACTACGAGCCGTTCGGTCTCTACGGAAACGGCGTTGACAGCGTAGAAGACATTGCCGAGGGTGCTACCATTCTTATCCCCGCCGACGACTCCAACGAGACCCGCGCACTGCTTCTCCTCCAGCAGGAAGGCCTGATCACTCTCCCCGCCGATGCAAGCGCGGCTGAGGGCGTAAACCACCTCGACATCGTTGACGACGGCGGCTACAACATCGTCCCCGTACAGGCAGACTCTGTCCCCGCACAGCTTGAAAATTCCGACAAAGGCACTCTCGCCGTTATCAACGGCAACTATGCTCTCCAGGCCGGTCTGAAGATTGAAGATGCCCTTGCAATCGAGGATGCTTCCGGCGACGCCGCGCAGACCTATGCAAACGTTGTTGCCGTTGCCGCAGGCAATGAGAACAGCGAAAAGACTCTTGCTCTCGTAAAGGCTCTCCAGAGCGACGCGGTCAAGCAGTTCATCGCGGATACCTACAACGGCGCTGTTGTCGCCATCTTCTGATAAAGCAATAAAACAAATGCAACCGGCTGTCTCAAAGTCGTTTTTTGACAGCCGGTTGAGACTGTCAAAAAAAGCCTCGCAGAGTTTTTTGCCCGCAGGCAAAAAATAGTTCTGATCGTTTTCTCCGGCGGCATGTACGTCGGAGAAAACTCTTCTCACGGAGCGAGTGTCGAATTGTTCGCCTGTGGCGAACAACCGAGGCGCAGAGCGCAGTGCAGCCTTTTTGTCAAAGAAGCTTGCTTCTTTGACAAGCCAAAACCGGCTGTCTCAAAGTTGTTTTGAGACAGCCGGTTTTTCGGCGCTTGCAGCGTCACGGCAGTATTATTATTTCATCCGCTTCGACGGCGGCGGGCTTTACTTTCAGCTCCTTAAGCGAAAACTTTCCGCTCAGGTATTCCATGTTGCAGCGGTGCTGACCGGTCATCTGCGATATCCGGCTTTTGTTCACGCCAAGCGTGACGCTGCTGCCAGGGAGGGTTCCCGCAAGCAGCTTTTCCGCCTTTTCGCGCATTATCCTGCTTTTGACAAGCTCACCTAGCGCCGGATGGTATGCCCCGCCGACGGCAGCGCCGCCGGACAGCTCATCCGTCGGGTTAAGACCGAGACGTATCACCGGAATGCCTGCCTTTTCAAACATCGGCAAAAGCCTTGCGCACACTCTCACTGCATCCTCTACCGTATGTTCGGCGTACCGCCCTGCCTGCCACAGATCGAAAAGCGCAGTGTCGCGGACAATGACCGTGGGGTATATGCGCACGCCGTCCGGCTCAAGCGCGATAATGCGCCGTGCGGTCTCCGCGCTGCTTTCGTCATCCGCGCCGGGAAGCCCCGTCATCATCTGAAGAATGAGCCGGAAGCCCGCCTCTTTTATCTGCCGGGCGGCGTTTTCAACGTCCTTTGCGGTGTGGCCGCGTCCGGCAAGAAGCAGTACGCGCTCATCCATTGACTGCGCGCCTATTTCTATCGTTTCGACACCGTAACGCCTGAGACGTGCGAGGACTGCCGCATCAATGGCGTCGGGACGGGTGGAAAGACGTATGGAATCTATCTCTCCGCCAAGCAGATGCGAATAGGCGGCGGATAAAAGAGCCTCCTGCTCCGCTGTCGGGATCGCCGTAAAGCTCCCGCCGTAAAACGCCAATTGCCGCTTTGCCCCCGTGCGGGGCAAGGCGGCCGCGGTTTTTATTGCGTTTTCAACATCCACCGCAGTTGCGGGTGCGGTGCTGCCGGAGATCCTGCGCTGGTTGCAGAATACGCAGTCGTTCGGGCAGCCGAGATGCGGCACGAACACCGGAATAATGCTCTCTCTGGCGCTCATGCGTCAAGTCCCTCCAGCGCCTTCTGCGCGGCAAGCTGTTCCGCTTCCTTCTTCGTCCTGCCTGTGCCTTCACCGGCGGCAGCACCGTTTATCTTCACGCAGAATGTAAAGCGCTTGTCATGATCGGGACCGCTTTCGCCGATAAGCTCATACTCGATATGGCTTTCGCTGTCGCGCTGTACAAGCTCCTGGAGAGCTGTCTTGTAGTCGGCGGAACGGTGCTGATCGGTTATCTCCGCGTCCCTGAGGATTTTGTCCATAATGAACCTTTTCGCCTCGTCCATACCGGCGTCAAGATAGATCGCGGCGATTATCGCTTCCACCATATCGGCGAGGATGGACGCACGTTCTCTTCCGCCGGTGCGCTCCTCGCCCTTGCCGAGACGCATATATCTGCCTATCCCGATAGAGAGCGCCACCTTGTGCAGACTGACCTCGCACACAAGCTCTGCTCTGAGCCTCGTCATGCGCCCTTCGGGAAGCTTCGGCTTATGCCGATAGAGAAATTCCGCCGTCACAACGCCAAGAATGGAGTCGCCCAGAAACTCAAGACGCTCGTAGCACTCGATGGACTCATGACGCTCGTTGGTGTAGGAGCTGTGGGTCAGCGCGGTGGTGAGAAGCTCCCTGTTTTTAAAGCTGTATCCGATTTTCTCTTCAAGCTTGTCCATTTTTCCGCCTTACTCTGTTTTGAGCTTCATGTATTCGATGTTTTCGTTTATATCCGCGATAATACCCGCGTCAACAAAATTCACCGCCTGTCTTATCGCGGCGAAGATGCAGCGGTCGTTGGAGGAGCCGTGCGCCTTGATGACGGGCTTTGAAATGCCGACAAGCGCCGTGCCGCCAACCTCGTTCACGTCCATTGATTTTTTCATCTGCGCAAGGTCGCTTTTGAGAACCGCGGCGGCAAGCTTATTGACGGTGCTCTTGTAGAAAACGCCCTTGAGCGCACCCATGATATACTTGATAACGCCCTCTGTGGTTTTCAGAAGAATGTTGCCGGTGAAGCCGTCGGTAACGACGACGTCGACCTTGCCGGAAAAGACGTCCGTCCCTTCAACGTTGCCGATGAAGTTTATGCGTCCTTCCTTTGCGGCGGCGTCGAGCAGCGCATATGCCTGATGCTGAAGCTCCCCGCCTTTTTCCACTTCCGCACCATTATTGAGCAGTCCTATCCTCGGGTTTTCACAGCCCATGAGCTTTTTTGCATAAAAACTGCCCATAAACGCGAATTGCAGCAGATATTCGGCAGTACATTCAACATTTGCGCCGCAGTCGATGAGCATGACCCCGTGTCCGCCGGCTGGAAGAACGGGCGCCATTGCTGCGCGGCGGATGCCCTTTATACGCTTGACGGTGAGCGTTGCGCCGGTGAGCAGAGCGCCGGTGCTGCCCGCAGAGACGACTGCATCGCCCTTTCCTTCGCTGAGCATTTTCAGCGCGACCGCCATGGAAGAATCCTTCTTCCTGCGTGTGGCTGTGCTGGGATCGTCGTTCATCGTGATAATTTCCGTGGCGTTTACTATCTCGATGCCGTCGCAGTCCTCGCTTTTAAGACATTCTCTGATTTGTTCTTCTATGCCGACGAGTACAATATCCATACCCAGCTCACGCTTTGCGCGTACCGCGCCTTTGACCGTTGACTGCGGTGCGTTGTCCCCGCCCATTGCGTCCAATATTATTTTCATACCCTGAAAACCTCACCTGTCATAAGCTTATCTATTATCTCAAGAGAACGCTTTGAGATCTCCGCGTTCTTATTGCGCTTGCCCTTGACACGGCAGCCGAGCGGGGAAATTATGCCGAAGTTTATGTTCATCGGCTGGAACTCCCCGACACTGCCGCCGGAGATGTAAAGACCGAGTGCGCCGATCGCAGTTTCCTGAGGGAAATCCACCGGCGGCAGAGAGAGAAGCCGCGCCGCCGTCTCAATGCCGACGAGCATACCTGATGCGGCGGACTCAACATAGCCCTCAACGCCCGTTATCTGACCGGCAAAGCTTATGCGCTCATCCGAACGGAGGCGGTAGTATCTGTCCAGAAGCTTGGGACTGTTGAGGAATGTGTTCCGGTGCATAACGCCGTAGCGCACAAATTCTGCGTTTTTAAGGGCAGGGATCATTGAAAAAACACGCTTCTGCTCACCCCACGTAAGGTGCGTCTGGAAGCCGACGATGTTGTAAAGCGTACCGTCGGCGTTGTCCTTGCGAAGCTGAACAACGGCGTAGTTTTCAACGCCCGTGCGCGGGTCGATAAGCCCGACGGGCTTCATGGGTCCGTAACGCAGCGTCTCTACGCCGCGCCGCGCCATGACCTCGACAGGCATACAGCCCTCGAACACGCCGGAATCGTCAAAGCCGTGAACCGTCGCTTCCTTCGCGGCAGTAAGCTCCTTCCAGAAGGCAAGATATTCGTCCTTGTCCATCGGGCAGTTCACATAGTCCGCAGTACCCTTGCCGTAACGGGAGGCAAAGAACGCGCTGTCCATATCAACGCTCTCAAGCGTGACGATAGGCGCGACGGCATCGTAAAAGTGCAGATCGCTGTCGGGGCAGAGCTTCATTATCACATCGGCGATAGCGTCTGAGGAGAGCGGCCCCGTCGCAACGACCACCTCGCCCTCGGGGATCTCCTCCGCTTCCGCGCGGATTATTTCAACATTGGGGTGCTCTTCCAGCGCCCTTGTTATATATTCGGAGAAGCCCGTGCGGTCTACCGCCAGTGCGCCGCCAGCAGCGACGGCGTTTTTGTCGGCGCTTTCCATGATGAGCGAACCCATTTTGCGCATCTCCGCCTTGAGAAGACCTACGGCATTTGTAAGCTCGTCGCTCCTCAGGGAATTGGAGCATACAAGCTCCGCAAATTCGCCCGTCACATGCACGGGGGAGCTTTTCAACGGGCGCATCTCCACAAGCCTTACATGTATTCCTCTTTTGGCGAGCTGCCATGCACATTCGCTTCCGGCAAGTCCCGCGCCGAGAACTGTTACTGTATTCATATATCTGTCTCGTTTCCGGCCGTTCCGTTATTCCGCCGCTTTCTTTTTACTGCTCTTTTCGGCGGAGGTTTTCTTTGCCGCCGTTTTTTTCTTTGCGGCGGGCTTTGCGGTTTCTTTTTCTTCCTCAGCGGCCTTCTTCGCCGCTGTTTTTTTCTTTGCGGCGGGCTTTGCAGCCTCTTTTTCTTCCTCGGCGGCCTTCTTCGCCGCCGCCTTTGCCGCTTTCCTTTCCTCTTCCGCCGCTTTTTCCTCAGGGGTTTTCTTCTTGTACGTGCGCTTGTCCTCGGGGACAAAGTTGGGACACTCCTCGTTTATGCAGAACGATTTGAGCGGCCCTCTGCCGCTGTGCTTGAAGAGCGTTTTCCCGCAGGCAGGGCAGAAATCCTTAGTGGGTACGTCCCACGTGATAAAGCCGCAGTCGGTTCCGCGCTCACAGGCGTAGAAGACATAGCCCTTTTTCGATGTGCGCTTGAGGATCTTCCCGCCGCACTTGGGGCATTTGCCGGGCATTTCGACGACAATGGGCTTTGTAAAGGTACATTCCGGAAAGCCGGGGCAGGCAAGAAAATAGCCGAATTTGCCTTTTTTTACTACCATCTGCTTGCCGCAGACATCGCAGTACTCATCGCTGAGAACATCCGGAACCTTTATCTTCACGCCGTCAAGATCGCTCTCAGCCTTCTTCATTTCGGCGTCAAAATCCTTGTAGAAATCCTTGAGGACGCTTTTCCACTCGACTTTGCCGCCCTCTATCTCGTCGAGCCGTTCTTCCATCTGATTTGTGAACTGGACGTCAACGATATCGGGGAAATGATCCTTCATAAGCTGCGTGACGACCTCGCCGAGCGGGGTGGGACGGAGATATTTGCCCTCTTTTATAACATAATCGCGTGAAGTAATGGCCGTTATGGTAGGCGCGTATGTCGAGGGGCGGCCTATGCCTTTTTCCTCCATCGCACGGATAAGCGTCGCTTCGGTGTAGCGGGCGGGCGGCTGAGTAAACTGCTGATCGGGCAGCAGCTTTTCAAGCGTGAGCGTCTGCCCTTCCGTCAGAGAGGGAAGCGGATTTGCAAGCTCGGCGCTTTCCTCCTCCTTGGATTCCTCATATACGGCGGTAAAGCCGGGGAACCTAAGCTCAGAATAGTTGGCGCGGAATACATAGTCCGCCGAAACGCAGTCAACGGATACGTTGTCATACACCGCGTTTGCCATCTGGCAGGCGGTAAAGCGCCCCCAGATAAGGCGGTACAGCCTGTACTGCTCCTGCGTGAGATCCTTGCGCACAACGTCGGGTGAGAGAAAAACATCGGTGGGGCGTATGGCCTCGTGCGCATCCTGAGCGCCGTGTTTCGTTTTGAAGGTTCTCGGTTTTCCGGGGTAGTATTTTTCGCCGTAGCGCCCGACAATATAATTTTTCGCCGCTTCGAGAGCCACGTCGGAAAGACGCAGAGAGTCCGTTCTCATGTACGTGATAAGACCTACGCTGCCGTGACCGCTTATCTCAACGCCCTCATAGAGCTGCTGCGCGATCGACATTGTGCGTCTCGGGGTCATGCCGAGGCGGCGCGACGCCTCCTGCTGCAAGGTGGAGGTTATGAACGGGGGCGCAGGGGAACGCTGCTTTTCACCGCGCTTGACTGTTTTGACGGTAAACGGGGAGACCGACACGGCGTTTATGACCGTATCAACGTCCTCACGGCTTTTAAGCTCCGCCTTCTTGTCGCCTTTGCCGTGGAAGCGGGCGGTAAAGCCGCCCTCGCCGCAGCGGAGCATTGCGTCAAGGTTCCAGTATTCCTCACTGACAAAGTTCTTTATTTCGTCCTCTTTATCGACAACCATTCTTGTCGCAACGGACTGTACGCGCCCCGCAGAAAGCCCTGTCTTGATCTTGCGCCAGAGCAGGGGAGAAAGCTCATAGCCGACAAGCCTGTCAAGAATACGCCTTGCCTGCTGCGCATCTACAAGGTTCTGGTCAATGTCGCGGGGATTCTGTATACTCTCTGTGACGACCTTTTTCGTAATTTCGTTGAACGTGACGCGGCGCGCCTTTTCGTCGTCAAGCCCCAGCAGCTCCTTGAGATGCCATGAAATGGCCTCGCCTTCGCGGTCAGGGTCCGTTGCGAGATAGACGGTGGGCGCTTTTTTCGATTCCTTTTTCAACTCTGCGATAAGCTCTTTTTTATCTCTGACCGGGATATACTGCGGCTCAAAATCATGCTCTATGTCCACGCCCATTTTGCTCTTGGGCAGATCTCTCAGGTGTCCCATAGACGCGGTGACTTTGTATCCGCTTCCCAGATATTTTTCAATCGTTTTTGCTTTTGCAGGGGACTCAACGATCACAAGGTCCTTTGCTTTTGCCATTGGGTGATCCTCACTTCTTTGTGATATTAAGAACTATCCGTCTTCCGGCCTCCCTACGCACATATCCCTTTATCTCCAGAACCGTGAGTTGGGACAGGACGCACGCAGCGCTCAGACCGGTGCTTTCTATTATATCGTCAATATGACTTGCCGACTTCTCGATAGCCGCTATTATTTTAAGCTGGTTCTCGCTGAGATCACTCAGCTGTTCTTGCAAGTCAATATATCCTGTGTTTTGTGGCTTGTCAACTTCTTTTTTTGTCGGTTTGTGTTTTTCATGCGCTGAATAGTGCTTTGCGGGAACGGCGCATCTGGCATATTCAACGGCTTCGGCGCTGTCGGAGGAGAGCGCCTTTCTGATTTTTCCGGGGTACATGCCCTCAAATTCCTCAAGTATCTCCCAGGCGCAGGTGACGGTGTGCGCACCGTCCTTTATCATGCTGTTCGTCTCAACGGAATTTGCCGCGTCCGCGTTTCCGGGTACGGCGAAAATCTCCCGCCCCTGTTCGGCGGCTTCCTGCACGAAAAGGCGCGTGTTGCTGCCCTCGGGCGCTTCGACCGCCACAACGCCGACCGATATGCCGGAGGTTATGCGGTTGCGCTCACGAAAGTGGAGCCTTCTCGTCTCCGTATAGGGCGCGTACTCGCTTATAAGCGCGCCTCTGCCCGCGACCTCTGCGGCAAGCGCGCTCTCGTTGTTAGCGTGGCACGTGCCGAGTACGCCTATCACAACGCCGCCGCCGTACAGCGCCCCCTCCGCCGCGGCCGCGTCTATGCCGCGGGTAAGTCCGGACGCGACCATACCGCCGCAGCGGGCAATGCCGCAGGCAATAGTGCGGCTCATCTTTATGCCGTAAGGGCTTGCTTCTCTCGTGCCGACGACGGCTATAACCGCGTTTTCGTCGATTGCGGGAAGCCTGCCCTTTACGTACAGCGCCACGGGCGGGGAGTATATACTGCGCAGACGCCGCGGATAACGTGCATCCTGATATGTTACGATATCTATACCCTGCATATCGCACTTTTCGAGTATGCGGTCAACCATAGTCATATCGCGTTTTTCCAGAAGCTCCCTGTCGCGCTTTGAAAGACGCCCGACTGCGGAAAAATCACCCGTCGGCGAAAGAAAGGCACGATCTGCACCGCCGTAATGCATGAGTACGGCGGCCTTTGCGTCCGCGCTTATTTCGGCGGAGGACAACCATATCCAATATTTGAGAGAGGACATTTCCGCAGCTTCCTTTCATCCCGGCAAAAACCGAGTTTCTTCTATTATAATTATCTTGCCATTTCCCACATTATGACCGACGCGGCGACGGCGGCATTGAGCGATTCACTGTCGGGCTGCATAGGTATGAACAGAGTCTTATCGCAGAGCGAAAGCAGGCGCTCGCTCAGACCCTTCCCCTCGCTGCCTACTGCGACGGCGGCGTTTTTAACGTCGATCGCCGTCAGGAGGGCGGAGTCGCGGTGCAGAGCTGCACCGTAGAGCGGGAGGAAATTTCTCTCAAGCAGGCGCTCAAGCCCTTCCGCGTCAACAGTAAGCACCCGCTGGCGGAATATCGCGCCCATGGTGGAGCGGACGGTCTTGGGGTTATACAGGTCGGCGCACTCACCGGTGAGAATGACCGCGCCGAGCCCGAAGGCGTTGGCGGTTCGTATAACGGTGCCGACGTTGCCGGGGTCCTGTACTGTTTCGAGGACGACGGCGTTCTTTATCGGCGCACCGGCGTCCTGCGCGGGAATTTTCACGGTAAAGAGCGGGCCGGGACTGTTCTTCATGGGCGAGGCGTAATCAAAAAGCTCGTTGCCGGCAAGATACTGCGCCGTGCTTTCAAGTCCGGCGAGGACTTCCGCACCGTTCTTCCACAGTACGCTCGTCACTGCGGCGCCGAAGCACAGCGCTTCCTTGAGCAGCTTCAGCCCGTCGCAGACAAACTCACCCTGTTCATTGCGGTACTCCCTGTCAGACGCAAGTGCGCGGAGACGGCGGATATATTCGTTTTTTCTCGAAGTCAGTTTTTCCATAATAAAATCATTCTAACATATAATAATGTTTTTTCAAGCGATATGCAAAATTTTATTTCAGCTTGTCAAAAAAGTCCGGCAAGGACTTTTTTTGACCGCGCTTTCCGCTTATTTAATTGTTGCGTGAAAAGAGCGCGTTTGTTAATATAAAAAGGAACATGGATATTTTTCCCCGCGTCGTATTATATATATTGAACGGAGGTAAATCAAATGAAAAAAATTATTTCGCTCATGTTGATTTTGGCGCTTGCCGTGTGTACGGCGGGCTTTGCCGCGGCGGAACCGGCGAAGGAGATAAAGCGGCTTTCCGACGAAGCGCTTTCAGAGTACAGTGCGCAATTTGAAGCAATAAAGGACGGCGGGATAAATCCGCTGTGCTGTTTTCTCCTGTCCGATTACGAAAAGATAGGGGATATGGACTTTTCGCTCTTCCTGCACAATTTCCCCGGCGGGGAGGACGTGAAGGACGGAAAAGAGTTCGAGGCGCTCAAAAAGCTTGAGGGCTGGCCGTTCGGCGATGTGACGCTTGAGGAAATGCCCGTTCCCGTGCATAAATACAGCCGCGCCGCCGTGGATAAGATTCTTGAAAAGCACGGCAATATAAGCTCCGATGAATTGACGGAGGGCAAAGATAGCGTGCTGTATCTTGAGGAGTACGACGCTTTTTATAATTATACGAGCGACTTTGCGCTGGAAAGCTTTACCTGCGTCTCCGGCGAGAGCGGCGGCGGGACGATAACGCTGCGTTCTGAAAAGGGTATTCTGAAGCTCACGGAATCGGAGAACGGGGATATCGTGATCCTCTCGCATATGACGGATAAAGCGGCGGAGGAAGCATGAAAAATACATCCCTCTGCTATATTGAACGCGGTGACAGCTATCTGATGCTGCACCGCGTCAAAAAGGTAAACGATGAAAACCACGATAAATGGATAGGCATAGGCGGCAAGTTCGAGGAGGGTGAAGCCCCGGAGGAATGTATGCGCCGCGAAATGCTTGAGGAAACGGGACTGACCGCCGAAAGCTGGCAGTTCCGCGGAATAGTTACATTTGTGTCGGACGAATGGGGAACAGAGTATATGCACCTGTTCAAATGCTCCGATTTTTCCGGCGACGTGAAGGAATGTGACGAGGGCGTTCTTGAATGGATAAAAAAGGAAAAGCTGCTGTCGCTCCCGATATGGGAGGGGGACAAAATTTTCCTGCGCCTGCTTGATACGGACTGCCCGTTTTTCTCGCTCAAGCTCTGCTATTCCGGCGATACGCTCACAAAAGCCGTACTCAACGGCAGACCGGTATAAGGCGGCGTCCTGACGCGTGGGAGCCGGCGTTATTGGAGAACAAGCTTTTTCAGAACCGGTATTTTTTTCAGTATATACGACAGCACAAAGGAAAGCGCGGCTGTGACGATGAAAATGAACGGATAGCGGAGATACTGCATACTTTCGGTGAACAGCGCCGGAAGCGCGCCGATGTATTCAAGGCGGTATATCTCGTCGATGACAAAGGGGTGGATGAGGTATATGCCGAGACTGAGACCGGAAAGCTGCATGATAAACCCGTTCGGCTTTGCCGATTTGCCCGCAATGTATCTGCACAGCACGAAAACGAACGAGGAGCATACAAAGAGCATTATCGACGGAGGCAGCATTGTCCCGCTTGTGAGCTTGGGTATGACGCCGTCATAGCGCTTTATAAGCCATACGCAGAGCGGCAGGACAAGCAGCGTGAGCGCGCCGAGAGCCGCGGTAAGCTTACCGGTGATCTCGCGCTTTGAAAGGTAGTAGCCGTAGGGCATGTACACCAGAATAGGCACAACATTCGCCGAGAACATGGTAAGCGGTCCGCGCCATATGTCCGGAACAAAGATTTCGGCATTGTATTTGACGATAGCAAGGGCGATAAAAAGAATGATTATGTATCTGAGACTTACCTTTGCTCCGTGGATCGCGCCGTGAAGCAGCGGCAGAAAGAAATACGCCGAGGCAAGCGCGGTGAGGAACCAGAGATGGTAATGTCCGGTGAAAAGCGCCGAATAGAACTCGTTGAACGTGTGGTAGGTTTGGAAAAGGAACTGCGACCTTGCAATATAAAGCGCCGACCAGACAAGAAAGAGCAGCAGGAGCCTGAAAGCCTTTTTCACGGTTTTTCCGACATCCGCCGTTTCCTTACCGAGATAAAGGCTGCCGGTCACCATGTAAAAAATCGGAATGACGGCGCGGCAGAAGTAAATGAAGCATGAGCGCAGATCGGCTGTGAGCGGCGAAAGCGCCTCGGCGGAGCAAATATCCGGTATGTGTGTGGCGATCGCCATAAGGCAGGCAAAAGCTCTGCACAGGTCAATATCGTATCTGCGTTTTGAAGCGGGCATATAATCTCTCCCCCAGAATCATACTTAAAAAGGAGGGCAGAACCCTCCTTTATGTTTGCAGTAAATACTCTGTTTTGCGTCCGGCGTTTACTCCTCCGCTATGTTCTCGCCGATCTTGTAGACGTCGCCTGCACCCACGGTGAGGATTATATCGCCGGGGCGAGCAATGGCTCGAAGCACGTTTTCGATGCCGTCAAAGCTTGGAATAAAGCTTGCCCTGCCTATCTCCTTGGCAAGATCGCCCGAGGAAATGCCGATAGTGTTCGTCTCTCTTGCGGCAAATATTTCCGCCAGCAGCAGGACGTCGGGACGCTTTAGCTGCTCCACAAAATCGTTGAACAGCGCGGCGGTGCGGCTGAAGGTATGCGGCTGGAACACGACGATGCTGCGTTTGTAGTTGAGCATTTCCACCGCGTCCAGCAGCGCTTTCAGCTCACCCGGGTGGTGGGCGTAATCGTCGTATATATCCGCGCCGTTGAATTTGCCCTTGAACTCAAAGCGTCTGCCCGCGCCGTTGAAGCCAGCCAGACCATATTTGACAGAGCTGGGACGTATGCCGACGCTTATGCAGGCGGCGGTGGCGGCAAGCGCGTTCTTGACGTTGTGCATACCGGGGACATGCAGGATAACGTCGGTAAAAAGCTGCCCGTTATACATTATGTCGAACTTTGAATTTGCACCCTTGAATTTGATGTTTTCCGCGTAGACGTCAGCCTCCGGCGTAAGACCGAATGTGATCACATTGCGGTCGATGCCGCGGATGGTATCCATCGTGTTCTTATCGTCATAGTTTGCAACGACCGTACCGCTTTCGGGAGTGCGCTCGGCAAAAGCGCGGAACGATTTTTCAACATCCTCCAGATCCTTGAAGAAGTCGAGGTGATCGGCCTCAATATTGAGGATGACGGCTACTGTGGGGTGGAAGGAAAGGAAGGAATTATAATATTCGCATGCTTCCATAATTATCGTGTTGCCGTGACCTACCCTGTGACCGGCCTTCAGCAGCGGCAGAGTGCCGCCTATCATAACGGTGGGGTCCTTTTCCGCCGCCATAAGGATGTGCGTACACATGGAGGTGGTTGTCGTTTTGCCGTGCGTGCCGGATATGCACAGCGCGTTGGTGTAGTCCTTGGAGATAGCGCCCCAAGCCTGCGTGCGCTCAAAAACGGGAATACCTGCCTCGTGCGCACGGATTATTTCCGGATTGTCGTCGTGAACAGCGGCGGTTCTCACGATGAAATCAACATCTTCACCTATATTCTCAGGTCTGTGACCGATAAAAACGGGGATGTTCTTTTTCCTGAGAGATATGACGTTTGGGTTGTTTTCGTTCATATCGGAGCCGGTAATGCTTATGCCCATTCCGCACAGCACCTCTGCCAGCGAGGACATGGATACGCCGCCGATACCTATAAGATGTCCCTTTCTTCCGGGGGACATATAATTTTCAAAATCCAGCATATTGTTCTCCAAATCGAATTTTGCTTCCGGCCGCTCCAGCGGCGGTCAAAGTTGTTGATATTACGAAAGCAAAATGATAAAATATTGTCCGTAAAGCGATCACGCCTTGACTTTAACTGCTATATTATACTACCTGAACGCTTCCAATGCAACAATTATATGTATATGCGAATCAGTATGAAAAAATATCGGAGGAATACACTTTGAGCGAAAATTGGGACAGCCTTAAAAATGAATGTGACGGCTGCCGCCGTTGCAGGCTATGCGAGACGCGCCATAACGTCGTTTTCGGCGCAGGCAATGAACGTGTGGAGGTGATGCTTATCGGCGAAGGCCCCGGCGAACAGGAGGATCTGCAGGGAATACCGTTTGTAGGTCCGGCGGGGAAGCTGCTTGACAGTATGCTTGAGATGATCGACCTTGACAGAAGCAAGGTGTATATCGCCAATATCGTCAAGTGCCGCCCGCCGCGCAACCGCGACCCGAAGCCGGACGAGCAGGAAGCCTGCCGCGAATGGCTTGAAAAGCAGATAAACCTTGTGAACCCGAAAATTATCGTGTGTCTGGGCAGGATAGCCGCCTGCGCCGTCATAAGCGAAAGCTTCCGCATAACGCGGGAGCATGGGCAGTGGTTCGACAGATACGGGCGGCGCATTATGGCGACGTACCATCCGTCGGCGCTGCTGAGAGATGTTTCCAAAAGGCCGGAAGCGTTTTCCGACCTTCGTATACTCAGAAAGGAGATAAAGGCCGTTTGCGTCAACACCTACGGCTGCTGATAAATGCTTGAATTCAAAGAACTTACCCTTGAGGACAGACCGTGGGCGGATAGAATACTGAAAAGTGAAAACAGCCGCAGCGCGGATTTCAATTTCGGCAATATGTATATGTGGCTGAAAAAATACCCGCAGCGCGTGGCGAGGTTTGACGAGAGACTGCTTATCCACAACTGCGGCGCAGTACCGTGCTTTTCCTTTCCGGTCGGTTTGGGACCTTTGCGTCCGGCGCTGGACGCGATCATAGAATACGCCGCAGATTTCGGCGAGGAGTTCTGTATGCTCGGTCTCACCGAGGAGCAGCGCGCCGCCGTTGAGGCGGAGTTTCCCGGGAAATTCGCATTCCGTGAGAACAGGTTCTTTGCGGATTATATTTATTCCGCCGAAAAGCTTGCCACATATTCCGGACACGCGCTTCACGGCAAGCGAAATCACTGCAACCGCTTTGAAGCGGAGCATGAGTGGAAGTTTGTTCCGCTTACGAGGGCGCTCATACCCGACTGTGCGGATATGCTGAAAAAATGGAACGATGAGAACGCGGACAGGCTTGATGCCGGCATAGCATATGAATACGATGCCATTGCAAGGGGCTTTGCCGCTTATGAGCAGCTTGGGCTTGAGGGCGGCGTACTGATCGCCGACGGCGAGATCATGGGCTTCTCCGTGGGCGAAATGACCTGCGGCGATACGCTTGACGTGCATTTTGAAAAGGCCTTCGCCGATTTTGACGGGGCATATTCGATGGTGTGCCGGGAGATGGCGCGCATGATGCTGGCAAAGCATCCTGAGCTTAAATACCTGAACCGCGAAGAGGATATGGACAACGAGTCGCTGCGTTTTTCAAAAATGAGCTACAAACCCGAATTTCTGCTTACGAAGTACGACGCGAGGTGCAAAAATGAACGATGCGGCAATACGTGAGTACCGCACGGCGGATGTGCCGGGACTTATACGGCTATGGACGGCGGTTTTTGACGATACCGAAAGCGCGGCAGAAAGCTTTTTTACAGCCCTGCCGGATATCGGCGCCGGCACTGCGGCGTTTGTTGACGGCGAGATAGCGGGCGCGGCATATCTCATCGACGGGCAGGAGCTTGCCGACGGGGATAAGCGTCTGCGCATAGGCTATATCTACGGCGTCGGGGTTTATGAAAAATACCGGCGGCGCGGAATAGGGGAGCGGCTTGTGAAGGCGGTGTATGAGCTTTCAAAGCGGCGCGGCGCGGATATCGTGACGTGTCTTCCGGCAGAAAAAAGTCTTTACGCGTGGTACGAACGGCTTGTGGATTTCAGATATACCCTTAAATGCGAAAAGCTTACGGTAAAGACCGAAGCGGCGGGAAAAGCCGTGCGCATTTCAGCGGCGGAGTATGCGCACCGGCGCGAAGAAGCGATCGGAAGGCGGTCGCATGTCATTCTTTCGGCTCCCGCGCTTGAATTTGAAAAACGGCTTTTTGAGGAATACGGCGGCGGTTTTTTCATGACGCAAAGCGGGGTATGCGCGGCGTACATTGACGGCGGAAAGGCTCTTGTGCGTGAGGTCATATCGGCGGACAGAGCCGCGGTTATGCGCACGGCAGAAGCTGTCGGCGCGGCTCTCGGCGCGGCAGAGTGTGAGATACGCTTCCCGTCGGCGGACGGCGATGAGTATGTATGCTCGGACAGACCGCTGCCGGACGGCTGCATCTGGAATCTCACATTTGATTGATAAGCTTGAAATATATATAAAATAAAGGTATAATAGCCGCACAAAGAATAGAAAACGGTGAACGGATATGAAATACGATGCAATTTTATATGATATGGACGGTACCGTCCTTGACACCCTCGGCGATCTCTGCGACAGTGTGAATTGCGCGCTTTCGCATTTTTCGTTTCCTGCCGTGACGCAGCAGGCAGTCGCGCAGTATCTTGGAAACGGCGCGAAGCGGCTTATTACGCTCTCCTGTCCGCTTGGAACGGACGAGGCAACGGTGGAAAAGGTGCTTGCATTCTATGTGCCGTGGTATAACGAGCATTGCCGCATAAAGACCGCGCCGTATGACGGCATATCGGAAATGATGCGCAAGCTCAAAACGATGGGTGCAAAGCAGGCGGTCATCTCCAACAAGCCGGACAGTGCGGTGCAGCCTCTGGCGGAGGAGTTTTTCTCCGGCCTTCTTGAGCTTGCCGTGGGCGAGAGCAAGGACGTCCGCAGAAAGCCCGCGCCGGACAGCGTTCTTGCCGCGGCGAAGAAAATGAACGTGCCGCTTGACAGGTGTGTTTACATAGGCGACACCGAGGTCGATATAGAGACCGCGAAAAACGCCGGGATGGACTGCATAAGCGTTACGTGGGGCTTCCGCAGCGCACAGCAGCTTGCCCAGTCAGGCGCGACTGTTATGGTAAACAGCGCCGAGGAGCTTTTTGACAGGCTTACCCGCGAATGATTTTGCGCACTGAGCGTATATGGTAAGATCTTTTGTTATTCTTTTCCCGTAACGGTACGGAATTTTATTTGGAAGGTGATCGTTTGAGCGCATCCGCTGTTAAACTGAAAAAAATTACGGATAACTCCCTGCTTCTTTATGCAGTCGCCGCAGTGCTTGCCGTTGGGTTCGGGATATTCGTCATACTCACGGCAGAAAAGGTGAATGTGTACTACCCCATGTTCACGGCAGTCTTTTACGGCGGGCTGTTTTTCGCTTCCGAGGCTATACTTATCGCGCAGAAGCGCTTTGACGCGCTGACGCTCCTTGTCGGATGCGCATGCGCGGCCTGCGTGATGTTTGCACGGGTAAGCCTTCTGTACTATGTTTCCGACGACTATGACGCGTTCCTGAAGGAGTGGGTCAAATCCCTCGGCGGTATGAGCGTCAGGGAGGCGCTGTGCGCCTCAATAGGGGACTATAATCTTCCGTACATATATATCCTTCTCATATTTTCCCGCATCAACTTCAACTCCATGATGCTGATAAAGGGGCTGAGCTGTCTTTTTGACGTACTGCTGGCATATTATGTGATGAAGATAGTGATGTTCGGCGTTGAGGACAGGAGACTGCAAATGGCGTCCTTTGTGCTGACGCTTGCCGCGCCCACCGTTATGATAAACAGTGCGCAGTGGTCGCAGTGCGACGCGATCTTTGTCACGTTCTGCCTCATATCCATGCTGAAGGCCCTCGAGGGCAAGGGCAGACCCTGCGCCATATTCTGGACGGCGGCGTTCTGCTTCAAGATGCAGGCGGTGTTCATTCTCCCCGCCCTCGGCATAGCCCTCTTTATGGGCAAGGTGCAGTGGAAGCATCTTATCTGGATACCTGCCGTGTATCTCATCTCGCTTATACCGGCGCTTCTTGCGGGCAGGAGTCTTGCAAGCTGCATCGGCATATATGCCCATCAGACGCAGGAATATGCTTTTCTCTTTCACAACGCGCCGACGATCTGGCGCTTCTTCGAGGGAGCGGATTTTGAAAGCTTCAGCGTTGTCTCCGTGTTCTCCGCAGGAGCCGCCGCGGTACTTTTTGTCTACTTCTGCGCAACTTTCGTGAAAGAAATGGATGATAAGGATCTCATAAAGCTGTTTTTTATATCCGCCATGCTTATTCCGTATCTTCTGCCCAGAATGCATGAGAGATATTTCTACCTGGCGGACATACTCGCGCTCATATACTTTATCTATGACAGGCGTAAGTGGTATATTCCCGTTGCGCTGATCCTTTCCTCAGTCATAGGGTATATGTTCTATTTCACCGAGATAGTCATAATCGACCAGAAATACATCGCAATAGTGTTCCTTGTGATCCTTGCAACCGAAACAAGGGAGTTTTTCAAAAAGTTCTGGCACAAAACCCCGGACGGTATAGTTTTATAACTTGATCAGGGAGGTTTGACCTATGAAATACAGAATACTTGGCGACACTCTGCCCGTTGTCGAGGTAGAGCTTGAAGCGCGTGAACAGATAAAGTGTGAAGCCGGCGCAATGAGCTGGATGACGCCCAATATTGCTATGGAAACGGCGGGCGGCGGGCTTGGAAAGGTATTTTCAAGAATGGTTTCGGGCGAACGCCTTTTCCAGAACACCTACACCTGTACAGGCGGCACAGGGACTATTGCGTTTGCGTCGAGCTTTCCGGGCAATATTGTGGCTGTCGAGATAACGCCGGACAAAGAAGTGATCTGCCAGAAATCGGCATATCTTGCCTCCACCGCAGGTGTCGAACTGTCGGTATTCTTCCAGCGCAAGCTTGGCTCCGGTCTTGTGGGCGGCGAAGGCTTTATTATGCAGCGTCTCTCCGGTCACGGCCTCGCGTTTCTGGAAATCGACGGCAGCGCGGTCGAAAAAACGCTTGGAAGCGGCGAACAGCTCATTATCGACACCGGCTATCTTGCCATGATGGACGGTACATGCTCCATGGATGTGCAGACGATAAGCGGCGTAAGAAATGTACTGCTGGGCGGAGAGGGACTATTCAATACGGTCGTCACAGGACCGGGAAAGGTCGTTTTGCAGACTATGCCGATATATCAGACCGCCATGTCCCTGCTTCCGTATATTCCGCGAAACAGCAACTGACATAAAAAAAGATTCCCGGATTGTATGTCCTGCACTTGTAAAATGAAAGTAGACACTCACAAAAGTGTGGGTGTCTACTTTTTC
>ERZ857629.1260-NODE-1260-length-28783-cov-10.355402_pt1 | contig 28783 bp, 33 predicted proteins | sample MGYA00519700_ERZ857629 | MGnify/ENA primary metagenome ERZ857629 (study PRJEB31778, sample SAMEA3449351) | human gut metagenome | biome: human gut; feature: human-associated habitat; material: faeces | place: United Kingdom | collected 2010/2012 ...
CTTCTAATTTTAAAACATCTCCATATACAACATAATCTTTATTATTTATTTTATATTCATTAATTATACTACCTAGAGTGAATAATGGAAGAGATGTAAAAATAGTGTTTCTTATTTCATATACGTGAATATTACCATTTATACTTCTCATGTAATAATAGTATATTCCTAATATAAGTAATATTATTGATATGATATTTAGTATATTTAATTTATTTATTTTCTTTATGAAATAGTAAATAATATATGTTTTTATTAATGAATATAAATACCATAGATGTGGAGAAGTTTTTAAATAATCATATAATATAAAGTTTTTAAGTGTTTCTTTTGTAAAAATATCACTTGGTTTATTTATAATATAATAGAATATAATATCAGATACTAAAAATAATAATGTACTTAGTATAGTTATTTTTAATATCTTTATAATATTTTTTTCTATGTTTTTGCTATTATATGCAAAATATCCTGATAATATTAGGAAGAATGGTACTGCAAATCTTGATAATGCTTTTACTATTATATTTATATTATCTGTAAATGTAACATGTATTAGTATTACGAAGATTGAACATATTAGTTTTAATATATTTAATGTGTTGTTTTTCATAGTATAATTTTAACATTTTATTGTAAAAAGTAAATCTATTTTATATAATTTATTTATGGTGGTTATATGTATTTATTTGATTTTGATAATACTATATATGATGGGGATAGTTCACTTGATTTAGTTTTATATTCGTTAGTTAGACATCCTTTGTTAGTTATTTGTAGTATGTTTAAAACTATTTATATTTATATTTTATATATATTTAAAGTTAAGAGTTTTAATAATGTTAAAGAAAGTATTTTTTCTTTTTTATATAAGATTAAAGATTTATATAGTTATATAGATGTTTTTGTTTTAAAACATAATCATAAAATTAAAAAATGGTATATTTCTAGAAATAAAAGTAAAGATGTTATTATTTCTGCTTCTTATGATTTATGGATAGAGCCTTTTTGTAAGAGTATAGGTGCTTATAATGTTATAAGTACTAAAGTTAATAAAAGTGGAAAGATAATAGGTAATAATTGTAAAGGAAAAGAAAAAGTTATACTATTTAAAAAGTTATATAAAAATGTTAAAGTAAAGGAAGCTTATAGTGATTCTTATAGTGATAAACCTATGCTTGATTTAGCAAAGAGAGGATATATAGTTAAAAAAAATAATATTATTCTATATAAGTGATAATATTATTTTTATTTTAATTTAGCACCTTGGTAAGTGTTTCTTCTTGCTAATTCTTTATCTATATCATTTAAAACGCAAAACTTTTTTAATAACCATTTTGGCTCTATTAATAAATCTTTATCTGGGTCAGCAGTTATTCTATTAATTACTATATCTTCTCTTAAATATTCTAATTGGTCACATACTATATCAATATATTCTTCTTTAGTTAATATGTGAAAATTATTTTGTTTATATAGATTGTATATTTCAGTATCTTTTACAATAAATAGCATGTGTATTTTTATTCCTTGTATATCTAGTGATGAAACATATTTTGCTGTTTCTATCATCATTTCTTTTGTTTCATATGGTAATCCATTTATTATATGAACTACTACATTTATATTTCTTTTTCTTAAGTTATCTACTGCTTCTTTGAAACTTTCTAGTGTGTGACCTCTATTTATTAATAAAGATGTTCTTTCATGTATAGTTTGAAGTCCTAGTTCAACTGTTAAATTAGTTCTTTTATTTAAGTCTTCTAAATAATCAAGTTTATCTTCTTCCAAGCAATCACATCTAGTAGCTATATTTATACCTATAACCCCAGGTTCTTTTAGCATAGGTTCATATACTTCTTTTAATCTTTTAACACTAGCATAAGTATTAGTATTTGCTTGAAAGTAAGCTATATATTTTGAATTGGGCCATTTTTTTATTAATTCATTTTTAACTTTATTAAATTGCTCATGAAGAGGTAATCCATCATTTTTACCACTACCATTATAACAATATATACATCCTTTACCATTAACTTTATTTGGGCAAGAAAAGCCAGCATTTAATGATACTTTAAATACTTTAGAATTATATTTCATTTTGTTATAATAATTTAATGTATGATATCTTTTATTATCAAGAGTATATTTAAACATAATTTCTCCTCATGTATATTTTAACATACAGTGTTTACATTTGATAATAAAAATTATACAATTAATATATGAATAATATAAAAGATTTGACAACTTATATAGATAAAGAAAATATCTTATTAATAAAAGATAATAATTTTTTAATAAATGCTTTTGAACTTAGATTACTTAAAAGAATATCATCTGTGTTTAGTAAATATAGTACTACTTTTAATAATGAGAAACTTCAAAATATTACTAGTGAATATTTAACTATAAGTTTTAAAAATGTTAATTCTGAGGTGTGCAATAGTTATAAGAAACTACTATATAAGTATTTTGATGTGATTAATGAATATTATAATACTCATAGTGATTCTAAGAATAAGATTAAGCAAATAACCAAAGAGTTTATTGATAAACTATATAATAAAGAAAATCCTATTATGAATGAGAGTATTAGTAATAATTATAAAAATGAAATTATGAATAATATTTATGTTTATGATAATATTAGTATGAATAAAGAAATAACTCTTATTATTAAAAATGATACTTGTGATGTTATTAATGAAATAAATCATAATGTTAATGAGTATTTAATTAAATGTATGAAAGAAATAATTAAGTATGTTTTTGGTAGTAGAAGTGGGGATCTAGTATGAAAAGATTATTTAAATTAATTGTTTTTGTCTTTGTTTCTTTTTTTACTTTTAGTACATGTATATTTGGACTTAGTCTTAATAGTGAAAAATATATATTATATAATTTAGATACTGATGAAGTGTTACTTAAGAAAGATAGTGATGTTAAAGCTAGTATTGCTAGTCTTACTAAAATTATGAGTGTTATAGTGGCGATTGAAAATATAGATGATTATGATAAAGTGGTAACTATTACAAGTGATATGCTTAATGGTATTGCTTATGATGTTGCGGTTACTGGATTTAAAGTGGGGGATAAAGTTACTGTTGATGATTTGTTATATTCAGCTATTGTAGCAAGTGGTGCGGATAGTGTTAATGCGCTTGCTTATGTTGTTAGTGGTAGTACTTCAAAGTTTGTTAAACTTATGAATGATAAAAGTAAAGAATTAAATATGAAGAATACTAATTTTACTAATGTAGTAGGGCTTTATGATTCTAAACATTATAGTACTTGTGAAGATATGGGTATTTTAGTAAAATATGCGCTTAATAATAAAAAGTTTAAAGAGATATTTGGAGCTAATTATTATAATACAAGTAATGGTATTAAACTTAGGAGTACTATTAGTAGATATAATGATGGAAAAAATAATATTTCTTATATAACTGGAGCTAAAACTGGATATTTAAGTAAAGCTGGTAATTGTCTTGCTAGTACTGCTCATATTAGAGGGATAGATTATTTACTTATTACACTTAATTCTTATAAAGGAAAAACATCACATGTGGATGATGCGGTTAAAGTTTATAATTATTACGGTAACTTATATGAAAAAGCAAATGTTGTATTAAAAAATGATGAGATAGTTAAAATAAAAGTTAAATATACTAAAGAAAAGTATATTATGATTAAAGCAAATCAAAATATTGATGTTATTATGAAGAAGGGGTTTGATAAAAGTAAAGTAAGTTATGATTATGATGGAAAAGATGTAGTTACTTATTTTACTAAAAATGGAATTAAACTTGGTAATGTTAAAGTTAAATATAATGGTGAAGTAATTAGCAATTTTGATTTATATTATAATGAAAAAGATAATGTTCATTTTAGTTTGATGTCTTTTATATTTAGTTATTCTTATGTGATAATAATTATAGTTTTAATAATTTGTTTTAAAAAAAGAAGTAAAAAGAAAAGAAGAAAAAAATAAATCTCACATGAGATTTACAATTTCAAAGTATCTTCTGGACCATTAAAATAATCTAATAGTTCAGTTGCTTTATCTAATACTTCTTTTTTATATGCTTTAAATAATTCATCATTTAATGTTTTGATTAATAAGTATGCTTTTTTAGTTTGATTTAATAATTCTTCTATGTTATCTAGGGTATTTATGGTTTCTTGATAATCAATATTATATTTCATTTTATATCTAATCCTAAAGTATAATCTTCATCTTCTTCATTATCTTTTGTGACGTCATAGTCATAAATTGTTTCTAATTCTTCATCTGTATCAAAATCAAATATAAAATCTAATATTGAATCTAATTTTGAATCATCTTTTACATTTATAATTTTTTCTATTCTTTTTGATTCGATAGCAACTTCTAATGAGTTTAAAAAATAATAAAGTATTTCTATTTTTTTTCTTTTATGATTAATACTTCTTTTTAGCATATCAAATCCTAGTGCTTCGTAAAAATCATTTTCATTTTTTTCTAGTTTTGATAGTTCTTTGTGATATTTTTTTGATGTTAATTTACGTAATGTTTCAATGTTTTGAAGAGTTTTTTCATAGTCTATTTCCATAATATACCTCGTTTGATTTTATTTTAGCATTATATAAATGCTATGTCAAAAGTAACTTGACAATATTCTATTAAAACTTTAAAATATAAGTAGAAGGTTAACTTCTAGAAAGTAATGGAGGAAATTATTTATGGATAATAATGTAATCTCCATTTTGCTTGTTATAGTTGGATTATTTGTGGGTGGGCTTATTGTTATGATAGTAAACAAGATTAAGCTTTCTAATTCACAAAAAGCAGCTGATAAATTAATTCAAGATGCTAAAAAAGAAGCTGAAAGAGTTAAAAGAGATGGCTTTCTTGAATTAAAAGAAGAAAGTTACAAACTTAAAAATCAAACTGATCAAGAAATTAAGGAAAAAAAGAAAGAACTTAGTGAACTTAATCAAAGAATTGATAATAGAGAAAAGAGTTTAGATAAAAGAGATGAGCTTTTGACTGAAAGAGAAAAAAATCTAGATTCTAAAGATAAAGATTTATTAGCAAAGCAAAAAGAAATTCAAGAAAAAGATGCAAAAATGGAGAGTATCTTAAAAGAACAAATTGATCTTTTAGAAAAGATATCTGGTTTTTCAAAAGAAAAAGCTAGAAATCTTGTACTTAAAAAAGTAGAAGATGAGATGAATAAGGAAATTGCTGTATATTTAAAAGATAGAGAAGATGAAGCAAAACTTAATGCTGATAAGATTGCTAAAGAATTAATTGTTTCTAGTATGCAAAGATATTCAAGTGATGTTACTAGTGAACAAACAGTAAGTACAGTTGTTCTTCCTAATGATGATATGAAGGGAAGAATAATAGGAAGAGAAGGAAGAAATATAAGAACTATCGAAGCTGTTACTGGAGTTGATTTAATAATTGATGATACTCCTGAAGTAATAGTATTATCTTCTTTTGATCCACTTAGAAGAGAAATTGCAAAAGTTACTTTAGAAACACTTATTAAAGATGGAAGAATACATCCGGCAAGAATAGAAGAGTTATATGATAAAGTTTGTGAAGATTATAAAAAAATAATTCGTGAAAAAGGTGAAGAAGCTTTATTTGAACTTGGAATATCTAAAATGGATCCAGAGATGGTATCTTTAGTAGGTAAACTTGCTTTTAGAACTAGTTATGGACAGGACGTTTTACATCATAGTATAGAGGTTGCTAATTTAGCTGGACTTCTTGCTAGTGAACTTGGTGAAAATGTTAGTCTTGCTAAGAGAGCTGGGTTATTACATGATATTGGAAAAGCTATTGATTTTGAGATAGAAGGTAGTCATGTTGAGATAGGTGCTGATGTTGCTAAAAAATATGGTGAAGATAAAGTTGTTATTAACGCAATTGAATCTCATCATGGTGATAAGAAAGCTGAGTATGTTATTTCAGAACTTGTAGCTATCGCTGATGCACTTAGTGCTGCTAGACCTGGGGCTCGTAATGATAGTTTAGAAAACTATATTAAGAGACTTGAAGATTTAGAAAAGATTGGTAATGAAATAGAGGGTGTTGATAAAACATATGCTATGCAAGCTGGACGTGAACTTAGAGTTATAGTAAAACCTGAAGTTATCGATGATATTACAAGTTATAAGGTAGCAAGAGAAATTAAAGAAAAGATAGAAGATACAATGCAGTATCCAGGTACTATTAAAGTTGTAGTAGTAAGAGAAACTAGAGCTGAAGAGGTTGCAAAATAACAACTTCTTTTTATTTTTGTAAAAAAATATTGAAATAATAATATTTGAATGTTAAAATGAATATATAAAGAATAGGGAGGACAAGCATGGATAAAGTATTAAATTTTTTAGCTGATAATTACATATTATTAATGGTTATAGGAGTTGTTTTGTTAATCGCTCTTATTGGTTTTGTAGTTGAAGGTAAGAAGAAAAAGAAGGATGAGGGTACTATAGTTAATAGTCAAAATGTTACTGCTGAAAATAATGTTAACACTTTGAATACTGATACTAATGTAGTAAATACTGAGAATACTGTAAATACAGATGTTAGTTTAAATACTAGTGAAACTATAGCAGAACCAACACTTGATTTTGGAACACCTAATACTAATCAAACTGAAGTTACTCAAGATAATAATGTTAATAATGGGTTAAATGCTGGACCAGTTACACTTGAGGCACAAACTGAAATGCCAGTAAATGATGTTAATGCTCAAGTTGTTCCAAATATAGTAGAGAGTGAACCTACTGCTTTAGACTTTGGAACACCAACAAATACTGTTACTGAACCAATTACTAATGAACCAGTTGTTAATGAACCAGTTGTTAATGAACCTGTAATTAATGGACCTGTTGTTGGCGAGCCAGTGGTTAGTGAACCAGTAAACAATATGTATAATAATGCTCAAGCTGTTCAAGAAAATGTAGTTGATTTTGGAAATGCAGGAGCAGTTAATACTCCAAGTAATGTAAGTGAGCCAGTTGTTTTAGGAGGAGAAGTGCCTACAAATAATCAAACTGTTAATACTACTAATGGAGTTAATAATGCACCTACTAGTGAAACACCACAAGTTGCTACTATTGAAATACCAACTATTGAGCCAGTTAATGTTGATACAAATAATGATCAAACACCTTTAGTTTAATTAAAGGTTTCTAAAAGAATATATAATTATATTCTTTTAATATTTATGGAAGTGTGGTGTAGATATGCGTAATAAACTTAAAAATAAAAAATATAAGATAAGTAAAACATATATTGTTTTAGGTTTAATCTTTTTGAGTGTTATTTGTGTATTTTCATATAATATGATAGTTACAAGAATTGTTAAGGGTTCACATGATATTAAGATATCTGAAGTTTTTGATAAACTTCCAGATGATACACTTCTTAAAAGTTATTCAGAATATAAAGATTTTATTAAAAAATATTTAAATGATTCAGAATATAAAGAAGAAATAACTGATAAAAGTATTAATTCTAAGTCGTTTGATAATAATGATTATGTAGCAATATTTTATGAATCAAAAGCTTGTAAGAATACAGGAAGTTTAAATAAAGTTACTAAAACAAATAATAAAATAGTTTTATCTGTTACTAGGTATGAAGAGAGTGGATGTGATAATTCTAATAGAATATTATTTGTTCCGATTGAAGACAATCATTATGATAGTTTACCTAATATAGTAATTAGGAAAAATGTTATAAATAAATAATCAAGTTTTCGAACTTGATTTTTTTATATAATTGTGTAATAATATCATGTAGGGAGAGAAACTATGAAGGAAATACTATATGTAATATGTGTATTAATTATTGTTATTGTATTATTACAAAGTAATAAAGCTAGTGATGCTAGTCAAATTATTACAGGTGGAAATGCAATGCTTATGGGTAAAAGTAAAGAAAGAGGTGCTGAGAAGTTTGTTACTAAACTAACTTATGTTTTAGGTGCTGCATTTATTATTTTATCTATGATATTAAGTGTTTAGATTTGAATATTGAATTGCTTTATGCAATTTTTTTAATTTTCTTTAATTTTATATATTGTTATCTTTTGAGATGACAATTTTTTATATTATTTAATTTTTTATTTGGTGGTTTTTGATTTTTGTTTTAAATATTAAGTTTATTTTCTTTTTTTTGGCGTTTGCATCTATTTTTTTAAAGTTATAGAATGTATTTAAGTTAGAAAGGAGTGATAGATGATTAATATTGATTTTTTAGTTTTATTTAATTTTTGTAGAAGTCCAACTTTTAGTTTGATTTTTAGGAGAAGTAATGAAAAAGAATATTGAAATTAAGCAAAAAGGTATTAGGGATTGTGCTAGTGCATGTTTGCTTTCTATAATTAGATATTATGGTGGAGATGCTTCATATGATGAATTAACATTACTTCTTAAAACTGATAAAAATGGTACTAATGCTTTTAATATTATTAAAGTAGCTTGCATGTTTGGTTTTGATGGTTATGGTATTAAGTGTACGTATGATAATATACAAAATTATAATTTACCATGTATTGTACATGTACTTAGAAATAACTATTATCATTTTATGGTTTTGTATAAAATAGATAATAATTATACATTGATGGATCCTGCTTTTGGGTTTATTAAGATTAGTCCTTTAGAGTTTGAAAAAATGTATCTTGGTACTTCTATTATTTTAAAACCAGTAAAGAAAATAATATCTAGTAATTATTATAATACTTTTAGTAAATATATTTTTAATGTGATTAGAGAGTGTAAAACTGAGGTAATTAATATTATTTTGTATTCGTTTATTTTTGGTATTTTGTGTATAATTAGTAGTTTATATTTAAAGTTTGTGCTTAGTATTTTAGATGTTGATAAATTAATTAAAGTTAGTTTTGTGTTTGTTACAATTTTAATTGTTAAAAATATTATTAGTTTTATAAGGAGTAGATGTATAATACTTTTTAATAAAAAAATTAGTTATAAAATTAATAAAGATATTATTAAACATGTTTTTAACCTTCCATATTTATTTTTTAAAAACAAATCATCTGGTGAAATTATGTATAGAATTAATGATTTGACTAATTTTAGAATGTTAATTTCTGATGTGGTTTCTAGTGTTATTTTTAATATTATTATTTGTTTTTTGTGTATTTTTTTAATGTTTTATATGAATAGTAAAATGTTTATTGTTGTAGTTATATTTACATTTATATATTTGTTAGTAGAGATTTTATTTAAAAATACTTTTAGAAAATATGTCAATGAGTATAAAAATAGTGTATCAGAGTATAATGTTAAACTTAATGAAATGATAAGCGGTTATGAAACTCTTAATAATTTAAATATGTTAAATTATGCTACTGAGAAACTTAATTATGTAAATTATAAATCTTTAAATAAACATTATAATCTTGATAGTTATATTAGTAATCAATCTTTTATTAAGAGCGTGTGTATTGATTTAATTAATTTAGTTATTATATTTTTTGGTGTTTTATGTTTAGATGTTAATGATTTAGTATTATTTATTATTATTTTTGGTAACTATGTAGATTCAATTTGTAGTGTGTTTTCTATTATACCTAGAATGTATGAGTGTAAAAATCTATATGAAAGTATTAATGATTTATATATTGCTAGGGGTAGAGATGTTAGTTCTGTATTATGTAGTATATATGGTGATATTTGTGTTAGGGGGTTATCTTATAGTTATAATAGCGTATCGAGTGTTTTTAATAATATAAGTTTTGATATTAAGGTGGCTTCTAGAATATTATTTTTTGGTAAGTCTGGTTCTGGGAAGAGCACTTTGTTTAAAATAATGCTTAAATATATTTCTGATTACGATGGGAAAATATTTATAAATAATAATGATTTGATTGATGTTCCCTATAGTGTTATAGGTAATTCGTTTACGTATGTTTCTCAAAATGAGTATTTATTTCATATGTCAATTAAAGATAATATTATGTTTTATAGAAATGTTGGTTTCGAAGAATATGAGAGAGTATTGGATATATGTAAACTAAGAGATTTTATTGCTAGTAAAACTTTTAAAGATGAACAAATAATAGAAGATAATGGATTTAATATTAGTGGCGGAGAAAAGCAAAAAGTTATTTTAGCTAGAGCTTTACTTAAAAATAGTAATTATATAATTCTTGATGAAGCTTTAAGTGAAGTACCTGTTTTTGAAGAGATTGAAATACTTAATAATATATTTAAATATTTTAAAAATAATACTATTATTTATTCTTCTCATAGAAGAGAGTTACTTGATATTTTTGATAATGTTTATTATTTAGAAAGGAGTTAATATGAATAAAAAAGAACTACTTAATGTTTATGGTGGTGTATCTTATGGTGTTATAGGGGCTATTGTAGGTTTTATTGTATTCATTATTGGTCTTGCTGATGGATATCAAAGACCTAAAACGTGTGATGAATAGAATAAGTCAAGATAGTATGAAATATATAGTTGGTGGTGCGATATCTGGTAGTGTTTTAAAAGCTTTTTATGATATATTTAAGTTTATTTATGACTTAGGTAGAAGTGCTGGTTCAGCTATAAGACGTAATGATGAAAAGAATTATTGTAGTATTAAATAGTATATTATTTAATAATATTTAATATGAACATATTAAATGAAATTAAAAACAAATATGAACTTTATATAACTAATAGTGGCTTACATATTATTAATTATATAAAGATAATTGAAATAAATAATGATATGATAGGGGTTTTGGTCTATAAACATATATTGAATGTAAAAGGAAAAAATATACTTATTTCAAAAATGGATGAAAATGAAATGTTTATCAAAGGAAATATTAAAGGGATTGATTTTATAGATTATGATTAGGATAAAAGTATATAATAATTCTATTAAGTTTATAAATTATTTAATTTATAATAATATTTGTTATTCTAACTTAGTTAAGTGTGATAAATGTTTTATTTTTGATATAAATTATGAAGATTTAAAATATTTTGAATGTTTTAAATATGATATAGTTAAATATTATGGGGTTAAAAATATAATTAATTTTATTTTATATAATAAGCTTGTTTTTGTGGGATTAATATTTGGTTTATTTATATTATTTTTGCTTAGTAATACTATTTTTGATGTTAAAGTTAATGTTAATGATAATGAGCTTAGAAATAAAATTACATATTCACTTAAAAAATATGATATAGAAAAATATAAGAAAAAGAAAAGTTATAGTGAACTACAGAATATAAAAGAAAATATATTAAAAGAAAATAATGAAATACTAGAGTGGATGGAAATAGAAGAGAATGGGTGTAACTATAGTGTTAATATTACTCCTAGAGTTAAGGGATCTTTAGATAATCAAGATAATGTATACCAAAATATAGTTGCTGCTTCTGATGGGTTAATACTTTATGTTAATGTGGAAAGTGGAATGATTGTTAAAGATAAAAATGATTATGTTAAAAAAGGTGATGTGATTATAAGTGGTTCAATATATAAAGGGGATAAGTTTATAGAAAATACTATGGCTAAAGGAAAAGTATATGCTGAGGTGTGGTATACTTCTAAAGTTAGTGTTCCTTATAGCTATACTGAATATGTTAAAAAAGGTAAAACTATAAATCATTATTATATAGATATATTTGGAAAAGAAATGACTTTAATTGGTAAATATGATAGTGATAAAGTTTTTAGTCATAAAGAGTTACTAATTCATAAGCCGTATTTATTATTTGACTTATATAAGGAGACTAAAGAATTGTATGATTATGTTAATGTTAAACTTGATAAGAAAAAAGCATATGATTTAGCAATAAGTAGAAGTGATGAAGAAATAAATAGAACTCTTAATGATGAAGAGTATATAATGAGTAAAAAAGTTTTGAAAAAAGAAGTTTTTAGTAGTAAAATGGAAGTGGAAGTATTTTATAAAGTTTATAAAGATATAACTGGTACTTCTAGGATAGAAGAGGTTTTAAATGATTCATAGTACTTTAAGACAAGTTGTTGATATTACATGGCCAACTTTGGTAATAGTGTTATCTATATTTATTATATTAAGAATAGCATATATTACTAAGAGTGATAGAGGCTTTGTTTTACATGAAGAAATATTTGATTTATTGTTTGTAGCATATATACTTGTATTATATCAACTTGTTACTAGTCAAGATATTGCTGGTGGAGGTACCAATTTAATGCCTTTTAGAGAAATACTAAGATATGATGCTGGCACAATTAATTTCAAGAAACAAGTTATTGGTAATATTGTTATGTTTATGCCTTTTGGTTATTTTGCTGGTAGTTATTGTAAGATTAAAAAGGTTAGTGGTATAGCTCTTATGTCTTTGCTTGTTAGTTTGATTATTGAAACTGTACAACATTATATTGGAAGATGTTTTGATATTGATGATATAATACTTAATGTTTGTGGTGGGATATGTGGATTTTTAGTTTTAATTGCATTTAGAGCTATTGAGAAACATTTACCTGATTTTATGCAGAGAGATTGGTTTAAGAATGTAATTTGTATTATTATTATAGCACTTATTGCATTTGGTATTATTAGATTTTATTAGGAGTAGTGTATGGAAGATTATATATTTAATACTATAGATGAGGATATTGATTTTACTAATGTTGATAATATATGTAAGTTTGCATGTAAGAAACTTGATATAGTTAATCCTTTATTTAATATTATTATTGTTGATAAAGAAAAGATACAACAGATAAATAGAGATTATAGGAATAAAGATGCTGTTACTGATGTTATTTCTTTTGCTTTTGAAGAAGTGCCTGATGTTAAGTATGATAATTTAAGATTTTTAGGTGAGATTTATATTTGCTATGATAGATGTAAAGAGCAGGCTCTTGAGTATGGACATAGTATAGAGAGAGAACTATGTTATTTAAGTATACATGGACTTCTTCATTTACTTGGTTATGATCATATTAAAGAAGAAGATAAAGTTATTATGAGAGCTTTAGAGGAGGAAATATTAAGTGAATATGATATCACGAGATGAGAGAAAAAGTGAAAAAGGAATTAAAAAGTTTATTAATAGTTTTAAATATCCTATTAGTGGACTTAGATATGCATATAAGAATGAACAGAATTTAGAAGTTGATATTGGTATAGCGGTTTTAGTCGTTATTCTTGGCTTTTTATTTAAAATAAGTGTTAGTGAATGGGCTATACTTACTATTACTGTAGGACTTGTAATATCATTTGAACTTATTAATACTGCTCTTGAAGCAGTTGTTGATTTGATTACTGATAAATATCATCCTCTTGCTAAAGTAGCTAAAGATACATCTGCTGCTGCTGTGTTGATTCTTGCTATTGTATCTATTATTGAAGGTTTAATAATATTTTTACCTAAGATAATTTCTTTATTTTAATGGAGGCGATAAAAATGAAAAGTGGATTTGTTAGTATAATTGGTAGGCCAAATACAGGTAAAAGTACTTTGATTAATTCTTTGGTTGGTGAGAAAATAGCTATTATTTCTGATAAACCTCAGACAACTAGAAATCTTATTCAAGGAATATATAATGAGGATGATACTCAAATAATATTTGTTGATACTCCAGGTATACATAAGCCTGTTGATAAAATGGGACAAGCTCTTAACGGACAAACATACTATTCTATTAATGATGTTGATATAGTTTTACTTGTTGTTGATGCTTCTACTGCTTATGGTAAGGGAGATCAATATATTATAGATAAACTAAAATATGTTAAAAAACCAGTGTTTTTAATTCTTAATAAAATAGATAAACTTACTGATGAGAAGATACTTCTTAAAATAAATGAATATAAAGATTTATATGAGTTTGCTGAGATTATTCCAATATCAGCACTTAAAAATGACAATACAGATAGATTAATTAAAGTTCTTAAGACTTATCTTCCTGATTCAATGAAATATTTTTATGGAGATGAAAAAACTAGTAGTGACTTAGATTTTAGACTTGCTGAGATAGTTCGTGAAAAGATATTTTTACATACTGAGGATGAGGTTCCACATTCAATTTCTTGTACTCTTTCTTCTATATCAGAAGAAAATGATATTGTATATGTATATGTTGATATTATTGTTGATAGAGATTCTCTTAAAAAAATTATACTTGGTAGAAATGGAACAATGATAAAAACTATAGGAATTGAAGCAAGACTTGATATGGAAAGACTTCTTAATAAGAAAGTATATCTTGAACTATATTGTAAAACTCTTAAAAAATGGAGAGATAAAGAAAAATATATTAAAAATTTAGGATATATTATAAAAGATGAATAATATTTTTAATTTTCCTACAATATAATGTTGTAAGGAGAAAAGAATATGAATAAAGATGAGGCATGGAAAAAATTTAAGGAAACTGGTAAGATTGAATATTATTTAAAATATAAGAAAGGAAATTAGCATAAAGGTATATCTTTATGCTTTTACTTGAGTTATGCAGGCAGTAAAGGTAGAGGGATTTGTTCTTAGTACTACACCCTTTAAAGAAAATAGTAGAATATTAAATATATTAACTAAAGAGTATGGGTTAATTGGAGTTATATCTAAAGGATGTAAGAAAATTAATAGTAAAATTAGATTACTTAGTGATAAGTTTTCTTATTGTAGTTTTGATATATATTATAAAGAAAATGCTCTTAGTACTTTGGTTGATGGAAGTGTTATTAATTATTGGGAAAATATTAGGAGTGATCTTAGTAAAATTAGTTATTTATCATATTTATCAGAACTTACTTTAGGTGTTTATAGAGAAAGTGAAAGTTTAGAGATATATGATTTATTTATTAATGCGGTTCTTAAGATAGAAAATGGGTTATCTGCTAAAATTGTTGCTAATATTTTAGAACTTCAATATTTAGATTATTTAGGTATAGGTCTTAATCTTGATTCTTGTACGTGTTGTGGGTCTTCTAAAATTGCTACTATTTCGTTATCTAAGGGTGGATTTGTATGTAGCAATTGTATGAGTAATGAGCATATATATAATGATAAAGTTATTAAATTAATTAGACTTTATAAATATGTGGATATATCTAAGATAAGTAGTTTAGATATTGATAGTGAAATAAGTAATACTATTGATGAAATAATTAATCAATATTATGATAGTTATTCTGGTATACATCCTTCTAGTAAGAAGTTTTTAAAGGAACTTGAGTAATAAAAGTTGGTTTTATATATATAATTTAATATACGCCTTTTATAGGCGTAAAAAAATTGTTAAAAATTAGCACTCAAGTATTGACAATGCTAAAATATAATAATATAATATATGTAGCACTAAAGAAGAAGAGTGCTAAAGGAGGTATATATGATAGGTACAAGACAAAGAGAGATTCTAAAGAGTATTGTTGAAGAATATATTAAAACTGCTAGACCTGTTGGTAGTAAAGCATTATGCAAAAAGTTTAAGTGTAGTAGTGCTACTATCAGAAATGATATGGCAGCTTTAGAAGAAAACGGATATCTTGAAAAAACACATATATCTTCTGGTAGAGTTCCATCTGAGGAAGGCTATAGATATTATGTTGATAATTTAATGGAGGCTAAAAAAATTAGTGGTGAAGACATGGTTAAACTTCAAACTATATTCTCTAATAACGAACTAGATTTAAATGACGCTATTAGTAAGAGCTTGGAACTTATTAGTGATATAACTAATTATACTTCTGTTATATTAGGAAAGGAATCTGCTTTAAATAAACTTGAAAAAGTAGAGGTTATTCCTATTAATGATAGACAAGCAGTTGTTATATTAATTACTGATATGGGTCATGTTGAAAATAAGACTATTAATTTCGAGAGTGATGTATCACTTTCTGATATAGCTAAAACTACTGAATTAATCAATAAAATATTAGTGGGTACATGTATAGATGATGTGCCAAGTAAACTAGAGTTTGAAATAAAACCAGTAATTAGAAATTATATTAATAATTATGAAGTGGTTTACAATGCGTTTTACGATGCACTTTCTAACTTTACAAATGAAAAGAATGTAAAGTTTACAGGTAAGACTAATATATTAAAACAACCGGAATTTGATAAAGTCGATGATGTTAAAAACATTATTAGTAAGTTTGAAAGCAAAGATATGGTGAATAAAATTGAAGAGACTGATGATGAGGTTAAGGTATATATTGGTAAAGAGAGTGAGTTTGATGATAATGTCACTATCGTTAAAACAAAATATATAGCTGATGGTAGAGAGGGTACTATAGCGATTATAGGACCTAAAAGAATGGAATATGAAAGAGTTGTAAATATGCTTGAGTTTATTAAAGAGCATATCGAAAGGAGAAATAAGTCATGAAAAAACATAATAAAATGAAAGAAGATGAAATAAAAGAAAATAAAAATAATAATTGCAATGATGAATGTGATTGTGGATGTAATGAAGGAAATGAATGTACATGTGAAACAGAAACAGAAAATAATGCTCAAGGGTGTACAGGATCATGTGATGGATGTTCTGGATGCAGTGTTGATCCTAATATGTTACTAGAGTTATTGCAAACTAAAAATCATGATTTAGAAGAAAAATATATTAGATTACAAGCTGAATATTTGAATTTTAAATCAAGAACTCAAAATGAAATGAGTAAAATGCTTAAATATGAGGGGGAAGATTTAATTAAACAAATATTAACAATCAAAGATAATTTTGAGAGAGCTTGTATGCTTGATGACAATGATTTATCTGATGAAGTAAGTAAGTTTCTTAGTGGATTTAAGATGATACTTGGAACACTTAGTAATATTCTTGATAGTAGAGAAGTTAAAGAAATAGATTGTTTAGGTAAGGAGTTTGATCCTCATTATGAAGAGGCTGTTCTTACTGAACATGATGAGAGTAAACCTGCTAATGTTGTTCTTGAAGTATATACTAAGGGATATATGTATAAGGATAAATTATTAAGACCTGCTATGGTTAAAGTTAATAAATAGAAAAGGAGAGATATATTATGAGTAAAATAAATAAAGTTATAGGTATAGATTTAGGAACTACAAATAGTTGTGTTGCAGTTCTTGAAGGTGGGGAACCTAAAGTTATCCCTAATGCTGAAGGAAATAGAACAACTCCTTCAGTAGTAAGTTTTAAAAATGGAGAAGTTAGAGTAGGAGATGTTGCTAAGAGAGAAGCACAAACTAATACTAATGTAATTAGTTCTATTAAGAGATTAATGGGAACTAGTGAAAAAGTAGAAGCTGAGGGAAAAGAATATACTCCTGAAGAAATTAGTGCTAAAATCTTAATGAACTTAAAGGCTACTGCTGAAGCATATTTAGGTGGTGAAGTAAGTAAAGCTGTTATTACAGTTCCTGCATATTTTAATGATGCTCAAAGACAAGCTACTAAAAATGCTGGTAAAATTGCTGGACTTGAAGTTGAAAGAATTATAAATGAACCAACTGCTGCTGCTCTTGCATATGGACTTGATAAACAAGAAAATGCACATACAGTTCTTGTATATGATTTAGGTGGAGGTACATTTGATGTATCAATATTAGAACTTGGTGATGGTGTATTTGAAGTTAAAGCTACAAGTGGTAATAATAAACTTGGTGGTGATGACTTTGATAAGAGAATTATGGATTATCTAATTGATAATTTTAAAAAAGAAAATGGTATTGATTTATCTAAAGATAAACTTGCTATGCAAAGACTTAAAGAAGGTGCTGAAAAAGCTAAGAAAGATCTTAGTGGAGTTAAATCAACTCAAATTAGTTTACCATTTATAACTCAAGGAGAAAGTGGACCTCTTCATTTAGATGTTACATTAACAAGAGCTAAGTTTGAAGAGTTAATTAGTGATTTAGTAGAATCTACTCGTAAACCAGTTAGAGATGCTATGAAAGAGGCTAAACTTGATAAGAATGGTATTGATAAAGTGTTACTAGTTGGTGGTTCTACAAGAATACCTTGTGTTCAAGAATTAGTTAAAGAAGAACTTGGAAAAGAACCTAGTAAAGAAGTTAACCCTGATGAAGTAGTTGCTATGGGTGCTGCTATTCAAGGTGGTGTTCTTACTGGTGAAGTAGATGATTTAGTACTTTTAGATGTTACACCACTTAGTCTTGGTATAGAGACACTTGGTAATGTTATGACAGTATTAATCCCAAGAAATACTACTATTCCAACTACTAAATCTCAAGTATTTAGTACTGCTGCTGATAATCAACCTGCTGTTGATATTCATGTATTACAAGGTGAAAGACCTATGGCTGCTGACAATAAAACACTTGGACATTTCCAACTTACTAATATTCCACCAGCTCCAAGAGGTGTACCTCAAATAGAAGTATCATTTGATATAGATGCTAATGGTATTGTTAATGTTAAAGCTAAAGATTTAGGTACTAATAAAGAACAATCTATTACTATTACAGCATCATCTAATTTAAGTGATGAAGAAATAGATAAGATGGTTAAGGAAGCTGAAGCTAATAGAGAAGAAGATAAGAAGAGAAAAGAAGAAGCAGATGTTAAGAATGATGCTGAACAATTAATATTTACTACTGAAAAATCATTAAAAGATTTTAGTGATAAAGTTCAAGATTCTGAAAAGAAAGAAATAGAAGAGTTAGTTAAAGACTTAAAAGAAAAACTTGAAAAGAATAATACAGATGAAATTAAAGATGCTACAAGTAAATTAAGTGAAAAAGTTATGGCTATGTCTTCTAGAATATATGAAGCTCAAGCTAAAGAAAGTCAAGCTAATGCTAATAATAGTGCTGAAGAACCTAAAGAAGAAACTAAAAAAGATAGTAATGTTAAAGACGCTGAATACGAAGAAAAATAATAATAGGGCTCTATTAAGAGCCCTTAATTAATATAATGAGGTATATATGGATAAATATAAATGGGATTTAAGTAAAATATTCAAGGATGAAAAAGAGTTTTATGACGCTATTAATAAGATTAAAACTAATCTAAATAAATTAAGTAAATATAAAGGACATATTCTTGATAGTAAAAATAGTTTATATGAGTTTTATATGCTTGATGATGAAACTAGTTTATTATGTGATAGAGTATATGTTTATTCTTATCTTGGGTATTATGATAATACTAGTGATGTTAAGTTTCAAGAATATAAAGAGAAGGCTACTAGTATAGTTCATAAGTATTCTACTATAGTTAGTTTTGTTATTCCAGAACTTCAAAGTAAAGAATATGCATATGTACTTAAATTAATAGATGGAGACTCTAGATTTGATAAATATAGATTTAGTTTAGAAAATATATATAGGTTTAAGAAACATGTTCTTAGTAGTGAAGAAGAAAAGTTGTTAAGTGAAGTATCTAACGTGTTTTCATCTAGTCATGATGCGTTTGTAGCACTTAATAATACTGATGTAATATTGGATAATATTAAAGATGAAAATAATAAGAGTGTTAAACTTACTTCATCTAATTATAGTAAATATATTACATCCAAAGATGAAAGAGTTAGGAAGAATGCGTTTAGTAGTTTAATTAAGTTTTATAAAAAACATATTAATACTATTAGTTCACTTTATTTAGGACAAATTAAAGCTGATACTGTATGTAGCAAAGTTAGAAAATATGATAGTAGTATTAGCAGTAGTTTATTTAGTGATAATATACCAGTAGAGTTATATGATACTTTAATTAAATGTACTGTTTCCAATTTAGATACTCTTAAAAAATATTATGATATTAAGTCTAGAGTTTTAGGTAAGAAGTTACATATTTATGATACATATGTTAATATATCTTCACTAGAAGAAAAAAATATTTCTTTTGAGGAAGGAGTAGTACTTGTTAATAAAGCATTAAAAGTACTTGGAGAAGATTATCTTAGTGAGTTTAATAATATTATTAATAGTAACTGTGTTGATGTTTATCCTAAAGATAATAAAAGAAGTGGTGCCTATGAGTGGGGAACTTATGGAGTAAGTCCTTATGTATCACTTAATTATGAAAATAATATAGAAAGTGTTAGTACTCTTGCTCATGAAATGGGACATGCGATGCATACTTATTATTCTAATTTAAATCAAGATTATAATAATGCAAATTATCCTATATTTTTAGCTGAAATAGCATCTACTGTTAATGAAGTGTTACTTTCAGAATATTTAATTAATAATACTAGTGATATAGATGAGAAAATATATTATTTAAATGAGTTTATAGATAAATTTAAGGGTACGGTATTTAGACAAGTTATGTTTGCTACTTTTGAAAAAGAGATTCATGAGAAATATGAAAATAATGAAGCTATTACTCCATCAGTATTGTGTGATGAATATTATAAATTAAATCAATTATATTTTAGTCCTAGTGTTATAGTAGATGATGATATTAAGTATGAATGGGCTAGAATACCTCATTTTTATAGTTCATTTTATGTTTATAAATATGCTACTGGATTTATAAGTGCGCTTGTAATAGCAAGTAAACTTATTAATAATGAAAGTGGATTTAGAGATAAATATATTAATTTTTTAAGTAGTGGTGGTTCAAATTATCCTTTAGATATTTTAAAAGAATTAGGTATAGATTTGAATGATTATAATACTATAAATGGTGCTTTTGATATTTTAAGGAATAAGGTTCAATTACTACAAGAATATTTAGATAGAAAAGGTGTTTAATATGGCAAAGAGAGATTATTATGAAGTTTTAGGAGTTTCTAAGGATGCGAGTGATGCTGAGATAAAGTCTGCTTTTAGAAAGAAAGCTAAAGAGTTTCATCCTGATTTAAATAAGAGTCCTGATGCTCCTGAAAAGTTTAAAGAAGTACAGGAAGCATATGCTTGCTTATCTGATAAAGATAAAAGAAGTCAATATGATAAATATGGTCATGCTGCGTTTGAAAATCCTTATGGTAATGCAGGTGGTCAAGGCTTTGGTGGATTTGGAGGAAATTATAGTTCTGGTAATCCATTTGGAGATTTTGGTTTTGATGATATATTTGATAACATTTTTTCTGGTGGATTTGGTTCATCTTTCTCTTCTGGTTCTAGAAAAGGTTCGAGAGCCAGCAGGGGTAGTGATACTTTATATGGAATGAAAATTGATTTTATGGAAGCTGCTTATGGTTGTAAGAAAGATATAGAACTTACTCTTGAAGATAAGTGTGATGAATGTAATGGACTTGGTGGACATGACGCTAAAACATGTAGTGAGTGTGGAGGGTCAGGTTATACTGTAAAGCAAGCTAGTACATTATTTGGTACTTTTCAAACTAAAACTGTTTGTCCTAATTGTAATGGCTCTGGGCAAGAGTTTAAGAGTAAATGTTCAAAGTGTAAAGGAACAGGTAAAGTTAAGAAGACAAAAGAAATTACTATAGATATTCCCGCTGGTATTGAAGATGGACAGCAATTAAGACTAGCTGGTAAAGGGGAGGCTGGAAGCAATGGTGGGCCTAATGGAGACTTATATATAGAAATTAAAGTCTTACCTCATGAGTTTTATAAAAGAGATGGCAACGATATATATATAGATTTACCAGTTACAATTACTGATTTATGTCTTGGATGTAAAAAAAGTGTAAAAACTTTAGATGGAACTGTTGAGATTAAAATTAAAGAAGGAAGTCAACCTGGAGATATACTTAGAATAAAATCTAAGGGAATCAACAATCCAGATTCATGGAAAAAAGGAGATTTCTATTGTACTTTAAAATTAATTATACCAACTAGTCTTTCAAGAAAACAAAAAGGATTACTAGAAGAACTTAGTGAGACTGACTTGGAAGATGAAGAAGAGATTAAGAAGTTTAATAGTTTTAATAAATAAGTAGAGTTGCTTCTACTTTTTATTATGAAAAAATGTTTTAAATTGATATAAATAAATTGAATTATATGCAAAAAGTGGTATAATATGAAGAAAATTAAAGAAAAATGATTAAAAAAGAAGTGTTATGTTAAAAAATATCGTATATATATTATGGAGGGCTAAAGATGCAGTATATTTCTAAAGAATTAATAGATAGTATTAAATCTCAAAATGATATTGTTGATGTTATTGGTAGTTATATAGATTTAAATGATAAAAATAAAGCTTTATGTCCATTTCATAATGATCATAGTCCTTCGTTTAGTGTACATAAAGATAAACAAATATATAAATGCTTTTCTTGTGGAGAGAGTGGTAATGTTATTACATTTGTACAAAAGATAGAAAACTGTACATATCTTGAAGCTCTTGAGAAACTTGCAGCAAGAGTTGGAATTAAACTTAATATAAATACTAAACCTAAAGTAAATGAAAGTTTTAAAAAATATTATGATATAAATAATTTAGTATGTAGTTTTTATAAAAATAATTTACTTTCTAGTGAAGGGAAAATAGCTAGTGAATATTTAAAGAAAAGAAAAATAACTACTGAGATAATTAATACATTTGATATTGGTCTTTCACTTGATAGTGATAAAATGACTAAGATACTTTCAAGTAAAAAGTATGAGGAAAGTGATTTAATAAGCATAGATGTTTCCAAAGATTTTAATGGTACATTATATGATTCATTTCAAAATAGAATTATTTTTCCGATTAAAGATGAAAGTGGAAATGTAACTGGTTTTTCTGGAAGAAAATATTTAGAAAGTGATTTAAAGAATGATACATTGCCTAAATATTATAATACTCGTGAAACTAAAATATTTAATAAAGGGGCTATGTTTTATAATATAAATAATGCTCTTAACGAAATTAAAAAGAAAAAAGAGATTATTATATGTGAAGGACAGATGGACGCTATTAGAGTATATAGTATAGGATATAAAAATGTTGTTGCTTTAATGGGAACTGCTTTGACACATGAACATATAGCTAAAATATTAAAATATAAATGTAAAGTAATACTTAATTTAGATCAAGATGATGCTGGTAAAAATGGAACCATAAATGATGGAGAAGAACTCATTAAAAATAATATTGATGTTAGTGTTATAGTATTTGATGATTATAAAGATAGTGATGAGTTTATTCTTAATAAAGGAAAAGATTCATTTGATAAAGCATATAATAATAGATTATCTTATATAGATTTTAAACTTAAGTATTTAAAAGATAAAAATACACTTAAGGATGCTAGTGAAATTAGTATATATATAAATGAAGCTATTAAAGCTATTAATGAAATAAATGATGATATATTAAGAGAACTTAAAATTAAAGAATTATCTAAAGAGTTTGATATAGATGAATCTGTTATAAGAAATAAAATTGTTAATAAGATTAAAGAAAATGTTCCTTTAAAAAAAGAGACAGTTAGAAATAAAAAATATAATAAATATGATTTAAGTGAAATTAGAATATTATATTTAATGCTTAATTATGAAGAGATAATAAATGTATTTGAAAATAGGCTTGGGTCACTTATAGATGATGATAGAAGTATGCTTGCGTATAAGATAATGGAGTTTAGAAATGATTATGGATATTTTAGTTATAGTGATTTTATTGATTATATAAAAGATAATGAAAAGTTAATAAATGTTTTAAATGAAGTAAATATGTGTTATAATAAGGAAACTTATAGTGATGAAGAGCTTGATGATTATATAAATACTATTAAAGAATATTCAGTTAGGATGCTTAAAAAGAAATATGAAAGACAGATGAATGAGACTTTAGATATTAATAAGAAAATAGAGTTATTAAAGAAGATAGAAAATATAAATAAGGAAGTGTTAGAATGGTAAATAATATTATTAAAACTTTAGATGAAAGAATTGATGAATTAGTAGAAGAGGGGAAGAAACAAGGTTTTTTAACTTATGAACAAATAATAAAGAAGACTAATGATTTAGAATTAGATGCTAATGATTTAGATAAACTATATAATACTTTGACTGAAAATGGTATTGAAGTTAAAAGTGAAGATGATGATGATAATGGGGGTATTGATACTAATATAGATGATATTGTTATAGATGATGTTGCTGAAGAAAGTAAAGATATGTCTGTTAATGATAATGTTAGGATGTATTTAAAAGAGATTGGTAAAATTAGTTTGCTTTCTTTAGAAGAAGAGCAAGAGTTATCTAAGAGAGTTGCTGAAGGGGATGAAAAAGCTAAGAAAATACTTGCTGAATCTAACTTACGTTTAGTTGTATCAATTGCTAAGAGATATGTTGGTAGAGGACTTTTATTTCTTGATTTAATTCAAGAGGGTAATATTGGACTTATGAAGGCTGTTGAGAAGTTTGATTATGGAAAAGGGTATAAGTTTAGTACTTATGCTACTTGGTGGATTAGACAAGCTATAACAAGAGCACTTGCTGATCAAGCTAGAACTATTAGAGTACCTGTACATATGGTTGAAACTATAAATAAGATGGCTAGAATAGAAAGACAAATGACACTTGAATTAAATAGAGAACCAACTGATGCTGAATTATCTAAGAAAATGGGACTTTCAGTAGAAAAGATAGCTGAAATAAGAAAAATAAGTCAAGATCCTGTATCATTAGAAACACCAATTGGAGAAGAAGAAGATTCACATTTAGGAGATTTTCTTGCTGATGAAAGAACTATGTCTCCTGAAGAGTTTGCTACATATGAAATATTAAAAGATGAATTAAAACAAGTACTTGATACATTAACAGTTAGAGAAAAAGAAGTATTAGAACTTAGATTTGGTTTATTTGATGGTTCTAGTCATACTTTAGAAGAAGTTGGTAAACAATTTAAAGTTACTAGAGAAAGAATTAGACAAATAGAAGCAAAAGCTCTAAGAAAGTTAAGACATCCATCTAGAGCTAAGAAGTTAAGGGATTTCTTAATTGACTAGAATAGATGAGATATCATTATTAATAAATAATAATGATGTAGTAGCAGATATAGGTTGTGATCAAGCTTTACTTGGGATTAAACTTGCTAAAAGAGGTATTAAATCATATGGAAGTGATATTAGTAATAAAGTAATAGAAAAAGCTAAAGAAAAGATAAATAGTCTTAAACTTAGCGATTATATTTCTTTATATGTAAGTGATGGAGTAGAAAATATTAATAGTGATGTTAATACACTTGTTTTAGCTGGTATGGGAGCTTATACAATATGTGATATAATATATAAAAGTAATAGAAAATATCAAAAGATAATTACTGTATCTAATACTGATTATGATTATTTAAGAAATAATATGAATAATATGGGATATAGTATTAAACTTGAGAAAGTAGTTTATGATAAAGGGAAATATTATATAATAATAGTTTTTGAACCCGGGAATATTAAATATAATTCTAAAGAATTAATGATAGGTGTTAATGTCATAAAAGATGAAATATATTTTAAATATAAAGAATATATAATAAATAAATTATATAAAATTAAAGATAAATCTAATAATTCTAATGATAAAGTTAATGAGTTTATAAAATATTTAGAGAGTGAGTAATATCACTTTTTTTATTTAAAAGAATTGAAATGTTTGAATTAGTGTGTTAGAATTAAGTATAAGATAGAAAGGTATGTGGGTGTATGAATAAGGTTAATATTCAAAATATGGATGGTACGATGGAGGAAGTAGAATTAATTAATTCATTTAAGATTAATTCTATTGGTAAGAACTTTGTTATTTTATCTAAGGGTGAATCAGTTAAAGAAGGAATGAGTAAGATATATATTTCAGAGGTTGTTGAAACTAGTCCTGGTATGTATAAACTTGTTGGTATACAAGATGCTGATATATGGAATAAAGTTAAAGTTGCTATGAAAGAAATTGTAGAAAGTTAGGTGTTTGAAATGTTTACAAATGTGATGAATGAACAAAAAGATAAAAGTTATAGTAAGAGTGATTTTGATTTGTCTGGAAAGACATTAATTTCAGGTGGAGCTTTAAAGGAAGCTTTAGTTTCTGATATGTCTATTCCTGCTTTAAAGAAAGTTAATATGGTAAGTGCTCCTAGTAATAATGTGGGTGTTAATAATGTGGCTGCTCCTAGTATGACTATGCCTATGAATGAGCCTGATATTACTATGAAAAGTGATGCTAGTATGCCTTCAGAGCATGTTAATAAGTTTGTTCCTGAAGGAAGTAGTGTACCAAATATTCCAGTTATGAATGAAATGCCTATGCAAGAAATAGTACCTGAACCACAAGTCACAAGTGAAACTCCTTTAGAAACAACAAGTGAGAATAAGTTTGTTAGTCCAGAAATAAAAGAACCAGTGAGTGCTCAGCCTGTTAATCCAGTATTTAATACTTTAGTAAATGCTGCTAATAAAATACCTGAACCTCAAGTAGAACCAGAAGTTTCAGCACCTAGTGAAAGTAATATGTTTACTCCTCATATACCTGTGATTGAGGAACAAAATAATAATGTAGCACCTTTAGAAGAAACTAAAGAACCAACAGTTGAACCTGTTATGGAAAGTGTTACTTCTCTTGATGATATTAAACTTGGACAAGAGGAACCAAGTATACCTCAGAGTAATAGTATTACTGATGATTTACAAAGTGGGTCTTTTGTTGATGATAGTGGAGAAGTTAAAAGTGAAGAAGATAGTTTAAATCCATCATTAGAACCAGTAAGTGCTCCTTCTGATGAAGTAAAAGAGCCTGTAAGTAAGGAAACTACAGTAACTGAACCTGATATTACTTTAAATGAAAATATGCCTCAATTTGAACCTCAAGCAAAAACTCAAGTAGAACCTAAATCTGAACCTCAAGCAGAAACCCAAGTAGAACCTAAAGCTGAACCTCAAGTAGAAACTCAAGAACAGGTTTCTGAAAAAGTAAGTGGTGATATATTTACGGCTATGAAAGAAGAACATTTAAAAAATATAGAAACATTATCTAATGGAATTAATACATTACTTAAAGACTATCTAAATAATATGAAATTAATGTATAGCAAACTTGAAAAAATGGTATTAGAATCAAGAAAAACTAAAGAAACTAAAAATGATATGGAAAATGCTATGGGTATGCTTAGTAATGAAGAATTAGATAAAGCAGTTGATAGATGGGATGGCAAAATAGATGAAGCTACTAATTATGGAATAGGTTCTGATATACCTGAAATTACACCAGACGAAAATACAAGAGCTATTTAGTTATGAATCAAGATTATATATATAAAATAGATAGAATAATTAATAAGGCAGTAAAAGAAATTAAAATTGCCAATGCTAAAAGAATGTCTGCTGAAAAAATATCAATGACTTTACAAGAAGATATTAAAAAAGCATATATGTTAGGATTTAAAGACGGATTTAAAAAAGCTATTCAAAGTAGTAGTGGAGGAACTTCTAAATCTAAAGATGAAAATAGACTAGTTTTGAAAAATAACTAGTTTTTTAATACTTTTTAATATTATGAATATATTTTAGTATGAAAGATGTTATAAATTATTATTATGATTTAGTTATAGATAGAATATATGAAAATAATAGTAAATATTTTTTTTATGAAGATAATAAATATTATATACTTGAATGTATAAATGGGAATAAGCTTAAAAAATTAAATGCTCTTATAGAAGAGTTATTTAATAATAAAATAGTTGTTAGTAAGATAATAGAAACTAAAAATAAGAAATATTCTTTTACATATAAAAATCAAGAATATGTTATAGTTATGATGCCTATTATTGAAAGTACTAGTGTTAATCTTAAAGATATATTAAAATATAATATAAATATTAATGATAAGTTTGATTTTATTAAAGTAAATGAAATAGAAAATATGAAAAATATAGTAGATTATTATGAAGAAGTGATGAGTGGGTATAGAGAAGAATATATGCTTATTCAAACTTATTTTAATTATTATGTTGGTCTTGCTGAAAACTCGATTAGTTATTTAAATGATATTTCTGATAGTAGTGATATAGTGTATTCAATATCACATGATCATATAAATAAATGTATAGAAGGGGAACTAGCTGATATAAGTAATATTACATACAATTATAGAATGAAAGATATAGCTTCTTATATTAGATATAAAATTGTTAATAAAGAGAAATGGATAAGAGAGATAGAATGGTTTTTTAATAGTTTTAAACTTAATGATTTTGATTATAAGTTTATATATTCTAATGTAATATTTCCTAGTTATTTTTTTGATTTAATTAAACTTATAATAAGCGATAAGATTAAGGAAGAAGAGATTAAAAAATATACTGATAATATTACATATATAGAGAAAGAATATAATAAGCTTTATAGTATTATTTGTAAATATAATAAAATTGTTAAAATAGATTGGATTAAATAGTTGTTTTTATGATATAATCTTTATGTGATTTATATGAGTAATATTAAAAAAGGTGATATTGTTGAAGCTGAAATAACTGGTATAACTAAGTATGGTATATTTGTTAAACTTGAGGATAATTATACTGGACTTATACATATATCTGAGATTTCTAATGGATTTGTTAATGATATTAATGAAGTGTATTCTATTGGTAATATTATAAGGGTTAAAGTGCTTGATATTGATGAAGATAAGTTACAAGTTAAGTTATCTATTAAGAGAGTTAGGGCTGTTTATAAGAAGAGAAGTAAGGGTATACAGGAGAAGGGTGAAGGCTTTTTACCGCTTAAAAATAAGCTTAATGAGTGGATAAGTGATAAAATTGATAAAAAATAGTTAAAAAATTCTTATAAATTGTTGACAAGTTAATAAATAAATGGTATATTTAATTTCGTCAGCAAGACATAATTTGCGCGATTAGCTCAGTTGGTTAGAGCATCTGCCTTACAAGCAGGGGGTCGGGAGTTC
>ERZ857629.1261-NODE-1261-length-28731-cov-10.785116_pt1 | contig 28731 bp, 25 predicted proteins | sample MGYA00519700_ERZ857629 | MGnify/ENA primary metagenome ERZ857629 (study PRJEB31778, sample SAMEA3449351) | human gut metagenome | biome: human gut; feature: human-associated habitat; material: faeces | place: United Kingdom | collected 2010/2012 ...
ATGGCCTATACCATTCTGGAGGGGCTGCGGCTGCGGCTGGCCGACCGCTTCCTCCGCGCGCCGCTCGGCGATGTGGAGGCGCACAGCATCGGCGAGATCAAGAGCATGATGGTCGATAAGATCGAGTCCATCGAACCGCCGCTGGCACACATGATCCCCGAGGGCGCAGGCCACGTCGTGCTGCCCGTCATCAGCATCGCGGCGCTCGCGTGTATCGACTGGCGGCTTGCGCTCGCATCGCTCGTGACGTTCCCGCTGTCGTTCCTCTGCATGGGGCTGACGTTCAAGATCAGCGGCGACAGCTTTACAAGATACGACCAGTCCGCAAGCGCGATGAACAGCGCCATCGTGGAGTATATCGAGGGCATCGAGGTCATCAAGGCCTTCGGCCGCGCGGGCGTCAGCTATGAGAAATACGCGGGCGCGATCAACGACTTCCGCACCTTCGTCGTCAAATGGCTCACCTCCACGTTCGTCACGATGAAGCTGAGCTTCGCTCTCTTTCCCTCGACGCTCATCGGCACGCTGCCGGTCGCGCTGGCGCTGGCGGACAGCGGAAGGATCAGCGGCCCGCAGGCGGCGCTCGCCGTGATGCTCTCGATCTCGATGGTCGGGTCGCTTGCCAAGCTCGAGATCTTCTCCGAGAATATGCGGCAGGTCAAATTCACGGTGGAGAACCTTGAGGAATTCCTCGAAATGCCATCGCTGCCCGAGCCGGCGCAGCGCGCGCGGGTCGAAGGCGCCGATGTGGCGCTCAAAGGCGTCCGCTTCTCCTACACGGGAGAGGAAAAGGACGAGGTGCTCCACGGCATCGACTTAACGCTCCCCGCGGGCAGCTTCACCGCGCTCGTCGGCCCGTCCGGCGGCGGCAAATCGACCGTCGCCAAGCTCATTGCCCGCTTCTGGGATGTGAGCGCGGGCGAGATCACGATCGGCGGCGTGAACGTCAAGGATATGCCGCTCTCGCAGCTGTCCGAGTATGTGAGCTTCGTCACGCAGGATAACTTCCTCTTCCGCTGCTCGCTGCTGGAAAACATCCGCCTCGGCGATCCGGCGGCGACGGACGAGCAGGTCAAGGCCGCGGCGCGCGCCGCGCAGTGCGAGGAGTTCATCGCAAAGCTGCCGCAGGGCTACGATACGCCCGCGGGCGAGGCGGGCAGGCGGCTCTCGGGCGGCGAGAAGCAGCGCATTGCCATCGCGCGTATGCTGCTCAAGAACGCGCCCATCGTCATCCTCGACGAAGCCACCGCGTTCACCGACCCCGAAAACGAGGACAAGCTCCAGCGCAGCATTGCCGCGCTGACAAAGGGCAAGACGCTGCTCGTCATCGCCCACCGGCTCTCCACCATCAGAAACGCCGACAACATCGTTGTGCTCAAAAACGGCGCGATCGAGGCGGAGGGCACGCAGGACGAGCTGCTTTCGACCTGCCCGCTCTATCAGGAGATGTGGCGGTCGCACATCGGCGCAAGAGACTGGGCGGTATCATCCGGCGAAAAGGAGGCGTGAGCAATGTTCAAAACGGTAAAACGCATCATCGACTGGTGCGGCGAATACAAGGGCAGGCTGTACCTCGGCTTCGTGATGACGTTCTTTTCGCATCTCTTCACCGCCATGCCGCTGGCGCTCGCGGCCTATACGGTCGGGCTGCTGGTCGAGTCGCAGGCGGGCGGCGCACCGTTTGATCCCGCGTGGATCTGGCGGGTCATCGTTCTCCAGCTCGTGCTCGTGCTGCTGCGCTTCCTCTTTGATTATCTGCGCGCGAGATTGCAGGAGCCGATCAGCTATCAGCTTACCGCGCGCGACCGCCTTGCCATTGGCGACGCGCTCAAGCGCGTGTCGCTCGGCTACTTCCAGTCCGTGAGCACGGGCAATATCCTCAACTCCATCACCACCGGCCTTTCAACGCTCGAGGGCATGGGCATCCGCATGATCGACAGCTTTGTCGGCGGGTACCTCAACTTCCTCGTCATCTTTGCCTGCCTCGCCGTGTGCAGCCCCGTGACCGCGCTCATCGCGCTTGCCGCCGCGGCGCTGTCGCTCGGGTGTATGCTCCTCATCTCCCACTACAGCCGCGTCAACGCGCCCGTGGAGGCGCAGGCCAACCGCGACCTGACCGGTGCCGTCCTCGAATACGCGCGCGGTCTTGCGGTGGTCAAGTCGTTCGGCAAAAGCGGCGCGGCGATCGAATCGGTGACGAAGGCCGCCGCCGACAGCAAACGCATCCATTTGAAGATCGAATGGGGCTACGTGCCGGGCAACGCGCTGCATCTGCTCGCACTCAAGTGCGGCAGCGCAGGGCTTGCGTTCGCGGCGGCGATGCAGTGCCTGAACGGTCAGATGCGCTTTTCGATGATGCTGATGTTCGTCTTCTTCTCGTTCAGCATCTTTGCGAGCCTTGAGCCCATCAGCGACAGCGCGCACACCCTCGGCGTCATTGACGACGCAATGGATCAGCTCGACGCGCTCAGGGCCGAGCACTTCATCGACGCGGACGGGCACGATGTAAAGCTCGAGCACTATGACATCCGCTTTGACCACGTTGATTTCGGCTATGACGCGCGCAAAGTCCTCAAGGACGTGTCGTTCACCATCCCCGAGAAGACCTCGACCGCCATCGTGGGGCCGTCGGGCAGCGGCAAGACGACCATCTGCAGTCTGCTCGCGCGCTTTTACGACCCGCAGAGCGGCAGCATCTCCGTCGACGGGCACGATCTGCGCGAATTTACCTGCGACAGTCTGCTTTCCAACATCTCGATGGTGTTCCAGAACGTGTATCTCTTCCACGACACCATCCGCGCCAACATCCTGTTCGGCAAGCCCGACGCGACGGAGGATGAGATGATCGAGGCGGCGAAAAAGGCGCGCTGCCACGACTTCATCATGGCGCTGCCGAACGGCTACGACACCGTCGTCGGCGAGGGCGGCGGCACGCTCTCCGGCGGCGAAAAGCAGCGCATCTCCATCGCCCGCGCGATCCTCAAGAATGCGCCCATCATCATTCTCGACGAGGCGACGGCCAGCGTCGACCCCGAGAACGAGCACCTCATCCAGCAGGCCATCTCCGCGCTGACGCGAGGCAAGACGATCATCACCATCGCCCACCGGCTGGCGACCGTTCAAAATGCCGACCAGATCCTTGTGGTGGACGACGGCCGCATCGCGGAGGCCGGCACGCACGATGCGCTGCTCGCGCAGAACGGCATCTACCGGCGCTTTACGGAGATCCGCGAGCAGGCCGAGGGCTGGCACATCACGGAAGCGTAGCGAAAGAGCGCAATGCGTGCCTTGACCGCAAAGGACGGTCAAGACACGCATTTTTTATCGCCCGCCGCGCGCGGATCGAAAAATTTTTCTTTTTGTCCGCTTTTGTGAAACAAAATCGCGGTTTCCTCGTCTAACAGAATAGAACGCACAAAAACCGCGATGCAGCTACAGAAAAGGAGAACGCGATATGAAAAACGACCGTATCCATTCCATTGCCATTCTTGCGATCATCACGGCGCTGGCGGTGTTTCTGACCACCGGCTGCGGGCAGAAGAACACGGCGGAGCCCGATCCCGCAGACGCGCCGGAGGAGGTCACCAAGCCGGAAAACGATCCGAGCGCCGGAGCGGACGGCGGCTATGTCCCGTCATTTGAGACGGACATCGTGCTCGCCTCGGGCGACGGCGCGGCGGCGCTGGAGCTTTTGGACGAAAGCGGCTCGATCGGCCGCTATCTTGTCACAGCCGCGTTGAACAGGCTGGACTTCACGCTGTACCGCTATACCCCCTGTGACGCGCCGGCGGAAGGCGGACACACGCTGAGACTCTGGCTCGCCAACAACGACAGCTCGGACTTCCGCTTCTACGAAGGGACGAACGTGATCGGCTACTTCATCGGCGGAGAATCCGAGGGCAGCTACTTCACGGCGGACGCCGATTTCAGCATCATAGACGGCGACGGACGCACATTTTATGATGCAGTGCGCACATGGTACGACGAAGCGGAGTTCAGCACGCTGCGCAGTGAGATCGGGCCGTTTGACAGCGCTCTTTCCTGGCAGGAGGCAGCGCAGCAGTGGGCCGACCGCTACGAAGGCGTCCACCTCGACGTGACCGCCGGCAGCGAATACAAGTACACATGGGTCAAAACGCGCATCACGCCCGCGGAGGAGACCACCGCCGCCCTCCGCGCGGAGGGCGAGATCGACGAGAACACCTATTGCTTCTTCACAGCGACCGCATTTGTGGCGGAGAGCGAGTGGGCGCTGGCCCGTTCGATGGCAGGCAATACCGGCCCGTGCGAAGTCATCACCGACGCGCCGGAGGGCGCCTATGAATACCACTGCTGCTGCGCCATCCGGCTCGAGGCCGACGGCTGGCACGGCGAGATGTGGGGCACCGGCTGGTAAGGGCTGCATCGCGGCGTCCTTTCTCCGATCCTCACCGCCTTCCCCGCTCTCTGCACCGCCGCGCACTGCCTTCTGCGCAGCTTAGCACCCCGCCTGTTGTTCGGTACGTCTGCTGTCCAACAAGCGGGGTGCTGCTTTCCATTTCAGGCGGCTGTGGGGCAGGTCTTCCCTGCCCGATTACCGCCCTGCATGCACAGCTCATTCTGATCACGGATAAGCTCAGCTCCTGTCTCGCCATCCATGCCGACGCCGTCCTGCCCTGTGATCCCGAGAGCGACGGATTCTGCAACTCGATCATCCCCGCGGCATACCTGTGCGATGTGCTCCTGAACAAATGTGCCGAGGCCACCGATGAGGTCGAGAAGCGGTATGCCTATGTTGACCAGTTTATCGACCCGCTCCGTTTTTTCTGACGGATCAGCCCCCTGATACAAACAAACAGAGAGGCGCAGCGTATGCCGCGCCTCTCTGCTTGTATCAGGGAGGGAGAAAATATGTCGTTTGGGAAAGAGATGGTCAGATACCGAGCGCCGCCTTGACAAAGGCAAGGTCGGTGTTCGTTTCATCGGCGAGGAACTTCAGATCAACGTCGCTGAGCTTGTCGATCGGATAGGTGCCGACCGTGTGCTTGATGTAGCTGCGGCGGATATGCTCGAGGTCGAGATCGCGCGCCTTGAGCAGCTCGGGACGGGCGGGGAAAATGATGTTGGTGCCGGGGATCTCATCCTTGGGATCGCCGAACTTGAGCTCGATGCCGTTCTTGCGGGCAAAGCTCAGCTGCGGCATGATGCTCTTGCCGGCGCCGGTGTACTCGGTCTCCTGCGCAACAATGATCTGATCCTCGGGCATCTCCTGCGCCAGATAGAACGCGGCGGTCAGGCTGGTGTTGCCGGCGGGGCCCTTTTCCATGCCCTCAAGGGTAGCCAGCGCTTCGGTGATGTAGAAGGTCTCGCCCTGCGTAACGCTCACATAGCGATCCATATAGCGCAGCGGGCGCGCAGCGGAACGCGGGAGGTCGCAGCTGTCCGGCTTGGAGCTGTGGGGCACGCCGAAGCCGGTGTGCGCCGTGGTAAAGCTCTTGCGGTTGAACGCCTTATCCGACGCCATGTGCAGGCCCGACAGATCGACGGAGGCAGCGATGATCTTGGGATTGCAGCCGGCCTTGTGCAGACCGCGGGCCGTACCGGTCAGGTTGCCGCCGCCGGCGTTTGCCACGACAACGGCGTCAGGATGACGGCCATACTTCTCGATGAACTGGTGGCCAAGCTCCCAGCCGAGCGTTTCCACGCCGCCGATGCCGAACGCGCTGTAGAGCGAAGCGTTGAAGTAACCGGTATCCTCGAGCATCATCAGCGTCTCATAGAACAGCTCGGGGCCGACGGAGAGCTGTAAGACCTCTGCGCCCAGCGCCTCGCACTTACGGGCCTTTTCCAGAATTTCGGGCTGGCCGACGCCGTGGGAGTCGAAGCACTCCTGCACGATCAGGCACTTGAGGCCCTGCATGGCCGCCTGAGAGGCGACAGCGGCGCCGTAGTTGCCGCTCGTCGCGGCGATAACGCCCTTGTAGCCCATCTTCTTGGCGTGATACACGCTCGTGGCCGCGCGGCGCTCCTTGAAAGAGCCGGCGGGGTTGGAGGCCTCGTCCTTGACGAAAATGCGGGCACCATAGCCGGGCTTGGCGCACTTTCTGGCGAGAGCCGTCAGATTGTGCAGCTCAAAGATGGGCGTGTGGCCCACGTTTACGGATTCCTGAATGCGGATGTTATCCTCGAGCGTATAGCCCGTGCTTGCCATGAGCTTTTCATAGTCAAAGGCGATGCCGCCGAGCTCAAACTGCTTATAGTCCACACCAACGGCGTTATGGATGATCTCATCCATGCGGCCGGTCACGGCATTGTAGCTGAGATCCTTCATGCCTGCTCACCTCCAAAAAGCGCATTGCGGAGCTGGTCGTCGATGGCCAGCACTTCGGGAACAAACTCGCCAAAGTTGACATCGAACTGAGGATTGACCTCTATGAGCGTACCGTGCTCCACGCGGCCCGTGCGGGTCAGGACACGGCATTCGCTGCCGATCTCGGCATCCTCCAGCAGATGACCCTTGTCCCACATCTCCAGCGGGACTTTCTTCGTATCCTCGGGCACGCTTGCCGCGCGGCCGGAGGGTTCAAGAACATTACGATGAATACGGACCCAATCGCCCTTTTTTGCCATAATGGTAAAGCCTCCTTGTATCGTTTGCAAAAAATGTATGCTTACTTATTCTGTTCGGCCTTGAGCTTCTTGAGATACTCCTCGCCGTCGTGGTCGCCGATGTGCAGGAAGATGGAGAGCGTAAATACGACGAGCAGCGCGTAGCAGTAGATCGGACAGGGTGTGACGGAGATCGCCGTCAGCGGGACTTTCGTCTCGGCGGCAAAGCCGATGGCGTAGATCACGCCGGCGCCCCAAGGCACGCAGTAGCACAGCGTGTTGGACTGGCCGTCAAGCAGGTTCGCCGCGCGGTAGCCGGTGAAGCCGTAGGTCTCAGACATCGGACGGGCGAAGGAAGCGCCGACCGTGAGGATCGCGGGCGCGTTCAGGCCCATGATGGAGGAGAGCACGATGACCATCGCGGAGATGATCAGCTCGGCGCCGACAGAGGTCTTGACGCTGCGGCTCATGACCTCGAGCAGCTTCTTGTCGCCGCCGCCGGCGCGCAGGCAGCTGATGGAACCGAACAGGAGCATGCACAGCACGCAGACCTGCAGCATGCTGGAAAGGCCGGTCTGGATGATGCCGCCGAAGGTGCAGTTGAGCACGTCGCCCTTATTGGAGATGGTGAACAGCGCGTTTTCCACGTTGCCATCCGTGCTGACGGAGACGAACTTGAACAGGCCGCAGGCAACGCCGATGATGCTGCCGGTAATGCCGCCGATGACGGTCGCGATGATGATATCGCCGGTCTTCATAGCAATGATAACCGTCAGAACGACCGCAATGAGCATCAGGAACGCAAGGGGATTGTACTCCAGCTCGCTGGCATAGGGCTCCACGCTGCCCTTGGTCATCGGCCCGATGATCAGGAGCGCAATGATCGTGATAATGGCCGCTGTAGCGGAGTACTTAAAACGGGAGCGGACAACGCCGGGAACATCCACGCCCTGAGAGGTCGCGGAGCAGATGGTGGTGTCGGAAACGGGGGCGAGGTTATCGCCGAAGGCCGCGCCGGAGATGATGATGCCGCACAGCAGCGGGCCGTTGCAGCCGAGCGCGAGGCCCGCGGGGTACATAACGCCCATACCGGCGGCGATGGTGCCGAAGCCCGTGCCGGAGGCGGTGGCGAACAGCGCGCAGGCAAGGAACGTGATGACAAGGAACATCGTCTCCCCCACGCCGAGGTTGGCCGAGGTGCCGGCGATCGCGTCCGCCAGACCGGAGGAACGCAGGATGCGGGAGAACACGCCGGCGAAGAACCAGCAGATAACGGGGATGATCGCATCGGGGCTGGCGATGCCGTTGATCACGGCGTTCGTGTAGACCTTCTTATCCTTTGCGAAGAACAGAGAAATGCAGATCGCGAGGAACGCGGGGAGCCAGAGCGCACCGTCGGAAATGGAGCCGACAAAGAAGGTGGTATAGATAATACCGACCAAAAACAGCCCCAGCGGCAGGAATGACATCCATTCACCGCCATAGAATTCCAGCTTTTTGTTTTCCATGTGTTTTCCCTTCCTATCTTTTGTTTTCAAAAAATGCGTTATGCCATACATATATCATGCGTTAAGATTGTCATCATGTACGCTATAACGTATTTTTCTATATCATAGCTTTCTCCACCCGCAAATGCAAGAGGCCAACTTGCTGATTCTGCCTTAAAATTTTTGTATAAACTGCCACTTCTCCATGTATCCTGTCGAAAAAATGCCGGTTTTACCGAGAAACGGAAAAAATAAGTAGATTTTTAAACGCGGCTGTGCTATACTGTATTTGTTTTCGTATCATGGAAAGCGCAGGATAACAAATACAGGAGTCACCACGATGGAAGATAGTAGAGTTGATATCGGCACCGTTCTGCGGAACGAGCGAAAAAAGCTGGGCATCAGTCTGGATGAGGCGGCGAACCGCACCGGCGTATCAAAAACCATGCTCGGGCAGATCGAACGCGGTGAATCCAGCCCGACGCTGGCCACCGTCTGGAAGATCGCGGCGGGACTCCACATCTCCATGTCCAATCTTCTGGTCCCCGCCGCGCCGTCGGACTATCACGTTACGCCGCTGAGCGCGATCGAGCCTCTGAAGAATCGCCCGGGCGGGCTCACCGTGTATACGCTCTTCCCGTTCAACCCCATGGCGCCGTTCGACTATCTCTACATCGTGATGGAGCCGGGCATCCGCTACGATTCCACCACGCACGCCAACGCACAGGAGGAATACCTGGTCATCACGCAGGGCGTTCTCACCATGCACGTAGGCGAAAAAATCTACACGCTGGGCGTAGGCGATTCGATGTCCTTTGCGGGCTACGAAAAGCACGCCTACGAAAATCTCGGCGGCGAGACCTGCATCTTCCAGTGCATCGTACACTATTGATAAAAATGATAAAAACGTCCAAACCGTAAGGGTTTGGACGTTTTTCCGTTTACAAAAGCCGTTATTCCCGCTTGAGTCCCGCCTTTGCCATCGCATCGCGCAGGGAAAGACGGGTATTGCCATCGCGCCCCGTGACGGTCTCGGCCTCCAGCATGGAGCGGACGATGCTCTCCTCCACCGTTTCCGTACCGGCGCGAAAGACGGGGTCGAGCGTCTCGTCATTGAGAAACGCGGCGCTTTGCAGCTTTTCCGCCGTGCGGATGCGGTTGGCCGTGGAAAAGGCAAGGGCGATCTCGCCGCTTCCGTGCTCCGTAACGGCGCCGGTGCGCGCAAGGCCGCTCTGGGCGCGGCGCGCAAGCCGCGCCAGCTGGCGCGAGGAGAGCGGCGCGTCTGTCGCAAGGATCATGATGCACGAGCCCTTGGCGCTCTCCGGCTTTTCCGCCAGAGTCCTGCCAAGCGGGTCACCCGCGATCGTCAGGTCAACGAGCGTGCCGAAATTGGTCATCACCAGCGCGCCGAGCGTATAGGTCTGCCCGTCGATCTCGAACACGCGCGAAGCCGAGCCGATGCCGCCCTTGAGCTGATAGCAGCTCATACCGCGGCCCGCGCCGACTGCACCGAGCGCAAAGTCCTCCCCGACGGCGTCAAGCGCCGCGCGCACGTCGTCCTCTGTGACGTGCAGACCGCGAATGTCGTTGAGGTAACCGTCGTTGCACTCAAGGATCACCGGATTCACCGTGCTCTCCGAGCGGCCGATGTGCTCGTTCCGCTCGAGCATGTAGCGCACGCAGGCGGTGTAGGCCGTGCCGGCTGAGAGCGTATTCGTCAGGATCAGCGGCGTTTCGATGCAGCCGAGCTCCTGCACCTGAACGAGCCCCATGCTTTTCCCGAAGCCGTTGATCACGTGTGCCGCGGCGGGGCAGCGGTCGTGAAAAAGGTCTCCCGGATGCGGGATGAGCGCGGTCACGCCGGTCTGGATCTCCCCATGCGCAAGCGTGCAGTGTCCGACGCTTACGCCGGCAACGTCGGTAATGAGGTTGCGTCTGCCCTTCTGCTGGATACCAAATGCATACTCCATCTTCATGGTAACTATCCTTTCCGCTCAGGTCTCCGCATGGCGCGCGGCCCGAAGAGACTGTACGATGCTTTCATGGGTAACGCTGCGGGGATCAAAGTGTACAAGGGAAAACACGCCTTGCAGGATCGCGCCGAGGCCGAAGACCGCAATGAGCGTGCCGAGGCCGACAGGGCCGCCAAGCAGCCAGCCGGCAGCGAGGACCACGCAGAGCAGGATCGACTGCACAACGCCGATCGGGACGCGCGGCAGCCGCTTGCCGAGCGCGACAAACAGTGCGTCGCGCGGCCCGCAGCCAAGCCCCGCAGACATATAGATCCATTGCGAAACGGCTACCAGAACGAGTCCCAGCAGCATACAGAGCACGCCGGAGAGCAGCGTGGTCTGCGCGGGGATCAGATCGAGCGCGGAAAGCAGATCCGCGGTGCTCCCGACGATGAGCGCGTCAAGCACCATGCCGATGCCGATCGGCTCGCCCAGCAGCAGGTTGATGCCGATGAGCAGGAAACCGATGAGCATGACGATGCTGCCGTAGGACAGCGGCAGGTGCATGGAAAGCGCGACGGACAGCACGTCCCACGGCGCAAGGCCAATAGAGGCCTGCAGCATCAGATAAAGGCCGGCGCCGTTGACAACCAGCCCGAAAGAGGCGCGCAGGATCCTTTCAAGCAATCGTTTCATGCGTCCGCACCATCCCATTCCCCGCTTTTGATCAGTTCGCGGATGACCACTGCGGTGGCACGCGCCGTGGCGCGCCTGTTCCCGCGCCGGATCAGCAGATTTTCGGCCTGATAGCTCTTCCCCTGCCGGATCAGCTCGGCCACATCGGAAAGCTCCGCCTTATTCTGACTCACGGCTTCCCGCAGGGCGCGCTTCCGCGCCGCTCCGGCACGCAGCCCGACGACAAGAGCGAGGAGCATGATCAGCATCATTCCCGCGAAGGACAACGGCCCCATAGCATCAACCTCTTTCTTTCCGCGCGATCACGCAGTATGCGCCATAGAAGACGCGTTCTGTGCGCTTTTTTTGTTTTTTCATCTATGATAGCGCCCGATTTTTAATATGTCAATCCCCGAAAGAGGACATTTCTCCCTGTCGTTCATTCTTCCGGAAGGCATCGTTTCCGCAAAAAGGCCGCCGTTCCGTGTTCCGATGGAAGCAAAGCAGTATCCGCACATTCGATCGGCAAGGAAGCCGCGCCCCCAGCGGTCAAGGGGCATGGCTCACAGCGCAGGATCCGGCGTAAGCAGGACATATAAAAAGCAGATACACGATCCGGCTCTTTTCTGATACTTTTGGAGCGGTCGTAATGATCCCCCAAGAGCGCAATGAAAAAGCCTAAAGCCCTGGAAGGATCCAGAGCTTCAGGCTTTGGCGCAGCAGGAGAGATTCGCTCGCGGCACTCCCGTGCCGCGACACGCACAGCAGGGGACAAACGCCCCGCAGGGGCGTTTTCTCGCTTCGCTCGCCCCCTGTTCGAATCTCCCATCGCAAAAAACACCACCCTTTCGGGTGGTGTCCTTTTTGGCGCAGCAGGAGAGATTCGAACTCTCGGTACGCTTTTGACGTACACACGATTTCCAGTCGTGCTCGTTATGACCGCTTCGATACTGCTGCGTATCGTCGTGCTCGACAGCAAAAATTATTATACCAGAAATCATTCCGAAGTCAAGCAGAAAATCACAAAACTTGCAATTTCTCTTTTGCGCGCTTATACTGTCACCAGCAACAAAGCAGGAGGCTCACCATGGACGACAACATCTGCCGTGCCCTGAACACGACGCTTATCTACATCGAGCGGGACGGCGAATATCTCATGCTGCACCGCACAAAGAAGGAAAACGACTGCAACCACGACAAGTGGATCGGCATCGGCGGCAAGTTCGAGCGCGGCGAAAGCCCCGAGGAATGCATGCTGCGCGAGGCGAAGGAGGAAACGGGCCTGACGCTCACATCCTGGCGCTACCGCGGCATCGTCACCTTTGTCTCTGACCGCTGGGAGCCGGAGTATATGCACCTTTTTACCGCCGACGGCTTTGAAGGCACGCTCAGAGACTGCGACGAGGGCAAACTCGCCTGGATCAAAAAAGAGGAACTGCTGGCGCTGCCCGCATGGGCGGGCGACAAGCTCTTCCTGCGGCTGCTGGACAGCGATGCGCCGTTTTTCTCGCTCAAGCTGCGCTATGAAGGCGAGACGCTTGCGCAGGCCGTGCTCAACGGACATACGCTCTCGCTGCGGGAGGGGAAAAAGCTGCTCGTCTCGGCGTGTCTGCTCGGCACGCCATGCCGCTACGACGGGCAGAGCAAGACCGATGCGCGCGTCCTTGCGCTAGCGGAGCGCTACGAGCTCATCCCCGTCTGTCCCGAGCAGCTCGGCGGGCTGCCCACGCCGCGCGTGCCGAGCGAGCGGCGCGGCGGAGTCGTCATCACGGCGGACGGGCGCGACGTAACGGCGCATTACCGCCGCGGCGCGGAGGAAGCGCTTGCCATCTGCCGCGCGCAGGGCTGCTGCGTTGCCGTGCTCAAGGAAAAAAGCCCCAGCTGCGGCTGCGGCAGGATCTACGACGGCACCTTTTCCCGCCGCCTGACGGACGGCGACGGCGTGACGGCGGAGCTGCTGAAGAAAAACGGCGTGCGCGTGTACGGCGAGAGCGCTCTTGACGGTATCTGAACGGCGCTTCGTCAATTCCGACAAGCCGCCGCGCCGTCTTTCTCCGCATAGCCCAGTTGTTTTTCGCTCCGGCGGGCGTTATAATACAGCTTGGAAGGAAATTTATTCCATTTGGAGCACACGCTTTATTCAAATCAAGAGGAGGAGAACACCAAATGAAGTTTTCCAGCAAAGTTGAAAAATGCGGCCTTTCCCCGATGCGTAAGTTCCATCCCTATGCTGTGGCGGCGGAAAAACGCGGCGTCAGCATCTACCACCTGAACATCGGCCAGCCCGACGTGCAGACCCCGCCCGCCTTCTTCAAGGCCATCAAGGAGTTTGAACAGCCGGTGCTCGCCTACGCTCCCTCCCCCGGTATCCCCGAGCTGATCGACGCCATTCAGGGCTACTACGACAAGCTTGATATGCACTTTGATAAGAGCGAGATCTATGTCACCACCGGCGGCAGCGAGGCGCTGCAGATCGCGCTGCAGTGCATCCTCGACGACGGCGACGAGATCCTGATCCCCGAGCCATTCTATCCCAACTACAACACGATGACCCGTACCTGCGGCGCGTCCATCCGCCCCATTCCGACCTGCCCCGAGGAAGGCTACCACTATGCCGACCGCGAGAAGATCGAGCCGCTGATCAACGAGCACACGCGCGCCATCATGGTCACGAATCCCGGCAACCCCACCGGCGTCATCCTCAGCCACGAGGAGATGGAGATGCTCGTCGATCTTGCCGTGAAGCACGATCTGTTCCTCATCGGCGACGAGGCCTACCGCGAGTTCGTCTACGGCGGGCAGAAGCTCCAGTCCTTCGGTGAGTTCGCCGATAAGGCCGGCGACAACATCATCGTCATCGACACCGTTTCCAAGCGCTTTTCCGCCTGCGGCGCGCGCATCGGCTGCCTGATCTCCAAGAACAAGCAGCTCATGAGCCACGCGATGAAGTACTGCCAGGCAAGGCTCTCGGTCGCCACGCTCGATCAGGTCGCCTCCGCCGCGCTCTACACCGTCGGCCCCGAGTACTTTGCCGCCGTGCGCGACGAGTACAAGAAGCGCCGCGATACGCTCTGCCGCAAGCTCGGCGAGATCCCCGGCGTTGTGTTCGACGTGCCGGGCGGCGCGTTCTATCTGATGGCGGCGCTGCCGGTGGACGACGCCGACAAGTTCCAGCAGTGGCTGCTCGAGGAGTTCAACGACAACGGCGAGACCGTGATGTTCGCCCCCGGCGCGCCGATGTACGCGACCCCGGGCAAGGGCAAGAACGAAGTCCGCATGGCCTACGTCCTTGAGTGCTCCAAGATCGAGCGCGCGATGGACATTCTCAAGAAGGCCATCGAGGTCTACAACGCAAAGTAAGAGGTACGCGCGATGATCCGTCATATCGTAATGTGGAAGTTCCGCGAGGGGACCGAGGCGCAGGCCGACGAATTCCTCGCGCAGCTCAAGGCGCTCGACGGCGTGATCCCGCAGCTGAAAAAGTGCGAGGTCGCAAAGAACATCGGCGCGGACAATTACGACGCCGTGCTTGTCTCCGAGTTTGACTCCATGGAGGATCTGGCCGCCTACAAGGTCGATCCCCGCCATGTCGCGGCAAGCGGGCTATGCAAGGCCATCCGCGTCGACCGCGTCGCCGTGGACTACGAATTCTAATCAAAAACAAAGAGCGCCTTTCGGCGCTCTTTGTTTTTGGGAGGGATTGCACTCCGCTCTGTGTCTCACCGCCCGTAGGGCGGTTCGACACGCGCTCCGCGCAAAGAGTAAATTCCGACGCGCATGTCGTCGGAATTTACGATCGGAATTCTTTCGCGCCCGCGGGCACGAAATGTTTTGGATCACAAATCGCCGCGGCCTGCGCGTGGCGATTTATTCTTCTCACAAAGCGAGGGCCCCACCGCCCGTAGGGTGGCAAGGCGCAGAGCGGCGTGCATTTTTCATCAAAAGGGCCGTTTTACAGCCTTTTTGATGCGCTGCAACCGCTGGTTGCTAACTTTTCAAGTCCCCTTGGTGGACTTCCGCCGCGTTTTCTGCTATGCTGAGCGCAGAAAAAACGCAAAGGAGGCCCCCCACATGACACTTGGAGAGAATATCGTGCGTCTGCGCACGCGGAAGAACTGGTCGCAGGGCGATCTTGCCGACGCGCTGGACGTTTCGCGTCAAAGCGTCTCGAAATGGGAGACCGACGCGTCTATCCCCGAGCTGGACAAGCTGCTCAGGCTCTCTGAGCTTTTCGGCGTAACGCTTGACGCGCTCGTGCGCGGCGAGGACGCGCCGAAGGCGGAGCCCACGCCCACAGCGCAGGCAGCGCCCGCGTCCTTTACGCTGCAGGCGGCACCCGAGCGGGAAAAGCGTCGCACCGTTGCAGGCACGATCCTGTTGTGCACCGGAGCAGCCCTTCTTCTCATCTGCCTGATACTCGCCGGCGATCTGCTGGCGGGGCTGATATACGCTTCGCCGTTTTTCATCTGCGGCATCATCTGCTTTACGGCGAAGCGGCGCGCAGGCCTGTGGTGCGGCTGGGCGGCCTATGGGTGCATTGATCTCTACCTCCGCTTTGCGACCGGTCTTTCGTGGACGACCATCTTTATGACGCACCTCTGGACGGCGCAGATGAACTATGCGCGCCTTGCCATCGCGTGGGTGCAGTTCATCGGCATGCTTGTGATGATCGTCTGCACAGTGTGCTCCTACCGGATGCTCAGGCTGCCCACGGCGAAAAAGGAGGTCACACGGCTCATCGCAGGTTGGCTTGCCGCGCTCGTCGTGCTGCCGCTTCTGATGCGCTACGGCATTATGCCGCTTTGGCGCGGCAAGATCTACAGCAACGCTTCTCCGTATTTCTTCATCAGCGTCCTGTACAGCTATGCGCGTCTGGCGCTCGTGAACGTGCTGCTCGTGCGCACGCTCGCCGTCTGGCGCGTGAAGCGGGAAGCGAAGAAAGCGGGAAAGTGAAGCAGAATAAGAAAAGTGGGCCGCAGTGCGGCCCGCTTTTTCCGTATTTTTCACTTTTCCAGCTGTTCAAGCGCCGCGAGCTTCAGGCAGCAGCAGAACACCGTCATCGCCTGCTCGAGCTCCTCGACCGGCGGGAGCGACGGCGCGACGCGGATGTTGCTGTCGGCGGGGTCGTGGCCGTATGGATACGTCGCACCCGCGCTCGTCATCACAACGCCCGCCTCCTTGCAGAGTGCCAGCGTGCGCTTGGCAAGCCCGGGGGCCGTGTTCACGGAGACAAAATAGCCGCCCTTGGGCGTGTGCCAGCGTGCGATGCCGAGCGGCGCGATCTCGCGCTCGAGGGTATCGACCACCATATCGAACTTCGGCTTCAGCACCGCCGCGTGCTTTTTCATCAGCGCCAGCGTGTGCGCCTTGTCCTTGAGGTACTTCACATGGCGCAGCTGATTCATCTTGTCAAAGCTGATGACCTGCACGCCCATGAGCTTTGTGATGTAGTCCATGTTGGCCTCACTGCACGCAAAGCATGCGATGCCCGCGCCCGGGAGCGTGATCTTGCTCGTAGAGGCAAACTCGAAGACCATATCGGCGTTGCCGTACTTCTCGCACTCGCTCAAAATGTCCTTGAACGGGACGAACTCGCCGTCGAACTCGTGAATGCAGTAGGCGTTATCCCACATGAGCAGGAAGTCCGGCGCGGCGGGCTTCATCCTTGCAATGCGCTCGATGGTCTTGTCGGAGTAGATGACGCCGTCGGGATTGGAGTACTTCGGCACGTTCCACATGCCCTTGACCGTCGGGTCCTTGATGAGATTCTCGACGATATCCATGTCGGGGCCGTTCTCGGTCATGGGGATAGTGATAAGCTCAAAGCCGAAGCTTTCGGTGATCTTGAAGTGGCGGTCATACCCAGGCGCGGGACAGAGCCACTTAAGCCCCTGCTGACGGCACCACGGCGACTCGCTGTGCAGAAGTCCGTGGGTATAGGCCTTGCAGATCGTGTCGTACATGAGCTGAAGGCTCGCATTGCCGCCCGCAAAGACCTGCGAGGGCCTGCAGCCGAGAATGTCGGCAAACAGCACGCGGGCGCTCTCAAGGCCCTTGAGCTCGCCGTAGTTGCGCGCGTCCACGCCGCCGTCGATACAGTCGGCAGGATCGGCCAGCACCGTCATAATATCGCTCACCAGATCGAGCTGCTGCCTGCTCGGCTTGCCGCGCGCCATGTTGAGCTTGAGATCCTTTGCCCTCAGCGCTTCAAATTCCGCGGCGACCCGATCGTATTCCTGCCGCCGCTGCGCGGCGGTCATCTCCTGATAGGTCATGGCGCTTTCCCCCTTTATCACATGAAAGTAAACTGATTATACCACGCCGCACTGTGAAAAACAAGGTGCAGCCGTCACAGACCTGTACCGCTGCGCGGAGACAGCACGTACCGCCCATCTGCGCTTTGCCGTAAACCCGGTCTCCTTTGCAGGCGGCAGGCTCCTCACGCCCATAAGACACCGGCAAGACCCATGATCAAAGGCATCGTGACGATACTCAGCAGCGTGCTCAGGCAGACCAGCTGCACAGCATAGGTATAGTTGCCGTTAAGCCGCTGTGCATAAACAGCCACATTGGCTCCGATGGGAGCGCAGGCCGCAATGAGCAGCGCATAGCGCAGCGAAACAGAGACCCCTGAAAACAAGGAAAGCAGCACAATGCTCATCAGCGGGATCAGCACCAGCCGGACCGCACACACCCAGTAGTTGCGGGCAGTGAAGATCATGTCGTGAAAATCAGTCTGAGCAAGATATGCCCCCACGGTGATCATGGCAAGGGGGGCGTTCAGACCGGACAGCGCCGACAGGCACGAGAGCACGGCAGATGGCAGCGCGGCCCTAGAGAAAAACAGAGCAAGGCCGATCAGGAAGCCGACCATCAGCGGGTTCAGCAGCGCCTTCCACGGACGCTTGGTTTTCTGCCGGGACAGAAGCCGCTGGCCGTACGTCCACTGCAGGATATTCAGCATGGCGGTAAACCCGGCGCTGAAAAACACCGCCTGTTCGCCAAGCGAGGCGGAAATGAGCGGAATGCCCATGAATCCGGCATTGGAAAACGCCGCCCCAAAGTTTTGCAGCGGCTCCTGACGGAACAGCACTGCCGAAATGGCCATGGAGAGCAGCAGGAGCAGTGCTCCCAGAAACAGCGAAGGAAGCAGCGCCTGCCGGATCTCCGGCCCGTCACTGATGCAAAACGATTGGATGATCGCACAGGGAAGCGAAATGTAAATGAGCAGATTGGCAAGCGAACGACTGCCCTCTTTTGTCAGCAGATCAAAGCGAAACAGCAGGCAGCCGATGGCAAGATAGAAAAACATAATGCCGATCTGCCGAAGAATGATCAATGCATTGTCCAACGGAAAACTCCTAATTCAAATCACATCATTACAGCGTACTCCGGCCATCCGGTCAGAACGGGCCATAGTTGATGGCCGTAGCAATGATCAGGAGCACACAGGCTGTGATGACCCAGAGAATGAAACAGGGGAGGAAGAACTTCATCCACTTCTTATAAGGGATGTGGCACATGGCAATACCGGCCATCAGCTTGGCGCCGGCGGGGGTAACCATATTGGTCAGGGAGTCGCCAAACTGGAATGCCAGCACGTTGACCTGCCGATTGATGCCAAGAAGATCGCCCAGTGGGACCATCAGAGGCATCGTCACGGCAGCCTGACCGGAGCCGGAGGGGATCACGCAGTTGATGAGATCCTGCACGATGAACATGCCGCAGGCAGCAACGCTCTTCGGCAGACCGATAAGCAGGCGCGCCATGGCGTTGATGATGGTATCGATGATATTGGCGTCGGTAAGGACATTGGTCAAAGCCTTACAGATGCCCATGATGAGGCCGACCCAGACAAGATCCTTCACGCCCTTGACAAACGCATCGCAGATCCGATCGCCGCTCAGACCGCCGATCAGTCCGGAAAGAATGGTGACGATGACAAAAACGGCGCTCATTTCCGTGAGGTAGAAGCCTTCCTTCAGCGTGCCGTAGACCATAGCGGCAATGCCGAGCACAAAGACCAGCAGCACGAGCTTGTGGCGCGTGGTCATCGGGGGGATCTCGGAAAGGTCAAGCTCTGTACGATACTGGTTGTCAATATCGTGCATCAGGCTCTTTTCCGGATTTTTCTTGATCTTATTCGCGTACAGGCAGAGCCAGACGAGGCTCACGATCTCGAAGACGATGAACACGATCGTACGGTAGCCCATGCCGGAAAAGACGGGCAGGCCCGCAATATTCTGCGCAACGCCGACGGTAAAGGCGTTCGTCATGCCGCCGCAATAGCCGATAGAGGATGCGCCAAGCACCAGAAACGCGGCGACCATGGAGTCAAGGCCAAGCGCAAGGCAGACCGTGTAGATCAGCGGCATGAAGGCAAGGAACTCCTCGCTGCATGCAGCAAAGCAGGACAGCACGCCGAACGAAAGCAGGATCATAATGAGCAGCAGGTTTTCCCGTCCGGCAAAGCGCTTGATAAGATTTTTCAGTCCGATGTCGATCGCGCCGGTGTCCTGAATGACCTGCAGCGAACCGCCGACGATCAGGATGAAGAAAATAAGGCTTGCAGAACCGGAAAGACCCTTGTGGAACGATTTGAACACGTCAAAGGGCTTGATGGGGTTCTGATCCACGCGGTGGTAGCTGTCGGGATCGACCGTCTCGTAGCCGGTGGTCTCATCGGCAATACGGTCAAACGAACCGGCGGGAATGATATAAGTGGCGATCGCAGCAATGAGGAGAAATACGATCAGGATGATCATGGGGTTGACCGCCTTGACCTGCTGCTGTTCAATGGGATTCTTCTTTTTGAACATGATAATCCTTCTTTCTGTTAAATGATATGAAGAATAAAACATACGGTTGCAGATATGCCATTTTTGCGATACCATATCTGCAAGGATAGGAATGGAGGTAACCTGCAATGGAATTGCTGCAGCTTCGTTATTTTGCCACCGTGGCAAGAATGGAAAATATCTCTCATGCGGCGGCCTATCACATGATCCCGCAGCCAGCCATGTCCAAAACGATCTCAAAGCTGGAGCGAGAGCTGGGCGCCGCACTTTTCGACCGCACGAAAAACAGGATCTCCCTTACGCCGGAGGGAGAGATCCTCTTCCAAGGGGTACAGGCAGCGCTGCTGCATCTTGACAATGCGCTCGAGGCTGTTCAGGAGGAGAAAAAGAGCACGGCGCTCAAAGGAACCGTAAAATGCCTGCTGCTTCAGCACCGGTACAACATGGTGGACTGTATTGCAGCATTCAAGCGGCTCAACCCCGAGGTGCGTTTCCTTCTGTATCAGAATCCAAAAGAGGCGACGGACTATGATTTCTGCATTTCAGCCTTCCCGCCAACGGAGAGAGAGGATCTGTGCGTGCCCGTTTTAGAGGAAGAACTGAAAATTGCCGTTTCCCAAAGCAATCCGCTTTCGGGAAAAAAGTCCGTTGCCCTGCCGGAGCTGACAAAGGAGAATTTTCTTTTTCTCTCTCCCGCTTCCAGCCTCTGCCGTATCCTGACGATGCATTGCGAGCAGCAGGGTCTGCATCCGAAAAGTGTTACTTACATAGATGACCTCAGATGTCTTGAAAAATATGTCGCCTGCGACTTTGGGATCTCGGTCGTCCCCACGGTCTCATGGCGTGAGCTGCCGTTTCAGGGTGCAGTTCTGCTGCCGGTGGACGAGGAAAATTTCCGGCGAAAGACGTTCCTGTTCCGCGACAGCATGCGGCCGTTGAGCAATGCGACCCGATCTTTTCTGGACTACATGCAGCAGTATTTCAAGCAGTTCACCTGAGCTGGATCATCGGATCGCAGCGAGCAGCGCTTTAAGATATTCAAAGCAGCGGTAGAGCGAAGGAATATTCATTGCCTCCGCTGGGCCGTGCGCTCCCCAGCGCAGTGGGCCGATGGAGATGGCATCGAGCTGCGGCTTGCGGCGGCAGAAATAGCCGACCTCAAGCCCGACATGGATGGAGAGCACCTCCGGCTCACTGCCGTTGAGCTGCCGATAGACATCGACGGCCGTGCTCCGCAGCGCCGACGGTTCGCGGAGCGTCCAGCTCGGATACTGCAGAGAGGTCGCGCAGCTGGCGCCTGTCATTTTGGCAAGCAGAGCGATCCGGTTATAGGAAAAGCGCCCCATCTGTTCAGGGAGAGAACGGATGTCAAACTTGAAATGCATCCCCGCTTCGTCCGTTTTGACCGTCCCGAGGTTGACGGAGGACTCCACCACGCTGGGAAACATCTCGTTCATCTGCACGATGCCGTTCGGTGAAAGTGTCAGCCATGCGATGATGCTCTGCGCTTGGGCAGCCTGCGCCGGACACGGAGCATCGGAAAGACTGACCTCAATGTCGCTGCCGGTGCGGGGATGCTCCTGCCGCATCACCCCCTGCAGCTGCTTGACGGCATCGCGCAGTGCGGGCATATCGGAGGGATCGAGAACGATCTCAGCCGAAGCATCACGGCTGATGGAGGTATAGCCGTTGCCGCCCTCCACGTGTGAGATCAGAAACGGCACACTGCCGCTCAGCGCCAGCAGGAAACGCCCCATCACAGCGATGGCAGAATCATGCCCTCGGTCGATCTCGCGTCCGGAATGGCCGCCCGCCAGACCGGTGACAGAAATTTTGGCACACACCGAACCGTCCGCCGCCGGCTGATATGTCAGGGGCAGCACGACATCGGCATCCATTCCACCGGAGCTGCTGCACAGGATCTGCGTGTCATAGGAGCCATCCAGATTGATGAAAAGTTCAGATGTAAACGGGAAATCAAACTTGTCCGCACCGCTGAAATCGACTTCCTCCATCGCAGTAAGCGCGACCTCCAGAGCAGGATGCGCGAGAGTGTCGTCCTCCAGGATCGACTGGATCAAGGCAACACCTGCGCCATCGTCGGCGCCGAGCGTCGTTTTGCCGCCGGTCGTAATGGTGTCGCCCTCGACGATCCACTCAATGGGCTGATGGGCAAAATCAAACGTACCGCCGCTCGGCTGATCGCCCACCATATCAAGATGGGCCTGAAGCATGACCGACGGAGCATTTTCGTAGCCCTTGCTGGCAGGCTTGCGGATATAAAGATTATGGTGCGCGTCCTGCTTCGCCTGCAGGCCGCGCTCCATTGCCCATGCAAGGATATGGTCGCTCAGGGCTTTTTCATTTCCGCTGACGTGCGGGATATGGCAGAGCTCATCAAAATGTCGGAATACAGGAGACGCGAGCAATGTGGCCTTACTGTAATTCATTTTTCAACCTCCTCACGCAAAACACTTTACCACATTATAGTAAGAAAGTGCCGCCACGGCAACGACTTTCTGAGATCAGAATAACCGGAATATTTGATGACAAAAACTACAAAATTGGTCATACTGAATATACACGGTAAGATATATTCCGCTTTTCGATACATGCGAAAAGCGCCGGGATCCCGCACAGCGCCGCAGCTTGAGATATGCTGGGATCCGCCTGCGCAGCATTTGTTTCAATCATTGCTGATGCGTAAAGCGTTGGCCGCAGCAAATAAAAAGGGGAGAGTTCTCTTGCGTAAGAGAACTCTCCCCTTTTCGTACCGCAGTATCGGCGCCGCCGCACTCACTGCGCTGCGGGACACTGCCGTCCCGTGTGGTCGATGCTGTATTCGCCGGAGAGCAGGATCTTGGAGATGGGCACGATCTCATACCCCTCGGCGAGCAGATAGTCGAGGATATCCGGCAGCGCCTCCGGCGTATGCTCGCCCGCGTTGTGGAACAGCACGATCGAGCCGTTCGTCACCTTGCCTGTCACGCGCCTGGTGATCTCCGCTGCGGAAATACCCTTCCAGTCCAGACTGTCCACATCCCACTGGATCGGCTCCATGCCCATTGAGCGGATCGCGGAGATCACATGATCGTCATATTCGCCGAACGGACAGCGGATCAGCGTGGGGCGCACGCCGGTCAGCGCCTCGATCTTGTCGTTGCAGACGTTCACATCGGCGACGATCTGATCGGCCGTGAGCGAATTGTAGTGGTCGTGTGCGTTGGAGTGATTCATCAGCTCGTTGCCGCTGTCGACAATGGCCCTGGCCTGCTCGGGATACTGATCCGCCCAGTTCCCCACCACGAAAAACGTGCAGGTAACGCCGTACTCCTCAAGCACGTCGAGGATCTTCTGCGTATTATCCGCCCCCCACGCCGCGTCGAACGAAATGCTGCACATCTTCTGGTCGCGCTGCACGCAGTAGATCGGCAGCTGCCGCGCCGCCGCCGCGGCGCTGACGGCGGCAGGGTAGTTGACCGCAGCAAAAATGGCAATGGCAGCCATCCCCGCCGCGGCAAGCGTCAGCCACCTGCGCCGCAGCACCAGAAACCACATCCTCACATTCTCTCCGCTCCGCCGCTTCCTTTCCCGTTCCAAATGCAAAAACATCCGCATAGCCTCCCCTTTCTTTTTGGTAGAGGGTATGCGGATATTCTTTCCGTCATGCGGAAACCGCGGTAAAATCGCGCGCGGGTCTTTCAACAGCTCTCTCCCCGGCGCCGCAGGCCTATCTGGGCAAAAAGAGGCAGACCCTTTGTCCGCCAAACCGGCAATGCGGCGTTTTTGTCTCAACTCCACCTGCCATGAAGTCCGGCTATGATCTGCGCCGCCGCACACAGCTCCTCATAGCGTTCCGCGAAAAAGCGGCGGTAGGCGTCGCAGAAACGGAAGCGGCCCGCAAGTCCGCCAGATGCCGGTACGCGGCTGCGGCGGCAGCCATTATGGCACAGCGGGCAGGCCGGACACGCATGGCATTCCTCCGGGATCCGGCACGAATCTTCAATAAAGCGCCGTGCCGTCGCACCCGCCTCCATCTCTTCAAGGCTCTGCCGGCCGACCGTGCCGATCTTCCACTCATCCAGTGCATAGAAGTCGCATGGGTATACGCTGCCGTCGCTCTTCGTCACGAAGCAGAAGTTGTAGATCTGCTGGATCGCGCGCGCATTCTGCCCAGTCACCACACAAAGGATGCTGTATTCCACATGACAGCGGTCAGGCAGCTGCACCGAGCGCACGATGCGCTTGAAGGTTCCCCCTTATCCCCGTTATCCTTCCGGTTTCGGGCAAAGTCGTCTCCTCTCAGGCCTCGATCGACCTGGACCGTCCTTTGAGCGAGATCACAAGTAGCATCGTACAGCAGGTCTGCGAAGCGGAGGGGCATGCACCACGGAAAAACGGCCAAGCGCCTTGGCATCAGCCGCAGCACACTGTGGCGGATGCTGAAACAGGCTGCATAATATCCGTCCGACAGGCGGGCACCGCACAAGAAAGCCTTGTGCGGACGGCTCACGTCCGCTATAATGGCATCAGAAACATCGATTGGAGGAGATGCGTCATGCTGCTTTTCGGAAGGAGAAAAAAAGCACCGTTCACCCAGTCCCCTACTGGGGAATGGAAAAAGCAGTGGCAGGCCCTGGTGCCTCCAGAATGCCGCGACGTGCCGGTAACGGTGGACGGCAGGAGCATCGTCGCCTATGTGCAGATCAACCACTTTGTCATGATGCTGCAGGACGGGCTGCTGATGGAATCAGCCTTTTTCGATGTCTGCGCGCACTTTCAGCGCGCAGGATATCACGTCATCTGGCTGGTGCGCTGCACGCAGGACATCGCCAACGGTTACCTCAAGCTGAAAAAGACGAGCGGCAACGAATGCCTGTGGAAATGGCGCAAGCCGACGACGAACTTCGGCCGCTGGACATCGGACAACCGGTATGTGACGATCCTGCTCCAGTACAAGGACGCGCCGGAGGGATCGCTCGCCCACTGCACGGACAGGATCCTCCAGCGCGTGCAATGGGCCGAGAGCAACGACAATTCCAAGATGATCCCCGGGCGCACAGAGTTTGCCACCGTCGGCGCACCCGGTACTCCGGCCGAACTCAGCAACTGGCTGCACGGCGGCTTTATGTCTGCCGAGCTGCAGGCGGACGGCTCGGTTTGACCAAGAGAAAAAAGGCCGCAGTCACAATTTTTGTCAGTTCAGACGATCTTGCGCCGCGCGGATATTTTCCCTCTTGCAACGCATAAAAATGTGTGCTATGCTTCTCCCATCTTTCAGGAAGGAGCATAGCGCTATGCTGAACGTTTTCCGCACAAGCACCGCAGCAGCCCGCACCGCGCAGCCCGACTGCGCCGCTTTTTCCTGCTCCGCCGCAGAGGACAACGTCATGATCACGGACGCCGGCTCTATGCCGGCGTCCGTTTTTATTCTTCCGGCCAAAAAATTCATTTCGTCCGGTTCGCGGCGCGTCCGATGATCGCTTTCCCGCATCTCCGCAGGAGATGGCGGGCAGCACCTTCGCAGGAGACTCCGCCGCGGCCGGCAGAGTCTCCTGTTTCTTTTTGGCGGCAAAACAACTTATGGAAAGGAAGTATTCTTATGGCAAAGAAAAGAGTTCTCGGCGTGGTCGGCATGGGGCATGTCGGCGCACATGTGGCTTACGCTCTGGCGATCCAGGGCATTGCGGATGAGCTGGTGCTCGTCGATCAGAACGAGCAGAAGCTTGCAAGTGAAGTGCAGGATCTGCGCGACGCAGTCGCCTATATGCCGCACCGCGTCGAGATCCGCGGCGGCAGCTTCTCCGATCTGGGCGTATGCGACGTGATCGTCAACAGCGTTGGCAAGATCGAACTTCTGCGCAGCACGCATGACCGCCTGACAGAGATGGACTTCACCATCCCCGCCGTGCGCAGCTACGCCGGAAAGATCAGGGCCAGCGGCTTTGACGGCGTGCTCATCAATATCACCAACCCCTGCGACATCGTCACGCGCGAGCTGGCGCTGCATCTGGATCTTCCCCGCGGCCGCGTGTTCGGCACCGGCACAGGCCTTGACACCTCGCGTCTTTTGAGCGCGCTCTCCCGCCAGACCGGCCTCGACCACAAGTCCATCACCTGCTATATGATGGGCGAGCACGGCAGCCAGCAGTTCGCGCCCTGGTCCTGCGTCAGCTTCCGCGGCGTGCCGCTGGATGAATGGGCGAAGACCGACAAGCGCTTCCGCTTTGACCGCGACGCACTGCAAAAGGAATCCATTGGCGGCGGCTGGGTCACGTTCGCCGGCAAGTTCTGCACCGAATACGGCATTGCCACGACCGCCGCGCGCATGGCCTGCGCCGTGCTGCACGACGAAAAGGTGATCCTCCCCGCCAGCGCAGAGCTGCGCGGCGAGTACGGAGAGACGGGTCTGTTCGCGGGTGTTCCCTGCGTCATCGGTGAAAGCGGCGTCGAGCAGGTCGTCGAGCTGCCGCTGACCGCAGATGAAAAGGCCGCTTTCCACAACTGCTGCGAGGGCATCCGCCGCAACATGGAGCATCTCAAAGAGATCTGACCCAACTGAACCAAAACGATAGGAGGCTATCATGATGAATATCACTGTCACAAGAAATCCGCATCCCGGCACGCTGCCGCCCGCCGACCAGCTGGGCTTCGGCACGGTGTTTACCGACCATATGTTTGTGATGGACTACACGGACGCTCAGGGCTGGCACGATGCGCGCATCGTGCCCTACGGGCCGATCACGCTTTCGCCCGCCGCGAGCGTGCTGCATTACGGCACCGAGGTCTTTGAGGGCATGAAGGCCTATCGCCGCCCCGACGGCGGCGTGCAGCTCTTCCGTCCATGGGACAATGTGGAGCGTCTGAACCGCTCCTGCGAGCGGCTCGGCCTGCCGCAGCTCGATCCCGATGACGCGCTGCAAGCCATCAGGGAGACCGTCGCCATTGACCAGCGCTGGGTGCCGGCGGAGCAGGGCGCATCCCTCTACGTCCGGCCGTTCCTCTATTCCACTGACCCGACGCTGGCACTGCACGGCGTGCATGAGGCGTCGTTCGTCATCATTCTCTCTCCCTCGCGCAGCTATTTTTCCGAGGGGCTCAAGCCCGTGCCGATCATGGTCGAAACAGAGGACGTGCGCGCGGTGCGCGGCGGCACCGGCGAGGCCAAGTGCGGCGGCAACTATGGCGCAGCGAACCGCGCAGGCGAACGCGCCGAGGAAAAGGGCTATTCGCAGGTGCTGTGGCTCGACGGTGTGGAGCGCAAGTATGTGGAGGAGGGCGGCGGCATGAATGTTATGTTCAAGATAGGCGGCACCGTCGTTACCCCTGCTTTGACCGGCTCGATCCTGCACGGCGTGACCCGACGCTCCTGCCTTGCACTGCTCAGAAGCTGGGGTGTGCCGGTCGAGGAGCGCCTGTTGAGCGTGGACGAACTATTCGAGGCCGCCAGAGCCGGCGCGCTGGAAGAAGCGTGGTGCGTTGGCACAGCGGCAGTCGTCGCCCCCATCGGTGCGCTGGGCTGGGGCGAGCAGTACTACGAGGTCAACCACGGTGAGATCGGCGTGCTGTCACAGCGGCTGTACGATGAGCTGACAGGCATTCAGTGGGGCACGCGCCCCGACCCGTTCGGCTGGACGTGCCAGGTCTGAGCGAGAGGGATCACCCCCCGCCGCACCGGCAAAAAAAGACTTGCAAATGCCGAAAGCCGCGATTATAATAGACTTGAAAAATAAAACAGCGTTGCATTGAGAGTTTGAGCTATGCAGAGCAGGCGCAGGAAGCTGCGTCCGGTTTTGCATAGCTCTTTTTCTTTGCGCATAGCTCGTTTCGCTTTTACGAAAGGACGGTTTTTCCCCATGCTGCATTCCTACGATGTTATCATCCTCGGCGCGGGCGTCGTCGGCTGTGCCATCGCCCGCGAGCTGAGCCGCTTCGACTGCTCCGTCGCCGTGCTGGAGCGCGCGGAGGACGTTTGCTGCGGCACCTCCAAGGCCAACAGCGCCATCGTCCACGCCGGATTCGACGCCGCGCACGGAAGCCTGATGGCAAAAATGAATCTCGAGGGCAATCTCATGATGCCGCAGCTCGCGAAGGATCTGGATTTTGCGTTCAAAATGAACGGCTCGCTCGTCGTCTGCATGTCCGAGGAGGATCTGCCGAAGCTGCGCGCGCTGTATGAAAACGGCGTAAAAAACGGCGTAAAGGAGCTGGAGATCGTAGACGCGAAGCGTCTGCACGAGCTGGAGCCGAACGTGTCGAAAAACGCCGTCGCCGCGCTCTGGGCGCCGACCGGCGGCATTGTCTGCCCGTTCAATCTGACCATTGCGCTGGCAGAGAATGCCTTTGACAACGGCGTGGAGTTCCAGTTCAATACCGAAGTCACCGGCTTTACATGGAACGACGGCTATTGGACCATCCACACCAACCACGGCGAGTTTGAAACGCGCTATGTCATCAACGCCGCAGGCGTCTATTCGGACGTGCTGCACAACATGGTCTCGACCCGCAAGCTGCACATCACACCGCGCCGCGGCGATTACTGCCTGCTGGACAAGAGCACCGGCGGTTTCGTCTCGCACACCATCTTCCAGCTGCCCGGCAAGCTCGGCAAGGGCGTTCTGGTCAGTCCGACCGTCCACGGCAACACCATCGTCGGCCCGACGGCCATCGACATTGAAGACCGCGAGGGCACGAACACCACCGCCGAGGGTCTGAACGACCTGATCGAGAAGGCGGGCGCGACCGTCGAGCATCTGCCCATCCGCCAGACCATCACGAGCTTCGCGGGTCTGCGCGCGCATGAGGATCACCACGAATTCGTCATCGGCGAGGCCGAGGGCGCGCAGCAGTTCATCGACTGCGCGGGCATCGAATCGCCCGGTCTGTCCTCCTCCCCCGCCATCGGCCTGCATGTGTCGGAGCTGATGCGGGATCTGATGGGTCTCAGAGAAAAGGCGCACTTCATCGCCACGCGCAGGGGCGTGCTCGACCCGAAGACGCTCTCCAAGGAAGACTATCAGCAGCTCATCCGCGAAAAGCCCGCCTACGGCCAGATCATCTGCCGCTGCGAGCAGGTCACGGAGGGCGAGATCCTCGACGCCATCCACCGCCCCCTCGGTGCGAAGAGCCTCGACGGCGTCAAGCGCCGCACCCGTGCGGGCATGGGCCGCTGCCAGGCGGGCTTCTGCAGCCCGCGCGTGATGGAGATCCTGGCACGTGAGCTGCACGTTG
>ERZ857629.1262-NODE-1262-length-28724-cov-8.073494_pt1 | contig 28724 bp, 30 predicted proteins | sample MGYA00519700_ERZ857629 | MGnify/ENA primary metagenome ERZ857629 (study PRJEB31778, sample SAMEA3449351) | human gut metagenome | biome: human gut; feature: human-associated habitat; material: faeces | place: United Kingdom | collected 2010/2012 ...
TGAAATCCTCCAGTATAATATATTCGCACATATGTCACAGTTTCCCGATTGCCACACCTTGTTATATCGTGTTGTCGGTTTTTCTTGCCCTTGCTTTTGCCCTTATAAGGTGTTGGAGCAAGGGTGAAACGGTGTGAAATCGTATAAAGGGATAAGGCGAACACATTGAGATAAACCCTTTGTTTTCAAGCGCTTCGGAGGTTTTTATTAACGCCCTATGCAGGGTAGTAACCACTTATAAAATTGTGGTTTTCAAATTCCGCATTTTGCAAATGCGTCATCACATTTTGGATAAATCGAACTATTTTGCTTGATTTTTCATGCGGTGTATTGTATAATTTTATCACGTCTAACATATGAGGGAGCCAACGCTATTATTTGTTCAACAGCTACAAGCAGACAACATTTTTAAGGAGGATACTATGAAAAAGCATATCTCAATGTTATTGGCATTGTCATTGATTCTTTCCCTATGTCCCCGTGCACTAGCTGCTGACAGCAGATTTGACACAAATCCCAGTAGTTTAAGCGGTGTCACCGTATCGAAGGCAGAAGTCCTTGCAATATTGCCCCCCGAAGCAGATTACGATGAAGTATATCAGCAAATTGTAACAGATTTCGATGATATCAGCAGTACATGTGTTGAAGCAGATTTATGCACTCCTGTACGCATTAATGAAGATGGTCTTGTCCTGTATGAAGTCACATTTCCAAACGGCATTGTCAATCAAATCACATCTCAAAGAAACTCAGATGATTGTGTTGTGTTAGATTTTTATGAAGGCGACCTACACAATGAAGTAATTTTTTTGAAAAACGGCAATTTGCTCGTTGACGAGCAGTTGGTTAACATTCAAGGCATCAATGCAACCACTCAATCTCGTGAAGAACCTTCTGGTGTCACCGCAACTCCAAGAATGCGCAACAGTGAGTTCTCTTTAACTCCTTGGGGAAAAGCTTCTGACTACACAAAAGAAGCCGGGAATTATAGGGGCAATAAATGCTCATGGGGCGTTACTACGCTTGTCAGTTTAGCAACCGGCACTGTGGCAGCAATTCTTTGTGCTGCAGTATCCGCTGGTATAGGATATTCAATTGGATATTCTATCTTCAGCAGCATTGCAGCAGAAATGATTACTCGTTGCAAGGTTTATGGTATGGAAGACGAATTTTTTTCATGGTATTTCGATAGATTTGAGCGCAAAGACTCCATGAGCCTAGATCGTTATTATAAGTACGAAGGAGCTTGCTACTCTAAGGAGAATTTGAAGGGGCATAAATACCCTCACATATACTATTACCATAATTGGTTTTCTTGAGGAGGAAGTTGGTTTTTGATGAATTGTCCGTATTGTCAACAGGAAATGGCCGCAGGATATATCCAGAGCTCGAGGATGCTCGTGTGGGATAGACAGCTGCTCTCCGGCGCAATAAGCCCCGCATACGGCAGTGACGGGATGATCCTCACCGAACGCCTTAACCTTTCCAAAGCATATGCGATAAGCGCTCATTACTGTGAAAAATGCAAACTTTTTCTATCGATGTTGACGGAGTAACTCTGTATCAGATGTTGCAGTAAAACGCAGTCACCTCCAAGTGCTCCCCAAAGTTTAGACAATAATATAAATCAAGTTGCTTAAGGAATGAGCCCCGACACAGGCTCATTCCTTTTTAATTTTAGCGGCAATCTGATTGACAGCGGACGGGGCGGCGGTATATAATTTTAATTTGTAATTACGGAGATAAAGAGGATAAAGAACATGAATAAGATAGGATTTGACAACGCCAAATATGTGCAGCTGCAGTCGCAGAATATCCGTGACAGGATATCGCAGTTCGGCGGCAAGCTGTACCTTGAATTCGGCGGCAAGCTGTTTGACGACTACCACGCCTCCCGTGTTCTGCCCGGCTTCCGGCCTGACAGCAAGGTAAGGATGCTGCTCGAGATGAAGGACGATGCGGAGATAGTCATCGCCATCTCGGCGGATGATATCGAGCGCAACAAGCGCCGCGGCGACCTCGGCATCACCTACGATGAGGACACACTGCGCCTTATCGACGCCTTCCGCGGAATCGGCCTGTATGTTGGCAGCGTCGTCATCACCCACTACCGCAGTCAGCCGGCAGCAGAGATGTTCCAGAAGCGGCTCGAAACGCTCGGCGTGCGTGTCTACCGCCACTATATAATTCCCGATTACCCCTCGAATGTCGAGCTTATCGTGTCGGAAAACGGCTTCGGCAAGAACGATTATATTGAGACCGAGCGCAGCCTCGTCGTCGTCACCGCACCCGGCCCGGGCAGCGGCAAAATGGCCACCTGCCTCAGCCAGCTTTACCATGAGCACCGCCGCGGCGTGAACGCAGGCTATGCGAAGTTTGAGACCTTCCCCATCTGGAATGTGCCGCTCAAGCACCCGATAAACCTCGCCTACGAGGCCGCCACCGCCGACCTTGACGATATCAACATGATCGACCCCTTCCACCTCGAAGCCTACGGCGAGACGACCGTCAACTACAACCGTGATGTTGAGATATTCCCCGTGCTCAACGCCATTCTGACCCGCATCTTCGGCGAGAGCGCATACAAGAGCCCCACCGACATGGGCGTCAACATGGCAGGCTACTGCATCACCGACGATGAGGCTTGCCGTGAAGCGTCAAAGCAGGAGATAATCCGCCGCTACTACGCCGCTGCCTGCTCGCTGCGTCAGGGTCTCGGCACGCCCGAGGAGGTACGCAAGATCGAGCTTATCATGAACTCGATAGGCCTTTCCTCCGACGACCGTCCCGTTGTCGCAAAGGCGCTTGAAAAGGCAGAGAAGACCGGCGGCCCCGCTGTTGCCATCGAGCTTCACGACGGTAGGATAATCACCGGCAAGACAAGCTCGCTTCTCGGTGCAAGCTCGGCCTGTCTTATGAATGCGCTCAAGTACCTTGCGGGCATCGACAAGAAGCTTCTGCTCATCGCCCCGGGCGTTATCGAGCCGATACAGCACCTCAAGGTCGAGCATCTGGGCAATCACAATCCCCGTCTGCACACGGACGAGCTGCTTATTGCGCTGTCAATTTGCGCCGTGACAAATCCCCTCGTTGAGCTTGCCATCGACCAGCTTGACAAGCTGCGTGGCTGCGAAGCACACTCGACCGTCATCCTGTCAAGAGTGGACGAGAATCTCTTCTCCAAGCTCGGCGTGAACATCACCTACGAGCCCCGCTATCAGGCGAAAAAGCTCTATCACGCAAAGTAAATATTAAAAAAGCCTTTGACTTTTTCAAAAAAATTTGCTAAAATCTCGCTTGTTGTGTAGCAAAAAAGCGTAAGTCCAAACCGGACTTGCGCTTTTTTCTTTTACCCTCGGTCGAGGGTTGAGTTTATTAATCTGGAAAGAGAGGTTTTTGTCAATGAATAGAGAAATCCGGCTCAAGCCGCTGGCGGCGAGCATACTTTCGCTTTCGCTGCTGACGGTCATGGCAGGTGCGGCGGTCGCACCCGCATTGGAGGTCATACGAGAGCATTTTTCCGAGGCGAGCAAGCTTGAAATTCAGCTTATTGTCTCCATGCCGGCGCTGTTTATCGTCATAACGAACTTGTTTTTCGGCAAGCTTGCCGAGCGCTTCGGTGCACGGGCGCTTACGATGCTCGGCCTTGTGCTGTACACCGTCGGCGGTTCGGCTGCGGGACTGTTCGATTCGATTTGGGCGGTGCTTATCATGCGTGCGCTCGTCGGTGTCGGTGTCGGCATCATCATGCCGCTGTCCACGGGGCTTTTGACCTATTACTTCCCGCCGGAGAGGCGTGAGGGGCTCATGGGGCTGTCCTCGGCGGCCAACCAGCTCGGCGGCGTGGTCGCAACTTTGCTTGCCGGTGTGCTCGCAAATATCAGCTGGCGACTGAGCTTTGCGGTCTATCTCATGGGTCTTATAAGCATCGTTCTGTGCCTTGTTTTCATGCCCAACGACCGCATCCGTGGCGGTGCCCGCAGCAGTGAACCGGCTCGTCTCGGCGATGTCTGGTGCAGAAATTGGACACATGTCGTGTGCATATTCCTGCTCATGACGATATTCTTCATCTACCCCGCAAACTTTGCGATTGTGACCGCAGCCGAGGGTGCCGTGCCCATGAGCTTGTGCGCCGTTATAATGGCGGGCTGCGACCTCATCGCATTCGGCGGCGGGCTTGCCTTCGTGTGGGTCAAGCGCATCAGCGGAAGCTTTACAGGGCTCGTTGCGCCGGCGCTGTTTCTGCTCGGCTACTGCCTGCTGGCCTTTGTCGGCGGCTGGGTCGGAACGATCGCAGGCTCTGCGCTCATAGGCTTTTCAAACGGTGTGGGCATTCCGTACATTATCTCGACCGCCTCGGTCAACGAGGGCAAGGCGGCCGCAACGACCGTAATGCCGATGATATCTGCGGCAATGTACCTTGCGCAGTTTTTAAGTCCGTTCCTGCTGTCGCTGGTGTCCGGCATCGGCTCTGCGCCGGTGAAGCTTCCGTATTACCTCGCCGCTGCGGTTAGCGCCGTTTACTTCATCTTCAGCCTGTTCACGAAATCTGCCGGACAGGTGTAAAAAGCATGCTGCGCACCGATAGGTTGATTTACAGACTAAACTTTGGTATTCACTCACCGGTCGGGCTGACGCAAAAGCGACCAGCAGAAGCGTAAAAGCGTATTGAAAAAGCCCACAGAGTGAATACTCTGTGGGCTTTGGTTTGTTTTTCGGCCGGAGCGTGATCTGTGTATCCGCTCACGGGTCGGACGGAGATCACTCCTTGACGGTTGCCGCGTCTGCCGCTAACTTTGCGACCATTTCCTTGAGAGCTGCATTCTCAGCCTCAAGCTCTGCGAGCTTCTCGCTCTCGGCAGTGGGAGCTGCCTCAACAGGAGCTTCCTCAACGGGAGCTGCCTCTGCGGGAGCTGCTGCAGCAACGGCTGCGGCTGCGGCGCCGGCGGCTGCTGCCTGATTTGCCTGCGCAACGGTCTCGGTCTCAGCCTTCTTGGCAGCGGAGCGTGCAAGACCTGCAACGATGGTGAAGATGACCGCAACGACAGCCAGAACGATCAGAGCGTAGAGCTGGAGATCGCCCGAGTAGGTGTACTCCTTGACGCCGTCAACGAGTTCACGGGTCTGATATACAAAATCGGTGTAGCCGACAACGATACCGACGATGTTAGCCGCAACTGCCAGAACTGCGGTGATGATGCCGCCGATGAAGCCGGTCTTCTTGCTGCCGGTGACAGCGCCGACGATGGCAACGATGCTTGCCACAATACCGATGATAGCTGCGAGAGCCATCATGATGTTCATTGCGATGCGGGGGTACAGCTCGCTCTTGATGTCTGCTTCCTGGAGCTCGAGGTAGTGCTCTGCCTCGTCGCAGAGCTTTGCGCAGTTGTCCAGATCGACAAACTGGCAGCCACGCTCGACCTTGACCTCGCCCTTGTCGTTAAGGACCCAGATGCTGAAGTCGTCACCGAGCAGCTCCTTCAGGCCGGGAACGGTCTGCTTGCCGCTGCGGGTGGTGCAGGGGACCATCTCATCAAGAAGCTGCTGCATACCTGCTGCCAGCTGCTCCTGGCCGCCCTCGTAAACCTTGAGCTTCTTGTCGCCGTTTGCAAGCTCGTTCTTGCCTGCCGCAAGCTTCTTCTCGCCCGCTGCGAGCTGCTTCTCGGCGTCGGCGAGCTTCTTCTCGCCTGCTGCGATCTCTTTTTCTGCTGCCGCAAGCTTCTTCTCGCCTGCTGCAATGGTCTTCTCGGCCTCGGCAAGCTTTGCCACGCCGTCTTCGTATTCCTTGAGCTGAGCCTTGCCGTCAGCTACCATCTTGTTCATGAATGCGGGGAAATCGGTAACGTCATCGGGAATGGTGATGCCGAGCTTGGCTGCGATGGGACGAACGGTCTTTACGAACCATGCCTGAGCGCTGTTAAAGCCGGGCAGCTTTGCGATGGTGCCGTCACGGAACTGGACATACTGGTTGAGATAAGGCATGAGGGGCTCGATCTTTGCAAGCTTTTCCTTGCCTTCGTTGTAGGCCTGAGTATTCTCGGCAATTTTCTTCTTACCTGCCTCGTATTCCTTCTTGCCCGCTTCAAGAGCCTTTACGCCTTCTGCGTAAGCCTTTTTGCCCTCCTCGAGGGCCTTCTTACCTGCGTAATACTCTTTGTAGCCTGCATTGAGGGCGCTCTTACCGGACGACAGCTGAATGAGACCAGCCTCATATGTGCCGACACCGTTGAGGTAGACATCCTCATTTTCCTGGAGCTGCTTGATACCGTCGCGAGCGGCTGCGATACCCTCTCGTGCATGGTCTGCATCTTCCTGCTTATACTCCTGAATGTTCAGGGCGTCCTTCATGCCTGCAACGCATGCGAACAGGCCGAAGAGGCATGCGAGCACCAGGCAGATGCTGCAAACCATAAGTAATACTCTTTTCATGTTGTTCCTCCCTTATATTTTACTTTGTATAAAAAGATTACTTAACTACTAACTACGCAGTTTGTTCTGTACTTGATAGTATCGACATTGTAGCACAAGGTTACAAAATAGTAAAGAAAAAATGACAAACTTTTTAAAAATTTCTTTGCAGTTTGCCATCGGTTATTACGACACACTATATTAACATGTACAGCATCTGTTAACATATTATACATAAAAGGCGAGGTCAATTGTGAACATATTGTGAACAATTGGCCTCTGCCGTTAAAATTTTCACTTTTATTCTTTGCCTCAGCTCAAGAAAGCAAATTTGCGTGCCGACTTACCGATGATGACTCCGTAGAGGAGCCTTGCGGCAACCAGCATGACGACCGCAGCCACCGTGAGGAGCGTTTCGGCCTCCACTCCGTTGTCGAGCAAAAGATATCCGCCGAAGCCGAGTGTGAACACGATGACCATGTCTACGACCATGGAGATGAGTATCGAGCCGCTGCTTTTGACCGCCTGCGTTTCGCTCGTCCAGTTAAGAAGCGGATGGTTGACATTTATGATAAGCCCGATCTCCGCCATGACGACGACTATACCAACCGACAGCAGCAGCGCCGGTACGGCAACGGCGGCAGAGCTTCCGAACACGATGACCAGTGCCGCCATACAGAATACAACCGGTGGCAGGAAAAGGATAAGGCTCAGCTTGAGCTTACCGAGCAGCACCTGCGCAGGGTCAACGGGCATGGACTGGATGACCCATATGCTCTTGCCCTCGAGCGAGACCGAGGAGCTCGTGGGCACGATGATCCCCGCCATCATCGCAACGGCGACTGTGCCTGCGCACACGGCAAGGTCGGTGGGTATCATGATCCAGTTCATGAAGCTTCGGATATCGCTGCCGTAGATGAGTATCAGCACGGCGGCGAGAATGATGAACACGATGCCGATGCCGTTATTGACGATGCAGGTGGAGCTTGAGAAGAAGCGGGATGCCTCCCTGCCGAGCAGCGCCGAGCTGCGGGAGGACACCTTCTGCTCCTTGGCCTCGTACTTTATCTTTGCCGTGCCCCGCTTGGTGGTGGCGGTCTTGACAAATGTGCGAGCCAAAACGGCATACACCGCCGCAAAGGGCACTATCATGATGAGCATACCAAGCACAAATGAGCCGAGCTCACCGGCTGCGCCTGCGCCTATCCAATAAAGCGGCAGGACATCGCCGACGGAAGCTGCGATATCCGCGGTGTTGGCAACGAGATTTGCAACGATGGTGTTGAGCTGGCTGTAACCGTAGAGATATGCACCGAGGAACACGAAGGACATGAGCGTTTCAACGAGCGCTTTTTTGCGCATCTTAGACGACACCAAGGACAACAGCCAGCCGAACAGCGCCGACAGCGCAAGTGAGAACAGACACAGGCCGAGAAATTCGACTATCATGCAGACAAGCGAGCCGAGCGAAAACGGCACTATCTCGTACCAGCGGTATATCGCAGGGCCGACAACTATTGCGCCGAACAGCACATTCATCGCAAGAAGCAGCGCCATGCGGCTTGCGAGGATGACGGACGGCGGTATGGGCATCGCCAGCAAAAGATCGTTGTCCTTTGCCTCATAAAGCCTGTTTTTTGCCGCAAAAACGCTGAAAACGAACATCAGGGCAAACGCCACGATGAACACATACACAAAATACAGCCAGCCGCAGCCTGCGTTATAAAGCGGCGGAGCGAGCAGGGAGAAAATTTCACCGAACAGCCAGCAGAACACGCCCAGAGCATAGAGCATCAAAAGGGCGTAGACTATCATCTTGCCCTTGCTGCTCTTGCCCTTATTGCCGCGCTTGCCGGAGCCTGCCAGCCAGTTTACAAACGCCGCAGCGTTTACCTTCAAAAGAGCCTTAAGCATGTTCGCCCTCCAGTTCGAGGAACACGGCTTCAAGGGATGCGTCACCCTTGACAGAGTCCATGTCGCCGCTGGTTATGAGTCTGCCGTTTTTTATGATGGCGACCTTGTCGCAGAGCTTTTCGGCGACCTCGAGCACATGGGTCGAGAAAAATATCGCACCGCCGTTATCGCAATGCTCACGCATCATGGTCTTGAGCGTGTGAGCCGCAACCGGGTCAAGGCCGACAAAGGGCTCGTCCATGATGATGAGCTTCGGGTCGTGCAGCCATGCCGAGATAATGGCAAGCTTCTGCTTCATGCCGTGGGAGTAGGCGCTCACGGGCTGGGCAAGATCCTCTGTAAGGCCGAATGCGTCGGCGTATTTTGCAATGCGCTCGGAGCGCTCTTTTTTGCCCACACCGTAGATATCGGCGACAAAATTCAGATACTTTATGCCGGAAAGGTACTCGTACAGCTCGGGGTTATCGGGGATATACGCTATCTGCTGCTTGCACTCGATGGGCTTTTCCTTAACGGACAGGCCGTTTATGAAAATGTCGCCCTGTTCAAATTGCAGGATGCCGCAGCAGGCCTTGATCGTCGTTGTTTTGCCTGCACCGTTGTGGCCGATGAAGGCGTAGATATCGCCGGCAGCCACCTCAAGGCTCAGATCATCGACGGCAGGCTTGCCGTCATACACCTTGCTGAAATGTTTGATTTTAAGCATCTATTGCTCCTCCTCTTCACATGGGGATGAAATTACGGTCAATCTGCGCTGCTTTCTGCCCTCGGCGGGCGCATTGCCGATGTTTTTGACCAAAAGTCCGGACATTGCCGTCATAAGCTCGGTGTACTCCTCGTCGGTCATCAAAAATGCCGCCGTGCCGACGGAGAGCATGTCCCGCACCGGGTCACAGTCGGGCTTGGCAAAGTAGCGCTTAAAGGTCGCCATGAGCGACATGAGCACATCGAACACCTGCATGTAATCGGCCTTGCCGCCCTCGCCGACGCTCGGCTTTAGGCGATAGCGCCGCTCGGTCGCACCACGCTTTTTCTCCTCGGACTCAATGACGAGCCAGCCATCGCCGACAAGCGTCGACATGTGCCGGTAAAGGCTCGCCTGCGGGATATCGGAAAGCTCACGGCGCATCTCGGCGACGGTGGCAGACTCATGCAGGATGAAATACTCAAGGATGCGCAGTCTTGCAGGGTTCATCACGGTTTTCGCATTCATGCAAAAAGTCCCCCTTTGAACCATTCTCATATATGAGAATAATGCAAAGAGGGCTGTTTGTCAAGAAATTATTTATTCAAATTAAGACAATGTCGTTCCCGGGTAGTAATGGTCGAGTATCTCCTTGTAGCTCGACCCCGACTTTGCCATGGTGTTTGCGCCGTACTGGCTCATGCCCACGCCGTGACCGTAGCCGGTGACGGTGAATGTAAACTGCCCATCTGTGTGCTTTAGCTCAAACGCAGTCGAGCGCAGGGAGAAAAGCTTGCGCAGCTCGGCTCCAGTGAACTTCACCTTGCCGATCGTGGCATACTGCACTCTGCCCGATGAGTTACGCTCGATTTTGCTCACCCAATCGCCGGCCTCGCCGGTCATGTCCGCCTCGGGCTTGAGATAGAGTATGGTATCACGAAAATCAATGTCGGCAAGTGTGAGGGTGCTCACATAGTTGGGCACGCTGTCGGCGGTCTCGGGCGAGTCGACGGACTTCAGATACGGAAGCTCGCTCCAAATTGCGCCGCTTTCCTCGGTCGCACCGGCCGACGACGAGTGGAACGCCGTGAGCGCCGCCTTGCCGCCGTAGCTCAGGTACTCTCCGTCGGTGGCGGCAACAGCCGAACGCACCTTTTTTATATATGTATCGAAGCTATCTCCCCACTTCTCCCTGAGCTTTGCTATGCTCAGATACGCCTGACAGCAGTCGCTTTTGGCGCAGATGTCGGCGTTATCGTGCTTGGGCTCGGCGAGAAATCGCTGGAGATAGCTGCGTGCGGCGACGGCCTGCGCCTTGAGTGCCTCCGGCTCAAAGGATACGGGCATTTCCGCTGCGACAACGCCCACAAGATAGTGCCGCACCGTCATTTTAACAGGCTCGTCCCCGCACAGAACGGTTATATAGCGCTTTTCATCGGCATCGAGCGTTTTTGCCGTTGCGGCAGGCGGCGTTGGCTCCGCCTGCGGGGGCACCGGCGCACGGGTGGTCATGATGACCACGGCCAGCGTTACGCAGGTCAAAAGCATCGACGACAGCAGCAATCTTTTCATCATAAGCGTTCCTTTCACATCTTTTTCGGTTGACTGTTGAGCCAAACAAGTATAATATAATTCCATACAAGATTATTCTGATTGGATTGGTAATATGCGAAAAAACGCTTTGATAAATTCGTGCTATGTCTGCGCCGCCGGTGCATTCGGCACATTCTTCCGCTGGCTGCAAAATCAGTCGTGCTTCGATGCGGAAACGGGGCTGTTAAACCCCAGCGCACTTAATTATATAGTTCCGCTGAGCATCTTGGCGGCCGCCGTGCTGTTCTTTTTCCTCGTAAAAAAGCTAAAAAATCAGGAGCTTGAGCCTCCGAAGGACATTTTCGGCCTGTTTAACGGCACGAGCATCCTCTACCCGCTGGCATACATGGTCATTGCCGTCGTGACGCTCGTCGGCAGCGTTGTGACACTCGTAAACTGTGCTGGTGAGCAGTATGCCGCCGTTTACAGGCTCATCGCAGGGTTAGCTGCTATCTCGGCGCTGACCTTTCCCGTCATTTGCAGCAGCCGCCGCAGACGCTACGCCCCGAGCATCATTGGTGTTTTCATGTGCATCCCCATTGCGATGTTCACCGCCATGCTCCTACTGTGCTACAAGGCAAATTCCTCGAACCCCGTCATCTGGTCGTTCTGGATAGAGATAATCACCTGCTGCCTGTGCATGCTTGCATTTTTGTTCAGTGCCGGCTTTGCGTTTGACAGAGCAGAGCCGTACAAGGCGATGTTTCTTACCATGCTCGCTGCGTTCATGTGCTTTACCACCCTTGCCGACAGCCGCTATATCGGCTTGCAGATGATATATCTCGGCAGCGCCGGTATGCTGTTAACGGAGCTTTGGATGATGATAAGCAACATGCGTAAGCCCGCACAGGCCGAAGCTGCACCAGAGGAAAAGCCGGAGACGGAAAAGGCGCAGGTGCTCGAGCCGGGCGAAACGGAGGATAAGCCCGAGCCCACCATCCAAGCCCCCGAGCGCAAGCCGAAAAAGCCCGAAGATATCGACGCCGTGCTCGATGACTGCAAGAAATACATCGATTAAAAATAGATATAAATTTTATAAAATGCACATAAAAGCACGCAAAACGATCGTTTTGCGTGCTTTTTCCATCAAATATCCCAAAAAGCCGAATGTTATACTGTTGACAAGGGCTATGTTATATGTATAATATTTATTGCTTTTAATAAATCAATGCAGTTTTTTCATACAGGAGGCCACCGCCGCATGAGAGGAATGGAGACCGGCAAAACAAGAATACGACACTCGGTTTTTACCGAGATAGCACGCCTTGCCTATGACTACGAGGGCGGCGACTATGCCAAAGTGCTCGAGGAGCTGACATACAAGATCTGTCCCGGTGATCCGGACGATATCGGCGCATACAGAAACAGCCTGTTTCTCGAAAGAGCCGTCGTCGGCGAAAGGCTGCGTCTTGCAATGGGTCTGCCGACGAGAAAGCTCGGCGAGTATAACTCCATCGCCGATGGGATCGAGGATGCCATAGTTGCCGAGAAGCACTATGAGCCGCCTCTTATAAATGTCGTCAAATTTGCCTGCAACCGCTGCCCCGTCGACCTCGTGCGTGTCACCGACGGCTGTCAGGGCTGCCTTGAGCACCCGTGCATGGAGATATGCCCCCGAGGCGCTATCAGCAAGGTAAACGGCCACGCCAAGATCGATAACGATAAGTGCGTCCGCTGCGGCAAATGCGCACACACCTGCTCGTTCCATGCAATCATCCACCAGCAGCGTCCCTGTGCCAAGGCCTGCGGTATGAAGTGCATCGGCTCGGACGATCACGGCCGTGCGCAGATAGATTACACAAAATGCACCTCCTGCGGTCAGTGTCTTGTTGCCTGCCCCTTCGGTGCGATATCCGACAAGAGCCAGATATTCCAGACCATTATGGCAATAAAGAGCGAGACCCCCGTTTACTGCGTGCTCGCCCCGTCGTTCGTCGGCCAGTTCGGCCCAGACGCCGTTCCCGAGAAGATGAAGGCCATTTTTAAGCGTCTCGGCTTTACCGATGTCTACGAGGCCGCTATCGGCGCAGACCTTTGCGTCATCGAGGAGGCCGCCGACTTCCTTGAGGAGGTTCCGGCAAAGCATCCGTTCATGGTCACCTCCTGCTGCCCGAGCTGGAGCGACATGGTCAGGAAGCTCTTCCCCGAATTCGAGCAGAACATTTCCGTTGCGATGACCCCCATGGTGCTCACCGCACGCTTTGTCAAAAAACAGCACCCGGGCTGCAAGGTCGTTTTCGTTGGTCCGTGCGATGCAAAGAAGCTTGAAGCCAGCCGTAAAACGGTGCGCAGCGATGTCGATTTTGTCCTGACATTTGAGGAGGTCTTGGGCATGTGCGCCGCTAAGGGCATCGACAAGGAGTGCATTCCCATGACCGAAGCGGAGCCATTAAAGCAGTCGGGCAAGGATGCACGAATGTTCGCCGTGTCCGGCGGCGTTGCGCAGGCGGTCGTCAATGCGATAAAGTCCATAGATCCCGACCGTAAGGTCAAGGTCGCCAAGGCTGCGGGGCTTGACGAGTGCCGCAAGCTGCTGCTGATGGCCAAGGCCGGTAAATATGACGGCTACCTGCTCGAAGGCATGGCCTGCCCCGGCGGCTGCGTTGCCGGTGCCGGCACGCTGTGCGATATTGGCAAGGCGTACAAGAGCGTTTCGCAATTTGCCCACAAGGCCGGCTACTCCTGTGCCTACGACACCGAATACAAAGATTATCTCCCGCTCATCGAGGAGAAGCAATAAAAAAACGGGAAGCAGAGCTTCCCGTTTTTGCTTATTCAGCATTATTTATCACTTGGGTGCGGCTGACTGCGACTGATGACTATCTTGCCGGTGTCGGCAGAGATAATATAGCTGTAATCGATGTCGTTTGCCGTAAAATCGACCTTATAGCACATACCGTCATCAAGCTTTATCAGATCGGTCTCGGTATTTTTCGCCGTGTCGGCACTCACCCCGGCATCGCTGAACGCCGCCTTTTGCGCTGTCGATGTGCCGATGTTGACATCCTGCATCACGCAGCCCCGAAGCGGCGATATCATAATTACGCAAAAAGCAAGCATGACGATGACCGATACCGTGAGTGTGATGAGCTTAACGCCGCTGACATGGCGGCGTTGCTTTCTGCGCCTTGATCTGCGGCGGCGGGAAGTGCGCTTAGTCTCGGCTTTGCCGTTAATTTCATTTTCCTTCGTCTCAAGCTCCGCCAAAACCGCCGCCTCCTTCACTTTCGCTCATAAAACGCCACATTTTTTGTGAAGCAGAGCTTCACGAAAAATCTCGCTATGCTCGTCAAAAAGCCTTAACAGGCGTTTTTGATGGCTATTTATCAAACTTGAGGCGGGACCTTGTCCCCCTCACACTCCCCCTGCTGCGTATCGGAGTTTACTCTGCCGCAATCGTTTTTACCTAGTTCTTTGACAGACCAGTCATTTTCGCTGAACACATTATAGCTTTTTTTCGAGCAACTTGTCAACATATCTGGCATTTTCCGCAGCATCGGGTGTAGATTTTTGCGATTTATTATTGTATAATTACTTCATTATGCCCACGGAGGTTTTAATATGGACAAGCACAGATCCAATGTTTTCATCGCACTCGTGCTGGTGCTTCTCATAATTGCGGCGATACTCGCATGGACGACGGGCAGTGAGATACTCTCCGGCGCACCCGTGACCGCAAATGACGCTGCTAAGCCCGTATCGACGAAAGTCGTGCCCTCGGCGGCCGTTGAGACATCGTCGCCGAGCAAGGCTCCCGATACGACGAGCACGCCCGAGCCGACCGCAACGCCCAAGCCGTCGTTGACCCCGAAGCCCACGGCAACTCCCAAGCCCGAAGCCCGCACACTCGATAAGGCCGGCAGCATCAGCTCTCAGACGGGTGCGAATATAAACATGCGTGTCGACTGGCACATAACCTCCGCGAACAGCAAGGAGCTCACGCTCGATGTCGAGGTGTACATCGTGTCATACGCCATAAACGCAGGTCAGCACAACGGCTCTATCCGCCTGTACGGCAAGGAGTATACATTCGTGAGTGACCCGATCAGGATCGATGATAACTCGAAAAAGCACGAAACGCTCATCTATGACGCCACCGTCACCATCCCCGCCGAGATCGGCGAAACCGTCGCCGTGCCTATTTCCGCGAAGTGGGATTTTGACGGCGTGTACGGCGGCAAGCAGATAGGCCGCATCACCGCAGAGGCGGCGCTGACGATCAAGGCGTAAAAAGTGCTTGACTTTCCAAGATAATCATGTATAATTATATAGCTTGTCATTATGGACAGGTATCCTTGCTTCCGCCGAGAGCGGAGGCCAAATGACCAGAAGGAGGTGCAAACCATGGCAAAAATGAGCGAAAAGTACGAAGTAATGTACATCATCAACCCGAACTTCAGCGAGGAGCAGACCGCTGCTATCGTCGAGAAGTTCAAGGCACTCGTTGAGGCAAATGGTACCCTGGACGAACTGGAGGAGATGGGTAAGCGCAAGCTCGCTTACGAAATCAACTACATTTCCGAGGGTTACTATGTCCTGATGAAGTTCACCAGCGGCGCTGAGTTCCCCGCCGAGCTGGATCGTATTCTCGGTATCACCGACGGCATTATGCGTCGCCTGATCACCCTGCGTGCAGAGTAAGGAGACGAACGATGCTTAACCACATTACCATTATGGGTCGCCTGACTCGGGATCCCGAGATCAGATACACCCAGTCCCAGACACCTGTGACGAGCTTCACCCTCGCAGTCGACCGTGATTTCGGCGGCCGTGACGGCGGTGAGAAGCAGACCGATTTTATCGACTGCGTCGCATGGCGTCAGACAGCCGAATTTGTCAGCAAGTATTTCACCAAGGGCAGCATGGCAGTCGTTTCCGGCCGCCTGCAGATCCGTGATTGGACCGACCGTGACGGCGGCAAGCGCCGCAACGCAGAGGTCGTAGTTGACAATATCTATTTCGGCGAAAGCAAGCGCCGCGAAGGCGGCGAAATGCGCAGCGACTCCCGTCCCGCATATCAGAGCAGCAATGAAGGCGTCAGCCCCGGCATGGGTGCTTCCGCATTCTCGGAGCTCGGCGACGACGACGGCGAGCTGCCGTTCTAAAATATTTATAGGAGGATACAGCTTTGGCTTTCGATAAGAATAATCCCAAAAACCGCAAGCGCAGAAAAGTTTGCCAGTTTTGCGTAGATAAGGCTACCGCTATCGATTACAAGGATACCGCTAAGCTCCGCCGCTTCATGTCCGAGCGCAGCAAGATCCTGCCCCGCCGCACTACCGGCACCTGCGCAATGCATCAGCGTCAGCTCACCGAGGCTATCAAGAGAGCCCGCCAGATCGCTCTCCTGCCGTATGTAACTGACTGAGTTAAAACAATTAGACCGTTCTCACGAACGGTCTTTTTTTATTGTATTTCTTTTTTTATGCGGTTTATCGCATTTTTCTCAAGTCGGGACACCTGCGCCTGACTTATGCCTATCTCCCGGGCGACCTCCATCTGCGTTTTGCCGCTTGAAAAGCGCATGGCGAGTATGCGTTTTTCACGGTCACTAAGCTTTGCCACCGCCTCACCGAGCGCAATTTGCTCGAGCCAGTGCTCGTCCGTGTTGCGCTCGTCGCCTATCTGATCCATAACGCAGACATTCTCGCCGCTGTCACTGTAAACGGGCTCGTACAGAGACACGGGGTCGCAGATAGCGTCGAGGGCGAACACCACCTCGGAGCGCTTTATCCCAAGCTCCTTTGCGATGCGCTCGACATCCGGCTCCCGCCCGAGCTCGGCGGTGAGCTTTTCTTTTACCTGCAAGACCTTGTAGGCCGTGTCACGCATCGACCTTGACACACGCACTGCGCCGTGGTCACGCAAAAACCTGCGTAGCTCGCCGGATATCATCGGCACGCCGTAGGTCGAAAACTGCACATTCTGGTTCAGGTCGAAGCAGTCGATGGCCTTGATAAGCCCGATGCAGCCGACCTGAAACAGATCGTCCATGCTCTCGCCTCTGCCGGAGAACTTCTGTATCACCGAAAGCACGAGCCGCAGATTTCCCGAAATGAGCTTTTCACGAGCGGCCGTATCGCCCGACTGCGCCGCTGCGATAAGCTCTCGCATTTCCGAGTTTTTCAGCAGCGGCAGCTTAGATGTGTTTACGCCGCTCAGCTCGACCTTGCCCTGCATAGCATCACTCTCCTAAGTGATGCTATTATTTCCCGACGCTTTTCAATTTATCCCCACATGGCACGGCAAATGATTGCCGAGGCTATGAACACCGCAAGGTCTGCGCACAGTGCCGCCGGTATCGCCCAGCGTGTCTTTTTGATTTTTGCCGCTCCGAAATACACGGCGATGACATAGAATGTCGTCTCGCTCGAGCCCATCATGACGGCGGCGGTGCGCCCGGCAAGCGAGTCGGCACCGGTGGTTTTTATGATATCAGCCGCAGCCGCCGTCGCCGCTCCGCCGCTGAGCGGACGCAGGAGCGCAAGCGGCACGGTCTTGGCGGGTATGCCGGCAAGTGAGAGCACCGGCTGTAAAAATGCCGCCAGTGCGTCTATCGCGCCGGAAGCTCGCAGCATGTACACTGCCGGAAACAGCACAACCAGCGCCGGAAACATATCCTTGACCGTCACGAGCCCCTCGGCGGCGCCACGGGTCAGCGCCGAGAAAATGTCCGCTTTGCCGAACACGGCGCAGATGCCCACGGCGGCGAGTATGAGCGGCACGGCAAGCGTCAAGAGGATATTCACTTTGCCGCCCTCTGCATGAGATACGCCGCCGTGAGCCCGACCGCAACGGAGACGGCCGAGCTCAGCCACACAGCAGGCAGTATGTCAAACGGCTGCTGCGCACCCTCGGCGGCTCGTATGGCCGCCACTGTGGTCGGCAGGAGCTGAATTGATGCCGTGTTCAGAACGACGAACCTGCACAGCTCGTTTGTCGCCGTGACCCCGTCGCCGAGAGCCGCCATGCCCTTGGCAGCCTTTATGCCCATGGGTGTTGCGGCGTTTCCCAGCCCCAGAAGATTTGCGCTGACATTCGCAGAAAGCGGTTGGAGTATCTCCTCATGCCTCGCAGCTTCCGGAAACAGCAGGCGGAGCACGGGACGCAGCGCCCCGGCGAGCGCATCGGCGATACCGCATTGGCGCATCAGCTCCATCACCGCACACCAAAGGCACATGACCCCGCCTATCGACAGGCACAGCTCCACCGCCGCCTGCGCACCTTCAAGCGCAGCCTCGCCGACCTCTGCGGTCGTGCCGGCGGCGCAGGAATACAAAATCGATACCGCGATCATGCCTGTCCAGACAATTCCCATCAGCATTTTTTGTTCCCCCTCAATCGGTTTTTAGTAAAACCTATTTGTTTGGCAGGAATTTATGAAAATTTTTTGAGTGTTTTTACCTCTGCGCAAAAAAATTAACAATTAATTCTTTATTTCTGCTAAAAAGGGCTTGACACTCTCTTAACTTTTGGTATAATGAACTCGATGTTTTGTATATATGTGGGATTGGCCCACAAAGGAGGACAAAGATATGAAATCAACCGGTATCGTAAGAAAAGTAGATGAACTCGGCCGCATCGTGCTCCCCATCGAGCTGCGCCGTACTCTTGACATCGCCGAGAAGGATGCTCTCGAGATATTCGTTGAAGGCGACAACATCATTCTTCACAAGTATCATCCTGCTTGCATCTTCTGCGACAACACCAAGAATGTCATCAACTTCAAGGGCAAGAACATCTGCCCCGAGTGCCTCAAGAAACTCAAGGCACAGGCTTGAGCTTTGCGAAGCAGAAAAATCCACTGTTCTGTTGAACAGTGGATTTTTTCATTTACCCTCGGTTGACAAGTGGCTACACGGTTTTGGCAGGCTGCTTTCCGCCCATGCTTCGCTAAACCCCTAGTCCATATATGTCCATTATGCCCGTCGGGTTTTATCTTTGCCTGAACGAAAATCATCTCTCCCAAAACTGCTTCGCACCTGACAGCAGTCAACCGTTGTATTGCTGCGATTTTTTGTTAAGGGTGCTGAAAAGGGAAACTGTCAGGCGTGCATCCCCTCGTCAACCGAGGGTATTTAGAGATGACGAGTATAATTCGTTTGCCGAAAAGCCGGTATCGGCAGCGGCTTTTTTGCACGCCGCCTTGTGGCCGAGACCACCGGCTCTGTAGTGCTCGACAAGCTTGAGTGCGTCATCTATCGTGAACTCGTTTTCCTCCTCGGGCGCACCGTCGATGACCAGCACGAACTCGCCCTTGGGCGGGGTCTGCACGAAATGCTCGAGTGCTCCGCCGAGCGTTGTGCGAATTGTCTGCTCGTGCAGCTTCGTAAGCTCACGGCAGAGTGAGATCTTCCTGTCCTCGCCGAAGGTGTTCTTCATGTCCTCAAGCGTGCGCAGGAGCTTGTGCGGCGCCTCGTAAAATATCATGGTGCGGCGCTCGGCCGAAAGGCTTTCAAGATGCTCACGACGGCTTTTGTTAGAAGTGGACAGGAAGCCCTCAAAGCAGAACCTGCCCGTCGGCAGTGCAGACAGCGCAATTGCCGAGATGAGCGCCGACGGCCCGGGCACGGTCACGACCTCCACCCCGTTTGCGGCGCACATACGCACTATGTCCTCGCCCGGGTCGGAGATGGCGGGCATGCCGGCATCGGTCACGAGAGCGCAGGTCTGGCCCGAGGCGATGCGCTCGAAAATTTTCGCTCCGGAGGCGTATTTATTATGCTCAAAATAGCTCACCATGGGCTTTTTGATTCCGAAGTGGTTCAAAAGCTTGAGCGTTACCCGAGTGTCCTCGGCGGCAATGAAGTCGGCCTCCTGCAAGGTCTCGACCGCTCGGGGCGAAAAATCGCCGAGATTGCCTATCGGCGTTCCGACAAGATACAGCTTTCCGCTCATGGTGTCCCCTCCCTGTGATATATCCTCAGAATTTCATCGGTCTCGGTGCCGTCAAGGCTGCGCACAAACAGCGGCGGCATGAGCTTTAGTCCCGCACTTCCGCCACGGCGTGCCTCAACGAGCACAAGAGACGGCTCTTTTTTCGCATCGTGCGACACCGTGCGCAGGCGCTTCGGCTCAAGCCCGTTTTCACGCAGGGCACACAGCACATCGCACAGGCGCTCTGCTCGGTGCACAAGGCAGAGCACGCCGCCCGTGCGGCACAGATACGCTGCCGCTCGGCAGATATCATTGAGCGTGCAGTTGGTTTCCGTGCGTGCCGCAGCCTTGGCTTCATCCGGGCTTTGCCTGCCGCTGCCCTCGGCAAAATACGGCGGGTTTGCGACGACAAGGTCAAATTCGCCGGAGCGAAAATGCTCTTTTACCCGGCGGATATCGCCGACAACAACGCTTCCACGCCCGGAAAGACCGTTTGCGGTGAGATTATCCCTTGCAGCCTCGGCGGCCTCGGGGTTTATCTCAAGTCCTGTCATGCAAAGCCTTGCATCACGGCTTAAAAGCAGCAGCGGCAAAATGCCCGAGCCGCAGCCGAGATCGATACCCTTTCGGCGTGAGCCTATATTCACAAAGTCGGCAAGCAGAACAGAGTCCGTGCCGAGCTTAAAATGCTCCGACTGGCGGAACTTCGGTCCGCCGTCCCAGAGCGACACAAAATCATTCATAGCAAGTTTTTATAGGGCGGAAATCAGCCCGTCCACGAATTTCATCGGACGGAAATTGGCCCGTCCACGAATTTCATCGGACGGAGATAATCTTCGTCTGTGTAAGGCGAAGTCCGACGGGAATACTGTTGAGTATTTCCTAGGACTTTAACGCAGCACAGGCGGAGATTGGCCCGTCCGGATAATAAAAAGCCTGCGGTATGGTTCACCTACGAACATAACCGCAGACTTTTTATGTGAAGAATTACTCTTCGTCGTCTACCTCAATGATTGCCTTTGCGGGGCACTGAGCCTTGCAGGAACCGCAGGACAGGCACTTCTCATGGTTGATCTCGAAATGAGACTCGCCCTCGTAAATAGCCTCAGCGGGGCACTGCTCTGCGCAGGAGCCGCAGGACAGACACTCTTCAGTAATAACAAATGCCATTGTATTTACCTCCATTTTGTTATCAAGCAACTAACTTGCACTCTGCATTGTACCACAGAAATTCAAAAATGCAAATGCAATTTTTCACTTTGCATTTATTTCTTTCGCTTTTTGGCAATAATCCCGTATGCGGCTGCTTAATTTCGGCAGTTTTGGCACTGAACACAGGTTATATTATGCATACAAGGGGGAATATTGCCTTGAAGAATAACGAGAAATTTACGGAAAAAGCGGAGTCGGCCATCGAGCAGGCTCGCCTTGCGGCATACAGTCTCGGTCACAGCTATGTGGGAACGGAGCATTTGCTGATTGGCATCGTGCACGAGGGGGCGGGCTTGGGCGCACGGATACTGCGTGAGCGTGGGGTGTCAGAGCGCAGGCTGCGGGAGATAATTTCCGACGCTGCCGGGCTCGGTGCGCCCGGTACGCCGGCGCAGGGGCTTACAAAGCACGCATGGTCAGCGATTGAAAAGGCGGCGGGTGATGCTGCCAAGCTCGGCCACAGCTATGTCGGCACGGAGCACATTCTGCTCGGCATACTCCGCCAGCCGGAGTGCGGCGGCGCAGCGGCGCTCGTGACCGCAGGCTTCGACCTGAATGAAATTTACACCGATATCATGGCGGTGTTCGGCGCAGGCTCACAGAGGGGCCGCCAGCCGCAGTCGAGTGTCAAAACGAGCACCCGCCACAGCGAGACAAGGGTTTTGGACCAATACAGCCGTGACCTTACACAGCTTGCGGCAGCAGGCGGCATCGAGCCGGTCATCGGCCGTGGCGATGAAATACGCCGCAGTGTGCAGATACTTTCACGCCGCACGAAAAATAACCCCGTGCTCATCGGTGAGCCGGGCGTGGGCAAAACGGCGGTCGCCGAGGGCATAGCGCTCTACATCGCAGGCGGCAGCGCACCCGAGAGCATGGCGGGAAAGCGGCTGGTGTCGCTGGACATGCCCGCTCTTCTTGCGGGCACGAAGTACCGCGGTGACTTTGAGGAGCGTGTCAAGGCGGTCTTGAAGGATGTCAAAAAAGCCGGCGATGTAATACTTTTCATTGACGAGCTGCACACGATAATCGGTGCAGGCTCGGCAGAGGGCGCTATTGACGCAGCGAACATTCTAAAGCCCGCTCTCGGGCGTGGCGAGGTGCAGATAATCGGCGCAACGACGCCCGAGGAGTACCGCCGTCACATTGAAAAGGACGCAGCGTTAGAGCGCCGCTTCCAGCCCGTGAAGGTAACCGAGCCCGACCGGTGCAGCACGCTCGAGATGCTCAAAAGCGTGCGGACAAGCCTTGAAAAGCACCACTGCGTGCATATATCCGACCTTGCGCTCACGGCGGCGGTCGATCTTTCCGTGCGCTATATAAACGACCGCTTTCTGCCTGACAAGGCGATAGACCTTGTTGACGAGGCGGCGGCGCATATCCGTGTCAGCCGAGGAAGCTTAGTCACCGCCGAGGATATCGCCGACATCGTGTCGCTGTGGACGGGCATCCCCGTGACGAATTTAAACTCCGACGAGACCCGCCGTCTGCGTGACATGGAGACGATACTGCACCGCCGTGTGATAGGCCAGAGCGAGGCGGTGTCGGCGGTCGCACGAGCCATCCGCCGCGGCAGAGTGGGGCTTTCAGATCCAAACAGGCCGATAGGAAGCTTCCTGTTCTTAGGCCCCACGGGCGTGGGCAAAACGGAGCTTTGCCGTGCGCTGGCCGAGGCAGTGTACGGCGAGGCGGACGCCATGATACGCCTTGATATGTCCGAGTACATGGAAAAGCACGCCGTGAGCAAGCTCATCGGCTCGCCTCCGGGCTATGTCGGCTACGAGGATGGCGGCCAGCTGACCGAGAAGGTGCGGCGCAGGCCGTGGTCGGTGGTGCTGTTTGACGAGATTGAAAAGGCGCACGAGGATGTGTGGGGCATTCTGCTTCAGATAATGGACGACGGGCATCTGACAGATTCCGGCGGGCGGAAGATAGACTTTCGCAACACGATAATCGTCATGACCTCGAATATCGGCGCAAAGGCGATGACCGAGGGGCGGCGGAAGCTGGGTTTTTCGCAGGCTGAGGGGCAGCAGGCGGCGGACTCGGAGCTCAAAGAGCGTGTCAATGAGGAGCTGCGGCAGACCTTCAAGCCCGAGTTTTTGAACCGCATCGACGACACGATAATTTTCCACCGGCTCACCCGCCCCGAGATACGCAGCATCACCGAACGTATGATCTGCACCGTCGCAGGGCGCTTTGAGGAGCTGGGCATGGATCTATCCGTTCCCGAGAGCGTCATCGATGCGCTTGCCGATAAGGGCTATGACGAAAAGTTCGGCGCAAGGCCGCTGCGGCGCACGATACAGAGTCTCATCGAGGACAGCGCCGCCGAAATGCTGCTCGACGGCAGACTCGGCAGGGGCGACAGGGTGTCGGCGGAGCTTAGCGGCGAAAAAATAATTTTGACGAAAGGTGAAAATTAAGCTATACTTATCTGTGAGTTTTCATTTTCAGAGGAATAGCATGGATAAGCAAAAATACATTGAACAAGCAAACAGATTAAGCGGCTTTAATATTCACAACGGCATTGAGGTAGTCGATTTCGACGACGAGCACTGCATCGTTATCGGCAAGCTCAGTGATAAGACATCGAACCCCTTTGAGATGGCACACGGCGGCTTTGTGTACTCGCTGTGCGATGTCGCGGCGGGCGTTCTCGTGACCCGAGAGGATCACCCGGGCGTTACGCTCAACAGCAATATGCATTTTCTGCGCCCGTCAAGAGGCACGGTGCTTCGTGCCGAGGGCAGGATGGTCAAAAGGGGTCGAACGGTGTCGGTCATCGAGACCAAGGTCTATGACGACACGGAGCGTGTGACCGCCATCGGAATTTTTGAGATATACGCCCTTTGACGGACGAAACGGAGGTATTTCGGTGCAAAAGCCTGTACTGTATATCGTCATCCCCTGCTATAACGAGCAGGAGGTGCTGCCGATAACGGCGCCGATGTTCTTAAAAAAGCTCACGCAGCTATGTGATGACGGGCTCATATCCGATGACAGCCGCATCATGTTCGTAAATGACGGCTCATCAGACGGCACATGGGAGCTTATAAGAGCGCTTTCCGAGGAAAACGAGCACTATATCGGCATCAGCCAAAGCCGCAACCGCGGGCACCAGAACGCCCTGTTGGCAGGGCTGATGGAAGCCAGAGATCGCTGCGATATAAGCATCTCCATCGACTGCGACGGGCAGGACGACATTGACGCAATGGACAAGATGGTCGCCGAGTATCTCGACGGCTGCGATATCGTCTACGGCGTGCGCTCGTCCCGTGAGACTGACAGCTTTTTTAAACGCACCACGGCGCAGGGCTTTTATAAGCTGCTTGAGAAGATGGGTGCCGAAGTCGTGTACAACCACGCAGACTACCGTCTGCTGTCGGCAAGGGTGCTCAGGGAGCTTGCGAATTTCAAGGAGGTAAACCTCTTTCTGCGCGGCATGGTGCCGCTCGTTGGATTCAAGAGCACCTGCGTTGAATACGCAAGAGCCGAGCGCCTTGCAGGTGAAAGCAAATACCCGATCAAGAAGATGCTCTCCCTTGCCGCCGACGGCATAACGAGCCTGTCCGTCAAGCCCCTGCGGCTCATCACCTCGTTCGGCGTGTTCGTGGCTGCCCTCAGCTTTATCGGCGTTATCTGGGCGATAGTCTCGGCACTGTGCGGCGAAACGGTCGCTGGCTGGGCGAGCACGACCTGCATCGTCTGCTTTGTAAGCGGCGTGCAGCTGATGTGCCTCGGCATAATCGGCGAATACATCGGCAAGATATACCTCGAAACTAAAGGCAGACCGAGATACATAATCTCAGAGCGCACATATGATGAAAAATAAAAAACCGAGAACTTTTTTGAGTTCTCGGTTTTTTATCTGTCACTCGGCCCCGGGTCGCAGTCGCCGAAGATCATGTCGTCAATATCCGTTTCCATATAATTCACCTCAAACTTTTTGCCCTCGACTGATAGGGAAATACACGGTTTTGGCAGGCTGATTTCCGCCCATGCTTCGCACCTGACAGCTGTCAATTTTCTTGCGATTTTCGTTCTTTTTTGGTGAAGGCGGGTCGTAACCCACCAAGGCAAAAAAGGGTGGAAGGCGCTGAAAAGGGGCGCTGTCAGGCGTGCATTCCCCTGTCAGTCGAGGGCAGTGCATACATTCATTATATGTACGACATGCTAAAAACATGACTGTTAATTTTTCAAAACGATGCCGTCTATCTCGGGTCGGTTAAAAAGTCTCGGCAGCGCAATGGAATTTCCGATGCCTCGGGAGACTATCATCGTGTAGCGGCCGTTATCATACTTTCCTGCTTCGTAGTCGGGAAAGAGCGTCCTATCTGTGCCCAGAAGTCCTCCGATACCGGGTATGCGTACTATGCCGCCATGGGAGTGACCGCAGAGGATAAGCTGCACCGGAAGCTCCGGGTACTTTTCCATCCAGTAGTTGCGGTGGCCGAGCAGGACGACATAGTCGTCGGGAAACTCCGCCCGCAGCCGCCCGATAAATTCTTCCGGCAGTTCGAGATCCGCCCAGCTGTTGGGATCCTCAACACCGGCAAGCACGATGCGCTCGCCGCGGCGCTCCAGCACCACATACTCGTTTCTGAGATATTTTACGCCGCAGGCTTTCAAAATGTCACTGAGCTCGTCGATCTTGCCCGACGCAAAATCGTGGTTGCCGCTGACAAAATACACATCGCAGATATCCGTAAGCCGCTGCGCCAGCTCACGCACCGCCGGCAAATCGCCGCCATCGGTGATGAAATCGCCGGTAAGGGCGATGATATCCGGCTTTTCGGCTTTAACGAGCGTGACTATATCGTCAACAAATTCAGCACCATGGAAATCCGATAGCTGCACTATCTTAAAGCCCGCAAAGCTCTCCGGCAGTCCGGCGCTCGCCACCGTGTACTGCGTGAGCTGCACATTCCGGGCGCTGTCCAGCACCAAGGCCGCACCGAGGGCGCACAGCAGCAGAACAATTACAAGGGCTTTTATCCTTTTTCTCATCCACCGTCCTCCGTTCACAAATTAGCAGTTGAAACCGCCGTTCGATTAGGTTATAATAGTAAAATAATTTGTACTCAATATGTACTCAATATGAACTGTGCATAGAAAAAATGTAAAGGAAGATTTATCTATGAGCGCATCAAACGAAAAAACGGCCCGCAAGACCATGGCTGCTCAGAAAGAGGAGCTCAAAAAGAAGAAGGAAAAGACCAAGTGGACGATAATCGGCGTCCTCATCGTCGTCTTCTTCGCATTCGTCATTTACCTCAACACCGGCGCTTTCTACAGAAACCTCACCGGCATCACCGTTGAATACAACGCAAGCGAGGAGCTCAGCATTGAAGCCGGCAGCCGCAGCTTTTCCGTTGCCGAATGCAACTATGTATATAATATGCAGTACATGAACATATTAAACAGCTACGGCGACTACGCTTCGCTCATCGGTCTTGATAAGTCCAAGCCCCTTGATGAGCAGAAATGCACCATATCCAGCGACACAGACAAGGACTACACTTGGGACGACTATTTCATGGACAGCACCAAGTCCTTCCTCCAGCAGCTGGCCGCCCTCGAGGCCTACGCCAAGGCTAACGATATAAGCCTCGACAAGGACGACAATGCTGCCGTCGACGAGCAGATGGCGACCTTTGACGATGCCAAGAAGTACGGCTACGCAAGCGCAGACAAGTTCATCGCTGCCAACTACGGCCGCGGCTGCAACACCTCCGTCGTGCGTGAGGTCATGGAGCTTCAGCAGCTGGCTACCAAGGCTCAGCAGTCGATTTCCAACTCCTACAGCTTCACCGCCTCCGAGCTTTCCAAAAAGTACGCAAGCGTCAAGGACGATTACGACAAGTTTACCTACGACTTCTACCTCGTAAAGGCAGAGACCAAGACGAGCGAGAACGGCACCGCCGCCGCTCCCACCGATGCCGCTCTCACCAAGGCCGAGGAGACCGCAAAGTCTATTAAGGACGCAATGGAGAAGGACAGCCTCAGCCTCGAAAAGGCAGTGCAGAACGCCGTTAAGGACGCAAAGCTCACCAAGCAGGAAGCCATCCCCGGCAGTGACACCGAGTCAGACCTCAAGGAGTGGCTCACAAGTTCCGAGCGCAAAAAAGGTGATGTCACCGTCATCAAGGGCAGCACCGGCGCTTACATCGTCCAGTTCAAGTCCCGTGACAACAACAAGCACAAGACCGACGAGAGCGGCGACATGAACCTGTGCGACTATATTGCACAGAACCTCCTGCGCAGCGAAGCGCTCCAGAAATGGCAGAAGGAGAAGCTCGGCGTCGTGACCAAGGACGCAAAGACCTCCACCTCCTTCGGCGCAAGGTATATCGGCAGATAAATATACGACTCAAGGCCGCAAAGGGCGAATTCAGATTGGGATAATATGCCCTGTAAAACAGACTTTCCGCCTTACGGAGAGACGCACTATTACAGGGTGCGCAGCAGTTTTGATCGAGGTATTTTTCGTTCAGGCAAAACAACAAATTTCCGGCAATACTTTGTGTATTACCGGAAATTTTTGTGAAGTGTGGGTGGGAAATAGCCGGTCAAAACCGTTTTCTCCTTGTCTGTGTTTGCCCTGAAAACGGCTGCCTTTTTAAGATGTTTTAATACTATGGATGAAAGAACTTTAAGAGCCCGTATGCTGCTCGGTGAAGCGGCAATGGAAAAATTAAAAAGCAGCCATGTCGCCGTGTTCGGTCTCGGCGGCGTAGGCTCGTGGTGCGCAGAAGCGCTGGCCAGAAGCGGTGTGGGCAGGCTCACGCTCATTGACCGTGACACCGTCGGCCGCAGCAACATAAACCGCCAGCTGTGCGCACTGGAATCGACCGTCGGCATGGGCAAGGCCGAGGTCATGAAAAACCGCCTTTTGGATATCAATCCCGAGCTTGAAGTCACCGCCCTGTGCGGTCACTACGATGCCGAGCACAGGGACGAGTTTTTCGCAGATTATGACTTCATTGTAGACTGCATCGATCTCGTCTCATGTAAGGTCGACCTTGTCCGCACCTCCAAGGAGCGCGGCATCCCCATCGTATCCGCTCTCGGCACCGGCAACAAGTGCGATGCACAGAAGCTCATGCTGTGCGATATCAAAAAGACGACCAATTGCCGGCTGGCAAGGGTCGTGCGGCGGGAGCTGCGAAATGTCGGCATTGAGCACCTTGATGTCGTGTTCTCGCCCGAGGAGCCCATGCAGCCCGAGCAGCTTGAAGCGCCGCCTCCCGGTCGCCGCAGCGTGCCCGGCTCGCTCGTGTGGGTGCCGGCAAGCGCAGGGCTGCTGCTGTGTCAGCATGTGGTCATGACGCTGACGGATGACTCTGTGCAAAGGTAGGTTTTCATATGCCCCTCATCGTTGATAAGGACGCCGTGCGCCATGATATCCTCATGGCGTTTCAGCGGTGTATCGATAAAAAGCCGCTCATGAATGTCTCGCTGCGCGATATCGCCGCCGAGGCCGGTATGTCGCACCCCAAGCTGCTCAACTATTTCGGCAGCAAGGAGGAGCTTGTGATAAGCTATGTGCGCTACACCCGTGAGTTCATGAGCGAAAAGTGCAAGCAGTGGTTTTCCGAGCACGACCGTGCCGATTACGAGTCAAATTTGGCGTATATGAACGCTTTCATGAGCTATGTCGCCAACGGCCGTGTCGGCGAGGAGCGCCCGAATGCCACAACGCAGACCTATGTGCTTGCGCATTATAATAAGCGGGTCGAGGAGCTCGTCATGGGCGAGTTTCGGGAGTGGCGTCAGGTCATGGAGACCTGTCTTCAGCGCATCTACGGCCCCGAGGTCGGCAAAAAGGAAGCTGAGTGCATGATGATCCTCATCGCCGGAACTTTTATTTGTAATTATAACAATGCCCTCACCGGCGACATAAACGACAATATACTTGGCGGATTTGCCAAGCTGCTGGAATAAGAAAAGCGGCGGCACACGATGTGCCGCCGATTCAGCGTGTCAAAAAAGTCTTGTGACTTTTTTGCACGCTTCAAAACACGCCACA
>ERZ857629.1263-NODE-1263-length-28689-cov-5.862541_pt1 | contig 28689 bp, 22 predicted proteins | sample MGYA00519700_ERZ857629 | MGnify/ENA primary metagenome ERZ857629 (study PRJEB31778, sample SAMEA3449351) | human gut metagenome | biome: human gut; feature: human-associated habitat; material: faeces | place: United Kingdom | collected 2010/2012 ...
TGGGATAAGGTTTCCCGGTCACTCCTATGAGAGCTGCAAGTCCCCCGCGGCAGATTGAACGCGAAAATGAGATGATCGTTATTTCACATCGCCTTTTGTTTTGTGACCGCGTCCTTTACATCGTCATTCGGAGGAGCGCGGTGGATCTATTTGTCGCTTGAGAGGCGACCATTTCGCGGAGATTATCCACTATACTAAGAACCGCAGACCAGGAGACATGAGACCAAGAGACGTGAGACTGGGAGATATGAGACTTTTGCGGTTGAGAAAATAGCCGATGCTCAGTATACTAAGAGCAAAGGCAGGCGAATGATATAAGGAAACGCTGATTCAATCGCAGAGTCCGTTTCTACAAGAATTTTTACATGACTTCGTCATAGCCTTCCTTATATAGCTCGCTATTCGAAGCGGCTTATTTCTCGCCTTGCCTGAAAGTACAAGAGCCAAGGCGGACAAGATTTCATCAGTATTTTCCTTTAAGCACCTGCAAACCCGTGACCAGAAAGGATGAAAGCCATGCCATTTCAAATCATTCGAAACGATATTACAAAAATGAAAGTCGATGCCATCGTGAATGCCGCCTGCCCGACACTTTTGGGCGGGGGCGGGGTAGATGGCGCGATCCATCAGGCGGCGGGGCCGGAGCTCCTCGCGGAGTGCCGGACGCTCCATGGCTGCCAGACGGGCGATGCGAAGATCACGAAGGGCTATCATCTGCCTTGCAGATGGGTGATTCATACCGTAGGGCCTGTCTGGCATGGCGGCAACCATGGGGAACGGGAGCTTCTAGCCTCTTGCTACAGAAAATCTTTGGCACTGGCGGTGGAGTATCGTTTAGAGTCCATCGCCTTTCCGCTGATTTCTTCCGGGGCCTACGGATATCCGAAAGAGGAAGCGCTTGAGGTGGCGGTGGATACCATCAGAGCATTCCTGAAGGATCATGATTTGGATGTGTACTTGGTGATTTTCCAAAAGTCTGATTATCAGCTTTCAAAAGGGCTTGTGGAGGATATTTCTTCTTTCTTGAATGAGGCGTGGAAGGGAAAAAAGGATGCGCATGCCCGTGAGGAAGAGCGTCTGGACTCCGTTTCTGCTGAATTGGAAAGTATGTACCTGGAGGACCGCTATCCGGAGTGGGGGCTTCCTCCTTGTCCATGGGAAGAATCGAGGCGCCTTAAGAAGCCTGGGATTCAGGGGAGGATCGAACGGGTAGAGCTGCAGATCGAGCGGGTGAACTATAACGAAACTCATCTTGGGGATTTCTTTGTAGACTCGAAGCGAGAGGAGCCATTTTTCTCTGAGTTAGAAGAAAGTTTTTCTCATATGGTACTGCGTAAAATCGATGAGAAGGGCATGACGGATCCGGAATGTTATAAGAAAGCCAATTTGGATCGGAAGCTTTTTTCTAAGATTCGGTCCCATGAAGATTATCAACCCTCTCGGGCAACGGCGCTCGCTCTGGGGATTGCCCTGGAACTCCCCCTCTCTGAATTGCAGGAGCTTTTGGGAAAGGCAGGGTATACCTTGTCTCATGCCCGAAAAGGCGACCTGATTGTAGAGTATTTCGTGAAAAAGGGAATCTATGATATTTATCAGATCAATCAGGTGCTGTTTGATTTCGACGAACCGCTTATATAGTGAGGAGTGGTAGCGGCGCACAACATTGGGAAGCGCCGCCTTTTTCGGGATTAGGAAATATGACATTGTCCTATGACGTGCGGATGGAGAACCGTTATTTTACCAGTCACCAGTCACGGGTCACTAGCAACCAGAAGATTCATTTGTCGCTTTCCAAGCGACCATTTCAAAAGAATAAAGGGATATACTAAGACTGCAAAAGAGTCACTGACGAAGTGATATCTGGCAGTCTTTTTATTTTGCATCAGTGACTTCTAGCTCCTAGTCACCGCTTATTCCCAAGGAGGACAACTATGAATACCCAACTGACCGAACTTGTTTTCATCTTGGATCGCAGTGGTTCCATGCACGGGCTGGAGAAAGACACCCTGGGCGGGTTCAATTCTATGATGGAAAAGCAGAAAAAGGGAGAAGGAAATGCATTGGTCACCACCGTCCTCTTTGATACAGAAATCGACGTCATTCATGACCGGCTGCCTCTGAAAAGCGTGCGTCCTATGACCGAGGAAGACTACGTGGCCGGTGGCTGCACCGCCCTTCTGGATGCAGTAGGAAGTACCATTCATCGCATTGGCACTGTCCATAAATATGCCCGCCCAGAGGACGTGCCGGCCCATACCCTCGTGGTCATCATTACTGATGGAGAGGAAAATTCAAGCCGCTTCTATGACTACGAAGACGTGAGACATATGGTCGAAAGAGAAAAATCGAAATATGGCTGGGAGTTTATTTTCTTGGGAGCCAATATGGATGCCATTGAAGCGGCAGGTCATCTTGGCATCCATGAAGATCGTGCGGCAGAATTTTTATGTGATGAGGAAGGGATTCAGAAAAATTTTGAGGCAGTGGATGACTTCTGTGACCATTTCGTAGAATCGATCTCGGTAGACTGGAAGAAAGGAATAGAGGAGGACTTTAAGAGACGGGGAAGGGAATAATGGGGGCGACTGATAACTAGAGATCAGGGTTCGCCCCGGGGGCGTGCCGCACTTTTAAATGAGAAATGAGAAATGGTGGTGCGGCGCATAAAATTAGAAGCGCCGCAGAGTATAGATGGCGATGCCCGAAGGAAGGCGGGATAACAGGTTTCCCGTTTTTGTTTCCTGACATCGTCCGCTTGACTGCGAATAACAAAGATTTCTCGCTTCGCTCGAAATGACGATACGAGAGAAAAGTGACGGTGAGATATGATGAGAAAATGGTTATTACTGGTATTGCTTTTGCTATGTCCCTTGTTTCAAAGTGTGGGTGCCTTTTGGCTCGTATCTTATCAGACGGGAGAACGGTATCAATATGCAGGGGGTGGCATGTTTTTTGATGAAATGAGAGGACAGTATGTGAATATTCCCATCGTGGAGTTTATGGGGGATCAGGCACTTTCTGCCAATGGGGTCCTCTATGAGGTGGAGATGACGCCGGAAGAGCAGATCGCGATGATGAAAGCCATGTCGATGCAGCGGTAATTGGAAATGGGGGAGAATATATGGATTTAAATCAGCAAGTCGCCATAGCGAACGCGGTCATGCGGATTGTTTGTGGAGATAGCCGTTCCTATTATGTGGGACGTCCTGTAGAAGAGATGAATCCTTTGATCAAGGCAACGTTTGATTGGGGTGGAAAGCAAGGGTGGTCAGCCGAACAGATTCCGCAGTATTTCGGTGATTCGTTCCTGGCTTATTTTAGTGGGATATTAGGCATCCGGTATCGATGTGCGTCTCTTTGGCTGCATCGTGCCTACAAAAAAGAGGATGCCGATTACATGGATGTTGCTATACGGTCTTTGATAGAGGGGACCGGATTCATTCCTGAAGGAACTTCTCATATATTCTCTGCCATGATAGAAGCCTTTCCTTCAGAGGAGTTTGAGGCTCTTTTTGTAACAGATAATTCAGCGAGGAAAATTATGAATCGATGCGATGCTGATTTGGAGGCGCTTTCTAACTATCATCCTTTGCCAGAGATGCGTGATTTCTTCATTTCTCGTTTACAGGGAGAGTTTGAAATGCTCAATGCTCTTCCTGTATTTCGAAAAGAAGGATGCTGGTTCTGGATCGGTTTGGCAGGAATTGTGGGATTCATTCTCTACCTGATCTTTTAGCATAGGTGAATTAAGGAGAAGAAGGCAATGCAAAAAATTATGGTCATTATGTTATTTTGGCTCCTTATGCCATTTTATTCTTGGGCTATTTCTTTAGAGGATATACAGAGTCATCCAGAACGATATGTAAAGATGGATGAGAGTCGATCTTGTATCAATTATATAGATGCTGAATCAATCCACTCTTTACGATGCGATCCACCTTATTATACGTTATTAGGAGATGTGTATTATGTGGGCCGTAGTGATAATCTAATTTTTAAAGTGACAGAAGTTTTTTGTTATGATTACCAAAGAAGTAGAAGAGAATTAGAAAAGTCCATCCAATTAAGAGATAGGAACATCTCTTATGATCAACTCAATAAGGCAATTTTCGAAGAGTTAATACAAAATACTGGTATAGTGGGCAGTGTGATCAGGAACAAAGCCTATAATACAGCAGGGACATTTCTTCAGGACGTACCTACCAATAAATTTAGAAATAATAAAATTAGATTAAACGCTCCCAATTCTCACGATGCAGATTATATGTTTTATAGATATTATGGCCAGCACTTTTTGTATTAGTAAAGTAGAGGGGAGCAAAAATGACATTTATCGGAATCCTGGCTTTCTCTGTGGTATGTTCCATATTGAAGAAACAGATCGAAAGCTTTCTTTTTGCTTTCCCTTTTATGATGATTGCAGCCTACTTCTTCTTTTCCGGTGGTCCATTCTGGATTGCCGCTGGAATAGCGACTTCTACTCTTTTAGGAGGACCTCGACCAGACGAAAACAATTTTGTTGCCTTTTGCTGCTATCCTATGCTTAATGTAAAATATGGTTTTATCTTTGATATTATCGGAGCGATTTGCATCTTTGTTGGGCTATTCAAAGTATTTTCCTAGAAAATGAAATATAACATGATTTATTAGTCCTTCTTGTCATGATGGTTTCAGAAATCTAGGGAAGCGCTGATTAGATCTGACAATGATGTAATCCGTGTTTCCCTAGAGCGAAGCTTAATCGCGTAAGCGATATGAACCATGAAATGCGCTGGTGCCAGATTGCAGGGAATGTCTTCATGGAGGAGAACCATCTCCCATCGCTGTGTCTTTTTGGCTTGCGTAAAATGCGCCTCTCATGAGTAGAGGCGCGTTTTATTTTGTCAATCAAAAATGCTTGCGTGCTAAAACGAACTGTGCCATAATTACAATATAACATAAATAATTTCAAAGCAGTCTTCTATAGAGAAGGGAGCGATGGGAATGACAGACATGATGAGAATCGTGACGATCGGCGCGCTCCTGCACGATATAGGCAAGGCCATCATCAGGGCCAGCGGAGAGAGAAAGACCCACTCTCAGCTTGGCGCTGATTTTTTGCGCCCTTTTTGCGGCATATCGGAGGCAGGAGAAGCGGTGGTGCGCTGCGTGCGCTATCACCATGGGAGGGATCTTAGAGGGGCGCATCTCACTCCGGATGATCTTGCCTATATCGTCTACGAAGCGGATAATCTCGCCGCAGGCATCGACCGGCGGGATAGGGATGACGGGACGGCGGCTTTCGGATTCGACCCCGAGATGACACTGGAGAATGTATTCAATGTCTTCGATGGGGCGAAGAGAAAGTCCTATTTCCCTTTGCAGTCTCTGAATGCAGCGCTGCCGATGAATATGCCGGTCGCTGACAGGCCTTTGGCGAGTCGCGGGAAATATGCAGAGATCGTGGAGAAGCTCTTGGCGAATTTCAAAGAGATACCGCCGCAGGAGATGAAGGAAAATGAGCTGCTCCGCATTCTGGAGGATACGCTCTCCTATGTGCCTTCAAGTACGGCGAAAGGGGAAGTCTGTGACATTTCCCTTTTCGACCATGTGAAGATCACCGCCGCGGTGGCGTCCTCGCTCCTTCGATATATGCAGCAGCACGGGATCGCAGATTATAAAAATTTCTGCTGCACGCGCGTGTTGGAAAACCGCAAGAAGGACACGCTGCTCTTTATTTCTGCGGACTTCTCCGGCATCCAGAAATTCATCTACCGCGTGCAGACGAAGGGCGCGATGCGCATGCTGCGCGGGCGCTCCTTCTATCTGACGATGGTGATGGAGCACATCATCGATGAGATCTTGGAAAAGCTCTCGCTGTCCCGGGCGAATCTCATTTACTCCGGCGGCGGGCATTTCTACATGATGGCGGACAACTCGGAGGAGACGAAAGAGGTACTGGAAGATGCCTTCAACTCTGTGAATGACCGGCTGCTTCATGACTACGGCACGTCGCTCTATGTGGCGGCGGGCTGGGTGCCTTTCTCGGCAGAAGAGCTGCTCCCCGGGAAGGAGAAGAAGGACAATATTTTCCGCCGTGTGAACCGCGTCATTGCGGAGATGATCGACGAAGACAGCGCGCTGAATACGATCGAGCCCGGCATGCGAGAGTGCGCGCTCTGCCACCGCTCGCTGGATGCTTCGAAGCTCGAAGACTATGCCGTCCCGGGGAAAGAGGATGAAAAAATACAGGTCTGCCCGGCGTGCAATGGCATGTACCTTCTCGGGAAGGACATCATCGATGACAAGCCTGTCTTTGCGATCTTGCATGCACCCATCGAAGGGGCGCTGCCCCTGCCATCTCCCTTTGGCGAGAAGTACCTGAAAGCAGTCACGACGGAAGAGGAGCGGAAGCTGGAAAAGAAGGGGCTGCTCTACCGCGTGTATGCCCGCAATGCATCGGCTACGTCGTCTCTGATCGGGACGCGCCTGTGGGTGGGGGACTACGCAGCAAAAGAAGGCGGCAGCACGCTGGACTTTGGCGACCTCGCCAAGCGGTCTGGCGGGAAAGAGGAAGATACCGGGATCGATCGCTTGGGCGTGCTCCGCGCGGACGTGGACTGGCTGGGTGCCGTCTTTGCGGCAGGCCTTCCCACGCAGTATGCGACATTCTCCCGCTACGCCGCGTTGTCAAGAAGCCTCTCCATGTTCTTCACGAAGGGGATCGTAGATATTTGCGAGAAGAAACTCCCCGCGGGCGAGAAACCCTTCTACCTCTTCGGCGAGAAAGAAGGAAATCGACTGGTCCACATCGTCTACTCCGGCGGCGACGATCTTTTCTTCGTCGGTGCGTGGGATGACCTCTTAGAGCTTGCCGTCGATCTTCGGAAAGCCTTTGCTGCCTATACGAATGGCATGCTCTCCTTCTCGGCGGGCCTTGGCCTCTTTTCTCCCAACTATCCCGTGATCCGGATGGCGGAGGACAGCGGGGCACTGGAGGATAGGGCAAAGAAAGAGCCGGGGAAAGACAGCGTGGCTCTCTTTGGAGAGAGCGAGGCCGATGTACCGGTCTTTTCATGGAAAGAATTAGAAAAGGAAGTGACAGGAGAAAAATTGCATTTCCTCCTGCAGCATATGATCCTCACCGGGATCAATGACAACGAAGCGCCGCAAGGACGATGCCCGGCAGGGAAATCTCTCCTTTACCGGCTTCTGGAGTTGCTGGTGAAGCGGCCCTTCAACCTGGCGCGATTTGCCTATACCCTCGCCCGGCTGGAACCGGTAGGAAAGACCATCACGGCAGAAGAAAAAGCCAATTACGAAGACATACGGAAGAATCTGTTCCAGTGGGGGCGCTCCTCGGGCAAAGAAAGACTCGAAGTGGAAACGGCTCTTCGGCTGGTCATTTATCGCATGAGAGAGAAAGAAAAATAAGGAGGCAGCTATGGAAGACTATGTGAATCAAGCGCAGCAGGTGATGAGCCGGATCGCGAAGGATGGGCTCACCACCTCGCAGCTCCGTTTATTTCTATCGGCAGTGAATGCCGTCAACGGAAAAGTAGAGCAGTATAAGAACCGCACGGAGGGGGCTGCTCCGACGAAGCTTTCCCCAGAGCTTGCCATGCAGGTGAAGTTCCTGAAAGTGAAGCTAGCCTACCAGATCGGACGCGCTGAAAGCAAGAGAGGAAATCCGATCAAAGACTTTGAGCGGGAAGCGCAGCTGATGAGACGCATCGATGCCATCGGGGATGACATCCGGAAGTATGAAGATTTCGCATCGTACATGGAAGCACTCGTGGCATTCCACAAATTCTATGGAGGCAAGGACTAGTATGGGACAGGTACAACTCTTAGGGAAACTCATCATCAAAGCCACGCTCACGGTCGAGACGGGGCTTCATATCGGCGGGTCGAATGACTACGCTCCCATCGGTGCGGTGGATAGTGTCTTCGTGAGAGATACGATGACGCACCAGCCCATCATTCCCGGAAGCTCGGTGAAGGGAAAGATGCGTACCCTGCTCGCGAAAGCAAGGAATGGACAGCGGATGCTGGAAGCACCGGATAAAGATGAAGAAGTCGTGCTGCGTCTTTTCGGCTCGGCAGAGAAGGGCCACATCCTTCTCTCCCGCCTGCAGTTCGCGGACTCCTTCGTCAGCCAGAAAGCACTCTCGCGCTTTTCCGCGCTGGATACTGACACCTATCTGGGCGAAGTTAAATTTGAAAATACCATCAACCGTGGGACAGGTGTGGCGAATCCTCGCCAGATCGAGCGCGTGCCGCGGGGGATGAGCTTCGATTTCCAGCTGGTGTACAACATCGAAGATGAGGCGGAAATGAAAGAAGATCTCACTGTCCTCGCTGACGGTTTCCGCCTGCTGCAGCTCGACTATCTGGGCGGGCATGGTTCCCGCGGCTATGGCCGTGTGTCTTTCTCTGGATTCACCACCTTGAAGATCGATGCGAGGACAGGAGAGAAGACAGATTGCCGCGAACTTACCCGTATATTCGAGGAGACAAAGCTATGAGGAGCTTCTACATCTTGCCGCTCCATTTCACGACGCCGGTCCACTTCGGCAGTGCGGGATATGGGGGCGGCCTTGAAATGGCAGGCATGACCTGCCCGGCGGACACGCTTTTCAGTGCGCTTTGCGTCGAGGCAGTCCGGCTCGGCGGGGATGCTCTGGCTACGCTCACAGCCAAAGCAGAGCGAGGAGACATCGCATTCTCCGATCTCCTTCCCTGCCGGTGGGAAGCGGGAGAGTGGCAGTGGTACTTGCCAAAGCCCGTACTTTCCATGCCAGTGAAAGCAGAAGCAAGGCAGACACTCGGAGAGGCGAGGGAGGCTTCCTCTTTCCGCAAGAAAAGCAAGAAACGCGCTTTTCTGCGTGCATCAGAGCTTTCCCTTTATATCGATGATCTGCGCTTTGGTGAAAATTCGCTGGAAGAGGAGCCGACCTTTGCTTCGCTTTCTGTGGATACCCATTACAATGGAAGGCTCGCTCGTCCCTATGCGGCAGGCAGCTTCTCCTTTGCCGAGAATGCAGGGCTTTACGTCCTGCTGCGGCTTGCGGATGAGAAAGACCTTCCATCAGTGCTTGCCCTTTTCCACCTGCTCGCTCTTTCCGGCATCGGTGGACGCCGCTCGAGCGGGATGGGAAAATTTGAACTCGGCGCAGATCCCATCCTCGTCTCCAAGAGCGCCGAGGAAGAGGATACCGGCGCCCTCTATGAGCTTTTGATGGATACGCAGGCGGCCACGCAGATGACGATTTCCTGTCTCTTGCCGAAGAAAGAGGAGATCGAAGCAGGCATTGAGGTAAAGGGGCTCTGGATGAAGCGGAGCGGGCTCACCTGGACACCCGGGATGGAGAGCGCAGTGAAAGAGAAGAGCATCTACATGCTTCCGGCGGGGAGTACGCTCTCTTGCCGTCTTGCCGGCCGCATCGCGGATGTGGCGACGCCAGCCGTGGGACATCCGGTCTACCGCTATGGGAAAGGATTCTTTCTGGGGGTGCCGACATGAGTATGTGTTATTGGAAAGTCACACTGGGCGTTTACTCGCCCACCTTCATCGGCAGCGGGACGACATACAAGAAGGACAGCTATATCTATGACCGGGAGCATAATCAAGTGTACTTTCTGGATGAAGGAAAGTGGGCTGTATTTCTTGGGCAGCATGGCCTCATCGATGACTTCGCACAGGCGCTCACCCGTGAGCTTGCGCGCTTCGACCTGTTCTTCTATCTGAGAAATCAGCCCCAGCTGCGGCGGACATATGGCAGCGTCTGGAATGTGATCCATGCCATGCAGGATGACGGCGTCATCCGCGCGGAAGAGGAGTACTACGCCGCCGATCGGAATGGCAGGCTGAATGACGTCGCCGGATTCATCCGTGACGCAGAAGGAAATCCCTATGTCCCGGGCTCTTCGCTGAAAGGCGCTTTTCGCACGGCGATCCTGACGAGCGTGATCCGTAAGAACCAGCGCCTGTATCAGAGTGACTGGATGAACCTCAAACAGGCGGCGGGGAAAAAGGGCGAGATGGGACGTGCCATGGACGCTCTTGAGAAAAAGCTCGCCATCCCCCTGAATCGGGAAGGAAAGCGAGAGATGGTGGACAGCTATTTCCGTGGGCTGACCGTCAGTGATGCGATATGGGAAGAAGGAAATCTCTGCGTTGCTGCCAAGTGTGATCTCAGCGTCGATGCCGATGATACACACCAAGTGGCGCTCTTCCGCGAATGCCTCGACTACGATACGAAGCTCACCTTCACGCTGGGGATCGATGACGACCCGTGCGCGATGGGCCATTTCGGAATACGGGACTTCCAGAGCCTGCTTTGCGTGCTCAGGGACTTTGTTGATTTCCAGTATGAGATTCTCTCCCATCCCTTTTTACAGAATAAAGAAGACGAACTCAGTGACATCCAGAAAGCCGACCTGCTCTTAGGCGGCGGGACGGGCTTTCTTTCCAAGACGCTCGTCTATGCACTGGCACCTCGCCGGGAAGATGCCGTCTACGTGACGCGGAAACTGATGGAAGCCTCTTTCAAGAGGGGAAAGCACTTTCGGGATAAGGTCATCTCACCGCACACGCTGAAGCTCGTGCGCGTGGGGAATGCCTGCTACCTCATGGGGCTTTGCTATCTGGAAGGAGAGGAAATCTGATGCTGAGACAGGCAGAAATCGAACTCACTCTCCCCAAAGGGGAAAAGCTGAACCAGTCCATGGGGTCCGTCCTCCACGGTGCGCTCATGGGTATCATCTCCCCTGAGTGGGCGGCGGCCATGCACGAAGAGAAGGTGCGCCCCTACAGCCAGTACGTCACTTTGAAGGAAGGAAAGCTCTACTGGCGCATTCAGACCCTCACCGAAGAAGCCTTCGATGAGATCCTCGTGCCGCTCATGAAGCAGAGCCAGCTCACCCTGAAGCAGCGCGGCTATCCGGTGGGGCTCTCTCACTTCCGCATCGCAAGACAGGAAAACTTCGCAGACATCGAAGAGCGCTGCTGGAGCGGGCGGCGCATCCACCATATCGATATGGATTTCCTCACATCGACCTCTTTCAAGACGAATGGTACCTATGCCATTTTCCCCGATCCCCGTCTCCTCTTCGTGAGCCTCGTCCGGAAATGGAATGCCTTCAGCGATGCTTCCATCATCGATGAGCCGGACCTCATAGACCACCTTGCGAGCCAGCTGGACATCTCCGACTACCACCTTCATATGCATCCCTTCTCCGTAGAAGGCCGCCGCATCCGCGCCTTCCGCGGGAATGTGACCTACGGCTTCTTCAAAAATGACATGGCCGCCAGCCTCGCTGCCACCCTTGCCTCTTTTGCCATGTATACCGGCATCGGCATCAAGACCGCCCTCGGCATGGGCGCGGCGGAGACAGAGGTCGCGTATTGGGAGAAGAAATAGTAGGGAACCATGGGCGTCGTAGTCCATGGTTTCCGGTGGAAACTCTCTCGAATGAGAAATGAGGGGGGCTTCGCCGTTTGTCATGAATAGCCTTCCCCGTATCGTCATTTCGAGCGAAGTCGAGAAATCTTCCTTGCATACTGGTCAGACAAAAGATGTGGGAGAGCGGTAAACACCGTACTTCATACGACTTGGAATGACGGACTTCCTCATATGTACTGTTTTCCCGCCTGCAAGAAAGATCCCTCGGCTGCGCTCGGGATGACGAAACGGGAGGACGGACTATCGTATATTTCCCTTCATCCCGCTGCGGGAGCCAACCTCCGCCCCCTTCTCCCTCCTTCCAGAGGAAGGAGGGAGAAGTCCAAGATCCTTCCCGCCATGGAGAAGGCGGCGAAACGAGAATACCGCTGCCCCACACCCAAAGCCTTCCCCTCGAGGGGAAGGTGCCCCAAAGGGGCGGATAGGGCACTGGCGGTATGAAAGAGAGTGGGGAAATACGTCTCAAGCAGGCGGAAAATGAGAGTAGCGCCTTCCCCGCATCGTCATTTCGAGCGAAGCGAGAAATCTTCCTTGCACACCGGTGAAACGGAGAGTGTGAGATGAGCGCCCGAGCGATTTTCTGAGCAGCCGCATGCATGTCGTACACCGCTGCGACAAGAAAGATCCCTCGGCTGCGCTCGGGATGACGAAACGAGAGGACGGGCTATCTCACATTCGTTTTCAACTGAGCACGTAGAAGGCTGCCCCTGCGGGGCAGTCTATCCTGCGCCTTCGGCGCGCCCCCTTCTTCAAGGGGCTACTCAACAGTCATGCAAAAACGCAATGCCCGAAGGCGCCATTTTAGTCCCCAGTCCCCAGTCACTAGTCACTCAATGAAAGGAGCTGCATATGCGTATCTTATTCACACCCGCCGGCGATACGGACCCCGTCCGTGGTTTCCATGACGGTGCGATCCTGCACATCCTTCGTCATTATCCGGCAGACAAAGTCCTTCTCTTCCTCACGAAAGACATGGAAGAGAAGGAAGACGAGATGCACTGCTACACGAGAGGTATCGCGAGCGTCGCGCCCGATGTCACGGTCGAGATCCTCCGAAGCGGCATCACCGAACCGCAGAAGTATGAGAAGCTGACCGCCATACAGGACGCCTTTGCCAGTGCGTATGATGCCCATCCGGAAGCGGAGTGGCTGCTGAATGTCAGCTCCGGCACGCCGCAGATCAAGACTGTCATGGCACTCCTCGCGCTCGATTACCCGCGGACGAAAGCCATTCAGGTGCCAAGTCCGGAAAGAAAATCGAACCGCGGAAATCATCCCTGCCGGACGGCTGATGAGCTCATCGAAATGCTCGACTGCAATGAAGACGCTGAGCCCGGTGCGGTCAATCGCTGCGAAGAGCCGCCGCTCCTTCTCCTGAAGCGCCACGGCCTTCTTCGTCAGGTGACATCGCTCGTCAGGAACTACGAGTACGCCGGTGCGCTTCAGATCGTCAGGCAGAATAAGAACTGCTTCTCGCCCATTTCCGAAAAACTCCTTCAGCACGCCGCCTTGCGGCGCGACCTCATGTGGAAGGAAGCGAATAAAGTCATCGCCCAGTATGAGGGTAAACCACTCATCGAAGGGGCGGGAGACTTCTCCGAGTATTTCCAGGTCATGGAAATGAGACAGAGAAAGAAGCAGTATCCGGAATTCATCGTCAAGCTCTCGCCTATCCTTGCTTCTCTTGGCATGCAGTACATCCAGAAGATCCCCGGCTTCACCCTGTCCGAGATCGGATACTGGAAGAAAGACCGCACAGGAAATCAGATCTTCTACATTGACCGTGAACGTATGAACGAGAATTGGCGGGGCCTCGTCAGCTATCTGGAGAATGCCTTCGGCGGTATGCTGCGCCCGGGGCCGATCTACTTCAGCCTCATCGTCCTCATCTCAGAGTATCTCGAAGAGGGAAAACTTCAAGGCAATGAAAAGCATAGCCAGATCACCCGCCTTTTCAAAGAACTCCGCTCTGTCGAAGAAAGCGTCAGAAATCCCATCGCCCATGAGATCACGAATATGAGCGATGAACGGATCCAGAGCCTCACTAAGAATGTGGTAGGGGAAGGGCTCTCTTCGAAGGAAATCCTCCAGCGCCTTCACCAGCTCACCCGCCTCATCCGCGGCAGCGATATCCGATGGACATATGATGAGCTCAATGATAAGATAATAAAGAGCTTGTGAGGATGAGTAGCTAGGGATTAGGGATTAGGAGTGGCTGGTGACTAGTGACTGGTAGCTAGGGATTAGGTTTGCGATACGAGAAAACCGCTAGTTTCAAACCTCCGCGGCGGCTCCATATTTTTATGCGCCGCACCACCATTTCTCATTTCTATTTTCTCATTGCAAATCCCCGCCGATACCCGTCCTGACTGGGGAAATCGGCATTTCATCTCCGAAGGAGAGTGCCTGATGAAGCGATTCCCCCATCCCCGCCGCGAATGCGCTTGCGAGAGCAGACGGGCTGGGGCTTCGCAGGCACGCTATTGAAAAAAGGTCCCCGAGAAAGGGGACGAAAACTGTTAGGATTGCCGTAGTAATCCGCATCAATGATGCATTGAAAAAAGGTCCCCGAGAAAGGGGACGAAAACAAGTTCCAGTCCCCACAAGATAATCATCATCGAAATAACCATTGAAAAAAGGTCCCCGAGAAAGGGGACGAAAACTCCTTGAGTGTGCCATAAAGTCTTGCATAGTATCCTTATTGAAAAAAGGTCCCCGAGAAAGGGGACGAAAACGGCGGAAATCCGCACAGGCGGAAATCGACGCCATGCGATTGAAAAAAGGTCCCCGAGAAAGGGGACGAAAACCATATCAGAATAATCAACGTTCCAATAAAGCACACCAATTGAAAAAAGGTCCCCGAGAAAGGGGACGAAAACTTCCATTTTGTGTTCCTCCTATCAATAACCATTGGATTTGCTATTGAAAAAAGGTCCCCGAGAAAGGGGACGAAAACATTTCGTCGATTTCAGCGCTTGCAGAACGGCGGGACGTGTTATTGAAAAAAGGTCCCCGAGAAAGGGGACGAAAACTAGTCTCATTTCCCGCTTTCGTCGGGAAATGGCGGTCAACCATTGAAAAAAGGTCCCCGAGAAAGGGGACGAAAACACGGTGAATACATGGGACATCCCGCGCCCCGCATAGATTGAAAAAAGGTCCCCGAGAAAGGGGACGAAAACATGCTCCATTCGAAAAGTGGATAAATGTCGTCTTTTACTCGTATTGAAAAAAAGTCCCCGGGAAAGGGGACGAAAACCCTCTTCCGTCTCTTGCATACTGACGAGTTTCTTTCGTATTGAAAAAAGGTCCCCGAGAAAGGGGACGAAAACTGTGCGGTGTACAGTGTTGCGCCGTCTTTTTCGGATTGAAAAAAAGTCCCCGAGAAAGGGACGAAGACGGAATTGTCTTTTGCTCAGATGAGCCCCTATGTAAGTAGAGAAGATCCCCGGGAAGGGGACGAGACGTATCTGACTTGGCAGGATAGTGGGGATCAGGATTCCGAGAGAAAGAAGGATCCCCTTCATGGAGCCGGGTGTCTGATGAATGAGGAGGTATCGCTATGAGCTGGATCTATGTGACAGAAGCAGGGGCGCGGCTGGGTCTTCGGGAAGGGCGCTATGTGATCAGCCGGGAGCATGAAGTGCTGGCAGAGGTGCCGAGTGAGATCGTGGAAGGGGTCACGGTGATTGATGCCGTGCAGGTGAGTTCACGGGCGATCGTGGATTTCCTAGAGCGTGATATCCCTGTGACGTGGCTTTCTACGACGGGGAAGTTCTTCGGGCGGCTAGAGTCGACATCGGCGCAGGATATGTCACGGGTGAAGGAGCAGTTTGCCCGCGCGGAAGATGCGGCTTTCTGTCTGGATCTTGCGCGGCTGACGGTCTTCCGGAAGATTTACAATCAGCGGGCGATCCTTCGGAGCTACAATCGGCGGGCAGAGAGCCGCTTGGTGCAGCAGACGTATGACCAGATCCGTATCCTGGCGGATAAGCTCCATACGGCAAAGACGGTGGATGAGGTCATGGGTTATGAGGGGGCGGTGGCGCGCCTCTATTTTCGCGCGCTTTCCGAATTTCTGCCGGAGGAGTTTCGTTTCGAGAAACGGACGCGCCAGCCGCCGACGGATCCTTTCAATTCGATGCTGAGCTTCGGGTATACGCTGCTTATGTATGATTTCTACAGTGCCATCGAGCGGACGCGTCTCTCACCGTATATCGGCTACCTGCATGCCTTAAAGGATGGGCATCCGGCGCTGGCATCCGATCTGATGGAGCCATGGCGCGCGGCGATCGTGGATGCTTTCTGCCTCGCACTGGTGACGCACCACGAGATCGATGCCTCGTGCTTTGCGAGAAGCGAGGCGAATGGTGGGACGTACCTCACGCGCGTGGGGCGGCGTATTTTCATTCAGGCGTATGAGCGGAAGATGCGCAGTGTGAATTCGTATTTCAATGGCAAGTACTCCTGGCGTCATACGGTGCAGATGGAGTGCGACTCCTACCGTCAGGCCGTGCATGAGGGGAAGGCGGAACTCTTGAAAGCGCTGGTGATCCGATGATGGAGAAGATGGAAGATATCGATGGGATGGAAGAGATCGAGCTTAGGCCTGATGATGACAGCCGGCTCATCGTCCTCATCATTTATGACATCGTGGATAATAAGCGGCGCACGTCGATGGTGAAGTGCCTCTCGCGCTATGCCATTCGCGTGCAGAAGTCGTGCTTCGAGGGATATCTCACGAGGAAGCAGTGCGAGGAAATGGAACGCCTCGCCTCCGTCCTGATCGACGTCTCGTGTGACTCTCTCCGTGTCTATCGCCTGCGTGACCATGCTTTCGTCCATTCCTGGGGACGGGGAGAAGTCAAGCAGGAGGATGTAGTGATTTATTGAAAAAAGCCCGTGGTGCTTGCGTTTGGCAAACACCACGGGCTTTTTTCTGCTGCAGCTCTCTCATGAAATACCGTGATCCAGAGGTGTATGGGTCACGGCGTTTCCCATCATCCGCTGACCTCATATCCTTTGTCTGACCGCAAATGAAAAAGATTTCTCGCTTTTGGGTATCGCCATTGACAACAGCGGCGCTCGGGTACTTTCGTTCATGGCTTGCTTGAGACATACGCTTTGTCTATTTCACCCACCTTCATTTTCATACCGATAGAACCCTATCCGGCTCGCTACGCTCGCCACCTTCCCCACGCGGGGAAGGCTTTATCTGTCGTTATTCTTTTTCCACATATGCGTGTTTCTGCTCTGACATTATGGGGAAAGCGGTATTCTCGTATCGTAGCCTTCCCCATTGGGGAAGGGGGACCGCGCTAGCGGTGGATAGGGTACTCTCGTTAATTGTCGATTTGAGATGCATTTCCTCGCTCTCTTTCATGCTGCTAGAACCCTATCCGGCTGGCGATACGAGGGAAACCTGCCACCCGCAAACCTTCGGGCATCGCCCCATATATATTTGCGGCGAAGCCGCCACCACAACCCTGAACCCTGAACCCGCTCCCCTTCACCCGATTTCCTCTCATTCCCCCCTTGTGAAAGATGAAAGTTGTATTATATAATAAGTAGTCGTATAAAGAAGCATTTACTAAGGAGGAACAGGAATTGTTCAAAACATTTGAAATGGAACTGGCCGGTCGTCCACTGATCATTGAGACTGGTAAAATGGCCAAGCAGGCGAATGGCGCTGTACTGGTAAGATATGGGGATACCGCTGTCCTCGTCGCTACGACGGCGAGCAAGGAGCCTCGCGAAGGCACGGATTTCTTCCCGCTGACTGTCGACTATGAAGAGAAGATGTATGCTGTCGGCAAGATGCCGGGGGGATTCCTTCGCCGTGAAGGCCGTCCGGGAAATTCGGCGATCCTCTGTGCGCGTCTGATCGACCGTCCGATCCGTCCTCTGTTTGATAAAAGATGCAGAAATGATATCCATGTCGTAGCGACGGTGCTCTCTGTCGACTATGACAATGCACCGGAGCTGTGCGGCATGATCGGTGCGTCCGCATCCATCGGCATTTCCGATATCCCGTGGGACGGCCCGATCGCCGGTGTCCGCGTGGGCCGTGTGGATGGCAAGTATGTCATCAACCCGACACAGGAAGAGATGGCAGCGTCCACGATGAATGTGACGGTCGCCGGCTCGGAAGAGGCGATCATGATGGTCGAGGGCGGCGCACAGGAAGCACCGGAGGAAGAAGTCCTCGATGCGATCATGTTCGGCCATGAGACGATCAAGGAGATCTGCCGTTTCCAGAAAAAGATTATCGAAGAAGTCGGCAAGGAAAAGCGCGTGCTGACCTTCCCGGAAGTCCCGGCAGAGATCGAAAAGGATGTCGAAGCGTTTGCGACTGAGTCCCTGAAGAAGGCGATCTTCGATGCGGATAAGCTGCGCCGTGATGGCAATATCGCTGCTGCGAAGAAGGCGGCGATGGAGCATTTCGCTGAGATCTACCCGGAACATCTCTCGGATGTGGCGGATGCGCTCGACCATCTGACGAAGGAAATCGTCCGTCACACCATCACGAATGAAGGCATCCGTCCGGATGGCAGAAAGCTGACGGAGATCCGTCCGATCACCTGCGAAGTGGGACTGCTCCCGCGCGTTCACGGCTCGGCGCTCTTCACCCGTGGCCAGACCCAGGCGCTCTCCATCACCACGCTGGCTCCGATGTCGGAGACCCAGATCATCGATGACCTCACCCCGGTCACCGAGAAGAGATACATCCATCAGTACAATTTCCCGTCCTACTGCGTCGGTGAGACGAAGGGCTCCCGTGGTCCGGGACGCCGTGAGATCGGTCATGGTGCGCTTGCAGAACGTGCGCTCCTCCCGGTCATCCCGAGTGTCGATGAATTCCCGTATGCGATCCGCGTCGTTTCGGAGATCTTGGAATCCAATGGTTCTTCCTCGCAGGCTTCTGTCTGCGGCAGCACCATGTCCCTCATGAATGCAGGCGTACCGATCAAGGCACCGGTCGCAGGCATCGCGATGGGTCTCATCGAAGATGGCGGCAAATTCTCCATCCTTTCGGATATTCAGGGCATGGAAGATGCACTGGGCGATATGGACTTCAAGGTCGCAGGTACGGCAAAGGGCGTCAATGCCATCCAGATGGATATCAAAGTCCATGGCATTTCCAGAGATATCCTGCTGACTGCACTGAAGCAGGCGCATGAAGGCCGTCTCTATATCCTGGGCAAGATGGCAGAATGCATCGATAAGCCGGCAGAACATCTTTCCAAGTATGCACCGAAGATCATTTCTCTCACCATCCCGGTCGACAAGATCCGTGTCGTCATCGGCAGCGGCGGAAAGACCATCAATAAGATCATCTCTGAAACCGGTGCGAAACTCGACGTCGAAGAGGACGGCCGCGTATATATCGCTTCTGAAGATGAAGCAGCTGCCCAGAAGGCAAAAGCGATGGTCGAGTCCCTCGTGAAGGAAGTCGAAGTCGGCGAGACGTATCTCGGCCGCGTCACCCGTCTTATGAAGTTCGGCGCTTTTGTAGAGATCCTGCCGGGCAAGGAAGGCCTTGTCCATGTCTCTCAGCTCGCTCTGCAGAGAGTCGAGAAGCCGGAAGACATCGTCCACGAAGGGGATGAGATCATGGTCAAGGTCACGGAGATCGATGACAAGGGCCGTATCAATCTTTCCAGAAAAGCACTGCTGCTGGAGAAGAAGAATAAATAATGGCGGAAACCGGTTCGCGCCAGCGGGCAGGTCATACAGTTGATTTGGGGCTCAAGGTTTGCGATACGCGCGACCTTCGATGTTCATGAATCATGCAAAAGCGCAGTGGGTTCTGGTGGTTCGTCTCGAAAGAGCAGGAGTCCCGGGGCTCACTGGGCTTTTTCGCTTGGTGAGGATGAGACTGGGAGACTGAGAGACTAGGAGACATTTTCCCCGTATCGTCATCCCGACCGAAGTGGAGGGATCTTTATTGCACAATGCTTATCAGCATGCATGCGGTGATAGGGAAATGACGTCTTGCTGAGGCGGTGCTGCAGATTTCCTCACATATACCATTTCCCTGTCTGCAAGAAAGATCTCTCGGCTACGCTCGAGATGATGGTACGGGAAAACTGCCACTACAACTCTGAAGTTTGAAAACAGGGATCGCGGCGAAGCTATCACCACGATCCTGAATCTGTCCACACGAACCCTATTTCTATAAGGAGAATCCATTCTATGACAAAAACAAGAGGCTTTGATATCCTGTCCACGTGGCAGGGGAAAGACATCCATCTGCCGGAAAGAAAGACGGAAAAGAGTGCCGGCTATGACATCGAATGCGGGGAAGACATCGATCTGATGCCGCATCAGGTGACGCTCATCAAGACCGGACTGAAGGCGTATATGAAAGATGATGAATACCTCGCCATTTTCATCCGTTCAAGCATGGCGATCAAGAAAGGGCTCTTCCTTGCGAACAGCACCGGCATCATCGATGCAGACTATTACAATAATGAGGACAATGAGGGGCATCTCATGGTCGCTGTTTACAATACGAAGGATGAACCATTCCATGTGAATAAAGGCGATCGCGTGGCGCAGGGGATCTTCACGAAATACCTCACCACGGACGATGACCATGCCGAAGGTGTACGCACCGGCGGCGTAGGAAGCACAGGTGTGAAATGAGCATAGAAAAGGAGAAGCTGATCCATCGCGCGCCTGCCTTCGAAGGACGGATGCTGCACGTCTTTGATGATGAGGTGGAAATCCATGGTCACAAGACGACGAGAGAAGTCGTCCTGCATCCGGGGGCATCTGCCATCATCCCTGTCACCGGGGATGGAGAGATCCTCTTCGTCCGTCAGTACCGCTATGCGGTCGAGCAGCCGCTTCTGGAGATCCCCGCCGGCAAGCTCGATGGGGGAGAAGACCCTGATACCTGTGCGGCCAGAGAGCTTACGGAAGAGACCGGCTACAAGACGGAGCATATGGAAAAGCTCGGCTATGTCTATACCACGCCGGGATTCTGCAATGAGACCATCCACCTCTACCTCGCTGACCATCTGGTGAAGTCTCATCAGCATCTCGATCAGGATGAATTTCTGGATGTCATCCGCCTTCCGATCGACAAGGTCTATCAGATGGTGGATCGCGGAGAGATCTACGATGCGAAGACACTGGCGGCTCTCGCCATGGCGAGGAAAAAATTAGAAATGAGAAATTAGAAATGCGAAATGAAGGAGCGGCGCGTCAGCATATGAGCGCCGCTTTTTTATAATGACTAAAAGACTAGGAGATTAAGAGACATTAGACGTCAGACATTTCCCCCGTATCGTCATCCCGACCGAAGTGGAGGGATCTTTATTGCACAACGCTTATCAGCAGGCATGCGGTGATAGGGAAATGACGCCTTGCTGAGGCGGTGCTACGGATTTCCTCACATACACCATTTCCCCGTCTGCAAGAAAGATTTCTCGGCTACGCTCGAGATGACGGTATGGGAAAACGCTCGCCTCACATTTGTTTTCAACCCATCACGCAGAAGGTGGGAAAAGGGAATGCCGTTTCCCTCGTATCGTCATCCCGACCGAAGTGGAGGGATCTTGATTGCACGACGCTTATCAGCATGCATGCGGTGATAGGGAAATGACGCCTTGCTGAGGCTGGTGCTACGGATTTCCTCACATACACCATTTCCCTGTCTGCAAGAAAGATCTCTCGGCTACGCTCGATATGACGGTACGGAAAACCTGCCACCCGCAAACCTTCGGGCATCGCCCCATATATATTTGCGGCGAAGCCGCCACCACAACCCTGAACCCTGAACCCTGCATCTTGAACCCTTTTTCCTATTGCAAAACACAGATGAACTCGCTATAATACTAATAACGCAGGGAAAGAGAAAATCTTTTTCAGATGTCTTTCAGAGACAGGGCGGCTGGTGAGAGCCCTGGCAGATGAGAAAGTTTCCACTCAGGAGCGGCCGGTGAAGAATCGGACGGCAGGCAGCCGATATCAGCCATGAGCTGGCTTATGCAAATTGGGTGGCACCGCGATGACTTCGTCCCATGGAGGGAAGAGGTCTTTTTATTTGCTTTTGAGGACGGCGTAGCCTGTGAGCGGTCTCTTCCCATCCGATCCGTTTCAAGCGTTAGCGAGCGGCCAGCCGATCACTATTTCCGTCAGATGAGGAAAGCCGATTTCCTATCTTATATTTCCTAAAGGGAGCGATACTATGTTAGACATGAAATTCATCAGAGAACACGCAGACGAAGTGAAGCAGAACCTCGTCAACCGTCACAATCCATTCGATCTGGACGAAGTCCTCGCACTCGATGGCAAGAGAAGAGAACTCCTGCGCGATACAGAAACGCTGAAGAGCGAAAAGAATGCAGAATCCAAGAAGATCGCGATGGCGAAGAAGAATGGCGAAGATGCTGCAGACGCTATCGCTCGCATGAGAGAAGTCGGACAGAAGATCTCTGCCATCGATAAGGAACTCGGTGAAGTCGAATCCAAGCTGAATGAACTGCTTCTCCATATCCCGAATATGTGCGACAAGTCTGTCCCGGTCGGCAAGGATGACAGTGAAAATCCGGAAGTCCGCAAATGGGGCGAGATCCCGACCTTTGATTTCCCGATCAAGGCTCACTATGAGCTCGGCGATACCCTCGGCATCCTGGATGCAGAAAGAGCGGGGAAAGTCTCCGGTGCGCGTTTCTATTTCTACCTCTCGCAGGCAGCCCGTCTCGAAAGAGCGGTATATAATTTCATGCTCGACGTACATACCCAGCAGAATGACTACACCGAAGTCATCCCGCCCTACATCATCAATGGCAAGTCCATGCAGGGCACCGGCCAGCTGCCGAAATTCGCGGATGACATGTACAAAGTCGAAGGTGAAAGCATGTATATGACGCCTACTGCGGAAGTGCCGCTGACGAATTATTTCTCCGGCGAGATCATCGACGGTGCGCTGCTGCCAGTTCATCTGACGGCACTCACTCCGTGCTTCCGTAAAGAGGCAGGCTCCGCAGGTAAGGATACCCGCGGCCTTATCCGTCAGCACCAGTTCCATAAAGTAGAAATGGTGAAGTACTGCAAGCCGGAAGACAGCTGGGATGAGCTGGAATCTCTGACGGCAGAAGCGGAAAAGATCCTCCAGCTGCTCGAGATCCCGTACCATGTCGTCTGCCTCTGCTCCGGTGATATCGGATTCTCCTCTGCGAAGACCTATGATATCGAAGTCTGGATGCCGGCACAGAATAAGTACAGAGAGATCTCCTCCTGCTCGAACTGCCTCGATTTCCAGGCACGCCGCGCGAATATCCGCTTCCGCAGAACGCCGGGTGCGAAACCGGAATTCGTCCATACGCTGAATGGCTCCGGCCTCGCTGTCGGCCGTACTGTCGCTGCTATCATGGAAAACTACCAGCAGGCTGACGGCACCATCCGCGTCCCGGATGTCCTCGTACCATACATGAATGGCGTGACCGTCATCGGCAAAAGAGAAGCCTTCAAGAGCTCCAAAGGAGAATGAGTGAAACATGGGGATGAAGGGGGCAGGCGGTGATCCGTCACCGATCGCTCCGGATCCCCGCTATTTCTCATAAATTTCTTGTAAATCTCATGCAAATTTGCTATACTACATGTAACAACCCTGCTGTGCACGTGCGGCTTCATATTTTGAACCGATACCTTTATTAAGGGAGTTCAGAACTGCGGATGGAATCTATGCCCTTCACGGGGACAGATGAAATTCACATGAGAGCACCCACCTGCAAATACGCAGACTCAAAATCCGGCTTTAACGACATGGTGGGGATAGAGATCAGATACCGTCAAGGAAACTTGGCGGTATTTTTTTTATTGAAGTGACCGAAGGGGCGGAGGTTGTCTCCCGCAGCGGGATGGAAATGAATGTGAGATCGCCCGTTCTCTCGTATCGTCATCCCGAGCGTAGTCGAGGGATCTTTTACGTCGCAGCGGTACTCTGTACTTATGAGGTAATGATAAAATCGCCTAGGTGCTTCGGCTGCTCCTCATCTGATGCTCTCCGTTTGAACGTTGTGCAAGGAAGATTTCTCGCTACGCTCGAAATGACGATATGGGGGGAGGAGACCTTGCGAAGGGTCAGCGTTTTTACATGACTGTTGTGTAGCCCCTTGAAGAAGGGGCGCGCCGAAGGCGGAGGATAGACTGCCCCGCAGGGGCAGCCTTCAACGTGAAGGAATGAAATGAATGTGAGATAGCCCGCCTCTCGTATCGTCATCCCGAGCGGAGCCGAGGGATCTTTTATGTCGTAGCGGTACTCTGTACTTATGAGGTAATAATAAAATCGCCTAGGTGCTTCGGCTGCTCCTCATCTGACGCTCTCCGCTTGACCGGTGTGCAAGGAAGATTTCTCGCTGCGCTCGAAATGACGAGGGGCGGGAGGACAGTGATACGGGGAAGGGCATTCTCTCTTTTGGCTTCCCCCACTTTTTCTGCAAAACGCTCCCATTCCCTTAGAAAAGAACGCCTTAGGAATCACCATTTCCCACCGATACTGTCTGCTCTTTCACACCGTGAAGCACTGCGCGGCAGCTTCATGGATTTCTTTAAAAATAAAAGGGTTTCCCCTCATTTTTTACAAATTTGAAGAAAAATGGTAAAATACAGGAAGTTTATGGAGGTGATAATTCATGCGTGCTATCTACAAATGGAGCTCGGTCTTGGCGCTTTGGATACTTGCCATGGTTCCGGCTTCTGCAGAAACATTGCACGCAGGGATGAGTGGGGATGCTGTGACAGCCCTGCAGAATTCCCTGGTAGCGGCAGGTTATCTAGCCCGCACCGTGGATGGAGACTATGGTTCCACCACAAAGGAAGCAGTCTATTTATTTCAGAAGGATAAAGGCCTGACCGCGACCGGCGAAGCCGATGATGCGACCAGAGATGCCATTCGACGTGCCGAAGGCGCAGGCTATCGGAATGGTGGGGGCGTCGTGTATGCAGAAGGAAATCGCGGAGATGTGATCTCCGATATGCAGCAGCGCTTGCAAGAGGCCGGTTCTCTCAAAGGCGACATCGATGGTGTCTACGGGGGAGATACCGTGAAGGCGGTGAAGGACTTCCAGAGATCCCGTGGATTTCCTGTATCCGGTGCGATCGATGAAGTGACCTATCGTGCGCTTCGGGATATCAGCGCAGGGACGCCGGCGCCTGTGGTCTCCTCTGGCGGGGAGTCTTATGGCGTCGGCGACAGCGGCAGTGATGTGAAGACCATCCAGCGGAAGCTGAAACGCCTCGGCTATCTTGACGGGGAGGCAGACGGCATCTATGGCGGGCAGACCGAGGATGCGGTCACGGCTTTCCAGAAGGAGCAGGGGATCCCCGTCACGGGCGGCGTGAACAGCGTGACCCGCACGAAGCTGAATGAAGTCTATGTGGCGCAGACTGGAGACTATATCCTCTCGGAGGGGGCCAGGGGAAAGAGAGTCATCCATCTGCAGAATCAGCTTCTTCTGCACGGCTACGATCCCGGTGTCGTTGACGGTGTCTTCGGCGCCGGTACGACAGATGCCATCCGCATGCTGCAGGATGAAACAGGCCTTGAGACCACCGGTGTGGCAGATGAAGATGTCTGGGATGCTTTGGACAATGCGCCCTATTTCCGCGGCAAGTATACGAAGACCTATCACATGAGATCGACGGCGTACACGCCCTATGACGGGGGCGGTGAAGGGCATACCGCTCTGGGCGGATTCGCCGGCAAGGGGCATGCCGCCGTAGATCCGAGTGTCATCCCGCTTGGCAGCATCGTCTTTATCGAAGGCTATGGCTACGCCATCTGCGATGATATCGGAGGTGCGATCCATGGAAATATCATCGATGTCGGCGTTGATACCCTCGCGCAGGCTTACCAGTGGGGGACGAAGAGCCGCGTCAAAGTGTATCTTGTGAGATGAGTGATCCGGTCTGGCTTTTTCGAAGCCAGCCGAATGAAATGCCGTGATTCCGGAAATGTATGGAATCACGGCGTTTTCTATTTGGGGATTTGTTTTTATACCGCCCTCTGGCTTGAAGCGAGGGTGGCTTGAAGAATGATTCTCTATCACGGCTCATTCATGGAGGTGGAACGTGTATTTCCTTGAATGACAGATCTTTTGGCGGGATATCTTGACGAAAAAGGAGTACAAACAGCATAAACTTGACCCACGGTCAAGTTTATGCTATAATATCAACATCTTCAAAACAGGATGACTGCTGCGGAAAGGATGATAGATGATGAAAAAATGGAAATATGCACTGATGGCCGCTGCGACGGCTTTGGTGATCCCTGCTTTTGCGAGCCGTGCGGAGATGCCGTCGATCGGGATGCCGAGTCCTCTGGTGGAATACAAGACGTACCATGCGCTCGCAGAAGCCACGGACAGCCGTCCTCTCTTCCTTCCGAAAGGAACGCTGCTTGCCGGTCAGTGTCATCTGACGGACTATATCGCCATCGGCGGCAAGCTCTCGGATATCCGTTATCGGATGGATGATGGCAGCACGCTCTCTGTCCGCACTGCGAGGATGGAGGGAGAAGGGGCAGGAAAAAATATCAGCGGAGTCTATACCGGTCGCTGGAAATCGCGCATGATCGGTGCGACGGAGGTCATGACAGCGAAGACGATGGATGGCTCACTCGCTGCTTTCTGGACGGAAGGGGAGTATGCGTTCTCTGTTGTCGGAAGCAAGATGAGCGATGACGTCTTCGATGCGCTCCTTTCCGATGTTTTCGTGGATATGTCAGAGCATTTCTATGGGGAAGCGGCAAATCCGCTCGCAAGAAAAACATTCTGAGGGAAGGAAGTTTCCTTTATCCCTCTCGCTTTCTTGAAAGGTCAGGACGGAAGTTCTGGCCTTTTTGCGTGGGAAAAAAGAAGACTGGGGAGATGACAGCGACTGCTTTTTTGCCATTCTTTTGCAAGGGGGGATTTTTTCTCTGCGGAAGAGGGGGATCCATGAGAGTACCTCAAGCAGTGAAATGCGGTCTCCGGGATACGGCGTTTCACGGCGTATTCTCTCTTCCCCTTTTGGGCGGTTTATCATATAATGCAATATATGATAAAAATTATGCAAAATAGGGGAAACTACATGCAGAATCATGAGAAGAATACATACAGTCTCTGTCACATCGTGATCGCGGTGCTGGCAGTGGTCCTGATGGGACTGATCGTCTGGATGATGGTCATCGTGTCGCACATGCAGGGGACGGCGCGCGTGGTGAACTATGCCGGACTGGTGCGCGGGACGACGCAGCGGATGGTGAAGCTGGAAATGGCGGGTGAGCCGCAGGATGAAATGCGCCGCGAGATCGAGGCGTATATTCAGGGGCTTCGAGAGGGGGATGCATCGCTGTCTTTGGTGCGCCTGTCGGATCCGGATTTCCAGGATAAGATGAAGGAGCTAAGCGGCTACTATCTGCAGGTCAAGCAGGAGATCATCCAACTTCGCCGCACGGGGAAGGCGGACTCCTACCTGATCACTGCGACTGAGCAGTTCTTCGCGATCTGCGATGAGGCGACCGCGCTCGCCGAAGTGTACTCTGAGAAGCAGGCGAAGGATCTGGCTGTGCTGGAGAAGGGCATCACGCTGGTGATCTTCGCGCTGATGATCCTGATCGGTCTTGAGTTTTTCAAGGCGCTGAAGAGGCTGATTGAGAACCGTGTGCTGCAGAAGAAGGCATATCTGGATGCGGCGACGGGGCTTCCGAATAAGAACCGGTGTGAAGAGATCCTGAATGCGCCTGTTTCTTTGGATATGGGTGTGGTGAGCTTCGATCTGAATGATCTTCGCCGCATCAATGACAGCAGGGGACATGAGGCGGGGGATGTATACATCCGTCGTTTTGCGACCGCTCTTCGGGCGGCGGTACCGGAGGAGCACTTCGTCGGCCGTCTTGGCGGGGATGAATTCTTGATGGTGACGCATGGCCTCTCCGAGGCGGGCATGGAGGAGCTTCTGGAAGATCTGCGTGCAAAGCTCGCAGAGGAGGCAAAAGAGCATATGGATACGCCGCTTTCTTATGCGGCGGGATATGTGCTGGCAAAGGATGACCCTGAGGCGTCCATGCGAGAGCTTTTCGCGAAGGCCGATAAGCATATGTATATCCAGAAGAACCATGCGAAGCGCAGGGAAGCAGAGGCGGAGAGGCGTCTTTCGCTGCGTCTGCTGAAAATGCTAAGCCGTTATCGGAAGAATTTCGCAAATTGTCTGTATTGTGATCTAAAGATGGACGCCTATCGCACGATCCGTGCGAGGACCGATTTCCCTCTTGCGTCTGAGGGCAGCTATTCCGGTGCGGTGCTGCAGCTCGTGGAGGAGATCGAAGGGGCAGACCGGGAGCGCATACAGAGCGCACTCTCGCAGGAGGCGCTGGAGAAGTCGATCCTTCATAGGGAGGATGCGCTGGACCTTGCCTTTACGCCGAAGGAGGGGGCGGAATTACGCCGTCTCGTCGTCATTCCCGTGGACTTTGACTGCGAGGGGCAGCTTCATCATGTCCTTCTTGCGTTTCAGCACGTTCGCCGGGCGGAGGATGCGCCTTTGGGGGCGAAGGAAGCGCTCTCCCTCTACTATGAGCAGCTGAAGCAGTCCATTCTGGAAAATGACAGCTATGTGGATGCCATGTTGGATATGGCGGACTGTATCTATATGGTCGATCTGACCCATGACAGGCTGGAAAGGGATATCGTGCTTCCGGGGAAGGAGGAAGCACATGCGCGCCTCTTTGCGGCACCTTCGCTGCCATGCTCGTACCAGGCCTACTGCGAAGCCCATATGATGCAGATCACGCGACAGACACAGGGGTGCTACCGCATCGCCATGAGTGTGAACGATCTTTTGAAGCGCTTCGAAGCGGGTGACCGGCAATTCTCTGCAGAGTACGGGGTGCGGGAAAAGGATGGCACGATCCGCTGGGTCCGTAAGCTGATCCTTATGACGCGCATCACCGTCTATGATACGGATGCCGGACAAGATATGCCTGTCGTGCAGGCCATCGTCCTTTTGAAAGATACCACAGAAATGCATGAAATGGAGGAACAGCGGCAGGCAAAGCTGCAGGCCGCTCTGGATGAAATGAGCTCTGCGAATCGCGTGAAGACGGAATTCCTCTCCCGCATGAGCCACGATATCCGTACACCGCTGAACGGCATCATCGGTCTTTTGAAGATCAATGAAGATCACTTCGATAATAAGGAGCTGGTCTTTGAAAACCAGAAAAAGATGCAAGCGGCAGCGAAGCATCTGCTCT
>ERZ857629.1265-NODE-1265-length-28671-cov-5.828907_pt1 | contig 28671 bp, 33 predicted proteins | sample MGYA00519700_ERZ857629 | MGnify/ENA primary metagenome ERZ857629 (study PRJEB31778, sample SAMEA3449351) | human gut metagenome | biome: human gut; feature: human-associated habitat; material: faeces | place: United Kingdom | collected 2010/2012 ...
AACGCGGTGATATGGGTGTGGGAAAGGTCAATCCAATCGCCAACCGTCAGATTATCCGGCAATGTGGTGATTTGGGAAAAGCAAAGGTCAAGACTACCTCCAACTGTCAGTTTTTCTGGCAACGCGGTGATTTGGATGCCGGAAAGCTCAAGACTACCGCCAACTGTCAGATTATCCGGTAATGTGGTGATTTTGGTGTAGGAAAGGTCAAGACTACCGCCCACCGTCAGATTATCCGGTAATGCGGTGATTTTGGTGTAGGAAAGGAAAAGACTACCGCCAACTTTCAGATTATCCGGTAATGCGGTGATATAGGTACCTTGAAGGTCAAGGCTACCGCCAACTTTCAGATTATCCGGTAATGTGGTGATTTTGGTGTAGGAAAGGTCAAGGTTTCCGTGCTCATCCATTTTTTCTTTCAATTCATCCAAAGTGTAATTCATTTCAAACAATCCTTTCAAAATTTATCACTTGACAACTCCGGCCGTGAGCTGTAAAATGTAGTGTGAGGTGTGATTACATTGTAGCTTACAAATCTCACAATGTCAACAGTTTTGTTTGCAAATCTTACTTTTTGTACGATTGCACAAATTTTATTTGCAAGATTTGTGAGTTTTTAAAAAGGGGGGATTTCTCATGTTTTGGGAAAATTATGTTAGATTATGTAGCAAAGTTGGATTATCTCCAAACGCTGTAGCGAAGAAGCTTTCCATTTCTTCAGGTGCTGTAACAAGATGGAAGAATGGGAGTGTTCCGCAAAGCGCTCAACTATTAAAGATTGCCGATTATTTTTCTGTTCCGGTTTCCGTCCTGACGGGAGAAGCCCCAGCAGAATCATCTGCAACAAAAGAGCCGAGCAACATAGGCGCGGTCATGTCGGGAAATATCCATTTAATCCCCGTGTTTGAATCGGTTTCCGCCGGGTTCGGCACAATGGCGCAGGAATATGTTGTGGATTATTATCCTTGTTTAATAGGAAGTGAGGCGGAAGCCGAAGAAACGATCATCATCCGGGTAAAAGGCGACAGTATGTTCCCAAAGATCGAGGACGGAGATCTGATCCAAGTCCATAAGCAATCATGCGTGGACAGCGGAGAGGTTGCCGTGGTGCTTGTGGAAGGTACAGACGGTTTTGTTAAAAAGGTGGAATACGGTGAAAATTGGGTTGAACTGCACTCGTTTAACCCGATGTACCCCGTCATGCGCTTTACCGGAACGGATATCCAGAAAATTCGCATTATCGGGCGTGTGAAAAAAGTAATTAAAAGCATCTGATAATGTTTAGTCTTTTTGAACAAGCAGAGCAAAAAAATAAGAATGGATTTCAGAATCTTCAATTTGAAGAATATCTGCCGCTTTAACAATTTCATTTTGCGAAAACTCAACCCGTTGATTAAGTTTTAATGAAACTGTACGCTCTGACAAGTGCATTTTTTCTGCAAAAGCCGCTTGCGTCTTAAACTTTTCCCGGATTCTTCCGCGAAGCTTAGAGTAGTCGAACATTCCTTTATTCTCTCCGATTGTTTAGTGGTTTTGAACAGATTATAGCACGCAATTTCCGGCTTGTCAATAGGTTCTGCTCAAATTTTTTGTTTTTTTGTTCAAGCCTATTGACTTTTTGTCCAGAATGATGTACAATAAATCCGCAAGCAAAAAATCAAGGGAAACCGGTGAAACATTATGAACGCAATTTTTTCTGTCATCCTTTTTCCGATAATTTGGGTCACAATGTACTTGTATCGTATCGTGTGGTTCGATCTGATTGAAAATCTGTTGCAAGCCATCTTGGGGCTGAATCTTCTTTTGCTTATTGCATTGCCTTTCATATTACTGATTGAAATTCCTGTCGGATTATATGCGACATTCATTGCTGCCGTTTCGATGTGCAAGGAGATCTTCACAGGAGAAATGGACATTGCCGGAGCTATTAAAGGGGCGTTTACACGAAACAAATGAAAAATATCGGAAAGTCTTTTAAGGAAAGTTCCGCCGGAATCAAATTCTGCTTGGCTTCATGCTTCTCTTTTGGTTTGCTTTGTCTGATTGGGATTGCGGATTTGGACTATGGGTACTATACTTTTTTGCGTCTTTTCTCTTTTTTTGCGCTTGGTATCACGATTATCGCATATGGCATTGACATAGATGTTTTTCTGAATCCCGTAACATTTATCGCAGGTTCTTTGTTTATTCTCTTCAACCCCGTTGCACCTGTATACTTGGATAAGGATGTTTGGATCGTGCTGGATGTGATTTCTGCAACTCTTTCATTCGGACTGGCTATTTATATTTTTGTGAGGAATATTGTAAATAACAAAACAGAAACGAAATGAAATCTTGTAACACTGCTGAACGATTGAAACAAATTATGGAGGAGAGAAACCTCCGGCAAATTGATATTATTGAAAAATGCAGGCCTTTTTGCAAAGAACTGGGCGTTAAAATGGGGAGAAGTGATTTTTCCCAATATCTGTCCGGCAAAATTCAGCCTAAGCAAACAAAGCTGGCTATTTTATCGCGCGCTTTAAATGTAAGCGAAGCCTGGCTTATGGGTTTTGATGTTCCAATGTCATCAAATGGGGCATCCACCGCCGAAACGGTGGATGAAAGAGAGCAGGTTTTGTTGGAGCTGTTTCGACTTGTGCCTGACGGTCAGAAGGATGAAGTTATCAATCTGATTCGCTCCGCCCTAAAAATGCAAGGATTATCGAAATAGCAATCTCGGCGGCTTGTTTCGGGTCTTCTGATTCCAGAACGATTTTAAGCAATTCTTCTTCCATGATGATATAAGCTCCTTTTCGTTTTGCTGTTTCCATTGTAAGGCAAATATGGAAATAAAGCAATAGTCAAAAAATGACATTGCCTAATCATATCTGACAACATCCACAAAAAATGTGGATTTGAATTTATCATTATTTTGGGGGCAAATTGTGGCTTTCTGGGAGAGGCTGAAATATGCTAAAGAAAAGGCGAAAATGACAAATCAGGATATTTCCGAACGATCAGGCGTTCCGCTTCCTACTGTAAACCGGATTTTGTCCGGAGGAACGGACAGCCCCGGCGTGGATAATGTCAGAGCAATCGCAAACGCGCTTGGCGTTTCCATGGACGAAATATTTTCCGAAGAAAAGAAACCGGAGGAAATAACAAACGCCGGCCTTCTTGCAAGAATGTTGTCTAACAAAAACGAAACCATACGAATCGTCATGCAGGCATACGAATCCGAAATGGAGAAGATCAGAAAAGACCGGGATGAGATGCTAAGGCGAGAGACAAGATCGAAGCACTTCTTCATGGTTCTTGCTATCGTCTCTATTTTGGCTATTTCCACCGCGCTCATTATTGATATTTGCCTGTCGAACTATGGATGGTTCAAAAGATAGGAGGGATTTTATATGAGCTTTAAAACGATTCTTTCTGTGGTTGTAATGATCCTTCTCATTCTTTTTATGATCCGGATGAGTGTGGAGGCTTACCGCATAAGCAATCACGAAAACTTCCACCGTTTAGACCCGTTTTACTGGAAAAAACCGAAATACAAAAAGACGAAAAAAGAAAAAAAGCCGGAAAATCCGGATAAAATTTAAATAAATAGGAGACTTACTATGATAACAGCTATGTTGCAAGGAATACTGACGGGTTTGATTTTGGCTCTTATATTCACTTTTATAAAGGTGGTTTTTTATAAACAGCCAAAAGAAGGAGACTGGCCTGAAGCTCAGAAGAAAAGATACAAATGTGAAAAATGCGGAAGAGACGGCCCCTTTATAAAGGATGGTTCATGTCCTAACTGCGGATCAACAAAGAAAACATGGTATGAGGCAACTCTTAAAACGCATATCGGTACATGGCCTGAAGATCAGGAAAAGCGTTATAAATGCGGGAAGTGCGGAACGGATGGGCCTTTTGTTGGAGATGATAAATACGATGGATGCCCTAACTGCGGATGTGTCCTGAAAGAATGGTATACGGTAAAAATCCCGGAGGAAAAGAAGGACTGAAATGGCCACGAAGCTGAAAAATGGAAAATTCCGCGCTCAGGTTTTCTTGGGCGCGGACGAAAACGGAAAGCGCCTTTACAAGTCGTTTGTTGCCGATACGGCAGACGAAGCCGACTTTGAGGCGCTTTCTTTTAAACTCTGCCGCGGGAAATCGGTCGATAAAAAGACCGTCACGCTGAGAGCCGCTATGACGGCATATATTCAGAGTAAGGAAGGCGTTCTGGCACAATCCACCGTAAATTCATACTATTCTTCCATGAATTCTTTCGGAGACTTCCTTGACACACCGCTTTGCAATCTTAACGCTGTGTCCGTTCAAAAGGCTATTTCCGAATATGCAAGGCGCGGGAATGACGGAAACGGAAAGGTCGGGAAACCGATCTCTGCAAAAACGGTCCGGAACGCTTACGGCCTTCTTACAGCCACGCTACACCAGAATGATATCTGGTTTCACGGTATTTCACTACCGCAAAAAGAAAGCGTTGAATACCATACTCCTTTAGGAAGCTCTCTGGCGGCTATTTTTCGCGTATCTGAGGGGACAAGGCTGGAGTTGCCAATTCTCCTTGCTTCGTGGTGCTCCCTGCGCAGAAGCGAGATTTTAGGCCTGCAGTTCGGTGATGTAGACTTTGATAAAAGCCTGATTCATGTTCGCCGGGCAAAAGTCTATATCGGAGCAAAACAGGATATCAAAAAGCCGAAAACAAAAACTTCCGCGAGAATGGTTTTTCTTCCTTCTTATATTGCCGAAAAAATTAAAGCTATCCCACATGACAAAGAAACGGATTGGATTGTCCCGGTATCCGGTCTCTTTATCTCGGATGGTTTCAGGCAGCTTCTCATAAAAAATAATTTACCACCCTGCCGATTCCATGATCTGCGCCATGCCTTTGTTTCTGTTTTGGCGGAGAACGGCGTGGACGGGAAATATATACAGGAAATGGGTGGGTGGTCGTGCGAAAACGGTGTCATGAATTCCGTTTATAAACAGACTTCGTTTGAGCGAAAAAGGGAAGCCGCAAAACAGGCCGAAAATGTCTTTTTGGAACTTATGCAACATTCTGCAACATGACGAAATCCGCAAACCAGCATAAATAAAAGGCTTGAAAGAAACAAAAAACGGGTTCAAGTCCCGTTTCTCGCACCAACAACGGAAAAGTCCCGCAAGCCTGATTTTATCAAGGTTTGCGGGATTTTCCTTTATTCATGCGGGTTTGTCGGCTGTTTAAGTTTTGTTTATAATATTGCAAATTGTACATGATTTTATAAAAATAGTTCCGAAATCGGAAATTTTGCAACACGGTTGCAACACATGCAACACGGATGCAACACGGGAAAAGCCGCTCAGAATCTCTGAGCGGCCGTGTTTATTTAACGATTTGCAAATAGTAGGAGAGCGTCTTTCCGGGTTTTGCGTCTTCGTCACGGATAAAGTCGGCGGCCATCTCCGCATAAATGTCCGTTCCGAACTTCGGATTATAATAATCACTGTAGACTGAGTTCAAGACAGCATAGAAATCCCATGGGTCAGCAGATGGGCAATATTGCCGGCGTACAGCGTCTGTCTGTTCCGGTGTCCAGTGCCCTCCTTGCGTTCCGTCCTTGTTTTCCATTTTGCGCACCCACTCTTTTGCCATTGTTTCTCCGAGGTGATCTCCATAAAGTATTTTATGAATTTCACATTCAATCTCCGCATAGTCCCTTTCGTCAAGAAGGCAGACTGCTTCCGAAAGAACCTCTTCCAGCCTTATCATCTGTTCCTTGCTTCCGTTTTCTATGATTTCACGGATCATTTGCTTGTGCATGGTCTCCTCCGATCAAAGACGGCTGACGGTCATAGCAACATTAGTGAAAGTTGCCGCAACGCCGCTGTTCTTCACGGTCAGAAAATCGTTGGTTTTTCCGGCCGTTGCCCGGATAATTGCTTGGAAAGAAATACTGTTTGTTTCGGTGCTTGCCGTTGTTACGGTGGCGCTTGCCTTTGCACCGGTAACAGCGTTTCCGTTCTGGAGCAGTTCCAGCGAAACATCACCGGCGGCCGGGGCAGTAAAGGTCGCGTTGACCGTTACCAAGTAATAATTTGCGTAGCAGTCAGAGATTGTGACTGCGTTCCCGGAAAGGTCGATGACATTCTGACAATATCTCCGAACAGGAGGTACAGAAAAAGGCACTACCGCAGAAGCCGCAACAGCTGTACTTGCAGTATTCGTGACGAAAATCAAAGGTTTTGACATATTTTTCTCCTTTCTTAAAAAATGCGGGACGGTTTCGGCCGTCCCGCGTGTGGCCAAAAAGCCGAAGTTAAATTGCTCCGGCACAACCGCAACCGGCTGCGAACGGATTTGTTCCGGAACAATAGGTCATAGTGGTCGGATATCTAACGACACCGCACATAGCGCCCTGGAGTTCAAGCTGATTGATCCTTGCCTGCAAAGATGCAATCTTGTCCGCCGCCAGCGCGTCCAGAACCTTCTGGGTGTTTGCCGTGCTGGTTGCCTGGATTGCCGCAGACTGCGAGATCAGATTGTAGTTCACGCCGTCAATGGCTCTCTGCGTTTCGCAGCAACATTTCTGAGATTCCGCAAAGCCAGTCGTGACAGCCGCCTGAATGTCCCGGATTTCTCCGAGGTTGTTATACGCCGCGTCTTTCACCGCGTTCACGATGCCGGACTGACCGCTTTTCAGTGTGTCCAGATCCACCGCTCTCTGAATATCTGCCTGCGTTGCATAGGCCTCTCCGACCCGATTCCCGTTTCCGCCAAAAAGACCACCGCCGCCCCACATCAGGGCAAGGATGGCAAAAATGGCAAACCAGGAGCCGTCACCGCCGAACAGACCGCCGCTGTTGCCCATCGGCATAACAGGGGTGATTCCGTTTTCCATGTTTTTTCTCCTTTTATAAATGTATTTTATTTCAGCCGGCAGGCGCGCACTGCCGGGCTAAAATCATCTGAGCTGGGAAATCAAATCCTCATATTTGATTCCGGCCTTTTCGCACATTTGCCGCGCAACCTCCTCCGGGTTCTTTCCGGCGCATAATTGCATGACCTGTCCGATTGCCGGATTACTTTGCGCCATTTGTCCTAAAATCTGCTGCGGGTTTCCCCGTGCTATGGACATGATACTCTTTGCCTGTCTGATTCCATTCAAAAGCGGGGCGGGAAAGGCGGGGACACCTCTTCCGAGAATGTTCATACCTCTGCTCCTTTCTTTTCAATCAGGCCTTCAATTTTGGCCTTCAGATCGTCAAATTCAGTTCGTGAAACAAATGTGCCGGCCAAGTCGTCTGCACTTGCGGAAAGCTGTTTTTCGGCGCGTGGCACGATGTCAAATGCCTGAACCTCAAACTGCCCTTTAGAATCCACCTTTTTCTGATATATGATGCTTTTGTCATTATCAAGGAAGATGTATTCGCTGTCGAAAGGCAACTGTTTTGCACGCACTTCTTCGATACCCGAAACAAATAACTTGTTTGTGTTCGGCAGATTCTGTGCCGCAGAAGTCTGCGGGATTGTCATTTGCGGAGCGAGCGGAAACCCATATGGCTGTGTAGCCGTGGGTGCGGTCGCACCGAAAGGATAATAAGGTTGAAACATTTCGCAAGCCCTCCTTTCTCGCTTGTATTTATTCTACAATGACGAAAAGAAAAAGTACACCTACAAAAGGTGTACTCTTTCTTTACGGTTTGTTAGCAGAGCAGTTCTTTCATCCGGTTTTTCTTTGTCGTGACCGACTTTTCCGCAATGCAAAGCCTGTCTGCCAATTCTCCATGCCTTGTTTTCTTTACAAAGAACTCAATGGCAAGTTCTGTATTTTCGGCCGATAGACCACGCTCCCGGCATCTTCTCCGGAGTTCTGATTCCGTGCAGGAATCTATGTCAAACGGCCTCAATCTCCGTGTGACTGTAATGCTGATCGGAATGCTCACTTTTTTCCTCTCTTTCTGCCGAAATAGCCGGATACTCTTCTACATAGGCCATAAACTGGCTCATCATGCTCATCTGCGCTCTCATATATCGTACAGACGAAATCACAATGTTTTCATAGCCGCATTTATAACCGAAAAAACCGCTCAAAACAACAGAGACCATCTTTAAAAAAACAGAGACAAACATTTCCCATGTCGGTGTCTGAATAATCTGCACGCTGATGATTGACATCACAAAAGAGATAAAACTGGTGGTAAAAAATTTACGGATAAAAGCCATTCGTTTCAGCTCTTCAGGAGCATGTCCGAGCGGGTCTCTGCTGTTACTTCTGCACTCTCGCTTCATAATCATGTTTGGAGTAAGATTCAGAGATTTTACTCCATTTGCGTGTAGAATCGCCTTTTTTTGCTGTTCAGAAATTCCAGAAAAAGCCCTGATATCCTTTTTCCCTTTCCCGATGTATTTCTCCGCGTATTCTTCGTATGTAATGTTCTGTTCGACCAGAATACGCTCTCTGACTTTCCTGAGTTCTCCATCGGCATACCAACGGCAAAATTCAAATAAACGGTTTTGGAGCTTGGAAGAAACAATCTTTTCATTTAACGCGTCATATGCCGATACCGTTTTTGAATAGGTCTCCGTCAGATATCCCGCGCGCATTCCGCTGTCCGAACAACAGATATAGGCCGAGTATGAGCAAAACAAAATCACAAAGAAAGAAAGGCCAAGAGAAGTAAGACCCTCCCACGAAGCGGTTATATCGGTCGTAAGCGCAACAGTGGCCACAAAAACAATGACCACACAGGCAAGAATTCCGGCGTAGTTAAGAAAACCCTTTGCGGCTTTCTTTTTAAAGGAGGAAACGGAAAGAGCCGCGCTTTCCATTTTTGTTGTGCCGGGTGCGGGTTGATTTTGCCAGTCAAAATTACTGTTCATTTCCGGCCTCCCTTACCTTGTCCGCACTATGATACAAAATCATTGCCGCAAACGCTCCGAAAGTTGCCCACGCCATAATGACCGTCATGCTGTGAATGAATTGCTCCACGCCATAACAAACAGCAGTAAGAAGCGCACAAGGGATTATTCCGGTTTTCGGCAGTTTGATTTTGCGGGAAAAGAACCGCCATAGTGTCAGGGCAGCGCAGATACAGACAATGGAAAAAGCAGCCGCCGATAAATGGAGTACATCCAAAAAAGATGTACCTGTTCCCGCTGTCGCCGTCCGGATATGCGGAAACTCTGCAATGGCCGCAGCTGAAGGGGCGGCAAAGGAAATGACCGCCCCGGCGATATCAAGCGCTCTTGCTTTCTGTGTGTTCGTCATGTTCCACCTCCGTCACAGCAGAAAGAAGTCCGGCAATCTTGCGGTCTCCCTCCAGCCACGCATCCTCAATTTCTGCCTTTCTTTTCGCGGAAATAGTTGTGGACATTCCTACAAAATCATTTAATTGTTTCGCCATCAAACGAATGGCTTCAATGTTGGCTTCCAGCATAGCACGATCGGAAGAAGTCGACCTTTTCATCTCTTCGGCAAGATCTGTCACGGTCATATTTCCGTTTTTCAGCGATTCCAATATCGGGGACGCTTCTTTCATAAAGGCGCTGATCGTAGTCGCGGATCGCGCCATAACATTATAAACGCTGTCCTTATTGTTTTTATCATCCATGTAAAGCTTAAATGCGCGAAGGTAGGAAAGCAATTTCGCCACGCCGCCGAACTTGGGGAAAATCAAATAAATCGTGGAAAGCATGACCGTAAGAGAAGCAATATTTTCTTTTACAAAATTCCATGCCTCCTCAAACCAGGTCGTGTCATCCGTAGTTTTTCCCGTTTCGTCCGGTAACTCTGACTGCTCTCCAGATTCCGTTTCAAAAATGATCTCCGGAGAAGATTCTTCCGCAAAGACAAAAACCGTAAAAAGCGCAAAAAGCGTAAGCGTTACGCAAAGAAAAGTCATTACTTTTTTCATGATTATTTCCTCCTCACTTGAAAACATCCACGGTGGTGCTGTCCACTGTTTTTTTGATGTCTGAAATCATATTTTTGGCCTGTTCTGCCAAATATACATATGGAATAAGTGTGCGCGGGTCAAAAGATCCCGGCCGGACCGTGTTCCGCTCCCTTGTAAGATCTTCCGTTTCCGTAAACAGAATGTTCAAGCGGAATACCCCCTGCGGAATCTTTTTTTCCGGAATGATGGCCACACCGTTTGTAACGCCGGTGTGATAGGTGCCAAGATAGAGAAGGCCGGAGGTAGCCGGATAAACGCGAACGGTCAGCGGCGCACCTCCGCTCAGGTCGTCACCGAGCGAAGATGCGCAGATGTATTTACCACCGATTTTATAAAAGTCCATATCAGCCCTCCGCCAGTTTTGCCTGTGCCAGCTCTTCCGTTGTAAACAATTTCACGCCGATGTCCTGCATTTTTACAATGCGCATTTCGCCGTTCATAATGTCTGCCATTCTTACAGTGAAAAGGACGGTATCCTTGAGCACTATATTCCAAACAACCACAACCGGACGAATTGCGCCGTCCCGGATGAGGTATGCCGTTCCACCAAGCGGAAATGTTGAAAGCGCGGTTATTTTATCTTGTGTCATGTTCTTTCTCCTTTACTTTGAAAAACTTATGAATGTTGTGTCTCCAGTTAGATTGAGAGTTTCTGTTGAATTAGAAGCAAGAGAGAGATGGTTATCACTACTTCCGTTCACTTCATAAGTTATCATCCACGATTCACCTTCTGTCTCAGTAAATGTCACAGAAACGACATTGGAATAACTTGCACTGTTAAGATTGTTGTCTGTGCTTGTTTCTTCCGTTCCGTCAGCATGGGTGATTTTTACCGTCCCCATTCGTCCGCTTCCGTAAAAACCCGTCCATTCACTGTCAAAATAAACGGTATAGCCACCGACACCTCCGCCACCTCCGCCGCTGACATTTGTTGTGATTATCACTTTTGAAAGCGTTTTACCGCTATCCGGCAAAACAGTTGTTGTTTTATTTGCCGTGATTGTTACGCTTTTTTCCTGTTCCGGTTTTCCCGTCTGAATTTTTGAAATTTCTCCTGCCAAATCCGAAATTTTTGTTTTACTGGTTGTCACACCTTTGTTTTTTACGGCGGTATATGCGGCGGAAACTTTTGATTTGATTCGGTCTATTTCTGTTGCAATATTCGGGGCTATTTCTGTTGCTATTGCTATTTCTGTTGGAATACCCATTTGTTACCTCCTTAAATACTCGCAAGCGCCGTTTCAAGGTCAGCTGTGAGAGAAACAGTTTTCCCGCTGTAATGGCCAGACGGAATGGATACGGAGGTTTGAGACAGTGCATTGAAAGAGATGTTCTTCCCCTCCGGCATACTGCCCTGTGCAAGCACGCCAACAACCGGTTTTGTCTGATCTCCATCTGCATTATAGGCGACAATGGCTTTTTTCCCGGAAAGGAGCTGATCGCAAAGATAAACTTCATCCGATTTGACAGCTGTTGCCCTTATCGTTCCGTCCAGTTCGTTGAATGTGATACTCACATTTGTAACGCCTTCCGGAATCGTCAGATAAACTCGGCTTGCCCATTTCCCGTCTGTATCTGTCGCTTTGTCAAAAAGAAGAACAGTTCCGGCCGCAAAAGAAACATCCGTCCCAAGCGTTTTGGAAATTTCTTTGTCCGGCACGGCTTTTACCACCACGGAGGAAAGACCGTAATAATCAATTTCCGGTGTGCTGGGATTGTCGTCCTGTGGCGTAACGGTTTGCTGAGATCCGCTTGGCGTGACGGTTTTGCTTTGCAATTTGTATATTTTCTCGGCTTCCGTAACATCCGTGGTTGCGGAGACGGTGCTTGCGTTCGGATAATACCCGGCGGGAAGCGTTACGGATTGCCCCGGTTTGACCCCTTTTGAGATCGCGCCGCCGGATTCGCTTTTTTGCACCGGAATTCTCGTTATTGCCACGGTAATATCCGCGAGCTTGCTTTGGTTGTTAATGAGGGAATCACCGGTTGACAGCGACATGGTTTTTGATTTTTCCCTGAGTTTATCCCGGTTTGTCTGAATAGCTGCTATTTTTTCACCAACACTCATTTGTTACCTCCTTAAATACCCGCCAGAGCCGTTTCAACATCGCCGATGTCGGAAGATATTTTGTCTGTTGCCGCTTTGAAATCTTTGTAAGAGACCGGTTTTTCATTGTCATCCGAAGCGGCAGTTTTGTCAAATGTCTCAACATAGAGCGTTTTCGTTGTTTCATTCAGTTTCAGCCCACGCCCCAAAATTCCTTTTGTGAAAAGTGTTTCGGTGGAACCGTCTTTGGTATAAAGCGCCGTTCCGGTCGCCGTCTGTGCCGCATCTGCGGCGGCCTGCGCCGCTTTTGCCGCCGCCTCTGCCGCCGTTCTTTGCGCTGTGAGGAATGTAACGGCGTCCTCATCTTCCGGAACGCTTGCCGCCGTAGAATCCAACAGAACGCGGATTTTGGGGGCACACAGCGTTGTGCCGCCGTCCGTTACCTTCAGAACCATCACAACTTCTTCCCCTGTACAGTCGGCAAGAGAAGGCAAAGAGACAGATGCCGTTCCGTCTTCCTTGATCGTGCAACTGAGCGCAACGGTTTCTGTCGCGGTTGTTTCTGCAGCATCTTCTGTTGCAGCAACTTTCGCTTCATATTCGCCGCAAAGCACCGCCACCGCATCCTGCGGAATCGGAATAATCTGAGAACCGTTGCGTAGCTTGAAATTCAGCGTCCGGCTGGTGTCTGTTCTTCCTTTCATCACGGTATACTGCGCAGAATATGAATTATTTATATCCAGTGTAATATAGTGAACCGGATACACTTATACTTCACCCCTTTTCTTTTATTTTCTCAAGTATAACAAAAAGGGCAGGCAGTCGGAACTGCCCACCCTCCGGTGTCTTTATCTTTCAATGATCTTCATGCTGATGTTGTAAAGTCCTTTGAGAATTTTCAGAATGTTTTCAAGCGGCAATCCGAACGCGCGGGCAAGCTTCCCGGCAAAGCCTTCAAGGTCTTGCCATTCAAAATTGCCGTTGATGGCGCTCTTGCTGATGTTAACAATTTCATTTGCAATGTCAGCCGGAACACCGATTGCGTCTACATCTCCGAATCCGTAATAACGGTCTCCGGATACGATTGAGTATACCATTTCGTAAATCTCCGTTCCGCCCGTAAATGTGCCGAACAAAGATGACATAAACGCATTTGCATATTCAAGCGGGATGTGGGTAATTTCAATCTCTTTTCCAAGACCCATCAGATTCCGGCGGAGCAGTTTGCGCGTTCCGTCAATCAGCGCAATAATCAGGGCGGCCACCAGTTGAGAGGTAATAGCGCGCGAAAGTTTTACTTTTGCGGCCCGCATCTCTGCGCTTCCTTTTTCAAAGTTTTTCCTTGCATACCCATATTCCATACAGGCCTCGGCCAGTATGTTGAAGTTCTGCATAATCTGTGTTTTGAACATAAAGAGCGCACGGACCAAAGCGTTGGGATTCCTCAGGATGTCCGGCCGTTGCATGACGGTATAGTTCGGCTGTGTGTCATAGGTCACCTGGTTGAATAGTTTTGCAACCTCCTTGTAGTATTCCTCGCTGCCGACCTGCAAAGCCTTGTTGCTGTCTTTTACATTCTCCTCACAGGCGTACCAGAGAGAGCCGACCGTGTGCGCGTCCATTGCGGTGATCCAGTTCATAAGCCACGGAACCTTTCCCGTCACTGTATCGGAAATACTCTTTCCGCGATAAATATCGCCGATATCCGCGTCCATATACCCTCTTTGCCTGTACCAGAGCAATGGTGTATATTTCTGAATGGTCTCAAATGTTTCGCGCCAGTTCTTTTTGCTTGCCCAGTCCTTTGCAAATCGCGCTGTGGCGGTGCCCATGTTCTTCCATCCGAGAACTGCCGCAGCTGTCGGCAAAGAAGCGGCCTGTTTCAGCGTTACCCCGGCATTGACGGCCAGAACTGCACCGGCATAATTGGAACGGAATTTGTCAAGCACATTCGGCTCCTGACGGCGGGCACCGGCAATGTCAAGCAGCAGTTTATCAATGTATTTCGTTGCGCTTGCACCGAAATAATCATTGATCTCTGCTTTCAAGGACTTCTGATAGTTTTTGTCCGTAAAGTTGTACACTTTGTTAAAGTTGTGGACAGCCTGAACAAACCCGGCATAGAGCGAAACATCGTTGATATGGCGGTCAACAATGGCCGAAATATCCAACAAAAGCAAAGGGTTGGTCGCTCCGACACGGTCTTTTGTCATTCCCATTGCTTCCAGGGAAAAGTTTTTGGAGAATGTGGCCATGTCTGCTTTGGCGCTCATGAGATATCTTGTGTCTGTTTGAATCGGGAAATAGTTCTTCACCGTGAACCGATTGAACCCATAACGCTCCATAGCCGTTTTATTAAGTGTATCTCCGGAGAACTCCCAGAAGAAAGCCTTTGCCGCTTCAACATATCGGCGCTCATAAGCGGTAAATTTTTTCTCGATCTGATCCGAAAGCTCCTTTGCCTTGACCATCATCTCCGCTTTCGCCGTTGCAAGAGAACTTTCAAGACCGGAGATCCTGCCCTCCAGTTCGGCCGCAAGTTTGTTGTTTTTAAGCGCGCGTGCAGCTTCAAGATCGGCTCTGGTGGTTTCAAGTTGCTCCTGAATTTGAAAAACAGCGTTTGCAAGGCCATACACGCGCCGGTCTGCCCCACTCCGGAAGGCACCGTCATAATCGCCCTTGTAATAGGCTTTCATGTTCGGTACAGTCAGTCCGCCCATCATAAAGTGCGCGGCGTTTTGCTCGTTTTGCAGGTGCATATACAGCGTAATCATCATGCCGCGGCTGATTTCCACCTTGTTCCCGTTCCGGTCTTTCAGACCGATATCCACCATTTCAGCCATGTTGTCAATGTTTTCCCTGTTTTGCTTTCCATTGATCAGATCACTGAATAGCAGGTATGCGTCACGCTTAATCGTCAGCATTTGGGTCTGACCGTCATTGAGCATATTGTAAAGTTTAACGGCGGCAGAACCTTCTCCTTTACCTCCGGAAAGGTAGGAGAAGAATGTGCGCGGCCGCAACTGCATCACAAAATACGGGTCAAGGTATTTTCTGTTTTTGTGCCCGCTTTTCTCCATGTCTCCGATAAAGTCATGAGACAGTTCCTCCACACTTTCGCGGAATTTGGAGCCGATCAGTTTATTTGCGTCCGTGGATGTCTTATAGATGGCTTTCATAATGTCATACGCCTTTTGAAGTTGCTCTGTGGTCAGCTCGGAGACAGGCTTCCCGGCAATCTCTTCCCGGAGATATTTCAGCATTTGCGAGATCGTCTCGTCATATTCTCCGGTGTTTTTAAAATCATCGGATTCATACCGTTCTCTGAGTTCAGCCAGTTTTTCTTTCAGCGCGTTTGCGTTCTGCGTGTTTCCGATCAGATATGTCTCCAGTCTTTGCTTTTGCCCACGGAGTTCTTCAATGCGATCCAGCACGCGCGGCTCTTCGGCATTCTCACCGGTTGCAAGTTTTTCCATCTCCGCCTCGATCTTTGCAATTTTGGCGGCGCGTTCCTCCTTTTTGCGCTGAAGGTCAATATCTCCGTTTCCGAGCGTATCCAGCACTTCCAATGCGGAGCGAATAATGCCGGCATTAAAATGCTTGGCATAACCTTCCGCAGGATGTTCCAGCATGGAAAGGAATTTGCCGGAAAGCCTGCCCATTTTGTCAATCACATTCTTGCGCTCACCCGCCGCCCTGCGCTGTGCGAGTTTTTGGCGGTGTTCTTCAAGGATCGAACGAACCAAGGCGTTTTCACTCTTGCGGAATTCGGACAGCTTGGCGCGGCTGTTTTCGCGTTCCTGCCTTGCCACTTCATTTTGCACCCTGGTGACATAGGCGGCAAGAGGTTTGGCATTGACAAACTGCGTCAGTCCGCCGTCCGCCGTCTGGATCTTTTGCGTCAGGCTTCGGATCTGTGTGCGGATCTCCGCGCGTTCTGCTGCGCTGTGTCCCTTGGTGAAATAATCTTTCCACAGTTCGCGCAGCCGGGTGTTATATCCGGCCAGTTCTTCCGCTCTTTCCCGATATCTCGCCGCCCAGTTCCGCTCCCGCTGATTGGTGGCAATCTGTTCAAATGCGTCTGCCAGTGCCAGGCGTGAGGTCACATAGTCCGTTGCGCTCCCGTCTCTTGTCTGGTATTTGGTCGGCTCGGTCAGGCTGTCTGCAAAGGCGCGGGAAGAGAATTTTTCTGTGTTTTCTCCTGCAATGTCAAAAACTTCATAAAATTTTTTGCCGAAAATGTTGACTTCTTGCCCGGAATAGGTTATACTACCTATAGAACCACTTAGTTTTAGTTCGATAGGCATTTGGAAGCCTATTGTCCGAAGTAAACGAGTGGTTCTTTTTTTGTCTGCATAAAGGACATCGCTTTCGGACACATATTCCATGGGGTGATTTGTCTTTGTATACGCACTCGCTACTTTCTGCATGTCGTCAATGACCAAACGATTTTCAACCGGTCTGAGATCCAGCACAGAGAGGATCGGCAGGCCGTTTTGCGCTTTTACAGAGCCGAAAATCACAAGCCGTGAATTGTTTTTTCCTTCTCTGCCCACATTTCGGCTTTTCAGGATCAGAACGGGATCGCTGAGGATCTGCGGGATCTTCTGAATTTCCGGGATCGTCATTTCCGGGTGCTCATTCAAAATTGTTTTGATCTTGTCCCCCTTCATGTAGATCTCATTTTCCATCGCGCCAAGGCCTTGCAGTACATCACCGGTATATCCAAGAGAAAAGTCTGCACCTTCCGCCATCCCTTTTTTGTACCACTCGCCCACATCGTCCGAAAAGTCTTTGGCATATTTCGCCGCTTCTTCCGGAATCCTTTCGGAGTACCGGATATCCGGATTGTCGCTGTCAAAGGTGCCGATGTTGTCCGTGGCGGATTTTATCTGTTCCGGATAAAAAGCAATGAATTCTTCGCCACTATTATTCACGCCGTCATATCCCTGTTTGATCAGATAATCGCGTGCTTTAATACCGGCACCATTTTGCCCCTGGAACATATTAAGCGCTTTGAAAGCGGTGCCTTCATCTGCCGGATTTTTAAGATTGATATAATATGCTCCGACTTTTGGACCGTATCCCTGCGCGTCAATCTCCCATGGGCTGAAAAACATTCCTTGTATATCCATGTTGCTCCTGCCTTTTGTACGGTCAAATACCGTAAAATCAGCGTCCGTCCCATGATATACCACAAGTGGTGTTCCGTCTTCATTCAGCAGGGCAGGGTTGACAGGTTTGGGAGAAAATTCTTTGTCATAGGTCTTGACAAGAGCGTACAAATCGGATATACTAATGGTGATAGCAGAACTGCCCTTGGTTAAGCCTCCTTTTTGGGAGAGAACACCGTTAGGTAGTTCGGCTATTTTTTGTATATCTTTGAGTTCATATGCTCTTGAAAAAGTATCTCCGCCTTTGGTAGGGAGAGCTTCTTCCACATAAAGTTTGAGCAAATAATTTTCTCCGTTTTTTTGATAAATAGCATACAAACTGTGCATAAACGCAGTATTTTCCATCTTTGTTTTGCTGGTCTTTTCAGAAATTGTCGTATCGAAATATATTGCATTTTCAATGATGCTATCGATGTCTCCCAATGCTGAAACGGAAATTTTAGATTTTACTGCGTGGTTTACAGTTTCTTTTGCCAGCACATTACCCCAAGATATGTTTCTCTGCATATCTTTATTTTTGGCTCGACCTGCCCCCTCGTAGGATTTCCCGGAAGATTCGACAGGGGCATATGTGCTCTTATCCTTTGCTCTCCAGTCGCCAAACCACGCGCGGAAATAGGGGGATTTCGTTCCCAACTCCTGATAAAATCGTTTTGCCCATACTTCAGTCTTTTGAATTTCTTCGCTGGTGAAGTCGTTAATGCTCTTTCTCGGAATATCCCGGAGCACCGCAATGTCCTTTTCGGTAATCTCCGCGCCACCTTCTGCGCCGCCCCGAATGGACGCTTTTTCCGATTTTTCCGAATCGCTTTCCCACTTTCCGTCTTTGAGCAGTTTATAATTGGCCGAAGCTCTGAGAATGAGCTCATTGAACATCTGCTGCGCCTGTTCGTAGGCTTTTGCGTCCCCGGCCGATACCGTCTTTCCTTCTTCCGTCTTCGCCTGTGCGCCGTTCCATGCGCGCTTAAAGGCGGAGATTTTTCTTTTCATCCGTTCAATGACATTTCCGAGAACGCGCAGTACGCCCTTGTATTTCGGCTTCTGAAGATCTTCCGTGACGGTCTCCATGTCCACGCGACCTTCTCCGGTCTGATTCCCAAGCTCCACTTTCAAGCCGAGAAATCCCTTTAAAAACATTTCCGAAGCGTCCGCAACCACTTCTTCCATGGCTTCGTTATAAGAGAGCTTTTTGCCGTTGTTTGCCTTTTCATACTGGCGCTGTCTACGAAAGATCAGCTCATCGGCATTCTCGGAAAGGAAGTTGTCAAAAATGAAATCGCTGTACCGCTCAAAATACCCCGGAGACATCTGCTTTGCCATGTGGATCATTTCATGCGACATCGTGCGAAGCATGGCCACGCTGCACACATCCGCCACAGAATCCGCGCCGGCATAAATGTCAATGCCGAATTCTCTCTTGGCAAGGTTATAGTATCCCTGTCTGTTTTCAAGCGTTCCGTCCTCTTTTACGGAAGAGAACACCCGGATATTATAGCCGAAAATGTCCGAAAGCACGCGCAATGCCGCCACTTGCTCTTTCTGATTTTCGGTAAGGTTCTTTTCCTCCACGCCGGATTCCAGAATCACTTTCCCCGGAAGAGACTTCTGCCCCGATTTTTCGGCTTTTTCGGCGGCGCTGTCTACCGCCTTCTGTTTTGCCTGTGCCGCACTGTCAGAAGCTTCCCGCGCCTTTTTTGCGAACATATTGATCAGTTCATCCGGCATGGTTAAAGTGGCGCTGGTGTTTTTGCGGATCTTTTCAGCGTTCCAACCCAATTTGCCAAGACCCATGACGATCTTCATCTCATTGTCATATCGTGCCGGATTCATGCCCTTTTTGTCCTTCACAAAGTCATATCCGCTCAAAAAGGCATTCGCGTCTTCTTTGCTGTCAAAAGAAGCGGCATAATAAAGCAGTGCGGCCGTATCTGCATCCACACCGGCGGCCGTTGCATTTATCACTTCGCCCGCTTTGTTTCTCACGGTCACTTTACCCGTCTTACGGTCAATATCGGTCACGACAAGATTTTTATAGTTTTCGGTGCCGCTCTCATATTCGGAAAGGTCAACGCCGCCGACTTTTTCCAGATATTCACGGTAATTTGCATCTCCGCTTTTTCTGATATTGCTCTGTCCGGCCGCTCCAAGATTCTCCGCCATGTTCTGTGTCGCGTTTCTAAGGCTCTGCACGGATTTGGATTCACTGGCGGCTTTTATAACGGATTGGCGAGCCGAAAGATCCGACAGGAGATTCTTTGCCGCCGGATAATTCTTTTCGATTTCTTTTTGAGCCGATTTTTCGATTCTGGTCAGTTTCTCGTTGTTTTTTTGCTTGTTGTCAACTTCCCATGCGTCCACCATTTTCTGAGCGACTTTGGCCGCCGTTTCCGACTTCATGCCGGTCTTTATCAGTCTTTGTTTAAGCTCCGCCGTTACGCTGTCGTTCATGGCCTTGCTGGTTGAGAGGTCAATTTCCGCACGGAAACGCGCCTTTCCGACTGCCATATCGGTACGGATACCCTCTTTCCCGGAATCAAGCCGTGCGGACGCTTTTTTGGCCGCACGAAGGGTGTCTTTGCTGTATACATCCGGATTGTCGCGGATGTTTTGAATCATGTCCGCCCGCGCCTTTGTGTCTGCCGAAACATCGGAGCCCATGGAGCTGTAAATAAAAGGCGTTTTTACGGCTGTTGCTCCGCCGCTCATCACACCGCCTGCCACTGCGCCGCCTAAAAAAGCAGTTCCGGCATCTTTGGCAAACAGCCAAAGGGAACTCTTCAAAGCCTCGTTTTCGGAATAACCTTGTGAAATCATGTCATCATAGAGTTTTTCGCTTTCAGACATCACAACGCCGGTGGTCGAAGAAAAAATACGGTTGATTGCTTCGTCAGCAATATTGTTGTTAATCTCCTCCACACCTTCCATCAGTGCAGAGCGAACCACATTGGTAATAAGCTTTTTCGGGCCTGCACCCCGCACTATTTTTTCGGTCGGATTGATATACTCGCTTGCGGCCGCAGAAGCGCCGATCAGCCAACCGTAAAGCACGGCCTGTCCGTCCGTCATACCCGCATCCGAAGCTTCAAGGATCGCGTCAGCCGCCGCCGGAGAGGACATCAAAACCGTGGTAATGGCGTTTGCAATATTAGCGGCCGCCGTTCCTGCGGCAGGAGCTCCACCGAGAAGCCCCCCGGCAAAAGCAAAGTTTACAATGTTGTCTCCCACGCTCATGGCCGTGTTATAAATAAATGCTCCAACGCCGGACATATCGCTGGAAACAGTTTCGCGGATGAGCGAAGTCCGCCCGGACATTTGATGTGCCGTGCTGTAAGGATTCAGCCCACGCCCTTTTGCCACATCTACAGTGTCTTGGATAGCAGCAACACCGGCGGATATGCCGGTAACAGGAGCTGCCAGCACCGTTTGTATAGAAGAAAGGACCGGACTTTCTTCCGCAAAAGAAACAGCGTCACCGGTTTTATACCCGGATTGTCTTTCCTGAGCTTTTCTTTTTAATTCAAAATTGTATTTTTCATAGGCTGCTTTGTCCGTGGATTTAAGATAATCCAGGAGCTGAACCTCATCCCGGCGGTAAAATCCTTCCAGATCGGTATAATATGTATTTGGATCATACAAATTGTTGTGTGTCGTATCCAACGCACGCTTTTGGCTGATCTGATTTTGGGATTCATCGTTTTCCGCAAACTTTTCGTCCATGGAATAGTTTTCAAGAAACTTTTTGAATTCATCGGATTTCAGAATGTTTTCATAGTCTCCGTAATAGGCATTGTATCCCTCGTTATACGAAAAGCGGGACATTCCATTGTTAGCGAGTGCGGCCTTGCGCTTTTTATAGGCGGCTTCCTGCGCGTCTCTTTGCGCGGCGGCCAGTTTCTTTTGCTCCTCGGCCAGCTGTGCCTCCTGCTCTCTTTTTGCGCGTTCTGCGGCAATGGCGAGAAGGGTCTGCTGTTCGTGCAGATCTGCCAGTTGACTGCCGCTTACACCGCCCCTTGCCGTTTTCCCGTATGTATTTGTTCTGCTGTATCCCATAGCAGCCTCCTTTTATCCTTCCGGAACGAATTCTTCTTCTCCGCTGAGTTCTCTTTTTTGTCTCTTGATTTCTTCTTGCGTGTATAACCCGGCTTTTTTGCGGTATTCCTCTATCACATCGGCCGCTTCGGCCGCTGTAATATACCCGCTGTCGGCCAGTGTGTTCAGGTAGTCCTCAATGTTGGCCACCGCCTGCATTTTGTCACCGGATTTTTTGTACATCTCCTTGACATTTTTGATGATTGTTTTCCCATCCTCGCCTGCGATTTTACCTTTAAGACCGATATAATTCTGGGCAAATTTTTGTTTATACTCCTCTATGGCGGCTTCATAATCCGTCAGTCGCTGTTGCGTACTGGCCATGTTTGCCGCCGCTACCGTATAGTTTGCGGCCAGCTTTTCTCCCTCTTCGTCATAACGGGATTTTGCAATGGAATAAAGCTGTGGGTAAAGCTCCGCAAAATTGCGCGCATACTTGTTTTGAACCTGCTGCCCGGCTTGCTGTGCATAGGAATTTCCGTACCCGCCGCTTCTTGATTGTACCTGCGCCACCGTTTCCTTCATGGCCTGTTCTCCCTGGCGCATATAGTTGTCCCGGTACATCTGAGAAAGTTGGTCTTTGTTCACATCGAAAGAGAAAGCAGGTCTTTCTGTATATGCCTTTCCTGCCGATTCTACAGACTTTTGCTGTTCTGCAAGTCTTTTTTTGAGAGCTTCATATTCTTCGTTGGTCATCTCTTTTTTCCTCCGAATTAAATTTCATGTTGAGTTGTTCGCATAACTGCACCAGCCATCTCTCCAGTTGAGAAAGCTTCTGCTCTGCCGTTCCGGTCAGTCGCGGCGGGGAAAGATTCACTTTCATCATTCGTCACTCCCTTGCTCCAGTATTTTGGCGATAGAATAAAGACGGAAATTACCTTGTCCTTCAATTCTGAATTTCATGTGGTCACAACGCCGGGGAACAATCGGGAATGTCACGGAACGGACAACGCCGGTTCCGGATACTCGTCCTTTGTTGATCCAGTTGCCGTCCGAATCGTACATGATCCAAACATCCACCTGCGCACCGAGACTGACCGAAAGCCTGAGATTGAAGCGGGAGATATATTTGTTATCCGGCATAGAATATCCGATGTTCCCGCTTTCAAGGACTGTGCGGAAATCCTTTTCTTCGGTATATCCGGTTTCAGATGGGCTTCCGATGCAACAAACCTCTCCGGCCTTTCCTTCGTTGTTCCAGCCGTACAGAGATCCGGCGCATTGTGCCGTACCTGTAAAGCGTGTGTTGTCCTCTCTCATCCACAGCCCGGTTCGCGTGTCGTAGCAGAAAAGATGCCAGCTTCCTGCGCTGTCTTTCATGCTGATATAATAAAATCTGTCTTCTGCCGAACCCGCCACGGCGTTGGTATATCTGACACCGCCGAAATCGTCCGAAATCAGCGAGAATGTAGATCCGTCAAAGGAATAAACGCCGTTCTTGCCTTTGTAGTAAAGCAATCCGCCCACCGCACAAAGGGATTTTTCACTTCCTTCTTCCACTCCCGGCGCGTCAATTTTAAGGATCTCATAGTTGCTCGGATAGTCCCCATACACCTTATAGATAACATCCTCCTTAAAGAAGAATGGATACCCTCCATAAGAGATGCAGGCCGTGAATTTTCCGTCCGTTCCCACCGTTGCGCTGTATGACCCGCCGTCTGTTTCCTCAAAATTGGAAAAACTGAAACTACCCAATTCGGAAGCCGAGATCTCATTGACAAAAACGCCGCTCTTTTTCCCTCTGATAGCGCCCCAGATCCGGTTGTTGTGTTCGCAATAACAACTCATGGCTTCTTTCAGATCCGAAGGACGGACGGTCAGTGTTTGTCCGGGGCACGAAATATACGGAATTTCCGGACACTTGTCAACTTTGAAATAGTAACGGCTGTGATGCACATCCGAACTGTCTTTATAGTTTTCGCATTTCACCAGCTGCGCTTTTGCCGAATTCAGGTTTTTCAGAAATTCGAATGCCGGTCCGTCCTCTACATGGAAATCAACAATCCCTGAATCCTGTTGGATTGTAATATCTTCCTTTTTTGATACAAGCAGATAGGCCTGTACTTCATTGTTTCCGCGATACAGCGTTCCGTTGAAAATCCGGTATGTGCTACTGATTGTGGAAGTGGCACCGTCATAAATGACGATTTCAAAATATTGCTTCTCATAACTAAATACTTGACCGTCCTCCCTCACATATAGTGCGTATGTCAGTGTGGCAGTTCCTTCTTGTACAAATTCAATTTCTCCGGTACTTGCATTTACAGTTGCGCACCCGGCAGGATTGGCGTTATCTATTCTCCATTCGACTGTATCCGGTGAACTCGCATTTCCGAATTTTTTAATCTCTGACGCATATCCATAAGAAAGAAGTTTTTCTCCTACTTTTTCTGTCGTGCCTTTTTTACCTGTTACACGGCTTCTTTCGTAAATTGTGGATTTTCCGGGCAGATAACTTCCGTCATAGCTTGATTTAACTTCTACAAAGTCGCCGGAATCGTTTTTTACGCAAACGGAATATGTTAGAATAGCGCCTTTGTAATTCAGGTTAATATGCTGCGCTTTAAACCGTCCTTTTTCTGTCGGGTCGGCCGTGTTGAAGTAACATCCGTCCGGATAGACGGCAATATACGCGCCCATGCCGACCATGGTTCTTTCATCGTTGTTTTCAGACAGCCCGATGTCATAGTCCTGCCCGTTATAGTGCAGTTTCGGCGCGGCCGCGTCTACCCCTGTCAGATTGTCAGAAGCTAAAATATAACAAAGACCGTCTCCCCGTCCGACCATTCCAAGAATCTTTTTCCCGTATTGCTTTTTATGTCTCTTCCCACGGTTTGCGGCAACCGGAGCAAAGCGCGCGGTGGCATTTAGCGTGTCGTACCATTCTCCGTCCGAAATAGTCAGGTTGTGGTTATATCCGAGAAATTGATCCGTCATGATCCTTGTCTGTTCCGGTACATTCAGGTATGGCAACTTCATTCTCTTGCCCCCCCAAACCTTGGCCGCCATTTTCCGGTCTGCCTGTGCGAACGGAAATACCACGCGCGGAATTCCTCATACTGCGTGTTGAAAAGGCTCACGGCGGCGTTATATTTTGACATCTCCGCATTGTGATAATGAATCTTTGTTTCCAGGTAATGCGTATATATTCCCGAAAATTCGTCCGGCAGGATCAGAATGATTGTTTCACCGTTTTCCGGATTGTAGCGGCCGATTTCCCGCCGGAAGCCGTCATTTAGTTCCTCACGCGCAAGAATGATCTCACGGAGTATTTTCCGGTCTATTTCTTCAACCCACGCGGCTTTCAGGGCCGTTTCGTATTGATTCGGCGTTTCATCGTCTACCCGCGCGAGTATTTCATTCAAAGTCATATGTGCTCCTCCTTTTCAAAAACGGAGAAACCGCGCAGGCCTCTCCGTTTTTGTATTTACCTTTATCAGCGGAATTCTCTTCCTCTTTTTTGAAACTCTTCTTGTTCTTTCCGCTGCCGTTTTAACGCATCCATCTTGGATTTCTGGATATCCTCCACCTGCGCCTTGATATAATCCGGCACCTCATACGGCACCCCGCGCGGGATCAGGTAGTTTTCGCCGTTCACACCGCAATAAAATGCTTCCAGCCCATCTTCCGTTGGTTCTTCCGGAATGACGATAGTCACATACTTCACGCCGGGCTTTTTTACGCGGCCGTCTGCGGTGTACTCCACTTTTGCTTCTGTTTTTTCAGCCATGATTTTCTCCTTTTCGGCGGGGCGATATGCCCCGCCTTATGTTTTTAGTTACCGGCCGTAATGTTGCCGGAATAACTGGACACGCATTCAATGCGAGTGATATATTCCGGAACCAAAACGACATCGGCATTGGTCGCTTTCCAGCCCACCGTAGAGCGCTGATCAAGCGGGTCTTCGCCAGCACCGAGCGGCTTGAGAATGGTCTTCAGTCCGCCGTCCGTAAGATCGGTTGTTGCATAGGCTCCCTTGCCAAAGCATGCGCAGCAGTAAACGCCCAGCGTGGCAGGTGCGGCCGCCCCGGTGGAATCAGGACCGATGATTTTCGCCTCGGACGATTCGATGATCCGGAAACCGGCAATCTGACCCACCTCGTTGCTGTAGATATTTTTCGTGTCCTGGTACTGATGCGGTTTCTTCCATTCCTCGTCATCCATCAGGTCGCGGGTCACATCCGGATGCATGATGCAGATGTAGAATCCGTCAAACTTCGGAGTGTTGTTACGCCGAAGCTCAGCATAAGCGTCTTTGAGGATCTTCACGCTGATCTTGCTGTCAGCGGCAAGGTCTTTGCGCGCGGTTACGGCGGTCACGGCATTGCTGACCACCTTGCTGGGGAAATGGACCGTTCCGGAAGCACATACCACATCACGGGTCAGCGCATCCAGAGACCGGGCGGCCTGAGATGCCATTGCCCGGTTCGCTTCGACCACAATCGGGTCAATGTGGGTCATGGATACCATATCGTCAAGTGCGATATAGTCACCGTACTGTTTCACGGTCGCGGTGATTGCGCTCTGAGACAGTTTCGTGCCGGCAGGCGTCACGCCTTCTTTGAGCGCCGTGGTGTTTTTCTCGATGGTGCCAAAACGGCGGAACTGAATGGTTTTGCCGTTGTTGGCAGGAATCTTTTTCTTTTCCGCGAACTGACGGTAGACCAGTTCGGGCTCTGCCAGACGGATGAGGTCTTTGGAGTAAAATGTTACCATACCCTCCGAAAGACCGTTTCCGGCCGTATACTCCGTTTTGGTGGTGCCGGTCAGATTCTGGTACTGCGTGGTGGTGTGCACATTGTCATAAGCGGCAAAGCGCTGAAGATCGATAAAAAGGTTTTTCATTGGTTTTCCCTCCATAAAAATTTAAAATTTGAATTTTTATGCGGGAAGAAATCAGAAACGGATTTTCTCCCCGCGTTCTGCGCGGGCAATGATTTCGTCAATGTCCGCATCGGTGAGGGAATTCACATCGTTCTTGATACGAGCCGCCGGGGTCGTCCGCGCGCCGGTTTCTGCCGGTCTGCCGCTTCCAGCCGCGATTTTTCGCGCCGTTTGCTGCTCGGCCATCTGCGTGGCCATCTGAATGGTCGCATTTCGGATTTCGTCTGCGTGCACCTTATAAAAGGCATCCGTAAGACTGTAACCCGGAAGGCGTAACAAACGGTCGATTTCCGGATTTGCCATTTCCGCATTGAGATCAAAACTGGGAAAGATCTTTTTCAGTCCTTCCGATTCCTCGATAAATGACTGATACATCCTTTCCGTCCGTTCCTCTTCCGCTTTTTTGGCAATCTCGCCGGACATCTGACGGTTCTGCCGCTCCAAGTCTTTCATGTGCATATAATCGTTTACATTCATGCCTCGCGCGTCCGCTTCGGCTTCATATAGCGATTTGTCACCTGAAATGGCTTTTGACAGTCCGTCAATGTCATCAAGATCGGTGATTCCGTATTTTTCCGCAATCGGGGAAACAGCCGCCTTCAGCTTGTCCAGCCGGTCTTTTTCGGCTTTAGAGCTTTTCAGCCGGGACTTGACCGTGTCCTGCACACGCTTTGCATACTGCTCTTTGTATTTGCCGTTAATAAGTTGCTCAAACTCACTCGACAAATCCGGTGCGGGTTTTTCCTTTGCCGCTTCCCCTGCGGCTTTTTCACCGGTAGCGACTCCGGTCTCCTCCTCCTGCACGCCGTATTTTACGGCGCTCAGATCCTCGCTTCCGGCATCGTCCTGCCGGATTCCGGTGTCATCTGCTGCGGCGGAGTAGGTTTCGCCCCCGCCATCTCCTTCGCTCTCACCAAAGCGTTGGAGATCCATCAGATCATCCGGAGTGGGATAAATGTTTTTGATCATACAGACCCTCCTTTTTTTCTGTCGGATTTATTACGCGGTGACGGGCCGCAATCAGTGTGTCTGCTGATGTTACGATTTTATCATGCGGGCATATTCGGGCGGAACTGCCCACCCTTTTGCAATTTAATATTTTTTTATTTCCACACATTCCGGGTATTCTCCGGCAATCAGTAAAATGCCGTCCAGGGCAAATTTAAACATTTGCAAAACGCTTTCCCGGTCTGCTTTTTTGGGGATACATCGGACAACGGCGCGGCCTTTTGCAAAGTCAAGGACAGTCTCTCCGGGACAAAGCCTGCCGCTTTGTTTGCTTAACCAAAATCCAAGCGTATTTATGATCGCGGAGATCCCCGCGCATACAATGTCCTGCCCCGGCGCGGCATGACCGGAATGGCCCTGCGCCGTTAAAAACAGCGCAGGATGGGCGGAACAGTCCACAGAAACGCGAATCATGAGGGCACACTCGCTTCCTGCGCCTGTTCTCTTGCTTTTTCAACGGTCCTGTTTTCGTCCTTACTTTCCCCGGTCTCTCCGTCCGCCGATTTTGCCGCATAAGCCGGGTTGATTCCGGCAGGCCCCGGAAACACAGGCGCGGCCATCAAAGCGCTGTACTGCTCTGCAATTTTGCGCTGAACAACATCCTTTCCGCGAAAGTCCATCATATCAAGGCACATCAGCGCCATGGGTGCCATTTGCGGATTAAAAAATCCGGCGTTGTAAAACTGCAATGCCAACTCGTTTTGAGACATTTTGTTATACCCTGTAGCCTTTTGCGCGGAAACAGATATGTCATAGATGGGCAACCTTTCCCCGGTTTCCTGTCCCATCGCATTGTATTGCATTTGCGGCTGCATTCCGGCATTTGAAAACGCCATAAACTTGGCCATGCCGTTATCGCCAATAATCCGGTAATATCGCGGCAGGCTGTAAAACTGCCGGATCAGTTCAATGCAGACGCGGATCAGCTTGACATAGGTTCGGTAGGATGCCCGGATTGCATCACGGCTCAGTTTGCCGGACTGTTCCTGCATGGCGGCAATCCCGCTTGCCGCAGTCACTCCTGCCGCTGTCCCGCCGTTGTTTACATCCCGGTTGCCGGAGGTCTCTTTAAGCTCGTTTATTTTGCTATCCAGGACTGTCATGGCATAAGTCGGGATGGATGTTTGCGGCATAGCTCGCATTGAGATTTCCGAAAGATCCGCGTCACCGGCGTCCACAATCCGCTTGGACAGGTCGGAAAGGTCGGCGTTGTTTAGCCCAGATCCCTTACGGACAAACCAGCGCGGCACGGAGTTGTATACCGCGTTTTCCGTTATCGCCGCCGAAAGCGTGTCAATCTGGTTTTGCGTTTCCTTGCACATATCCACAACGCCAAATCCGTATGGCGTGCCCTGCTCAGGGTAAAGCACATCCATGACAAACGGATAAAGGCCGTGATCATATATGCCTGTTACGCTCAAAGGCTGGCCGACAGGCACATTTACCATTTCTCCCGTCATCGGATCTCTCTCCTGCACGCTCGGCGCTTTACGGTCGTTTTCCGTAGCGTACAGTACAATGTTATTGACA
>ERZ857629.1266-NODE-1266-length-28658-cov-6.230046_pt1 | contig 28658 bp, 26 predicted proteins | sample MGYA00519700_ERZ857629 | MGnify/ENA primary metagenome ERZ857629 (study PRJEB31778, sample SAMEA3449351) | human gut metagenome | biome: human gut; feature: human-associated habitat; material: faeces | place: United Kingdom | collected 2010/2012 ...
CACTAGCGTATCATGGAGGTTTTTATTTGCCAAGGCTTTTTTACCCACCCCTGGTAGAACCAGGGGTTTTGATTAAGCCTAAAGGCACCAACTGAAAGGCCGGGGCGGCAATTTTGCCGCCCCGGCCTGTTTTATGAGTCGAGTTTTGCTTACACAGCCAGGAAGAACTTTACGAGGAACAGCAGGGAAATGGCGTAGGTCAGGATGGAGACTTCCTTTGCCTTGCCGCTGAACACCTTCATGACGGTGTAGGACACCAGACCGATGCCGATGGCGTGGCCGATGGAGCCGGAGATGGGCATGCCGATGAGCATCAGCCCCACGGGCACCACCTGATCGATCTTATCAAAGTTGATCTTCTTCAGGCCCATGAGCATGAGAATGCCCACGTAGATCAGTGCCGAAGAGGTTGCCGCCGCGGGGATCACCGCCGCAATGGGGGCAATGAACATGCACGCAAGGAACAGGACGCCGGTGGTCAGGGCAGTGAGACCGGTTCTGCCGCCCGCTTCTACGCCGGAGGCGGATTCCACAAAGGTGGTGACGGTGGAGGTACCGGTGCAGGCGCCCGCCAGCGTACCGATGGCATCGGACAGGAGCGCTTCCTTCATGTTGGGCATGTTGCCCTCGGCGTCCACCATGCCTGCCCGGGAGGCGGTACCCACCAGCGTGCCGATGGTATCGAACATGTCAATGATGCAGAAGGTAATGACCAGCGTAACAGCCGTGAACCAGCCGATCTCCGCAAAGCCCGCAAAGTTGAACTTGAACAGGGTGGTTTCCGCCATGTCCGCAAAGGGCGGCACAAAGGAAGCCCCTGTCAGAGACGCAAAGGGATTCTCCTTCAGGAACACTGCCTCGCCTGCCCAGTAGATAACGGAGGCAATGAGCATGCCGTACAGCACAGAGCCCTTGACGCCCTTCCGGGACATGCCGATGATGGCAAACAGGCCCACAAACATGGTCACTACGGTCAGCACCATGACGGCATAGCCCGCGTCGCCCATATTGTTTTTCAGCACGCCGGGAGTCAGGGAGCCGAAGAAGTCCCGCATGACATAGAAGGGCGTGGTATAACCGTTGCCCTCGGCATAGATGCCCACATTGGAGCCAAGACCAATGTTCATGAGCATCAGACCGATGGCCGGAGAAATGCCCAGCCGAATGCCAAGCGGAATCGCTTCCACGATTTTCTCCCGAACATTGAACAGGGACAGCACCAGAAATACGATGCCCTCCACGAGGATAATCACGAGAGACGCCTGGAAGGAGGCCACATAGCTCATGCCGGTCATGGCCGCCACATTGCCCACAACTACGGCAAAGAAGCTGTTCAGGCCCATGCCGGGAGCCATGGCAAAGGGCTTGTTTGCCAGAAACGCCATGCAGAACATGCCCAGAGCGGAGGCGATGCAGGTTGCCATGAACACACCGTTCCACAGATTCTGACCCTCCGCGCCGAAACCGGTCAGCAGGTTGGGATTCAGTGCGATAATGTACGCCATGGTCATGAAGGTGGTCAGACCGGCGATCAGCTCCGTCCGGACCGTGGTGTTGTTTTCTTTCAGTTTGAATACTTTCTCAAACACGGGGATAAAACCCTCCTCTTTCTGTTTTGGCAGCGCCCGGACCGACAAGAAACCTCAGCAAGAGTCTCCCGGCACGGAAAACGCTTTCCGCGGAGAGAACTCGCTGAGGTTCGTGGTCGCACCCGTGGGCGCTGCCGGATTTCTTTCTCATTATAGCGGAAACCCTGTCCAATAGCAAGCAAAACTTCCGCTTTTTACAAAGCAACGGGAAACGTCCTTCCTTACAGCGGAGACTGCTTGATCTTGGAGTACCTTCTGGGATATCCGGAGGGCGTAGGAGCAACCTTGCGGTAGACGAGAATCACATGGTTCACACCGCTGACCCGGAAGGTTCGGATTCCCTCCAGGCGGAGTCCCAGCTTTTTTGCCGCGCTTTCCGCCTCGTTCACTTCCTCTGCCGCATGCTCCCCCTTCATGGCAAGCACCGTACCGCCGATACGCACAAAGGGTGCCAGCAGCTCCAGCAGGACATTCAGCCGCGCCACTGCCCGGCTCACCGCCACATCGTAGGTTTCCCGGCGCTTTGCGGCTTCCTCCTCCGCCCGGGCATTGACCAGCTCTGCCGGAATGCCCATCCGGGGCAGCGCCTCTCCCAGCCAGTGGATCCGCTTCCCCAGACTGTCCAGCAGGGTCACCTTAGCTTCCGGGCAGGCAACGGCAATGGGAACACCGGGGAATCCAGCGCCGCATCCCACATCGATGACGGTCCTCCCTGCCAGATTTTCACAGGTAAGCACGGTCAGGCTGTCCAGCAGGTGGAGCTTTGCGAACTGCTCCGGATCCGTAATGGCAGTCAGGTTCATGACCTGATTCTGCTCCATAACTGCGCGCCCGAAATCGCACAGCTTGTCACAGGTGTCCGGCGGCAGCTCCATCCCCAGCTCCGGCAGCCAGGTCTCCAGAACCAGCCGCATTACATCAAGGCCTTCGATTTCTGTCATTTCGTTCTCCTCAGTTTAATTTGCATTTGCGATCCCGCTCAGGTCAACCTGCGTTTTGTCGTAGGGATCAAAGGGTGTCTGTTCCACGGACAGCGCCGGAATCACAACCTCCTGAATGTGCCAGGCAACGAGGAGATCGCAGACCTGTCCATAGGAGCTGACTCCTGCCGATTCTCCGCTGGTTTTCAGATACAGATCGTTCGCCGTATCCGCGGCCCGTGTAGCCGTCTGGCTTTTGCGGAACCGGAAAAACTGATCGTAGGCATCCATATCCCGCTGAAGCTCCGTGCCCACGCCCGCCTTCACCCGGGCGGCATCCGCAGCGGCAGCCTGAGAGTTCACGCTGGCAAGAGCACTGCAGCAGTACCGGTAGGCCATAAAAGCGGCAGAGTACCGGAACTGGACGCTTTCGTTGGCACTTGCCGCCAGATATCCGGCAAAATTTGCGTCCCGCTCGGAAGCAATGCACATCCGGTGAGCCATTTCGTGACACATGGTAAAGGGCAGGCTCACTGCCGGAATCTGGGGATTCACGGCAGCCTCACCGGTCAGGCCCATGGTAACGCCGGTAATGCCCATGGACGAATACAGATCCGCCCAGCCCAGCTTTTTTACCGGCAGCACGGAACCGGCAAAGACGGAATACTTGCGCTGATAGGTCAGGTAGTGGAAGCCGTTCCCCGCCTGATCCGCCAGTGTCTCGAAGCTGTCAAAGGACACATTGCCGGAAGCATCCCGGCTGACCTGCCGGGCAAGCTCGTTTGCCTGATCCCGGTAATACTCGGTAGCTTCCGTCAGTTCGCTCAGCGTATAGGCAGAGGCCTCCAGACGAATATCGTCCTCAATGGGGCCGGCATAATAGTTCAGTCCGAAAACCAGCGTATGCAGCAGATAAATGCCGCTTGCCGCCGCCAGGACCCAGCCCAGCCACTGCAGCGGGTTCCACTTGAGGACGATCATCAGCACAATGCTCGCAAGCACCAGTACTCCCAGCACCACGGCAAACAGCTGCCACAGGCAGAAATTCACCTGTCCGCTCCACTGCGCCAGCGTGGACTGAAGGGTCCGGATCACGTAAGGATAGATCATATCCACCAGTGCGGAAAATTTTTCGCCGTATTGCATCAGGACCCAGGTAAGTCCCCCGAAAATCCCGGCAGTCAGGTATCCGCGCAAATATTTCAAAGACAAACGCCTCCTTATTTCAGGATCGCTGGATAACGGGAATAGTATAACATATTATCTGCCAATTGTCTGCCCCTAAATTCTTAATAATTCTTTTCCGAAAAAACGGCACGCTTTCAGTGCTTCGGTCAACAGGGAGACTCCGGCCGGAGCGTCGGGTGTTCTTCCGTGAATTGGAATTTGGCGGCGCAGCGCATCGAACAGCGCAATCATTCTGAGGCAGTCCCCGATTACCGGTCATTCCGAGCCAGTCCTCAGACTGGCGTGAGAATGACACCTTGTCGGAACGGCCCTCTCAGTCACGGCGTTCACCGTGACTACTCCCCCGGAGAGGGAGCCATGGGCGCTTCGCGCCGTATGTCAAATTCCAATTTACCGTTCCTTTGTCTGCGGGGGGAGGGTGCTTTCCAGCGTTTTCCCTGCTTCGCAGAGGAAGGCAGCAAAACGTTCCTTTACCGCCTGCTTATCCTCCGCGCCGTCATAGACGCTGTAAAACAGGAACATGCCCCCGTAAAACTGCGCCGCTCCGGTTTCCGGACGGGAAATGCCCATGCCCCGGAACAGCTCCGCCACATACTCCGCCGGACCGGATGCCAGATACTGCCCGTAAAGCTGCTGCATTTCCGGGCTGTGGAACTGCTCCAGCGTCAGCATTTTTCGGAATGGCGCGGCAAAGGGGTCCTCCGTCCAGTAGGAAAACATGGCGGCGCTGTACCGCAGAAAATCCGAAAGCCCGGGCGCAAAGTTCCCAAGCTCTCCCTCCGTGGGCATCCGGCAAGCCAGGGCCTGTTCCGTATCCTGCTGCTCCATCCGCCGGACAATTGCGTCAAAAATATCCCGTTTGCTTTCGTAGTGCCGGTACAGAGCACCCTTGGTCATGCCCAGTGCCCCGGCGATCTGACTCACCGAAACCGCCTCATAGCCGTTCCGGGCAAACAGCTCCAGCGCAAGACGCAAAATGGCTTCCTTCGTTGTCCGCATGGTAAACCTCCCTCTTTTTTCTGTGCTTACAGTATAAAAAAGCGCCCTCCGCTTGTCAAGCGGAGGGCACAGCGTGTCAAAAAAGCCTCGCAGAGTTTGCCGCCCGCAGGCGGCAAAGGGATTCTGATCATTTTCTGTCGGGGCGCACCCCAGGGTGGTCTCTCTTGCCCCTTCGGGGCAATTCACCTCCTGTACCTGACAGAAAATACAACTCAGGCTGCAAGTGTGCGATTTGTACGCCAAAGGCGTACAAATCGTGCGCGCAGCAGACTGCAATCCTTTTGTCAAAAAAGGGCAAAGCCCTTTTTTGACAGTCTGCGCCCTCCGCTTGTCAAGCGGAGGGCAAAAACTGCCGTTAAAGGGATTTGCTTTTGGATAACGGAAAACCGTGCACCATTACAGCGTAACGGTAACCGTAGTTCCCTTTCCGGGGATGCTGGTCAGGGTCACCTTGCCGCCGTGATACTGGACGGCGTGTTTGACAATGGAAAGACCCAGTCCGGTACCGCCGGAGGCACGGGAGTGGCTTTTATCCACCCGGTAGAACCGTTCGAATACCCGGCTCTGATCCTCCTGCGGAATGCCAATACCGGTATCCGCCACCGTCAGGACGCGGCTGTCTCCCTCCCGGCGGACGGAAACCTCCACACTGCCGCCCTCCATATTGTACTTCACCGCGTTACTGCACAGATTTTCCGCGATCTCATACAGCAGGCTCCGGACGCCGTGCATCACGCAGGCTTCTCCCGTTACCCGGACGGAAACGTGTTTTTCCTCCGCCGGGATGGCAACGGATCTTGCCGCCTGCTCCGCAATTTCCAGAAGATCCACGTCTTCCTCGGGCATTCTGACGCCCTCGTCCAGATGGCTCAGCCGGATCACATCCTCCACCAGCAGCACCATCCGGCTGGCTTCCTTCCGGATATTGCCCAGGAAGCGCTTCGTGTCCTCCGGCTTCACCAACCCGTTTTCCAGCAGCTCAGCGCTGCCGATGATGGTCTGCAAAGGCGTTTTCAGCTCATGGGACACGTTTGCCGTAAATTCCCGCCGGTTTTTCTCGCCGTTCTCCGCATCCGTAACATCCAGCGCCAGAATCATCACGCCAAGAGTAACGTCCCCGGATACGATCCGGTTCATCAGGAACTGATAGGTTCTGCCGCCCCGTTCTTCCCGGCGCTCCCAGTTTCCGTCCCGCAGCGCGGTTTCCACGCCCTCAGACATTTCCGGCTGCCGGTCCACCTGACAGAAGAGGATCCCGGACCGTGCGTCCGGCGCGGCAAAGATTTTTCTTGCCGCCGGGTTGATGCTGAGCACCTTCTGCTGGTCGTCCAGCAGCACCAGTCCCTCCTCCATGGAAGCGGTGATCTGGTCAAACTCGTCGTTTTTCCGCCGGATGGCTTCCAGCTGCCCCTGAATCTGCTCGTGCTGCCGGTGGATCCGCCGCAGCAAAGGAGACAACTCCGGATAGGTATTGTTTTCCAGCGGGTGTTCCAGGTCCAGCTTCTCCAGCGGCTCCACGATTTTTTTCGCCGTATGCCGGGCAAGGACCGCTGAAAGGATCATGGCAAGGGCTGCAACCAGACAGGCAGGATACAGCATTCCCGCCGCCAGAACCCAGATGGTCTTCTGCCCCACGGAAATGCGCAGAACGCTGCCGTCGGTCAGACGCTTTGCCTCGTAAATCTGCCGCTCCAGCACCGTATCGGAACGGCGCCCAGCGCTGCCCATGCCGTAGTGCAGGGCCTCCCAGATCTCCTCCCGCTGGAGGTGGCTGCCCATCTCCCCGGAATCCGTACTGGTATCAAACAGCACCTTGCCGTCCGGGTTCACCCAGGTGATCCGGAAATCCTCCGGCTGAAGGCTCTGCAAATAGGCCAGTCCTCCCTGCTCGGTTCCCGCCGCGGCAATGCTCAGCTCGTCCCGCAGCTGGGTCGTCTGCACATTATCGGCATAGCCATAGAAAACCGCCATCACGATCACCAGCGCACACAGCAGCACACAGCCGGCAATGGTCAGAATGGAGCGGAAAATTTTCCCCGTCATTTCTGTGCCTCCAGCCGATAGCCAACGCCCCGGACCGTTTCAATATGCTGCCCGTAGGCTCCCAGTTTCTGCCGGAGGGTCCGGATGTGCATGTCCACCGTCCGGGTCTCCATGGCATAGTCCGTATTCCAGACAATATGCAGCAGCTGCTCCCGGCTGAACGCCGTACCCGGATGGGACAGGAACAGCTTCAGGAGCTCATATTCCTTGTAGGTCAGCTGAATCCGCTCCCCTGCCAGCGTCACCGTATGCCGGTCCAGATTGACGGTCAGCTCCCCCAGGGTCAGCTGCTTTCCGGAAGCGGAGGGCTTCGTTCTGCGAAGTACCGCCTTGACCCGGGAGATCATTTCCATCATGCCGAAGGGTTTGGTAATGTAATCGTCCGCCCCCAGATCCAGACTCTGCACCTTGTCAAACTCCGTTCCCCGGGCTGTTGCCATAATCACGGGAATCCGGCTGTAGCGCTCATCCGCCTTCATCTTTCCGAGGATCGTCACCCCGTCCTCACCGGGAAGCATCACATCCAGCAGCACCAGATCCGGAGTTTCCTTCTCCAGTTCCGCAAAAAACGCGCTGCCATCCGTAAAGCCGCAGGCATCCATCCCTGCTGCGTTCAGCGCGTATATTTCCAGTTCCCGAATACTTTGGTCGTCCTCCACACACCAGATCATAAGCCTGTCTCCTTTTCTAAGGCAGCACCGCGCAATTCGGCAAGAAGTCTCAGACAGGATTTTTGCCCCAATTCAAAGTTTGGAAAACGAAGGAATCCTGTATGTATTTCTGGTTTTTCAAACTGAAGAAGTGGGGCAAAAAGACGGTGGAGACTCGCAGACGCAATTGTGCGGTGGTGCCCTAACTGTAATAGTATCTTTTTTCCTCTCCAATTGCAAGAGGATGCCGGGAAAAGCCGAAATTTTCGGTCAAAGAGCTCCTCCGTCCGGAGCTCTCCCTTACTGGCAGGAGCAATGGGTTCCGGTCACCGAAAACTCTACCCACTCGGCAATGTTTGTACAATGGTCGCCGATCCGTTCAAAATACTTGTCGATCATAAGCAGATCCAGCGCGTACTCTCCGTCGGCCTTCCGTTCTGCCAGCATGGTCAGAATATCGCCCTTGACCTGATTGAAGTAATCGTCGATCACATCGTCGTAGTTCATGACCGTCCGGGCAAGCTCCAGATCCTGTCTGACGTAGGCGTTGACTGCCTCCGTCACCATGTACCGGGCGGAGGCCGCCATCTGCCGGATTCTGGGGTCGATCTCGTCCGCACCCTTTGCCATCTTGGGGATCAGATCCACAATGTCCTCCGCCTGATCACCGATCCGCTCCATGTCCGTGATCATCTTCATGGCGGCACTGATCTGCCGCAGATCCCGGGCCACAGGCTGCTGCCGCAGCAGAAGCTTCAGGCAGATATTTTCAATGGTTCGTTCGCTCTCGTCAATATCCGCCCCCACAACGCTCACATTCCGGGCAAGCTCCTCGCTGTACGTCGTCAGCGCGTCTGCGGAAAGCCCGATGATCTTCTCGCAGGAAGCGCCCATGCGGATCAGCTCCTCATTCAGCTCTTCCAGCTGCTGCCGATAAAAATCTCTCATTTTCTGTCCTTCCTTTCCGAAATCAGCCGAACCGACCGGTAATATAGTCCTCGGTCCGCTTGTCGCCCGGCTGGGAGAACATGGTCTCCGTGCTGTCATATTCCACAAGGTCTCCCAGCAGGAAGAACGCCGTCCGGTCGGAGATCCGCAGCGCCTGCTGCATGTTGTGGGTCACCATCACGATGGTGTAATTCTCTTTCAGCTCCGCGCACAGGTCCTCGATCCGTGCCGTGGAAATGGGGTCCAGTGCGGAGGTAGGCTCATCCATCAGCAGCACATCCGGCTCCACAGCCAGCGCCCGGGCAATGCACAGACGCTGCTGCTGTCCGCCGGACATCCCCAGGGCATTTTTCTTCAGCCGGTCCTTTGCCTCGTCCCAGATGGCAGCCGCCCGCAGCGCCTTTTCCACCTTTTCATCCAGTTGGGCACGGTTGCGGACACCGTGGGTCCGGGGGCCATAGGCAACATTGTCATAAATGCTCATGGGGAAGGGATTGGGCTTCTGGAACACCATGCCCACGTGCCGCCGGAGGTCATTGACATCCGCGGAAAAAATATCCTCCCCCCGGAACCGAACCTCTCCCGTAATTTTCACGCCGGGAATCAGGTCGTTCATCCGGTTCAGAGTTCTGAGGAAGGTGGACTTTCCGCAGCCCGAGGGGCCAATGAGGGCCGTAATGGACTTTTCCGGAATGTCCATGGTAATATTTTTCAGTGCCCGGGTCTGCCCGTACCACAGGTTCAGATCCTTCACAGTAATCGCATTCACGTTCTTCTCTCCTTTTTCGTCAAAACAGAAGCCAGATTTCTTCTCAGACCGCATTCTTTTTCCGGTAATGTTCCGACACGGCGCCTGCCAGAAGGTTTACGCCCACGGACAGCACCAGCAGAATCACCGCAATACCAAAGGCCACGCCGAACTCGCCCTGCTCCTTGGCGTAAACATACAGGGCCACCGTCAGCGTTGCGCCCGCACTGGACAGGCCCTTGGCAAAGCCGTTGACCGCATGGGCAAATCCCGCAGTAAACAGCAGTGCCGCGGACTCGCCCAGAATTCTTCCCACGCAGAGAATGCAGCCCGTAATGATCCCGTCCACACAGCCGGGAAACACCACGGTGCGCACCACCCGCCATTTTCCGGCCCCCAGACCAAAGGCCCCCTCCCGGTAGGACTGGGGTACGGTTTTCAGGCTCTCCTGGGTATTCCGGAGAATAATGGGCAGGTTCATGATGGCAAGGGTCCAGGCACCCGCCTTCAGGCACGTTCCCAGAGACCGGGAAAAAATCAGCATGCCGACCAGTCCGTAGATGATGGAGGGGATGCCGCTGAGGGCTTCCGCCGCATATTCGATTCCCGCCACCAGACGCCGGTTGGAAGCATACTCCGTCAGATAAATGGCCGCGCCGACGCCCAGCGGGATCACAATGACGAGGGTCGCAAGGACGATATAAAGGGTGTTGAGAATATCCGGCAGGATGCCGATATTTCCTGTCAGGTAGCTGGGTTTGGTGCTCACAAACTTCCAGCTCAGGTTGGGCACGCCCCGCACCAGAACATACACAATGAGAAACAGGGTCAGCGTCGCGGTAACCCCCGCGGACAGGAACGTCCCGGTCCGCACCAGCTTCCGATAAGCCTTGCGGCGGGGAGAAAGCGCTTGTTTCTTCATTTTTCTTTCCTGCCTTTCAGGAAGAAGTTCAGCAGTGCGTTCAGCAGCATGATAAACAGGTAGAGCACCAACGCGATGGAAAACAGCGCCTGCCGCTGAAGTCCGCCGGAGTAGGACATTTCGGACGCGACCGCGGTCGTCAGAAAGCGGACGGAGGTAAACAGAGAGGTTGGCATATTGGCGGCATTGCCTGCCACCATCATGACCGCCATGGCTTCGCCGATTGCCCGTCCGACGCCCAGAACCACCGCCGCGGCAATACCGCTTTTGGCAGCGGGCAGGGACACCCGGAACCAGGTTTCCACCTCTGTGGCCCCCAGGGCGAGGGAGGCATCCTCATACTCCTTCGGCACCGCCTCCAGCGCGGTGACCGTCATCTTGATAATGGAGGGCAGGATCATCACGGAAAGCACTACGATGGCCGCCAGCAGGCCGGCACCATCCGGCACATGGAACAGCTTTCGGATACCGGGAACCAGCACCATCATGCCCACAAGTCCGTAAACTACGGAGGGGATTCCCGCCAGTACATTTACCCCCTGCCCCAGCACCTGCTTCACGCTTCCGGGCGCAAGCCTGGCAAGGAACACCGCTGTCAGCATGCCCACGGGCACGCCCAACAGCATCGCCCCAGCCGTGCCCGCCACACTGGTAAGAATGAAGGGCAGGATTCCGTACTTCGGCTCTGCCGCCGTGGAGGCCCACACGGTGCCGAACAGAAAGTTTTTCAGTCCGATCTGACGGATTGCGGGGATTCCGGAAACCACCAGATACCCGGTGATCAGCAGCACACAGCCCACCGTGACCAAGCCCAGCAGCAAAAACAGCAGGTGGATTCCGTCTTCCACAAGATTGATCTTCTTTTTCATAATTCTTTCCTTTCCACCGTTATGCTTTCATCTTAACCGGGCCATGTAAAATCCGAAACGGAAGATTTGTAAAATTCACGTCAAATCGGGGACCCGTGTAAAATTTCCCGATGGCAGCAGGATTTTACATGGTAACAAATTGTTGTTTAGCGGGGTGTTTGGATGCGCACTCTGAACAGCAATGCCATTCCGGGACAGTTGTTAATCCCGGCAAGGTATCAGGGACTGGCTCGGAATGGCACCGTGTCGGGGGTGCCTTACGCCGCTGAATTCCAATTTATCCCTCTATACGAAAAGCGCCTCCGGCTCTCGGGGAGAGAGTCGGAGGCGCTTTGGGAAAACAGGTCTTATCCGCACAGAAGAGACGCCAGAATTTTTGCGCACTGGGTCAGTTCTTTTTGTGTCGTGAATTCGTCACAGGTATGGCAGTTGTGCATGGCGGAGGCAATGACAATACCCGGGATTCCATGGTAAGTCAGCCAGTTGTTGTCGCTGCCGCCGAAGGTTCTGGTAAACACCGGCTCCAGTCCCAGTTCCCGGCATGCCCGGGAATAGTTCCGCACGGAGGGAGCGGAGTCCGGAACGGAATAGGTATGGAACAGGCAGCGCTTTTCAAATTCCACCCGGGCGCCACGGGCCGCGGCGGCCTGCCGGAAGGTATTCTCCACCCGCTCCAGCAGCTCCCGGGCAAAGGGCTCATCAAAGCTTCTCAGTTCCCCCGTGACCGTACAGCGCTCGGGAACAATATTTGTTGCAGTGCCGCCGGAAATGGTGCCAAAGTTCAGAGTAGTCCGGGAGTCGACCCGCCCGTTCGGCAGTTCTCCGATTGCCTGTGCCGCGGCACAGATGGCACTGACGCCCTGCTCCGGAGCAAACCCGGCGTGAGACGCGCGTCCGTGAACCGTTACCGTAAAGTCAAACATGGCGGGCGCAGAAACCGCAGCGTACCCCATGGGGGCATCCATATCCGGTACATAGGCTTCCTTCGCCGTGACTCTGGAAAAGTCAAAGCAGGAGGCCCCGATGCAGTAGGCTTCCTCCGCAGCGGACAGCAGAAGCTCCACCGGGCGGTGGGAAATTCCCTGCTCCCGGAGTGCGGTCACCGCTTCCAGAATGGAAGCCACCGCCGCCAGATCGTCAGCGCCCAATACCGTATTTCCGGCGGAACGGATGGTTCCGTCCGGTTCCACCCGGGCCTTTTTCCCCCGGGATGGCTCCACCGTATCCATGTGGGCGCACAGCAGTACCGCTTCTCCCACGCCCGGGAGCCGGGCAAAAAGATTGGGGGCAGTTCCGCCCTCCGGGCAGCCGCAGGGCTCCACCGAGAAGCCCAACGCTTCCAGCTTTTCCCGCAGAGCCGCCGCCATGGCGGCTTCCCCGTAGGACGGGCTGTCAATTTCCACCAGACGGCAGAAGGTTTCCGTAAGCCGTTCCGGACGAATCCTCACGTCCATTTTACAGTACTCCCGTCAACTCGTCCCGGGTAATGTTGGCGCCGTAGCAGCCAACGCCGGTAGTGGATTTTCCCGCAAACCGGTTCCCCAATTGCAGGCACTGCTTTATGGGCAGGTCATGGATCATGCCGTAGACCACTCCGGTGATGAAGTTATCCCCAGCGCCGGTGGTATCCACGGCACGGATGCCGGACTGAGCGGGAAGAATTTCCATTCGGTCGTTTTCCAGATAGGCACATCCGTCCCGTCCCATGGTGATCACAGGATTTCCCGTATAGCGGGCAAGGAACCGCAGTGCCTGTTCCAGATCGTCGGTACCCGCGATTTTCCGGGCTTCCTTATCATTGGGCGTATACACATCCACGTAGGGCAGCACATCCTTCACGGTATCAATGGACAGGTCGTCGCTCCAACCGTTATCAAACACGATTTTGACCCCTGCCTCATGAAGCCGCCGGGTCACACCCGGATGCCCAACGGGCGCAAAGACTACTCTGGCATCCCGCAGATACTGAAAGACCGTTTCCTCCGGCAGACAGCTTTCGTAAACCTGCTCATTGTGGGCCAGAAAGCCCCGATCCCGGGGACCGGAGAAAACCGCCGTCACCACCACCGGATCCTCTCGGGGGGAAGGAAAGCTGCGGTAGGCGCGGAAGCCCCGCTTTTCCAGAAGCCGCAGACAAATCTCCGTTACCTCGCCCTTTCCCAGAAACGTTCCCAGCTCCACCTTGCAGCCCAGCTGATCCAGCACAATGGGGCAGACCATGGGGCCGCCGCCCAGCTGCATGGTAAAGCGCCGGGCAAAGACCTCCTCACCGGGCTCCGGCATCCGGTCGTAGCCCTGAAAGATCAGGTCCAGATTCATCTGAGCGAATGTCTTGAAATCATACATGGGCGATTCCCCTAACGTTGAAATTGAGTTGACAGCGGAAAGCCTCAGCCGTTCATGTGGATGAAGGCAGCGTAGCGGTCGAAGAAGGTATCGGTCAGCTTTTGGGCAATGTCCAGATCGTTCACCAGCGGATGGATGTACAGTCCCTGCACCGCCGCCCTCCGGTCGTCATTCAGGATGGCGGCAATGGTGCTGCGCTCGAAGAACTTGATCCGCTGGATCTGTAGCAGCTGGAAGGGACTGATTTTTCCGATGGAGACGGGCTTTGCCCCCTCCTTTGTAATATCGCAGGTGATCTCCACCACATCATCGTCCTGCAATCCCTCGATGGCACCGTTGTTGGGAACGGACAGCACCATCCGGCAGGGAATGCCGTCGGTAATGGCATGGATGAACCGCAGTGCCACCGCGGCATAACCGCCCTCGTCCGGCTGACTCAGGAACTCCTCCACCGTGGGGGGCTGCCAGACCTTTTCCCGGCACGAGCCGCTTTCCACCGAGAAATAGGCGTTTTCCCGTCTGCCGTAGGCATGCATGTACAGGTCAAAGCCCTTTTCAAAGTCCCGGGGAAACTCCAGCCTGTCCAGTTCCTCCTCCAGCTCCCGGTTGATAAGGTAGATCATTTCCCCTCTGGGATGCTCCGCCTTCCGGATGAGGCTCTGGGATTTGTCCCGGCGATAATAGAAGTACAGATACTCATTGAGCATGCAGCCGTCGTTCAGTTCTGCCATTTCCGGCGTAAACAGCCGCATTTCCGAATGGGTATAGGTTCTGGGATCCTTCAGCAGCTTCTCCTGTACATCCTCGCCGTTTACTTTGGCATCCCGGAACCAGGACAGGTGATTCAGGCCGTAGCAGGTAATATCCAGCGTATCATAAGGCACCTCCAGAATTTCCTCCAGCTGCTTGATGAAACCGCTGGGGGCGTCGCAGATGCCGTAGACATTCGAAAAGCCCTGCTGCCGCATGGCCTGCGTGATGATGCCGCTGGGGTTTGTAAAGTTGAAGATCAGATGGTTGGGCTTTGCAACCTTTCTGGCAAGGTTGCAGTAGTAGATCAGGGTGGGAATGGAACGGATCGCCATGGCAAAACCGCCGCCGCCCGTTGTCTCCTGCCCCAGAACCCCCAGCTCCATGCAGGTCTTTTCATCAAACAGACGGCCCTCATCGCCGCCCGCCCGGATGGTGGTAATGATATAGTCCACATCCGTCAGGGCCTTCACGGCATCGTCCGTCACTTCAAACCGGACGGAGGGATCCAGCCGCCGGGCAAGTCCGCAGGCAATGCTGCCGTAGGTCCGGAGCTTCCGGGGATCGTTATCCAGCAGGACAATATGATCCACCCGGATGGAAGCGGCATTTTTTACAAGGGATTTGGTCAGGAATGCCGATCTGGCACCCGTTCCGCCAATCACACAAAGCTTCAAGGGCGTTCCCTCCAATCAGGCAAATTTGGCAATTTCGGACTTCAGGTAGTCAATGGTATTCTTCACATATTCATAGTTCTCATTCTGGGGAATGTGCTCATACAGAGTATCCGCGTATTCCAGAACCATGGGTACGTTGATCTTCCGATCCACCGTCCCTACGAAGTCAAAGTAGTTGTTATAGTACACGTCCCGGAGGGTTTTTTCCGGCAGGTCCAGACCGATGCAGTTTTCCTCAAAGGCAACAAAGTGCTCGTCGGTCTCCATGACCCGCTGCAGGCAGGTGACGGTCTGCATCCAGTGGTCGGAGAAGGTATCCGTGCCGAAGAGAATGCGGTTCGAATGCTCGCCGAAGAAATTCCGCCAGAACTCCCGGTCCTTGGCAAAGTTTTCGAACATTTCCCAGCCGGGGGTAATATCCAGATAGAAGTTGGGATACCGGTCGAACAGCTCGCTGCACAGGCCCGGCTGATCGGAAATGAAGAAAAAGTGCGGAATGCAGAGCTTCAGGTTAGGATGCTTGCGCAGCATCCGGAGGGTCTCCTCGTCGATTTCAAACTTGTGAGGGAACTCGTCCGTACCGTAGAAGAAATTCTTCTCCACCGCCCACTGAGGCAGCTGGTCATAGTGCCAGAACTCCACCGGGTCATTGATGTGGTACAGGATGGGGAACTGGGTCTGCTCCGCGTAGGAGAACATCTTGTCGTAGTTGGGCGCATCCAGCGGAATGCCGTTGCGGACCCGGATACCGGGCTTGCCGTCCAGCATCTTGATGCCGTCAAAGCCTGCCTCCTGCAGCCACTTGATCTGCCGCAGCAGCTCCTCGTCGTCCGGCACCTTGTTGTCATAGTAGTGGAAGGAGCCGAAGGCCTGACACCGTCCGCCCTCCCGCAGCTTCATCAGGGCGCAGAGCAGGTTCTGACAGAGCGCAAGGGGCATGCCGATCACCGTGCACGCCATGAACGCCCAGTGCTCATAGCCGCAGAATTCCACCATCTTGACGCAGTCGTCAATGTCCTTCGGATCAAACAGGTGGATGTGAACATCGTTAATGGGATACCGAAACAGCATGGTTTTTCCTCCGTTCGTAAGTAAGTGGGAAGGTGGAATTGAAATTTTGCGCCGCTCAGCCCTTGATGCCGCTCTGGGCAATACCGGCGACGAATTGCTTCTGGAAGATAATGAACAGGACGATGAGCGGCAGAACGGCGATAATGCCGCCGGCCATGACCTGCTCATAGTAGGTGGTATGTTCGCCGATGAGCATGGCAAGTCCTGCCGCCAGCGTCATCTTTTCCGCCCGGGAGTTGTTGATGAGGGGCCACATCAGGTCCTTCCACGCGCCCAGCATGGTGAGAATTGCCAGAGTGGTCAGGCCGGACTTCACCAGCGGCAGCAGCACGTTCCAGTAGATCCGGAAGTAGCTGCACCCGTCTATCAGCGCCGCCTCGTCCAACTCCTTCGGTATGGTGGAGAAGAACTGCCGCATGAGAAACACGCCGAAGATATTGAACAATCCCGGGATCACCAGACCCGTCAGGGTGTTGGTCAAATGGAGCGCCACCATAATCTTGAACCGGGGAATGACGAAAATCTGTCCCGGCACCATCATCAGCGCCAGCATGCCCACAAACAGGACCTGCTTTCCGGGGAACCGGAGCCGGTCAAAGGCATACGCGCAGATGGTCACGATCAGGATCTGTCCCACAATGGTAAACAGCGCCACAAGGATGGTGTTGAGATACAGCCGGGGAAAGTTCAGCTTCTCGGAAATAATGGCGTAGTTCTGCCACTGGGGCACATCAGGAAAAAATTTCAGGGGAATCTGAATGGTTTCCTCAAAGGTTTTGATGGAGGTCAGGAACATCCAGACAAAGGGGCCGACGGAAAGGAAGGCGCCGAAGATCAGGAAAACATGATTCATGATCCGGGTAAAGAGACTTTCTTCGTTTTTCAGCTTCATGCTTTAGTCCCCCGTTTTGATCCAGTATTTTTTGACGAGCATCTGCACCAGCGTAATGATCATGATGATCAATGCCAGCACCACGGAGATTGCCGCGCCGTAGCCCCGCATGCTGCTCTTGTTGAAGGCGCACTCATAGAAGTAGGTCACAAGGCTCAAGCTGTAGGTATAGGAATAGGTGGTGCGGTCCACCATCAGGTAAATGAAATCGAAAATCTGCAAGATACCGATGGTGACCATGATAACGGAGAAGAAGATCATGGGTCCCAGCATGGGAAGCGTGATCTTGAAAAACAGCTGCCGGTTGTTGGCGCCGTCAATCCTGGCAGCCTCGTAGTAGGATTTGTCAATGCCCTGCATGGCGGCCAGCATGATGATCGTGTAATAGCTGACCATGGACCAGACCAGCACCAGAATGATTGCCCAGCGGACATAGCGCACATCGCCCAGCCAGGACACCCGGTTCAGTCCGATCTTTTCCATCAGGAAGTTCAGAATGCCGTACTGATAGTTCAGGATCCAGCGCCACAGGATGCTGATAGCGGCAGGCATGGTGATAGCGGGAATATAGAGGAGGGTACGGTACAGCGTCCGGCCCCGAATGTTCTTATTGACGAGATTTGCGAAGAAAATGGAGAATAAGATGACAAGAGGCACGCCCACAATGGCGTAGAAAAAGGTATTGCGCAGGGCAAGCCAGAAGGTATCGTCCTGCAAAAGCTTCTGGTAGTTCCGCAGGCCGATGAAGGTGCCGTTTCCGAAGGTACCCATTTTGCGGAAGCTGAAGAAAATATTTTCAAAGAAAGGGCCAACGCTGAATACCAGCAGACCGAGAAACATAGGCGCAATGAAAAGGTAAGCGCTCAAGGCTTCCTTTTTCCGCTGCCGGGTCATGGGGAGTCTGGTTTTTTTCATAGTACCGTGCCTTTCTGCCCCACCGGAATCCGGAGGCGCGTCCCAAACGGGAGTTTTTTTGCGTTGACAGCGAAGGGAATTTCCGCGGCGGCCAACGCGCCGTAGAATTCTGCCGCGGTTCCGCGGTCGCGGAACCGCGGCAGAGGGGATTTCAACAATTACTTGTACAGCTCGTCCAGAACTGCCTGAGCCTGTGCGGCGCCCTCGTCCAGAGATTCGCTGACGGACTTGGTACCCGCGAAGGCTGCGGAAACGGCATCATTGATGTAACCGGTCCAGTCGAAGTTACCGTTGGAGGGGTAACCGAAACCGGTAGCGGAAGCGTCCATGAACACCTGCGCGTTGATGTTCTTGAAGTTGGAAACGTAGGAAGCCTGAGCGGACAGGCAGGCGGGGATGTCGATGCCCTTTTCGGCCTCGTAGCTTTCCGCCTCGGCGCTGGTGATGTACTTGATCAGCTCCCAGGCAGCATCCTTATTCTTGCACTGAGAGGACATGACGTAACCCAGGCCGCCCATGTTGCAGCTGTTGTTCACAGCCATCTTGGGCATCTGAATCAGCTGCACGTTGCCGTTGGCAGCCAGAGTGGACTCTTCCAGTACGCTGGACTTCCAGGAGCCGATGAACACGATACCGGCCTGACCGGAGATAAACAGATCGGTGCCCTTGGTCTCGGACAGGACGGAGTAGGGGGCCATCTGGCCCTTGTCCATCAGGTCGACCACCTGCTGGATGGCGTCCTTGGAAGCAGGCTCGGCAACACCGGTGGTCTTGCCGTCATCGGACAGGAAGTAACCGCCGTTCTGATACAGGAAGTTCATCCAGGAGGGCTGGGCATCCAGCTCCATGACGATGGGGTACTCGCTGCCGCCGGCCGCCGCGATGGCGTCCTTCAGCTGATCGGCAATGGCACGCATGTCATCCCAAGTCCAGCCTTCCTTGGGCAGATCCACATTATAGCGGGAGAAGATCTCGGTATTCAGAGCAACGGCAACGGAGTCCAGTCCCTTGGGCAGAGCGTACTGCACGCCGCTGAGATTGAAAGCGTCCAGACGACCCTGAGCGTAGATGCTGGTGTCGAAGTTGTCCTTCTTAATGTAGGAATCCAGGGGCTCCAGCAGGCCGGCGTCGGCATACTTGTAGACATAGACGTTCATCCAGAAAACGTCGGGGGCTTCAGGAGTCTCGAGGGAAGCGTCCAGCTTGGTCCAGTAGGTTCCCCAGGGAATCTGCTCGATGGTGACGTGAATCTGGCCGTCATGGGCGGCGTTGAACTTGTCCACGTTTTCCTGAATCACGGGCTGCTGGGCTTCATCCCACAGCTGGAGGGTCAGCTCCACGGGGCCGGAGTTCTTGCTGCCGCAGCCTGCAAACACAGACAGGACGAGGATTGCGGTAAGGATCAGTGCCAATGCTTTTTTCATTCTGTTCGTCTCCTTTTCTACTTGTGTAAATTTTTATTTGCTTTCCCCGGCTTGTTCCGCTCCCGGGGAGAAACACCGTTTGCAGCTCTCCCGTTCGGCAATGGAGTACGGGAGCAGCACCTCCGCGCTGAGCACAGGCTTTTCCATGGAGAAAAGCTCCAGTGCCTGCCGGATAAACTGATCAATGGGCTGATGAATGGTGGTCAGCCGGGGGCGGATCCGCTGAGCAAGGAGCAAATCGTCATAGCCCAGCACGGAAACATCCTCCGGCACACGGAGTCCGGCATCAAACAGGGCCGCCATGGCGCCCACCGCCAGATCGTCACTGAAAGCAAACACGGCGGTAAAACGCATTTCCTTCCGCAGAGCGGTCCGGATCGCCTCATAACCGGATTCATAGGTAACAGATCCGCAGATCACCGCTTCTCCGGGCAGAAACAGTCCCCGCTCCTCCATGGCCTTCCGGGAACCGGCGATCCGCTGATAACCGGCGCCGATCTTGGAAATATCATCGGACAGGAACAAAATGTCCCGGTGCCCCAGATCCAGCAGATACCGGGTGCCGTCATAGGCGGCGCGGATGTCGTTCACATGAATCATCTGAGAGCCCTCATCCACCGCTACGCCGCCGCACATGACCGTGCGGACGCCGGAGCTCTGGATGTAGCGCAGAATTCCGGAGTCGATCTCCTCTTCAAAGTAAATCACGCCTACCGGGTGAACCCGGTTCACGACCCCGCGGGTACCCTCCGGGTAGTCGGGATCATAGCGGACCAGAAGGAAGGTGTAGCGTTCGCTGTACTCCCGCTCCAGCAGTTCCTGAATGGCGCGGCTGAAAAAGGAATAGCGCAGGTGAGTCAGCAGGATCAGAATCACAGGCTTCAGGGGACGCTTGTCCGCCGCCGTCTCGCCCATGCGCCGAAGCGCCTCCTCGATCCGGTTGCTGAGTGCCGGACTGATGGATTCCTTTCCGGTGAAGTACCGGGAAACCGTTGCCGGGGAAACCTTTGCCTCTGCCGCGATCTTTCTGACAGATGCCATCCGCGCGCCCTCCGTCTCTGAAACATCTTGAAACAGTTCCGGAATTTGACCGGGAAAGCCGTTTCTGTTGTCTTGATTATATATTCTGGACTTGTTTGTGTCAACGTAACAAAAGCTACAAATATTTTTCTGTCAATTTAGCTATATCTTACAACTTTTTCGTTTTGAAACGTTTTATGGAAAGTACCATTCGATGAAAATATGCAAAGAAGCCCGTCTTTTTCTGTTTCTCTTCCCCTTTCCCGCCGTGAAACTGGTAAATTCCATTTTTACCGAAATTTCTCCGGATTTATGCGGGGATTTGACAGACTATCCGGCATCTGCTATAGTATTCTCAAGTCGAGGCCGCAAAGAGCGGAGCTTTGCGGATCATGCGGGATGGTGAAACATTTGAAACAGATAGGGAATCAGGCTTTCTGGCAGAACGCCACGGGACGGGATCTGTTTTCCGTCGTAAATCGGTTCGCGGTGCCTCTGATCCTCACAGGCATTCTTCAGCTGGTGTATAACGCGGCAGACTCCGCCGTAGTAGGGCGATGGGCAGGCAGCAGCTGTCTGGCTGCCGTAGGCTCCACCACCCATGTGGTATTTCTGCTGATCACCTTATTTAACGGAATTTCCATCGGCGCCAATTATCTTGCCGCCCGCTGCTTCGGTGCGGACGATTCCAGAGGGCTGTCCGAAACGGTGCACTGCGCCGTATTTCTGGCGCTGGTGCTGGGACTCGGCGCCGGTGTACTGGGCTTTTTTCTGTCCACGCCCCTGCTCCGGCTGGTGGATACGCCGGAGGACGTGCTGCCGCTGTCGTCACTGTACATGCGCATTTACTTTCTGGGCGTCCCGGCCCTTGTGGCCTACAACTTTGGCGCCGCTCTGCTGCGGGCGGTGAAGGATACCCGTTTTCCCCTGATCGTCATGATCTTTACGGGGCTGCTGAACGTTGGGCTGAACCTGTTGCTGGTGATCGTCTTTCACCTGGATGTGGCCGGCGTCGCCATTGCCACCACCATTTCCCAGACCGTGTCCGCCGTAGCCGTTCTGCTGCGGCTTTCCGCGTCGAAGGAAGCCTGGCATCTTGCCTGGCGGCAGATCCGGCTGATTCCGGAACGGGCGGGCGAAATAGTTCGGGTGGGTCTGTCCGCCGGAATTCAGGGGGCGGTTTTCTCCATTGCCAATGTACTGATCCAGTCCCGGGTCAATTCCTTTCAGGCGGCAGCTATGGCGGGCAATACCGCTGCGAACTCTCTGGAAAACTTCATCCACACCGCCCAGAACGCCTACTATCAGGCAGCGATCACCTTCACCAGCCAGGCCATGGGCGCCGGGGAAAAGAAACAGGTATTCCCCATTTTCCGGGTGTGTCTCGGAACCGCCGCCGCGCTGGGGCTGGTGCTGTGCACCCTGCTCCGCATCTTTCAGATACCGCTACTGGGTATCTATATCCGCAAAACGGACGCTGCCTATGCCGCGGTGATGGCGGCGGGCTGCATCCGGGTCGCTTATATCAGTCAGTTTCAGTGGGTGGGCGGTCTGATGGAAACCGCCTGCGGCTCCCTGCGGGGACTGGGTATGACTGCGAATCCCACCGTCACCACCCTGCTGGGCTCCTGCGCACTGCGGGTCATCTGGATCTACACGGTGTTTGCCTTCTTTGGCACTCTGCAAAGTCTGTATATTTCCTACCCTATTTCCTGGGTGCTGACCTTCGGCGTCCACCTGCTCACCCTGCTGCACTGGCGCAGAAAAGCCTTTGGAGGGGCTGCCCATGTCTGAGTTTTTTAATCTGGATTCCCCTGTTTTCCGGTTTCTGGCCCGAGTATTTGACTATATTCTGGTAAATCTTCTGTTCGTGGCGCTGAGTCTGCCGGTTCTGACCCTGGGTCCGGCCCTCACGGCGCTGTACCGGTGTCTGCTGAAAGCACCGGAAAACGGCGGTTCCCCCTCGGTAAAGGTTTTCTGGCGTGCCTTTCGCGGAAGCTTCCGCTCCGGTCTGCTGCCCGGCATCTGCTTTCTGCTTCTGGGCGGGCTGCTGCTGGGGGATCTGCGGATCATCGGACAGATGCCCTCCGCAGTACGGGTGGAGCTTTCCGCCGGTGTGATCCTGCTGATGCTCCTGCTGCTGGGGACCGGGTTGTTTTTCTTCCCGCTTCTGGCAAATCATCCGGAGATTCGTTCCCGCAGCCTTTTCAAACCGGCCTTTGTCCGGTCCGTGGGACTGCTGCCGAGAACCGCCTGCATGGCGGTGCTGTGGCTGCTGCCTGTGGGACTGCTGATTTTTCTGCCGAAGGTCTTTCTCATTCTGACCTTCCTCTGGCTTTTCCTCTGGTTCTCCCTCACCGGGGCAATCAGCCTCCGACTGATTGCCGCCTGGCTGAACTGAAAATTCCAGGCTTCCCCTTGCATTCCTGTGGTATCATCAAAAAAGAAATTGGAGCGTACCGATATGCTGAAAGAAGATCCGCGCTACAAAACCTATGTCCAGATTCTGAAGGAAGAGCTGCTGTCGGCCATGGGCTGCACCGAACCCATCGCCATCGCCTACTGCGCCGCCATTGCCGGGAAAACGCTGGGCACACTGCCGGAGCGGGTGCTGGTGGAAGCCAGCGGCAATATGATCAAGAACGTCAAAAGCGTTGTGGTGCCCAACACCGACGGCCTGCGGGGCATTGAAGCTGCCGCGGCGGCGGGCCTTGTGGCAGGGAACCCGGACCGGCTGCTGGAGGTAATTGCAGAGGTTTCTCCGGCACAGAAGGAAGCCATCCAGGAATATCTGTCCCGGAAGTGCATTCAGGTCCGCCCCAAGGCGGACGGAGAAATTCTGGACATCGTAGTCCACGGCTGGGCCGGAGGACATGAGGCTCAGGTACGCATTGCGGGCAAGCATACCAACGTGGTGCTGATCAGGCTTGACGACCGGGTTCTCCGGGAAGGTTCCCCCAAGATTGGCCGGACCGGCGGGCAGGCCGACCGGGAGCTTCTGAACATTGCGGATATTCTGGACTTTGCGGAAACCGCGGACCTTGCGGACGTGCGGAAAACACTGGACCGGCAGATTTCCTGCAACATGGCAATTTCTCAGGAGGGACTGACCCACGACTGGGGCGCCAACATCGGCAAGGTGCTGCTGAGGTCCTACCCGGACGACATCCGCATCCGCGCCCGGGCGGCGGCCGCCGCCGGTTCCGACGCCCGGATGAGCGGCTGTGAACTGCCGGTGGTCATCAACTCCGGCAGCGGTAATCAGGGCATTACCGCCTCGGTCCCCGTTGTGACCTATGCCCGGTATCTGGGTGTGGGAGAAGAAAAGACGTACCGCGCTCTGCTGGTCTCCAACCTTGTGACCATTCATCTGAAAACCGGCATCGGGCGGCTGTCCGCCTACTGCGGGGCCGTCAGCGCAGGCTGCGGCGCCGGGTGCGGAATTGCCTACCTGCAGGGCGGCGATCTGCGCTGCATTTCCCATACGCTGGTCAACGCCCTTGCCATTGACTCCGGCATTGTCTGCGATGGTGCAAAGGCATCCTGTGCCGCAAAAATTGCCTCGGCAGTGGACGCGGGCATCCTGGGCTATGAAATGTTCTGTCAGGGGCAGCAGTTCCGGGGCGGCGACGGACTTCTGTCCAAGGGTGTGGAAAACACCATCCGCAACATCAGCCGCCTTGGCTCCGTCGGCATGCGGGAAACGGACACGGAAATCATCCAGATCATGACCCAGTGCTGACGGCAGTTCTCCCCGATTCCAACCATCTTTTATCCTTGTGAGGCTTTTTATGCAGGAACGAATTACCCATGTTTGCAAACGCATGAAGGACGCCGGGCTGGTGCAGCTGCTGGTCACGGATCCCGCTGCCATTTTCTATCTGACCGGAAAAATGATTCACCCCGGGGAGCGGTTTCTGGGACTGCTGCTGAACACGGACGGAACACACAGACTGTTTGTCAATATTCTCTTCCCCGTTCCGGAGGAACTGGGGGTGGAGAAGATCCGGTTTTCGGACACGGACGCCCCCATGGAGCTGGTCGCCCGGTATCTGGACCGGGACGCAGTGCTGGGCGTAGACAAAGTCATGGCATCCCACTTTCTGCTGGAGCTGATGGAACTTCACGCCGCCTACGGATACGTAAACGGTTCCCCCTGCGTGGACGACACCCGGGGCTGCAAGTCTGCGGAAGAGCAGAAAAAAATGATCGCCGCCTCCCGGCTGAATGACGAAGCCATGGCACGGTTCCGGGAGCTGGTCCGCCCGGGGCTGACCGAGGCGGAAGCCGCCCGGCAGGTACGGGAAATTTACCGGGAGCTGGGGGCGGAGGACGTTTCCTTTGACCCCATTGTGAGCTTCGGTGCCAACGCCGCCGACCCGCATCATGAGCCGGACGGCACCGTGCTGAAGCCGGGAGACTGCGTGCTCTTTGATGTGGGCTGCCGCCTGGACGGTTACTGCTCCGATATGACCCGCACCTTCTTCTACCGCCGTGTCTCCCCGGAACAGCGGAAGGTCTACGAGACCGTGCTGGCTGCCAATCTGGGGGCGGAGGGAATCATGACCCCCGGCGTCCGGTTCTGCGATCTGGACGGCAAGGCCCGGAGGATCATTGCGGAGGCGGGCTACGGGGATTTCTTCACCCACCGTCTGGGACATTCCATCGGCACGGAGGTTCACGAGCCCGGCGACGTCAGTGCCGTAAACCGGGACACGGCAACGCCCGGCAGGATTTTCTCCTGTGAGCCCGGCATCTATCTGCCCGGGCAGTTCGGTGTCCGCGTTGAGGACCTGTGCCTGATCACCGAAACCGGTGTAACCGTCCTGAACCGATACCCCAAGGAGCTGGACGTGATCGACCCGGAATAAACCGGCCAAAACGGAAAAATTCCCGGCAGGCGATTGCCTGCCGGGAATTGCACATTATGTGTGCTGAAACATCAGACTGCCAGATCCTTTTCCTTGATGAAAATCCAGGTGAGGATAAAGCCGCCGATCAGAGACACGCACCAGCAGCCGAAATAAACGAGAGCTGCAACCGGGTTGACCTCGCCGCCCATGTAAGTCATCATGGGGATGGCCAGCAGACCGGAGGGACCAAAAGCGGTGGAAGCTACACGAAATGCCATGCAGATTGCGCCGCCGAAACCGGCGCCCAGACCTGCGGTAATGAAGGGCTTGCCGAGAGGCAGGGTCACGCCGTAGATCAGAGGCTCACCGACGCCCAGAATGCCGGGGACGATGGCGCCTTCCACGTTCCGCTCGATGGTGGTGTTCTTCACCTTCCGGGCCTTCAGCCACAGGGCGATGGCGGCACCGACCTGACCGGCACCGGCCATGGCCAGCGCAGGATACAGCTGAATGAAGCCGTACTTGGTCAGCAGCTCAGAGTAGAAGCCCACAAGACCGTGGTGCAGACCGAAGGTGACCATGGGCAGGAACAGCGCCGCGGACAGGAAGCCGGAGATCACGCGGACGATGGCGTAGCTGCTGTCGCAGAGGGTGGTGATGATCCAAACCATTGCGGAGGATACCAGACCCATGACGGGCATGATGGCGAAGATGTAAATGATACCGCCAATCACGATGGTGAGCAGCGGGGTGAACACGGTGTCCAGCACGTCGGGCAGATGCTTGCGGATCCATCTTTCCAGATAGCCCAGCAGCCACACGCCCAGAATCACTGCCAGCACGCCGCCCTTACCGGCGCGAAGGATGGCATTCAGCGTGCCGTCGCCCCAGCCGATTTCCACGGCAATGTTGGTGATCTGCGCCATACCGCTGATGCCGCCGATTATACCGCCGAGAACGGGTGTAACCTTGAATTCCTTTGCGGCGTTAATGCCAACAAAGATGGACAGGTAGGTGAAGAAGCCCTGACCCAGTGCCGTGAACAGCTGGTGCGCGACATACTTGAAGCCGTCGCCGGGCTGCGGTGTTACGTTGCCGAAGGCGATCAGGTTTGCGATTGCCACGCAGATACCGTAAACGATGAAGCCGGGGATCAGCGGGGTGAAAATATTGGCAATGTGCCGCAGCAGGGACTTGATGCCCGTCTGCTTCTGACCGGCCTTGTTGATGGCCTTGTTTTCCTTCCAGTCCCGGTTCACGTCCATCGTTGCTTCGCTCAGCTGCGCCAGTTCCAGAAATTCATCCGTGACCTTTCTGGATTTGCCGGGGCCCAGAACCACCTGCAGCGTCTCGTCCTGAACCACGCTGATCACGCCGTCCAGCCCCTTGATCCCCTGCACGTCCACCTTGCCGTAATCCTTGACGTCAATGCGGAGACGGGTCATGCAGTTCTGCGCCCGGGAGACATTTTCCTTGCCGCCAACGAGCTTGAGAATTTCCTGCGCAAGTTCCTTGTTTGACATACTTTTTTAACCTCCCTGTTATTTTGGCTGAAAATACGATCCGGCGGATCCTATTTCATAGCCTGACGAATGTGACCATTCGTTTTTTCCAGTCTTGCTTCCGCTTCCTCCGGACCGCAGCCGATGAGCAGCATCAGAATTGCGGTTTTTACCCGGTCGTGGGATTGCCGCAAGGCCTCCTGCGCCTGCTCCCGGGTAACGGAGGCAGCTTCCATGACAATGTTTTCCGCCCGGACCCGAAGTTTTTCGTTAGACGGAACCACGTCCACCATCAGATTTTCATAGGTCTTGCCGCAGCGCACCATGGTTGCGGTGGAGATCATGTTGAGGATCAGCTTCTGGGCGGTTCCCGCCTTCAGCCGGGTGGAGCCCGTCAGGCACTCCGGTCCCGGAACCACCTCAATGGCAAGCTGTGCGGCTTTCCCGATGGGCGAACCGGGATTGCAGGAAATCGCCGCCGTATGACAGCCCACCGTCCCGGCATAGTGAAGCCCACCCAGCACATAGGGGGTTCTGCCGGAGGCGGCAATGCCTACCACTGTATCCTTCGGAGTCAGCCCAAGCCTGCGAAGATCCTCCTCGCCCAGTTCCCGGCTGTCTTCAGCGCCCTCGACCGCCTTCAGAAACGCCCGGTCGCCGCCGGCAATGAGTCCCACCACCGTTTCCGGCGAAACGCCGAAGGTGGGCGGACACTCCGCCGCGTCCAGAACACCCAGCCGTCCGCTGGTACCGGCACCCATATAGATGAGTCTGCCGCCGCTCTCAATGGACTGGGCCGCCCATTCCACGCATCTGGCAATGTTCGGCAGTGCCGGGCGAATCGCCTCCGGAACCCGGGCGTCCTCCCGGTTCATGACCGTTACGATCTCCAGCGGCGTCATCCGGTCAAGCTCCATGGTATTGGGATTCCGGGTCTCGGTAGACAACCCCGCAAGATTCAGACTCATAGTATCCCTCCTGTTTTGGATGATTCCCGAATCGGGCAGCCGGATACCTCCGCTCCTGCCGATTCCGTCCCGAAAATTCATCTTGACTTTTTCTTTCCGGTTGATACTATGAGCATATACGATTTAGCACTTTGTGTCAATATTTTGTATCTATTGTGGTACTAAGTTTCACATCTTGATTTTTTCACCGTTATTCGGCACATATGATGAAACTATTGCAAAAAATATTTATTATATGGTTATTTTCAACAAACCTCATAAAAAAGAAGGAAGTGCTTCAAAATGGCCAGTGCTCTGCTCCGGTTACAGGAAAATCTCATTACCCTCAGCCCCACGGAGAAGAACGTAGCCGCCCAGATTCTGGAGAGGCCGCAGATGGTTCCCAAAATGTGCATCCACGATCTGGCAAAGGCAACCTTTTCTTCCTCCTCCACCATCGTCCGGCTTTGCAGCCACGTAGGCTATTCCGGCTACCGGGACTTCCGCCGGGCGGTCACCGAGGAACTGGCGGTCAAGGCCCAGAGCCGGGTCAACGAGCAGAAGGCCATTGCCCGGACGGACTCTCTGGATGAGATCATCGAAAAGGTGACCTATCGGAACATCGCCGCGCTGGAGGATACCCGGGCACTGATGGATCCGGAGGTACTTCGCCGGTGCGCGGGGCTGATCCTTGGCGCCCGGACGGTCTACCTGTTCGGCATCGGCGCCTCCTTCTGCACCGCCAAGGACGCATACCTGAAATTTCTGCGGATGAACAAGCTCTGCGTGCTGAACGAGGACTGGCACAGTCAGCTGCTGCAGGCCCGGAACGCCGGTGCGGAGGATCTTGCCATCGTCATATCCTATTCCGGGAAAACCGAGGAAATCATTACCTGCATGAAGGCACTGAAGGAAAATCATGTTTCCACCATTGCCATTACCCGCCTTGCCAACACCCCGGTTGCCCAGCTGGCGGATGAAATGCTCTTCACCGCCGCCCGGGAGACCCTTTTCCGTTCCGGCGCCATGTCCTCCCGGATCTCCCAGCTGAATATCATCGACATTCTGTATACCTATCTTGGAAATCTGGAATACTCCCGCACGCTGGACCAGCTCAGCCGCACCCACATCCACAAGCCCGGGGAGGACGGAAACAGCTTCGTCGGTTAACGGTTGGAACCGCGCAAAAAAGTCCGGCAGGAGCGGCAAATCTGCCGTTCCTGCCGGAGGCTGTCCAAAAGCCATATCATTACGCAGAGCAGTGCACAGGACTCCGCGCTAAGAGCCGTCTTCGCCGTGTGCCTTGAACTCGCTGACCCAGCGGTAAACCGTCTGACGGTCTACATCCAGCATCTGGAAAATTTCCTTTGGCGGCATGGTCTTGC
>ERZ857629.1272-NODE-1272-length-28502-cov-10.712799_pt1 | contig 28502 bp, 23 predicted proteins | sample MGYA00519700_ERZ857629 | MGnify/ENA primary metagenome ERZ857629 (study PRJEB31778, sample SAMEA3449351) | human gut metagenome | biome: human gut; feature: human-associated habitat; material: faeces | place: United Kingdom | collected 2010/2012 ...
CGGTGCCCTTGGCGTGCAGCACCGTGCCGCCGCCTGCGCCCGCGGCGCGCGCCGCGTCCATGACAAAGTCGGAATAGCCTTCGTTGAGGACGACGATGATCAGCTCGTGTTCAAAATCCATGCGCGGTGCACCTCCTGCTTTCTGGTTGTCGGTAAGATAGGCGAGTGTCTTGCCGCCCGCCACGCTCTTGAGCGGCACGGTCAGCATGACGCCGTTGCCGGGAATGTCGATGAAGAGCTTGCGCTTGGCGGCCTTGAGCAGCGCTCCGGCCTCCTGTGCGCTGGCCACGGCGCCGACGACGTACTTTTCCGTCGCGTCCAGCCCGTAAACGGCCAGATGCTCGCTCTTTGCCGTGCCGCGCCCGGGCATACTGAGGATCATATGCAGCCCAGCGCCGCTGTAGAGATCGTGCATGATCTCGCCCTTGTCGTGATCGGTGATGGCGATGACGTAATACAGTTCCATATCAGCAGGCCTCCCACAGTTCGATGATCTCGTTGTCGCCAAAGTCGGGCAGCGCCGGCTCGGCGGACGCGCGGCGGGACTTGATGACGTAGATCGCGCCCATCACCTGCACGGTGATCAGCGGCATCATCGCAACGAGCGCGACAAGGCCGAACGCGTCGGTCATCACGCTGCCGCCGAGCGCCTCACACGCGCCCATGGCGAAGGGCAGCATGAACGTAGCCGTCAGCGGGCCGGAGGCGACGCCGCCGGAGTCGAAGGCGATGGCGGTGAAGGTGCGCGGCACAAAAAAGCTCAGGGCGAGCGCGATGAGGTAGCCGGGCACGAGGAAGTACATGATCGAAACGCCCGTGATGACGCGCAGCATCGCAAGCCCGCCCGCGGAGGAGACCGCGATGGAAAGGCTCATGCCCATGGCCTTGGCCGAGATCGCGCCCGCGCTCAGCTCCTCGACCTGCTTGTTGAGGATATGTACGGCAGGCTCGGCGTTGATGATGAACCAGCCCATGAGCATCGCAAGCGGCGCGAGCAGCCAGAGCTTCCAGCCCTCCGTCAGCGCCGCGCCGAGCGCGTAGCCCACGGGGGAGAAGCCGACGTTCACGCCCGTGAGGAACAGCACCAGCCCCGCGTAGGTGTAGAGGATGCCGACGACGATGCGCAGGAACGGCAGCCTGCGCAGCCGGAGCGAGACGATCTGGAAGATGAGGAAGAAGACGACGATCGGCAGCAGCGCGATCGTGACCTCCCAGAGATAGTCGGGCAGCGCGTGCAGATAATCACGCCCCATCTCCACCGTGGTGGCCGCGCCGGAGACCGCCGCGCTCGCGCCCTGAGAGGGCTGCGTCTTATAGATCGCGCCGAGCAGCAGCACCGAAAGGATCGGCCCGATGGAGCACAGGCCCACAAGGCCGAAGCTGTCCGCCTTGGCGTTCTCGTCGCTTCGGATGGACGCGACGCCGACGCCAAGCGCCATGATGAACGGAACGGTCATCGGCCCCGTCGTCACGCCGCCGGAGTCGAACGCGACGGCGAGGATGCCCGCGTCCGAGAGGAACGCCGCGGCAAACACGATCGCGTAGAACACGATCAGCATCGCGCGCAGCGAGATGGAGAACAGAATGCGCACCATGCACAGCATCAGGAAGAAGCCGACGCCCACGGAGACCGTGAGGATGAGCACGGTGGAATCAATGTCGGGCACATTGCCGGCGAGCACCTGCAGATCCGGCTCCGCCACCGTGATGGCGACGCCGAGGATGAAGCTCACGAACAGAATGAGCGGCAGGTTGCGCGATTTCGTCAGCTTGGAGCCCATGTAGTTGCCGATGCGGCTCATGGACATCTCCGCGCCCAGCGTAAAAAGGCCCATGCCGAGGATCAGCATGGCCGTTGCCAGCACGAACGAGAGCATCAGCCCCGCGTCCATCGGCACGAGCACGAGGCAGATCGCCATGACGATCAGGCTGATGGGCAGCACCGACGCGGCGGCCTCGCTCAGTTTTTCAAGCAGCACCTGTTTCTGGTACAAAACCTCACTCCTTTTCCGAAATATCACATTCATTCTATCAAAAAGCGCGCGCGCTGAACAGGGGCAAAGGGATAAATAATGCGTAAATTTTTCGCCCCGCGCGAAAGGACAAAGAAGAGCCGGAGGGTATCCCTCCGGCTCTTACAAGGCGGTGCCGTATTTATCCGCGCTGCGCGCCGCGCTCAAGAGAGGCGCGGATGTTGCCGTCGAGCATATCGCCAAGGTCGGCGAGGAACGTATCGGGCGTGCCCTTCATGCCGCTGCGCAGCCAGTCGGCCGTCAGGCCGGTGAGCGCGGCGGTGTAGAAGCGCGCGAGCGCAAGCACCTTGCTCTCGCTGATGTCGAGCCCCTCGGCCTCCTTTTCCACGTAGGAGAGCATGCCGGCCAGGATCGTCTTGTGGTAATAGTGCTCCAGAATGCTGCGGTGGGCGGAATCGTAGAGGTGCAGGATGGCGCGCTTGTTCTGCGCCGCGAAATCGATGGCGGCAAGAAACGCCTTCTGCCAGGATTCGTAGCTTTCTACGCAGCTGTTGATCTTTTCGATCTCGGATTCAAACACATCCTCGGCCAGCGCGTAAATGTCCGTATAGTAGTAATAGAAGGTGTTGCGCGTGACCTCGCTGCGTTCGGCGATATCGCGCACGGAGATCTTATCGAAGGGACGCTCGGCCAGCAGCTCCATGAAGCTGCGGCGGATCACATTCTTGGTGCGAAGCGCCATGGTGCATTCCTCTCTTTCTGGTGGAATATACCCAGTATACCGTATCCTGCCAGATCTTGCAAGGATAAAAACACCGCTTTCTGAACGGCATCTTAACACCTTTGTGCGTGCGGCGCGATCTGCCAGTTTTCATTTGCCGCGGCGCGGGCTAAAATAGGAGCATTCATTCAAGAGGGGACGGGACGGATATGGGCGCGAAGCGAAAGCGGACATATCTTTTCAGCGCGGCGACGCTCGCGCTGATCTTCGGCGCGCTCATCCTTGTGTTCCGCGACGCGCTGCCGGAGATCATCGCAAAGCTTGGCACCGTGCCGCTGTGGGGAGTGCCGGCGCTGCTCGGGATGGGCTTTGCCTATGAGGCGATGGAGTCGGCGGTGGGACTTGTGCTGCTGCGGCGCGCAAAGCCGGACGTCACGTTCGCCGACGCACTCAAGCTGACGTTTCTCGGCGTATTCGGCAACATTGCGACCATGGGCGCCGCCACGCTGCCGATGCAGGGCTTTTACCTTTACCGCCGCGGGCTGGACGCGGGCAGCAGCGTCGGCATCATGGCGAGCGAATACGTGCTGCACAAGGTCTCCATCCTGCTCTACGCGACGGCGGCGCTGCTGCTCGGCGGCGAGTGGCTGCGCGAAAGCGCGAGCGGCCTTGCGCGCTATATCGGCATCGGCTACGGCATCGGCGCGCTGATCGTGATGACGCTGACGCTGCTCTACACCTCAAGGCGCGTGCTCGCGCTCGTGCTGGCGCTGCTGCAAAGGCTGCCCGATACGCCAAAATGGGCCGCGCGGCGGGAGAAGTGGTCATCGGATCTGACGCGGCTCAACACCGAGGCGAAGAAGGTGCTGCTCGTGCCGTCCAACTGCGTGCAGGGCGTCGCGGTGAGCCTTCTGAAGCTCTTTGTGCTCTACTGCATCCCGTATGTCAGCCTGCGGCTCGTGGGCTGCACGGCGCTCAGCTTCGCGCAGGTGCAGCTGCTTGCCTCGCTGATGCTGCTCATCACGAGCGCGCTGCCGAACGTCGCGGGCGTTGGGCCGACGGAATTTGCGTTCCTGCTGCTCTTTTCGCCGCTCGCGGGCGGCGGCGCGGCGTCGTCGGCACTGATGCTGCACCGCGTGGCGACGTACTTTTTCCCGTTCCTGTTGAGCATTCTCGTTTTTCTCCATGAGGAAAAGCGCTCGCTCAGGGACTTTGAACAGTGACCGCGATGAAAGGGGCGTTCTCCCGCATGGGAGAACGCCCTTTTTTCAAATCATTGGCCTTGCTTTTTGCGCTTGAGCTTGTAAAGCTCCTCGGCGGCGAGCCGCGTCTTGGCGACCACATCCCCGCCCTCGAGCGGAAAGCAGTAGTAGAGCGCGTCGCGTCCGCCGATGCAGAGCATATCGCCGATCTCGTACCAGTAGTAGTCGGCGTACAGGCTGTAGGAGGATTCCGGCTTTTGGAAATAGTCCAGCTTGCCGTCGCAGCCGGTCAGGTGGAAACCGCTCGCGTCGTGCCGCAGCCGCCCCTCGCCCACGCGGCAGATCTGGCGGGTGTTGACCATGACGCAGATGCGCACGGGGATGTCGAGCGAATAGCTGCCGCGCTCAAGCTCCTCGCGCACGCACTGCCGCTCCCATGCGTACCAGTCCGGCACGTGGGTGAAGGCGGCCTCACCGTTCGTGCATTCCAGCGCGCCAAGCTCGGTCAGGCGGTATTCCTTTCCGCAGCGGCGGCAGGTGAGCGTCGTGCCGCGGCCCTCCATCTCGCCCTCGGTCATGCAGTGCGGACACTTGTAGAGCACGCGGTTGAGCCCGTCGGCGCGGAACGGCTCGTCGACCGTGACGCCGTTTTCCTGTTGCCAGCGGAAGTTGTCGAAGCGGAACGCTTCAAAGAGTGTGCCGTTGATCTCATCCACGCTCTTGCGCTCAATCTCGGCGGGGGAGAGGAGATAGCGCATCTCCGCCGAGACGCTGACATTCCGGTTCTGCAGCCCGTTGTAGAGCGGATCGCGCGCAAACGCGCCGTAGGTGCGGATCATCACGACGGGCACGCCCAGGACCTTGACGCACTTGCCGATGCTCTCGGGCAGCGGCGTGGCCGTGCCGTCGAAGCTGTAGCTCGCCTCGGGATAGAGCAGCACGGAGGACTTCAGCTTGCGCACGCAGTAGAGCATGTCGCGCACGAGCGTCGCGTCCGAGCAGAACTTGCGCGTGGGGATGCAGCCGAAGCTGCGCATCAGCCCCTCCTTGCCGACAAAGCCGTCCGACGTGCAGACGATGTTGAACGGGCGGGGGTAGAGCACTGTCGCGGCGATCTTGAGATCGAGAAAGCAGGAGTGGTTCATCAGCACAAGGCACGGCTCCTCGTCGCCGAGACGCTCCATGCCGACCCGTTCGCAGCGGAAGTGCGTGGCGCGCAGATCGGGCGCGGAAACGGCGCGCAGCAGCGCGCGGAAAAGAAGCGGCGGCCTGCGCGGCGGGAGGTGCTTCTGCGGCGGCTGGGCCAGCGCCTCCTCATAGCTCATGTCAACGACTTTGATCTTCATGGCGTTCCTCCGGTATCACATGGACGTTCAGGTGGTCATAGGTCATCTCGACGCCGTGCGCGGCAAAGGTCTCGCGCAGCCGCTCATACAGCTTGAAGCAGGTCGTCCAGTAGTCGCCCGCCGCCGTCCAGCAGCGGAGGGTGTATTCAATGCTGCTCGCGCCGTAGCCCGTGAGATACACCGTCGGCGCGGGATCGCGCAGCACGGCGGGGAAAGCGGCGATGGCATCCATGCAGGCGGCCTTTACCGCTTCGCTCGGCGCGTCGTAGGAGGCTGTGACCTTGCAGACGATGCGCCGGCGGCCGAGCGTCGTGTAGTTCACGATCTTCGAGCTGGACATCTCGCGGTTGGGCTGGAGCACGAGCTGGCCGTCAAAGGTCTCGAGCTTCGTGTGGGTCAGCGTGATCTCGCGTACCGTGCCGGTCGTGCCGCCGACCTCGATCTCGTCGCCGATGGCAAAGGGATGCGAGAAAAGAATGACGAGCCCGCCTGCGACGCTGCCGAGGATATCCTCCGCCGCGAGCGTGACGCCCAGCGTCAGCACCGACATGACCGCCGTGAGCGACGCGGTGTTCACGCCAAGCGCCTCAGCGGTGATGATGATGGTCAGCAGATACAAAAGCGCCTTGACGCTTGTGCAGATGATCCTTTGCAGACGTTCGCCGAGGTGCTGCGAGCGGCTCAGCAGCCGCGTGAGCAGCCGCAGCGCGAGCCGGACGGCGAGCAGACAGACAAAAAGCGTGAGCAATGCGGAAAGAATGCGGCTCAGGCTGTAGCCGCCGAGTGAGAGCGATAAAAGCTCGGAAAGCTGCTCCATGGGGAGATCACTCCTTTCAATGCCTTAGTATATCAGCTTTCCCCATCGCTTGTAAAGAGCGCGTTAAGCCTGCGTGTGAAAGGAGGTTGCAAAGAGGAGACAAAGCGCATATGATAACGGATAAGAGACAAGAAGGAGAGAACGTCCATGCTGCCCTATGCCCTGATAGACCTGCACTGCGATACGCTGACCAATTGCATCTATAAAAATACGCCGGGCGTCGATACGCTGAACGATCCCGCCCGCGTGTTTGCGCTTTCGCGCCTGCCGCGCGGCGTCCGCTGGGCGCAGCTTTTCGCCGTGTTCCTCCCCGATACGCTGCATGGAGAGGACGCGATCCGCTTTTTCGATGCCGCCTGCGCGGACTTTGACCGGCAGATGGCGAAGTACGCGGCGCTGGCCATGCCGTGCCGCGGCGCAGCCGACATGGAGCGGGCGTGGGCGGCGGGGAAAACGGCGGCTTTTCTGAGCGTGGAGAACGGCGGGGCGCTGGCGGGGGAGCTTTCGCGGATCGCGCTGCTGAAAGAGCGCGGCGTGTGCGCCGTGACGCTCACGTGGAATGGGGAAAACGAGCTCGGCTCGGGCCATAAAACGCCGCGCGGACTGACGGAGGTTGGCCGCGCCGCCGTGCGGGAGCTGGAGTGCTGCGGCATCCTTGTCGACGTCTCGCACCTGAACGACGCGGGGCTGGCGGATGTGCTGGACACGGCGGAAAAGCCGTTTCTTGCCACGCACTCCAATGCCCGCGCGGTCTGCGCACACGCGCGCAATCTGACCGACGCGCAGATCCGCGAGCTGGTGCAGCGCGGCTGCCTCATCGGGTTGAACTACTTTGGCGCCTTCGTGCGCGACGGCGGCGTGCGGGGCTATGACGATCTCTACCGCCATGTGGCGCACTTTTTTGCCCTCGGCGCGCAAAGAAGTCTGGCCCTCGGCTCGGACTTTGACGGCGCGGCGATGCCGCCCTGCCTCGATACGCCGGAAAAGGCGGCTGGCTTTTACGAATACCTGCTCGCGCGCGGCCTTTCTCAGACGGACGCCGACGGGATATTCTACGCCAACGCCCGCGCGTTCCTGCGCAAAAATCTGCCATGAGCCGCACTTCCCTCTTGGCAGAGGGGGCGGGGCTGTGGTATGATGCGTAAAAAAGACGGGGGAGGCGCAGACATGGCGAAAAGATCGGGCCGCAACACGAAGGGACGCATTGTCGCGGCGGCATGGAAGCTCTTTTACGAGCAGGGCTACGAGGAGACGACGGTGGAGGACATCATCTTTGAGTCCGAGACCTCCAAGGGCTCGTTTTATCACTATTTCGACGGGAAGGATGCGCTGCTGTCCTCGCTCTCCGTTCTTTTCGACGAGAAATACGAGGAGCTGATGCGTGAGGAGCACGACGGCATGGGCTGCATCGCGCTGCTCTGCTGGCTCAATCAGGAGCTGTTCAAGACGATCGAGAACACGGTGTCCATCGAGCTGCTGGCGCAGCTCTTTTCCTCCCAGCTCATCACGCGCGGGGAAAAGCACCTGCTCGACCGCAAGCGCACCTATTACCGTCTGCTGCGCCAGATCGTCTCGCAGGGACAGGAGAGCGGCGAGCTGACCGACACGCGCACCGTCAGCGAGATCGTCAAGGCCTATGCGATGTTCGAGCGCGGGCTGATGTACGACTGGTGCCTCTCCGGCGGGGAATACTCGCTCGTGCAGTACGCGGGGGAGATGCTGCCGCTGTTTTTGGATGGCTTCCGCAAAAAATAATGGATTTCGTTCAGAGATAGAATACGATATCGTCTGGTAAAAAAGAATGATATTATAACGAAAAAATGAAATATGGATAAACGCCGTACAGGATTTGTTCTGTACGGCGTTCTGTATTTACGTCTATTTTCTTTTGTGCTATACTGCGCGGGTCAGACAGCAAAACAAAGGAGAGAGAGCATATGACTAGCGCACAGATCATCATTATTGTGACCATCGCCCTCTACCTCGCCGCCATGGTGCTGGTGGGCGTTTACTTCGGGAAAAAGGACGGCGGCAGCAGCTCGGACGACTTTTACCTCGGCGGACGAAAGATGGGGCCGGTCGTGACCGCCATGAGCGCCGAGGCGAGCGACATGAGCAGCTATCTTCTGATGGGCCTGCCGGGCCTTGCCTATCTCTGCGGGCTGCCGGAGGTCACATGGACGGCCATCGGCCTTGCCGCGGGAACCTACCTCAACTGGCTGATCGTCGCCCGCCGTCTGCGCCGCTACAGCGCGCGTCTCGGCGCGATCACGGTGCCGGACTTTTTTGCCCGCCGTTTCGGCGATGAAAGGCATCTGCTCTCCTGCCTTGCGGCGGTGACGATCCTTGTGTTCTTTATCCCCTACACGGCCTCGGGCTTCAAGGCGATCGGGACGCTCTTCAGCAGCCTCTTCGGCGTGGATTATCATGCGGCGATGATCGTCGGCGCGGTCGTCGTGGTAGGCTATACGGTGATGGGCGGCTTTATGGCCGTGTCGTTCACCGATCTCATCCAGTCCATCTTCATGACCATTGCGCTCATCGTCATCGTGCTTTTCGGCATCAAGCAGGCGGGCGGCATCGACACGGTGATGAGCAACGCCCGCGCGCTGCCGGGCTATCTCAGCATGACGCAGGGCTACGACGCATCGACCGGCACGGCTGCAACGTTCGGCACGCTGAGCATCGTCTCGACGCTTGCGTGGGGCCTCGGCTACTTCGGTATGCCGCACATCCTGCTGCGCTTTATGGCCATCCGCGAGGAGAAGGCGCTCAACCAGTCCCGCCGCATCGCAACGATCTGGGTCGTCATCTCCATGTTCATCGCGGTCTTTATCGGCGTCATCGGGTACAGCGTGTCCGCTGCGGGCAAGGTGCCGTTTCTGACCACCAGCTCCGACGCGGAGACCATCATCATCAAGCTCGCTGATCTCATGAGCCGCCACGGCGTGCTGCTGGCAATCATGGCGGGCGTCATCCTCTCCGGTATTCTGGCGGCGACGATGTCCACCGCCGACTCCCAGCTTCTTGCCGCCGCATCCAGCGTGTCTCAGGATCTGATGCAGGACTTCTTCGGCGTGAGGGTCAGCGCGCACGCGACAATGCGCGCCGCGCGCCTGACGGTCGCGGCCATCGCGGTGATCGGCGTGGTGCTGGCGTGGGACCCCAACAGCTCGGTGTTCCGCGTGGTGTCGTTCGCGTGGGCGGGCTTCGGCGCGGCGTTCGGCCCCGTGATGCTCTTCGCGCTCTTCTGGAAGCGCGCGAACCGTCAGGGCGCGCTCGCGGGGATGCTCACAGGCGGCGTGATGGTCTTCGTGTGGAAGTACCTCGTCGCTCCGATGGGCGGCGCATGGGCGATCTACGAGCTGCTGCCCGCATTCATCGCGGCCTGCATCGCGCTCGTTGCGGTGTCGCTTGCGACGCCTGCGCCGGAAAAGGAGGTCACAGCGGTCTTCGACGAGGTCGCCGGTGCGCGCGTAAAGTAAAAAAGCATCGAAAGGCGGGGGCGCTCAGCCCCCGCCTTTTTTGCCGGAGAAATGCCGAGCAGGACGGCGGCGTTCGCCGTCCTGCCGAGCGGCGGCAGTGAATAAAATGACAGTTTCAGCCAATTGACTATTGAAAAAGCATTCATCATGCATTATCGTTGATAATGTCTATTTATCAACTTCTCGCGCAGCAAAAAGCGAAAGGAGACAGTGCATGTCCAGACTTGATATCATGACGCCCTCCCGCGCGCAGACCGTGATCGACGGGCTGTACCGCGACGTGGAGCGGCGCATCGCGGCAAGCCCTCCGGGGCTGTGTCCGGTGGATCTCGCCAAGACGTTTCTTGACCTCTGCCACGCGCAGACCTGCGGCAAGTGTGTGCCCTGCCGCATCGGCCTCGGCCAGTTGTCCACGCTCATGGAGCAGGTGCTTGAGGGAAAGGCCACGCTGGAGACCATCTCGGTCATTGAGCGCATGGCGCGCGTGATCGTCAACAGCGCCGACTGCGCCATCGGCCGCGACGCGGCGCGGCTGGTGCTCGACGGGCTCACGGGCTTCCGCGACGATTACGAGGAGCATATCCTGCGCCACCGCTGTCTCGGCGGGATGCAGAATCCCGTGCCGTGCGTGGCGCTGTGCCCCGCGGGCGTGGATATCCCGGGCTACACGGTGCTCATCAAGTACGGCCGCTATGCCGACGCCGTGTGCCTGATCCGCAAGGACAATCCGTTCCCTTCGGCCTGCGCCTACATCTGCGAGCATCCCTGTGAGGCGCGCTGCCGCCGCAACATGATCGACGACGCGGTCAACATCCGGGGACTCAAGCGCTATGCCGTGGACAACGCGGGCTATGTGCCCCATCCCGACTGCGCAGAGTCGACGGGAAAGACCGTCGGTATTGTCGGCGGCGGCCCGAGCGGCCTTTCCGCGGCGTACTATCTTGCGCTGATGGGCCACAAGGTCACGGTGTATGAAAAGCGCGCGAAGCTCGGCGGCATGCTGCGCTACGGCATTCCTGCCTACCGTCTGCCGCGCGAGGTGCTCGACGCGGAGATCGCCTCGATGCTCTCCATCGGCATCGACGCGCATGTCAACGTCAACGTCGGCGACGACGTGACCTTTGACGAGCTGCGCCAGAAGTACGACGCGCTCTACATCGCGCTCGGCGCGCACACGGACAAGAAGACCGGCATCGAGGGCGAGGACGCCGAGGGCGTCATCTCCGCCGTTGAGATGCTGCGCGAGATCGGCGACGACCACATGCCGGACTTCCGCGGCAAGGACATCGTCGTTATCGGCGGCGGCAATGTCGCCATGGATGTCTGCCGCAGCGCGGTGCGCCTCGGCGCGCGCAAGGTCAGCTGCGTCTACCGCCGCCGCCAGGAGGATATGACGGCGCTGCCCGAGGAGGTCGAGGGCGCCGTTGCCGAGGGCGTGGAGCTTGTGACGCTGCAGGCCCCCGTGCGCATCGAGACGGACAAGAACGGCCGCGCGGCCGCCCTCTGGACGCAGCCGCAGATCATCGGCGAGATGGACAAAAAGGGCCGTCCCGCGCCGGAGCAGGCCAAGCGCAGCGAAAAGCGCATCGCGGCGGACCGCATCATCGTCGCCATCGGTCAGGGCGTGGAGACCCACGGCTTTGAGCAGAGCAAGATCGCCATTAAGCGCGGCGCGTTCGTCGCCGAGGCGAGCGGCCAGATCGACAACATGGACGGCGTCTTTGCCGGCGGCGACTGCGTCACCGGCCCCGCGACCGTCATCCGCGCGATCGCGGCGGGCAAGGTCGCCGCGGCGAATATCGACGAATACCTCGGCTTCCATCACGAGATCGACCCCGGCGTGGAGGTGCCGACGCCGCGGCTGAACAACAAGCCGCCGCACGGCCGCATCAACACCACCGAGCGCGAGGCAGGCGAGCGCAAGCATGACTTCAAGTGCATCGAATGCGGCTTTACCGATGAAGAGGCCTATACCGAGGCGTCGCGCTGCCTGCGCTGCGACCACTTCGGCTACGGCGTGTTCCGCGGAGGGAGGAAGGGCAAATGGTAAAGAACGTCACACTGACCATCGACCACAAAAGCGTCACCGTGCCGGAGGATACCACCATCCTCGAGGCGGCGCGCAAGCTCAATATCCACATCCCCACGCTCTGCTACTTAAAGGACATCAACGAGATCGGCGCATGCCGCCTCTGCTGCGTGGAGGTCAAGGGCATGGCGCGCCTTGTTCCGGCGTGCGACAACGTAGTCGCTGACGGGATGGTCGTTTTCACCAACAGCGCCAAGGCGCGCGAGGCGCGCCGGCTGAACCTGCGCCTGATCCTCTCGCATCACGATACCTCCTGCACCAACTGCACGCGCAGCGGCAGCTGCACGCTGCAGCAGCTGGCAAGCGATTTCAATATGCGCGGCGCGCACTTTCCGCAAAGGCTGCGGCGCGAGCCGGTAGACTTTACGACGCCGCTCATCCGCGAGAACGACAAGTGCGTGCAGTGCCTGCGCTGCATTCAGGTGTGCGAAAAGATCCAGACGGTCGGGATCTGGGATCTGCTCGGCACCGGCTCGCGCACGGTCGTGGACGCGTCGTATAACCGCCGCATCCAGGATACCGAATGCACGTACTGCGGCCAGTGCATCACGCACTGCCCCACGGCGGCGCTGCGCGAGCGCGACGATACAGGGCGGGTCTACGACGCGATCGACGATCCGAACACCGTGACGGTCGTGCAGGTCGCGCCCGCCGTACGCGCGGCGTGGGCGGAGCAGTTCGGCCTTTCGAGCGAGTTCGCAACGCCCAGGCGCATGGTCGCGGCGCTGCGCGAGCTGGGCTTCGACTATGTCTTTGATACCGATTTTGCCGCCGACCTCACCATCATGGAGGAGGGCAGCGAGTTCGTTGAGCGCTTTACGCACAAAGAGCAGTACCAGTGGCCGATGTTTACCTCGTGCTGCCCGGGCTGGGTGCGTTTTTTGAAGTCCCAGTACCCCGAGCTCACGGCGAACCTCTCCACGGCCAAGTCGCCCCAGCAGATGTTCGGCGCGGTCGCCAAGAGCTACTTTGCCGAAAAGGTCGGCATCGACCCGAGGCGCATGTTCGTGGTCTCGGTGATGCCGTGCGTTGCGAAGAAGGCCGAGTGCGCGCTGCCGACGATGCGGGACGACACCGGTACGCCGGAGGTCGATGTCAGCATCACCACGCGCGAGCTTTCCATCATGCTGCGCGCGAACCATATCGATCCGCGCTATCTGCCGGAGGAGGAGTTCGACAGTCCGCTCGGCTCGTCCACGGGCGCGGCGGTCGTCTTCGGCGCGACCGGCGGCGTGATGGACGCGGCGCTGCGCTCCGCGTATTACCTTGTCACAGGAAAGAATCCCGACCCCGACGCCTTCACCGCCGTGCGCGGCATGGACGGGTGGAAGGAAGCGACGTTCAATATCCCCGGCGCGGGCGATGTGCGCGTTGCGGTCGTCAGCTCGCTGGGCAGCGCCCGCAGGCTCATTGAGGCTGTGGAGCGCGGCGAGGCCAGCTATGACTTTGTTGAGGTCATGGCCTGCCCGGGCGGCTGCGCGGGCGGCGGCGGACAGCCCATCCACGACGGCGAGGAGCTTGCCGAGACGCGCGGGAGCGTCCTCTGGCGGCTCGATCAGGATACGCTGCTGCGCTTCTCGCACGAGAACGCGGACGTTAAGACCTTGTACAAGGACTATCTGGGCGCCCCGCTGGGTGAAAGATCGCATCATCTGCTGCACACCGATCATTTCGGCTGGGAAATGCCGCAAAAGACTCTGTAAAGCGATGAAAAAGCTCTCCGTATTCGCATACGGAGAGCTTTTTGCTGCCTGTCCGGTCAATAGCTCCACGAGAAGATCGTCGCGCGGCCGCTCGGCGCATCGAAGAGATCCTCGCCCGCAACAGCCTTGACGCGCAGGCCGTCGGAAGCGCGCAGCAGCGTGAACGCGCCGCAGCGCACCGTGCCGCCGGTCTCGTTGAGGTGATAGCTGAAGACCATGCCCTCGCCGTTCGTGCCGAGGTAATTGATCTGGCCGGTGTACTCATAGTAGAGGTGTGTTTCGGTGTTGATGTCCTGCACCGTGATCCCGCCGCCGTCGGTCAGCGTGAGAACATAATCGCTGACATAGCTGCCGCCCTCGGCGGTGTCATGCGTGACCTCCGCCGTCCACGAGCCGAGAAGTCCGGACGGCACGGTGTAGTCCGCGTCGCTCACGGGGCCGGAGAGGTCGTGCCGCACGCCGCTTGCGTCGACGGCGAAAACGGTTTGATATGTGCCGTATTCCTCCTCCCGTTCGCCGCTCTCGAACGAAACGATATTGCTCACGCCGCCGAGCGGCCCGCCGTCGCAGAGGAAGCCCGCCGTCAGCCCCTCGAGGAGATTCACGTATTCGACCGTGCCGTCCTCCGTGAGCAGGAAGACGTAGGGGAAGTAGCCCTGACCCACCGAGCCGACGAACACATCCGTATAGTTTGAATACAGACCCTCCACGGGACAGATCGTCACATAGTCGAAGCCGAAATTCTCCGCATACCATGCGGAGTCCGCCGTTTGTTCAAAGCTGACGGCCAGTTCGCCGTCCGCGAGCGCCGCCGTAACAAAGCTGTCCTGCGCGATCTTCTCGACCGTTTCGCGCGCTGAGAGGTCGAGCGTAAGGTCGGTATCCTCGCTCTCCGCTCCGGCGAACGAGCCGATGGGCACGATCATGTGCAGCGCGCCGCCGTCGAGATAAAGCCGCATTTCCGAGTTGATGTTCTCGTCCGAGAGCGTCCAGGCGCGGCGCTCGGCATAGGCGGCGGCAAAGTCCGCGCCGCCGCAGAAGAGCTGCGCGCGATAGAGCGCGTCAAAATGGCCGGCCGCCGTGCGCCGCGCCGCGTCGACGAAGTCCGCCCCGCGCAGATCGCAGCGGGCGAGCAGATCCTCGCTCGTCAGGCGCTGGCCGCCGAAAAAGTCGTAGCTGTAGACCGCAAGCTCGCTCGTATCTCCGTCCATCACGGCCTTGAGGACGAGGCAGACGAGGCTGTCGTTCCAGTGGCTCTCCCAGCTGACAGACAGGCACGTGAGCGAGGCGCGGGAGGCCATCATGGTCTTCTGATCCTGCACGAGCGCGCCGAAGCGGTCGGCGATCTCGGCGTTGAGCGCGTCGGCGACCGCCGTTTCGGATATGAGCTGCGGGACGCGGTAGGAATACGCGAGCGTATTGCCCTCGCCGTCGGTGTATTCGCCCTCCTCGCTGTAAAGCTCGGAGATGAGCGAGTCGCCGTAGGCCGGCGCGGGCGCGTCGCCGCCGGTCTTTTCGCCGCAGGCGGCGAGGGAGAGGAACAGAAGCGCTGCGAGCAGCGCGGCGGAAATACGTTTCATGGGAGTCTCCTTTTTGGATGCACGTGGCGCGGCGTGTCCGCGCTCCTGCTGCCATTATACCGGATCGTGCGCAAAGCGCAATGGGCTTTTGCGCGTCTTGTCCGGAAGATTGACAGAATGCGGCGCAGGTTATACAATAAAGCGAATCTATCAACGCTGGGAGTATTTATGTACGATTATACCGAAGCGAAAATGAATGAGGACGATATCCGCGCCATCAGCTCCATCGGTCTTGCCCATCTGGGCGACGCGGTGTACGAGCTGCTTGTGCGCACGTATCTGTGCGTGCATGGCAAGGCGACGGGCAAGGGGCTGCACCGCGCGACGGTGGAGCTCGTCTGCGCGCCGCGGCAGGCGCGCTTTGCAGAGGCGTTGCTGCCGCTTTTGACCGAGGAGGAGCAGGCGGTCTTCCGCCGCGGACGCAACGCCAACGTCCACTCCATCCCCCACCACGCCGAGCGCGCGGACTATCAGAAGGCCACGGGCCTTGAAGCGCTGTTCGGATGGCTGTATCTGCGCGACGATCATGCGCGCATCAACGAGCTTTTCAACCGTATGATGGAGGAAGACAATGCCACTTGACGCGATCTGCCTGCGGGCAGTTTTACAGGAGCTGCGCCCCAAGCTCATCGGCGCGCGCATCGACAAGGTACAGCAGCCCGCGCGCGACCAGATCGTGCTGCTGCTGCGCGGCAATCTGCGGCTGCTGCTCAACGCGGGCGCGAACCAGCCGCGCATCCAGCTGACGAATATCTTGCGCGACAACCCCGCCCAGCCGCCGATGTTCTGCATGCTGCTGCGCAAGCATCTGGTCGGCGCGCGCGTGCTGTCGGTCGAGCAGCCGGATCTGGAGCGCATGGTGATCCTGACGCTCCAGTGCACGGACGAGCTTGGCGAGATGAGCCGAAAGCAGCTCGTGCTTGAGTGCATGGGGCGGCGGTCAAATCTCGTGCTGCTCGACGCACAGGGGCGCATCATCGACTGTCTGCGCCGCGTGGACGCCGACCTTTCCGCCGCGCGCCAGCTGCTGCCCGGGCTTTTCTACCGCCTGCCCTCGCCGCTTGACAAGCTGTCGCTGCTCACGCAGGAGGAGGACGCCGTCGCCCTTGCGCGGCGCGGCGGCGGGGACGAAGCCGCCGTTGACAGGTGGGTGCTCGACCACTACACCGGTATTTCGCCGCTCATCGCGCGTGAGTTCGCCTTCCGCGCGGGCGGCGAGACCGACGTGCGCTTCGGCGCGCTCGACCCGTCTCAGCGCGAGGCGCTGGCGCGGGAATTTTCCGACACGGCCAACGCGGTAAAGGAAGACCAGTATACGCCCGTTATCCTCTGCCGCGACGGCAAGCCTGTGGATTTCACCTACCGCCCCATCGCGCAGTACGGTGCGGAGACGCAGGTCGAGACGCGGGAGGATTTCTCGTCGATGCTCGACGAGTTCTACGACGCGCGCGAGCGGCAGGAACTCTCTGCCCGCCGCGGCCGCGAGCTGACGCACGCGGCGACGGTCGCGCGCGACCGCATGGCGAGGAAAGCGGAAAACCTGAAGCGCGATTACGCCGCGACGCAGAAGCGTGACGAGTTCCGCCTGCGCGGCGACCTTATCACCGCGAACCTTTACCGCATGAAGGGCGGGGAGAGCGTCCTGCGGGCGGAGAACTACTATGAGGACGGCTGCCCGCCCATCGACATCCCGCTCGACCCGCTGCTCACGCCCCAGCAGAATGCCGCGAAGAACTACAAGCAGTACAATAAGCTCAAAACCGCCGAGTTCCACCTGCGCGGGCAGATCGAAAAGGCGGAGAGCGAGCGCGCGTATCTGGAGAGCGTCTTGCAGGAGCTTGCCCAGGCGGAGACAGAGCAGGAGTTCGGCGAGATCCGCCGCGAATTGCAGGAGACGGGCTATATCCGGCGGTCGGGCGGCAAAAAGGAGCAGAAGCGCGCCTTCGCGCCGCGCACGTTCAAGACCTCGAACGGCCTTGAGGTCCTCGTCGGCCGCAGCAATGTGCAGAACGACCAGCTGACGAAAAAGGCCGACAAGCGCGACTATTGGTTCCACACCCAGCACATCCACGGCTCGCACGTCATCCTGCGCTGCGCGGGGCTCGCGCCCGACGGCAGCGATCTGCGCGAGGCCGCGATGCTCGCGGCCTACTTCTCGCAGGCGCGCGAGAGCAGCGGCGTCCCCGTCGACTGCTGCCCTGTGAAGTTCGTCAAAAAGCCCGCGGGCGCGCGCCCGGGCATGGTGACCTACGACAATTACCGCACGCTTTACGTCACGCCGGACGAGGCGCTCGTGAAGAAACTGCAAGGCAGATGAAGACAAAAGGGAGAGGACTAAGTCCTCTCCCTTTTTGCTGTAAACGGGGTTAGATGTGAACGACCTTCAGCTCGCTCGCTTCGAACAGGCCGAGCCGCTTGCCGACATTGACGTAGACCTGCGGGTCGCCGCTCGTGCAGATGGTGAATGTGCCCTTCTTCTGCGGGTTGAGCGCGTTCTGCCCAGCAAGATAGGCCTTGACGGCGTTTGCCTGCTCAAGCGCGGGATTGATGAGCTTCATCTCGGGATAGCACTCGCGGAAGTTTTCCTCCACGATGGGGTAGTGCGTGCAGCCAAGGATCAGGCTGCCGACCTTTTCGCGGCTGAGGATGTTGTCCACCTGCGTGCGGATCTCGGTGTTGATGTCGTGCCGGTTAAAGTCGCCGCGGTCAACGAGCGCCGCGAGCAGGGGGGAGCCCTTGCCGACGACCTTGCACGCGGGCAGACCCTGATGGATGAGCTCGGCGTACTTGCCGGAGGCGACAGTGAACTCCGTCGCGATCAGACCGACGCTCGTGAGCTGCTCGCGGATGACGTATCTGGCAGCCTCCTCCACGATGCTGATGATCTGATAGTCGAAGCACGGGCGCAGACGGTCGGCCATCGTGGAGATGGTGTTGCACGCAACAGCCGTGCACTTCACGCCGTTATCGCCAAGAAACCGGAGCATATGGGAGCTCAGCTCAAAGATCTGGTCGGATGTTTTGTTGCCGTAGGGGCAGTTGGCGCTGTCGCCGAAATAGATGATATCCTCGCCCGGGAGGATGCGCTGCAGCTCGCGCACGACGGTCAGCCCGCCGATGCCGCTGTCCATCACGCCGATGGGATCGCCTGCGTTCAGCATGGAAGAAAGCCTCCTTTTTTATTCTGCGCCTATTGTACCACGGGCGCGCGGAAATGCAAGAGCCAAATCATCGCGGTAAATTTCCGCCAAAGATGACGAAAGGGATTGCAATTTTTCATGCACCTGATAAAATACTATCTGGTGAGAGTTGGGCATTTGCCCGAAAGGTTTGCACCGCTGAAGGCGGCGCGGAGAGAATGCAGGATCGAGGTTTGCAGAAGCTATGACGATTTTCAACATCATTACCCTGTTCGGCGGCCTTGCGCTGTTCCTATACGGTATGCGCCTGATGGGCGACGGGCTGAAAAAGGGCTCGTCCGACGCGTTCAAGCGCGCGATGGAAAAGGTGACGAACAATCCGCTCGTCGGCTTTCTGCTCGGCCTTGGCGTCACGGCGGTCATCCAGAGCTCGACGGCGACCATCGTGCTCACGTCCGGCCTTGTCGGCGCGGGCGTGATGACGCTGCATCAGTCCATCGGCGTCATCCTCGGCGCGAACGTCGGCACGACCGTCACGGGCCAGATCATCCGCCTGCTCGACGTCAACGCATCGGAGACGTCGCTTTTGAACTTCTTCAAGCCCTCCACCCTCGCGCCCCTTGCGGCGATCATCGGCATCATTTTCCTCATGGCGGTCAAGAGCCGCAAGTCCGATACCATCGGCTCGATCGCCATGGGCTTCGGCATCCTCTTTACAGGCCTTCTCAGCATGACGGCGGCGGTCAGTCCGCTGTCGGAATCTGAGACGTTCGCCAATATGTTCTACCAGCTCTCCGGCCAGCCGGTGCTCGGCTTCCTGCTCGGCACGGGCGTTGCCTTCCTGCTGCAAAGCTCGTCGGCGACGATCGGCATTCTGCAGGCCATCTCCACGACCGGCGCGCTGACCTTCTCCTCCGTCTACGCCATCATTATCGGCGTCAACATCGGCGACTGCGTGACGACGGCCATCGTCTGCTCCATCGGCTCCAAGGCCGACGCCAAGCGCACGGGTGTCATCCACATCCTCTTCAATATCGCGGGCTCGCTCCTCATCATCGTGGGGCTGCTGCTCCTGCACTCGTTCGGCGTGCTCGATCCTCTGTGGGACCGCGCGCTGACCTCGGGCGGCATTGCAAACGTCCACACGGTGTTCCGTCTCATCTCGGCCGTCGTGCTGCTGCCGGTGTGCGGCCAGTTTGAAAAGCTCTCGCGCCGGCTCGTCAAGGACGACGTCCGCCTCGGCGAGAATGTCGACCACGAGCTCTCGCTGCTCGACGAGAAGTTCTACAGCTCGCCCGCCATCGCCCTCTCCGGCGCGGCGGAGGCCATCACCACCATGGCGCGGCTTGCCCGCGCGGGCGTTTTGAGCGCGATGGACGTGCTCGACGAGTACAACAGGCACACCATCGACGTCATCAACGAGAATGAGGATCACATCGACAAACTCGCCGACCATGTGGACAACTACCTCATCCGCCTTTCGCCGCACGTGCCGACAGGACACGGCAACGACCTGCTCAACTACTATATCCAGTGCTTCGGCGAGTTTGAGCGCATCGGCGACCATGCCGTGAACCTGACGGAGAACGCACAGGAGTTCATCGAGCGCAATGCGAGCCTTTCATCCGTGGCGCATCAGGAACTCAAAGTGCTGCGTCAGGCGCTCGACGAGATCCTCGGCTACACCTACAATGCCTTTGCCGCTACGGACTATGAGGCCGCGCGCAGGATCGAGCCGGTGGAGGAGGTCGTGGACGATCTTGTCGCCACGCTGCGCTCCAACCACATCCGCCGCGTGCGCGACGGGCAGTGCACGGTCTACGCGGGGCTGACGTTCCTCGATATCCTCGTCAACGTCGAGCGTATCGCCGACCAGTGCTCGAACGTGGGTGTCTTTACGCTTTCGATGTCCGACAAGCATATCATGAACAACCACCACGACTATATCCACGAGCTGCATCAGGGCAAGGATCCGGAATTCAACCGCGCCTATCAGGAGACGCACGAGCGCTATTTCGGCGCGCTGAAGCGCATCGGACGGGATCAATAAACGGGAAAGCGGAACGTCTGCGGACGTTCCGCTTTTTTGTGCCGCCGCTTGCTTTTGCACCGGCGCTTTGCTATAATGACATACAGCGTGATATTTTTGAAAGGATAACAGTGATGAAAGAACTTTTGACCGCCATGCTCGCCGCGCTCGCGCGCGGAGAACGCGTGGTGCTGTGCAGTATTTTTGCCTCCTCCGGCTCCTCGCCGCGCGGCGCGGGCGCGAAGATGGCCGTCTTTGCCGACGGGCATACGCTCGGCACGGTCGGCGGCGGCGCAGTGGAGCTGCGCAGCGTGGAGCGCGCGCTGGAGGCCATCCGCACCGGCGGAAACGAATTGAAAAGCTATGACCTCCGCCCCAACGACGTGGCCGATATCGGCATGATCTGCGGCGGGCAGGTGACGGTGTACTTCCAGCTTTTTACGCCGGAGAACGCGGCGGACACCGCCGTGCTGCGGCGCTGGCGGGAGGGGCTTTCGCGCGATGAGGACCTCTGGCTGCTGCTCGCGCTCGACGGCGAGCGCGTCAGCGAGTTCCGTGTGCTCACGCGCGCGGAGCTCCCGCAGGATAAGCGGGAATGCTTTACGGCCAGGGCCGTCTGGCGCGGCGGCGTTTACGTGGAGCCGCTCGTGCGCGCGGGCAAGGTCTGCATCTTCGGCGGCGGCCATGTGGGCCGCGCGCTCGTGCCGGTGCTGGCAAATATCGGCTTCCGCGTAGTGCTGTTTGACAACCGCGAGGCGCTGGCAAAGCCGGAGAATTATCCCGCCGCCGACGAGGTCGTCCTCGGCGACTTTCAGCATATCTACGACCGGGCCGCACTCACGCCCGACGATTACGCCGTCATCATGACGCCGGGGCATCAGGCGGACTTTGAGATATTGTCCCAGGTGCTCAAGAGCGAGGCGACGTATATCGGCTGCATCGGCAGCCGCAGCAAGGTCGCAAAGACGCAGGAGAAGCTGCGCGCCGAGGGCTTTACCGACGCGGACATTGCGCGCATCCATTCGCCCATCGGTCTCCCCATCCTTGCCGAAACGCCGGAGGAGATCGCCATCAGCATCGCGGCTGAGATGATCGAACACCGCGCGCGCCGCCGCTGAGGGCTCGCGCCATGCAGATCGCACCACTTTTGAAGATCGGGCGCGGCGTGACCGCGCTCATTGGCGGCGGCGGGAAGACGACGCTGATGGAAACGCTGGCGGAGGAGCTGCAAAAAAGCGGGCGCGTCATCATCACGACGACGACGCATATCCGCCGCCCCGAGCGATATGAAACGCTGCTGGACGCGGACGGGGACGCCGTCCGCGCCGCGCTTGCGCGCGCACGTATCGTCTGCGCGGCGGGACAGGCGGAGGACGGCAAGCTCTGCGCGCCGCCGCTGCCGATCGAAGCGCTCGCGCAGCTTGCAGACTATGTGCTCGTGGAGGCGGACGGCGCGAAGCGGCTGCCGCTCAAGGCGCACGCGCCGCACGAGCCGGTCATCCCGTCGTGCGCGCAGCGCACGGTGCTGGTCATCGGTATCGATGGGATCGGAAAGCCGATCCGCGAGACCTGCCACCGCAGCGCGCGCTATGCGCAGCTTGCGGGCGTGAGCGAGGATACGCCTGTCACGCCGTCGATCGCCGCGCGCGTCGTGAACGCCGAGGGCTATGGCGACCGCATTTACATCAACAAGGTCGAGTCTGCCGCCGCGCTGGACGCGGCGCAGGCCATGGCGAAGGAATTTTCCTGCCCCGTGATCGCGGGCAGTCTGCACAAGGGGGTCTACCTATGCTTACGCTGATCCGCGGCGCTGGCGATATCGCCAGCGGGATCGCGCTGCGCCTATGGCGCAGCGGCATCGACGTGGTGATGACCGACCTTGCGCGACCGACGGCCATCCGCCGCACCGTGGCGTTTTCCGACGCCATCGTCCACGGCGAAACGACGGTCGAGGAGCTGCGCGCCGTGCGCGCGGAGGACGCGGCGCAGGCAAGGATGCTTTTGTGCGAGGGCGTGCTCCCCGTGCTGGCCGATCCCGAATGCGCCTGCCGCGCGGCGCTCGCGCCGGACGTGCTCGTCGACGCGATCCTTGCCAAGCGCAACCTCGGCACGAGGATCACGGACGCGCCGATCGTTGTGGGCGTCGGCCCCGGCTTTACGGCGGGGGAAGACTGCCACGCGGTCGTGGAGACGATGCGCGGCCACACGCTTGGGCGCGTCATTTATACGGGCAGCGCCCTTCCGAATACGAATATCCCCGGCCTGATCGGCGGCTTTGCGGGCGAGCGCGTGCTGCGCGCCCCGTGCGACGGCGTTTTCACCGCCATCCACCGCATCGGAGACGTTGTTGAAGAGGGCGAGACCATCGGCTATGTCGAAGGCATGCCGATGAAATGCACCATCAGCGGCGTGCTGCGCGGCGTGCTGGACGACGGCGTGCGCGTTCATGCGGGCATGAAGTCCGGCGACGTCGATCCGCGCTGCAAGCCGGAATACTGCACAACGGCCTCGGACAAGGCGCTTGCCGTCGGCGGCGGCGTGCTGGAGGCGGTGCTGCACCTGCGCGCCAGGGCGGCGGGGAAGCGGTAGTCCGCTACTGCCGCGCTCTTTGTGCGCGCGAGAGCCAGTCGCGCCCTTCGGTAAAGCGCGCGACGATGAACGAAACGACATAGTCGCCCGCGGAGTTGATCATCGTCGCCGGCGGGTCGACCAGGTTGCCGATCGTCACGGCGATGGGATAGGCAATGGCCATCTGCGTGGGGAAAAAGAGCGCGCAGATGATGTACTCGCCGATGTAGCCGCCGCCCGGGATGCCGCTCATGGCCACCGAGCTGAACACGGCGACGAGCAGGATCTTGGCAAAAAGCCCCGCGCCCTCGAACGGGATGCCGAACACGCCGAAGAGGAATGCGATCTTCAGCACGCAGCTGAAGCACGAGCCGTCCATGTGCATCGTCGCGCCCAGCGGCAGCACGAGGTCGGAGACCTCGCGCGGGACGCCGCTTTTCTCCGCGGCCTCCAGATTCGTCGGGATCGTTGCGACCGACGAGCAGGTGCCCAGCGCCGTGACCGCGGGGGCCAGAATGTGGCGGCGCATCACGCGCACGCCCGCTTTTCCGCCGCCAAAGCGCGCGTAGAGCGGGAAGGCGATGAGCGCATAGGCAAGGCACAGCGGATAGTAGACGATCATGGCTCTGCCGTAGGCGGCGGTGATCTGCGTGCCGTAGGCCGCCACGAGCGAGGCGAAAAAGCCGAAGAAGGCGATGGGCGCATAGTAGGACACGAGCGTGACGACCTTGAGAAAGCAGTTCGTCAGATCCTGCAGGAGCCGCGCTGTTAGGCATTCCGGCCCGCCGCTCAGATTGACGCCGAAGCCCGTGAGCAGCGAGAAGACGATCAGCGGCAGCATGGCTCTGCGCGAGAGCAGCGCCGCGAAATCCTCCACGGTGAAAAAGTTGACGATCAGCTGTGCAAGGCCGAGCTGCTCGTCGACCACCCCAGCGTCGGCGTGCTCCCACGGTATGAGCACCGGCGGGTAGAGCCGCATGGCCAATATCATGATGGCCGCGGCGATGAGACCCGTGACAACGAAGACCGCGAGCGTCGTTCCCATGATCTTTCCGGCGCGCCGGGGGCTTTTCATGCAGGCGATGGAGCTTGCAAGCGAGCAGAATACCAGCGGCACGACGATGCAGAACATGAGGTTGATGAAGATGGTGCCGAGCGGCGCAAGGCATGTGGCGCCGGGCCACAGCGCGCCGAGCACGCACCCGAGCACGATGGCGAGCAGCATGGCGCCAAGAAAGCCATAGCTGCGCAGAAACGAACGAGACATATGATCCCTCCCTTAAATGATCGCGTTCAACACACTATAGTGGGAGGACTTGGCCGATTATGACGAAAAAGAGCACGTCCTTGAAAGGACGCGCTCTTTTCTGCGTTATTCAAGCTCGAATGCGCCGGTATAGAGCTGGTAGTATGTGCCCTTTTCGGCGATGAGCTTTTCGTGGCTGCCGCGCTCGATGATGCGGCCGTGGTCGAGCACCATGATGACGTCGGCGTTCTTGACGGTCGAGAGCCGGTGGGCGATGACGAACACTGTGCGGCCCTCCATCAGCTTATCCATGCCGCGCTGGACGATGGCTTCGGTGCGCGTGTCGATGGACGACGTCGCTTCGTCGAGGATCATCACCGGCGGATCGGCGACCGCCGCGCGGGCGATGGCGATGAGCTGGCGCTGGCCCTGCGAGAGATTTGCGCCGTTGTTGGAAAGCTCCGTCGCATAGCCCTGCGGGAGACGCGTGATGAAATCGTCCGCGCCCGCAAGCTTTGCCGCGGCGATGCACTCGTCGTCCGTCGCGTCGAGCTTGCCGTAGCGGATGTTGTCCATCACCGTGCCGGTAAAGAGATTCGTGTCCTGCAGGACGATGCCGAGAGAGCGGCGCAGGTCGGCCTTTTTGATCTTGCTGACGTTGATGCCGTCATAGCGGATCTTGCCGTCGGCAATGTCGTAGAAGCGGTTGATAAGGTTGGTGATGGTCGTTTTGCCGGCGCCCGTCGCGCCGACGAAGGCGACCTTCTGCCCGGGCTCTGCGTAAACGGAAACGTCGTGCAGGACCTCCTTGCCCTCCTCGTAGGCAAAGTCCACGTCCACAAGGCGCACGTCGCCGCGCAGCTCGCGGTATCCGATCCTGCCGTTGTCGTTCGGGTTTTTCCATGCCCAGTGGCCGGTGTGGGTGTCGCTCTCGGTGATCGTGCCGTCGGGCGCGATGTTCGCATCCACGAGCGTCACAAAGCCCTCGTCCGTCTCCGGCTTTTCGTCGATGAGGGAGAACACGCGCTGCGCGCCCGCGCCCGCCATGACGATGGAGTTGATCTGCTGGGAGAGCTGGTTGACGTTGCCGGTGAACTGCTTGGTCATGTTGAGGAACGGCACGAGAATGGAGATATCGAGCGCCTTGCCGGAAAGGCTGACATTCGGCAGCCCGATGAGCAGGAATACGCCGCCGACCAGCGCCAGAGCAACATACAGAAGGTTGCCGATGTTGCCGATGATGGGGCCGAGCACGCTCGCGTAGGCGTGGGCGCGGAAGCTGTCCTCAAAGAGCGCGTCGTTGATCGCGTCGAACGCCTCGATGGAGCGCTCCTCATGGCAGAAGACCTTAACGACCTTCTGGCCGGTCATCGTCTCCTGGATATAGCCCTCGGTCTTGGCGACGGCCTTCTGCTGGCGCAGAAAGAACTTTGCGCTGCCGCCGCCGACGCGCTTGGTGACGAGCGCCATCAGCACGATGCCGAGCACGAGCACGAGCGTCAGCCAGAGGCTGAAGTAGAGCATGATGGCGAACACGACCAGCACGATCGCGCCGGACTGGATGAAGGCGGGGATCGCCTCGGAGACGAGCTGGCGCAGCGTGTCGATATCGTTGGTGTAGAAGCTCATGATATCGCCGTGCTGGTGGGTGTCAAAGTAGCGGATGGGGAGATCCTGCATCCCGCCGAACATCTCCTGACGGAGCTTGTCGAGAAAGCCCTGCGTCATATAGGCCATGAGCTGCTTATAGACGAAGATCGCAAGGATGGAGAGCGCGTAGAGCGCCACCAGCAGAGAAAGGATCGAGATCAGCTCGGGCTTTGCAGCCGCCCAGTCGCGCGAGACGTACCACTTTTCGATGACCTGAATGACGTTCTGCACGAAAAGCGAGGGGATGGAGGAAACGACCGCGGAGAAGAGGATGCACGCGAACGTGACGGGGGCGAGCACGGGATAGTAGGAAAAGAGCTTTTTCACCGTGCGGCCGAGCATTTTCATGTTGTCGGCGCCGACGTTGGGGCCGGGGCCGTTGGGACGCTTATGCTTCATCTTCGCCACCTCCGTTCGTCTGGGATCCGTAGACCTCGCGGTAAATGGGACTCGAGGACAGGAGCTCCTCGTGCGTGCCGGAATCGACGATGCGCCCGTTGTCCATCACGAGGATGAGGTCGGCGTCTTGCACGGACGCGACGCGCTGGGCAATGATGATCTTCGTCGTTTCGGGGATATAGGCGCGGAAGCCCGCGCGGATCAGCGCGTCGGTGCGCGTGTCGACCGCGCTGGTCGAGTCGTCCAGAATGAGGATCTTCGGCTTTTTGAGCAGCGCGCGGGCGATGCACAGGCGCTGCTTCTGCCCGCCGGAGACGTTCGTGCCGCCCTGCTCGATATAGGTATCATACTCGTCGGGGAACGAGCGGATGAACTCATCTGCCTGCGCGAGACGGCACGCCTCCTCCATTTCCGCGTCGGTGGCGGTTTCGTTGCCCCAGCGCAGATTGTCGCGGATGGTGCCGGAGAAGAGCACGTTCTTTTGCAGCACGACGCTCACCGCGCCGCGCAGCGCCTCGAGGTCGTATTCGCGCACGTCGCGTCCGCCGACCTTCACGCTGCCCTCCGTCGCGTCGTACAGGCGCGGGATGAGCTGCACGAGCGTCGACTTGCTCGAGCCCGTGCCGCCGAGGATGCCGACCGTCATGCCGGAGCGGATGTGCAGATCGATGTCCTGCAGCGCAAATTTCTTCGCCTGCGCGGAGTATTTGAAGCTGACGCCGTCAAAGTCGATCGAGCCGTCCTTTACATCCGTCGCGGCATTTTCGGGGCTGGTGAGCGCGGGCTGCTCGCGCAGCACCTCGCAGATACGCACGAACGACTCATACGACATCGTGAGCATCACGTAGATCATCGAGATCATCATCAGCGCCATGAGGATCTGCATGCCGTAGGTCAGCATCGCCGAGAGCTGGCCGACGTCGATGGTCGTGCCGCCGCCCGTGATGATGAGCTTCGAGCCGACATAGAGCACGAAGATCATGTTGAAGTACACGCAGAACTGCATCAGCGGGTTCGTCAGCGCGACGACGCGCTCGGCATAGGTGAAGTCCTTGGCGATGCTTGCCGAGGCGGCGGCGAACTTCCGCTTTTCATATCCCTCGCGGGCAAAGCCCTTGACCACGCGCATCGCGCGCACGTTTTCCTCCACGGACTCGTTGAGCTTGTCGTACTTGCGGAACACCGCGCGGAACGCAGGCATGGCCTTGCGCGCGATGAGCAGCAGCCCGACGATGAGCACGGGAATGACGATCACAAAGGTCATCGACAGCGCCCCGCCCATGATATAGGCCATGACGATGGCAAAGAGGAACATCAGCGGCGCGCGCACGGCGATGCGAATGCACATCATGAACGCCATCTGCACGTTGTTGACGTCGGTGGTCATGCGCGTGACGAGGGAGGCGGTGGAGAATTTGTCGATATTCTCAAACGAAAAGTCCTGTACGCGCGTGAAAACGTCGTGACGGACATTTTTGGCAAAGCCCGCGCTGGCCTTGGAGCCGAAGTAGCCGCCCGCGGCGCCGCAGGCGAGCGACACGAGCGCCATCAGCACCAGGATGAGTCCCACGCGCACGATGCCGCCCAGCGCCGCGCCGGCCTTGACCTCGTTGATGAGGTTCGCCGTGTAGAACGGGATCAGCACCTCGATGGTGACCTCGCCGACCATGCACAGAAGCGTCAGGATCGTGGGCCTTTTGTATTCGCGGATGCATTTGGTGAATTCGCGGATCATATGCATTGGATGCCTCCTCCTTTCCGGTGCTCCGTGGGACAGGGCGGCTTGCCGCCGTGGCGCTGGAGCTGCGCGCCAAAAATCTCGTGCATCGCCGTCAGCGCCTGGCAGAAGCGCTCGCGCTCCTCCTCGCTCAGATCCTCAAAGAACTGGCGGTAGGGGGCGGCGTCCTGCTCAAGAAACTGCCGGACGTACTCGTCGGCCTTTTCCGTCGGCCGCAGGCGGATGATGCGCCGGTCGCCGGGGTCGCTCAGGCGCTCGGCAAAGCCGCCGTCGACGAGCCGGTCGACGACCTTGCTCATCTGCTGCTTGGGCATCCCCGCGAAATTCGCAAGCTCGGTCATGGTCATCGTTCCGTCGTGGCGGCGGAGCGTTTGCAGACAGTAGTACATATCAAGGCTCACGCCGTCGCTGAGCATCCGCTTGAACGGGCGGGCAAACCAGTAGTGCCATGCGGGGATGGTGTCGAGCAGCAGCTCCTGTATTTCGTTGGACTGCATGTGTCCTCCTCCTTTCAAAGCAATATAGTAAATAAAAGTTGACTATCAACTTGAGTGGATAGTGGTAAGAGTACAACAATTAAAAATGAATTGCAATAGGCAGTTTGTGAACTTTTTGCGAAGAAATGCGCCGGCAGCTTGTGCTGTCGGCGCATGGGCGCTAAGACTTGATTTTTGCGTTGCTTCGTATGCTGCGTTCGCTGTGGGGACGGTCGCGCAGCGAGGCGAGGAGCGTGCGGATCTCGCCGCGCGCGGCCTCGACCTCGCGCAGGGCGGCCGCCGTGGACAGGTGGACGATCATGACGGGCACATCGGCCAC
>ERZ857629.1273-NODE-1273-length-28495-cov-15.237869_pt1 | contig 28495 bp, 30 predicted proteins | sample MGYA00519700_ERZ857629 | MGnify/ENA primary metagenome ERZ857629 (study PRJEB31778, sample SAMEA3449351) | human gut metagenome | biome: human gut; feature: human-associated habitat; material: faeces | place: United Kingdom | collected 2010/2012 ...
TTCTGCCTGTCCTGCTGACAATTCCGGTATTTCTTCTGCTGGGGTGGCTGATTCCTTGCATGATGTATGACAACGCAGCGAAATGCAGTGTTGTAGAGCAATTAAGGGATGCTCAATAACTGTTAAGCAAAAAACGGCCCTCTGCCAATGAAAAGGCAGAGGGCTGAAATTTCATCTAATGTTATATCCCATATCAAGCCTGCGCATCCAATTGAAATGTGGCGCTCAAATAAACTTGGGATCAAAGAAAAAATAAGTCGAGGGAAATTCCCTCGACTTATTTTTTCGTGCCCTGTACCGTCCGGCCTGCCCCATAGGTCACATTGTGTACCTATGAACATGAACCCTTGAGATCACAGGGCTTTCTTCTGGAGGTGACACCCAGATTTGAACTGGGGAATGAGGGTTTTGCAGACCCTTGCCTTACCACTTGGCTATGTCACCGTATGGAAAAAGGAGCAAATGCTTTGCTCCTTTTTCATTTGGAGCGGGCGACGAGGCTCGAACTCGCTACCTCCACCTTGGCAAGGTGGCGCTCTACCAGATGAGCTACGCCCGCGAATGGTGCCTCAGGCCAGAGTCGAACTGGCGACACGCGGATTTTCAGTCCGCTGCTCTACCAACTGAGCTACCGAGGCATATCAGACCGCTGCTGCAGTCTGACAATGGCGACCAGGAAGGGACTCGAACCCTCGACCTCCGGCGTGACAGGCCGGCGTTCTAACCAGCTGAACTACCTGGCCGAATACTGGTGGGAACAACAGGGCTCGAACCTGTGACCCCCTGCTTGTAAGGCAGGTGCTCTCCCAGCTGAGCTATGCTCCCCCACTCGTTAAGCCGCTCGGCGAACGGCAAGGGTTATTATACTAAATAACCCCTGCCGTGTCAACAGCAAATTTGAAAAAACTCAATTTTTTTACCGTCATCTGCCTTTGGCCTTCAGCGCCGCGATCATGCCGCGCAGCTCGTCCTCCGTAAAGTGCTGCACCTTGTCGCAGAACTGGCACGTCAGATCCGCGCAGCCCTGCTCGGCGACGATATCCTCCAGCTCCTTCGATCCCAGCGACAGCAGCGCGCGCTCCGTGCGCTCGCGCGAGCAGTAGCAGCGGTACTCGATCGGATCGTCCGACAGGATCTCCAGCTCAAAGTCGGACAGCACCGTTTTCAGCAGTTCCGCGGGGTCGGCGTTGTCCTTCATGAAGCTCGTCACGCTCGGCGCGGCGTAAATGCCGCCCTCCACCCTGGCGATCACATCCTCGCCCGCGCCGGGCAGCAGCTGCACAAGGTAGCCGCCCGCAGCCAGCACGCTGCGGTCGCGGTCGACGAGCACGCCGAGGCCGCAGGCCGACGGGATCTGCTCCGACTCGACGTAATACGCCGCGACATCCTCGGCGATCTCGCCGCCGAGCAGGTCGACCGTACCGACATAGGGCTCGCGCATATTGAGATCCTTGATGACCGTCAGCGTGCCGCTGTGGCCGACGGCGGTGCCGACATCCAGCTTGCCGTCGGCGCGCAGCGCAAGGTCAACGGCAGGATTCTGCACGTAGCCGCGCACGTTGCCCTCGGCGTCCGACACGGTCAGGATCGTGCCGAGCGGGCCGTCGCCCTTGATCTGCATGGTCACGCTCGCGCCGCTGCCCTTGAGGGCGTTGCCCATCATCGAGCAGGCGGACAGCGCGCGCCCGAGCGCCGCTGTGGCGACGGGCGAGGTGTGGTGGATCTGCCGTGCGCGCTCGGTGATGCCGCGCGTGCTGACAGCCACGGCGTTTACCATCCCGTCTTTCGAGATGGCGCGGACTAAACAGTCCCTGTATGCTTGCATAAAGCGCTTCCTCACTTTCTGATACAGCTGAAGTAAATGCGGCCGTCCCGCTCGTCCGCGCGGCGCAGCTTCAGCTCGCCGTGCGTGCGGATGGCGGCAAAGCCAACCTCCTCGAGCCACGCGGTCAGTTCGTCCACCGTGTAGGCATGCTGATGGTGCTCCTCAAAATCGCGCTCCCACGCGCCGTCCGGCCGCAGACGGAACAGATCGACCTCGTAGTCGAGCATCCTGGCGCTTTTGCGCCAGCGTGTGCGCCAGAGGCAGAAGACGTCCTCGCGCTCGTCGAGCAGCACCGCGCCGTCAAGGCCTTCCATTTTCGATACGGCGTGCACGTCGAACACCAGCGCTCCGCCGGGGGCGATGGACTCATGCAGGCGCGCGAACGTGCGCTGCACGTCGCGCGGACGCGTCAAATAGTTGATGCTGTCGAGACAGCAGATCGCCGCGTCCACCGGCTCCAAAAGCCGCAGCCGCGGCATCGACTGGCACAAAAGCAGCGGCGGCGGATCGAGCGCGGCGAGCTTTCGCTGCGCCTGCGCGAGCATCTCCGGCGAATTGTCGACGCCCGTGACGAGATAGCCGCGCGCGGCGAAGATCGCGGCCATCGTGCCCGTGCCGCAGGCAAGGTCGAGCAGCGACCTCACCGGCCGCTTCGCGCGCAGAAGAAGGAGCTTTTCCACAAAGTCCGCGCGCCGGTCATAGCCCACATCGCCGGTCAGCTCGTCGTAGGACGCGGCAAGGGCCTCATAGCTCTCCATCGTGCTCCATCTCCCTTCGTCCTGCTATTCTAGCAGACGGCGCGGCATTAGTAAAGTGGCAGATCACCCCCGCCGCTCCGGCGGCATACACTGGCGCAGAACAACGCTTTGGGAGGGATCGCATGAAGGCTCGCCCGTCCTTTGCACTGGGAGAGGAGCTGACGCTCGAGAGGGAATGGCAGTGGGAGGGCATCACCGTGCTCACCGCGCGCGCCGCGCTGCCGCAGCTGCGCGGGGACACACGCCGCGAAAAACGCTTCGACCGCTATTATGCGCAGCTGGCCGACGCCTATTTTGCCCGCTGCGAGCAGAGGCTCCTGCCGGAAGCGGCCGCCTCCTGCCGCGAGGCGATGGCGCGTTCCGCGCCGTGGAGCAAAACGGACGCGGCGCTCGTCTGGCGGGCGGATGCGCAGACGGACGAGGCGATCGTCCTCTCCTTCGCGCTGCGCCGCGGCGGCACGCTGCTGCGCGAGTGGACGGACGGCTGGGACAGACGGCTGCTCCTGCCGCTGACAAAGGCCGAAACAAAGGCGGCGCTCGCGGCGCAATAGCAAAGTCCCCCGCCCTGTCCGGCGGGGGACTCTCTGCGCTTTTTTACTTTTCCTCCGGCGTGAGCTTTGCCAGCATGTCGATCGCCATGGTGTAGCTCTCGAAGCCATGACCGCGGATCTGCGCGATGCAGGCCGGCGCGGTAACGGACAGGTGGCGGAACTCCTCGCGCTTCTGGATGTCGGACATATGAACCTCGACGGCGGGAACGCTCACGGCCTTGAGCGCGTCGTGGATGGCGTAGCTGTAGTGCGCGTAGGCGCCGGGGTTGATGACGATGCCGTCAAAGGCCGCGTCGGCCTCCTGAATGGCGTCGATGATCGCGCCCTCGTGGTTGGACTGGAAGCACTCCACCGCGATGCCCCTGCTCTGCGCGTGCTGATAGATGCGGGCGCAGAGGGCGGCATAGTCCTCCTTGCCGTAGATATCCGGCTCGCGCTTGCCGAGCATATTCATATTCGCTCCGTTGATAACTAAGATCTTCATGCAGCTTCCTCCTGTGCGCTTACTCCTGCCGCGCGGCGTGCGCGCGGTATTCAAGGCTCTTCTGATAGTAAAGCTCGGCGTTGGCGACGAGCGACGCGCGCTCCTTCTCCGTCAGCTCGCGCACGACCTTTGCCGGCGCGCCGACGATGAGCGAACCGTCCGGCGCGTTCATCTTGCCCGTCACGAGCGCGCCCGCGCCGATCAGGCAGTCGCTGCCGATGACGGCGCCGTCGAGCACCGTCGCGCCCATGCCGACGATCACGCGGTCGCCGATCGTCGCGCCGTGGACGATGGCGCTGTGGCCGACGGAAACGTCGTCGCCGATGGTGACCTTATTGTGGATCAGGGCAAGGTCCTGAATGTTGCAGCGTTTGCCGATGCGCACGCTCTGCATCTCGCCGCGGCACACGCTGTTGTACCAGAATGCCGTGCCCTCGCCGGCCTCCACGTCGCCGATGACCTGCGCGCCCTCCATGATGAGCACCTTGTCGCTGCTCTCATGGCGTCTGAAATCCATACTCATAGCGTTTTTCTCCTTTGGTTTTATCACAGGGCAAAATTGCCGTTCACAAACACAGGGATCTCGCGTCCGTCTCTCGTCGTGCCGACGATGGAAAGATCGCTCGTGCCGACCATGAAGTCGACGTGCGTGTTGGAGTCGTTCAGCCCCGCGGCGGCAAGCTCCTCCTTGCTCATGGTCTCGCCGCCCTCCACGCACTCGGGATAGGCCTCGCCGAAGGCGAGGTGGCAGGCCGCGTTCTCATCGAAAAGCGTGTTGTAATACAGCAGCTTCTGGTTGGAGATGGGGCTGTCGTAGGGCACGAGCGCGACCTCGCCGAAATAGGACGCGCCCTCGTCCTCGGCGATGGCGGCCTTCAGGATCTCCTCGCCCTTTTCCGCGTGCGCCTCGACGATTTTGCCATCCTTGATGACGAAGTGGAAATTCTCGATGATGTTGCCGTTGTGTACGAGCGGCATGGCCGCGTACACAACGCCGTCGATGCCGGTCTTGAGCGGGGCGGTGAAGACCTCCTCCGTCGGCATATTGGCGACGAAGGGATAGCCCGCGCGGCAGGTGCTGCTGCCGCCGGACCAGAGGTGCGTCTCCGGCAGGCGGATGGTGAGATCCGTGCCGAGGGAGTTCGTATAATGCAGCGAGGCAAAATGCAGCGCGTTGAGCTTTTCCACGCGGCTTTTGAGCAGCGCCACATGCTCGCGCCAGCGCGCCACCGCGTCGCCCTTCCCGCTGACGCGGACGGTCTCAAAGATCGCGTTCCAGAGCTTTTCCACCGCTTCCTGCTCGGGAAGATCGGGGAAGACCTTCTTCGCCCAGCTCGGGATGGGGATGGACGCGACGCACCACGGGTTGACGTTCGCCATCATCGCGTCGTAAAATTCGGAGACTTCCTTATCGCAGCGGTTCGCGCGCGTGATACGGTCCGGATCGACGCCGCGCAGCGCCTCGGGATCGCGCGCGGAGATGCTGAGATACGCCGCGCCGGCGGCGGCGTAGCCGTTGAGAAATTCCTTCTGTCCCAGCGGAAGAGAATCGAACACGGAGTCGTCCGCGCGCAGAAAGCGTTCGCGGCTTAAATAGTCGTCCGTCCAGCGCATCACGACCTCGCGGCAGCCGGCGTCATAGGCGGCGGAGGCGCACAGGCGCGCGAACGGCGCGCAGTCCACAGGGCTCGAGATCACGAGCGTCTGACCTTTCTGCACGTTCAGCCCGACCTCGATGAGCAGCTTTGCATATTCTCTGAATTTTTCTTCCATGGCTTCCTCCAAAAAAGCGGCGGAGCGGCCGAATGCAGCCGCTCCGCATATAGCTTGCCGATACGGCGGAGACTATCATATCACACCGCGCGCGATATGCAAACTCTTTTTGCGTTTTTTCTCATATCCCCAAGAGCAGCGAGGCAAAATTGAAATAGATCATCAGCGAGATCGCGTCCACGACCGTCGTGATGAACGGCGATGCCATCACCGCGGGGTCGAAGCCGATCTTCTTCGCCAGCAGCGGCAGCGTGCAGCCCACGACCTTGGCCGCGAACACCGTGACCACGAGCGTCAGGCAGATGACGAGCGCCACGGAGATGGTGATGGGATTGCCGAAGATCAGCTTATCCACGAGCATCAGCTTTGCGAAGTTCGCCGCAGCCAGCGTCGCGCCGCAGACGACCGCCACGCGGATCTCCTTCCAGATGACGCGGAACAGGTCGGAAAACTCGATCTCGTCGAGCGAGATGCCGCGGATGACCGTGACGCTCGCCTGCGAGCCGCAGTTGCCGCCCGTGTCCATCAGCATGGGGATGTAGGCCGTTAAAATGGCGAACGCGCTGAGCGCGTCTTCAAAGCGCGCGATGATCTGCCCCGTGAAGGTCGCCGAGACCATGAGCAGCAGCAGCCAGGGGATGCGGGATCTGTACGTTTCAAACACGCTCGTCTTGAGATACGGCTTGTCCGAGGGCAGCATGGCCGCCATCTTTTCGATGTCCTCGGTCGTCTCCGCCTCCATGACGTCGATGGCGTCGTCGACCGTGATGATGCCGACCAGACGGTCTTCCTTGTCGACGACCGGCAGGGCGATGAAGTCGTATTTCGAGAAGGTCTGCGCGACCTCCTCCTTATCCTCGAGGGTCGTGACGGAGATGACGTGCGTCTCCATGATGTCCTCGATGATGTCGTCCTCCTCGGCAAGAAGGATGGTGCGCAGCGAGACGATGCCGAGCAGCTTGCGCGCGGGGTCGGTCACATAGCAGACGTTGATCGTCTCCTTGTCCGTGCCGGTGCGGCGGATGCGCTTTAAGGCGTCCTCCACGGTCATGTCGCGCTTCAGGTCAACGAACTCCGTCGTCATCAGCGCGCCCGCACTGTCGTCGGGGTACTTGAGTATCTCGTTGATGCTCTTGCGCGTGTCGGGGTCGGCGTGCTTCAAGATGCGCTTGACGACGTTCGCGGGCATCTCCTCGACGATATCGACCGCATCGTCGAGGTACAGCTCGTCGAGCACCTCCTTGAGCTCGGTGTTTGAAAAGCCGCGGATGAGCATTTCCTGCGCGTCCGGATCGAGCTCGACGAACACCTCCGCCGCCGGCTCTTTCGGGAGGAGGCGGAATAAAAGCGGGATGCTGTCCTCGTCCAGATCCTCAAAGAGCGAGGCGATATCCGCCGGCTCAAGGTCGCACAGAAGATGCCGCAGCGCGGCGTATTGCTTTCGCTTCAAAAGCTCCCTGATCCCTTCCAGCAGGTCCTCGCGCATATCCTCAAAGCCGACCATACCGTCTCCTCCTTTCTGAAAAGCGATAAAAAATAAACGCCCCCGCCACCTGCGTCCGGCGACGCGGCATTGGGAGCGACAACACGAAAAACTGCGCCGGAGGCGCCGTTTTCCCTACCGTTCAAGCTTTAGCATCACAAGGCGGTGAAACTGCATTAGACGGCACCTTGCTTTCGATGCAACCTGTTCAAACCCTCTCATAGTGTCTCCACTACTCCGCGGCAGCAGTCCGTATCCTTGTGGTAGCCTTACCTACCGGACGATCGATGGAATTGTTGCTTCTATATTATGCACATTTCCTTTCCGTGTCAACCCCTATTGCATCTGGAAAACGCCAAAACTTCACGCGCCGCGCGCTTCCCTCTTTCCTTTTCCGGCCGCGTGTGCTATACTGTTGAGCTGTGACGGCATGGGTCGCTGTGATTTTGACGCGGGAGGTGAGCGGCGGACGTGGAGCAGTACTTTGCAAAGCACCGCTTTTTGAACGGCCTTTATCAGCTTGTGCGCCGGTATTTCGACCACGGCGTCGCCCGCGACAGCGCGGCGCTGACGTATTATCTGCTGTTTGCGCTGTTCCCGCTGCTCATCTTTCTGAGCAACCTCGTCGGCATGATGTCGCTCGACATCAGCCAGCTGCTCACCGCGCTGCACACGATCATGCCGCAGGAGGCGCTCGACATCATCGAGCAGTATCTTATCTACGTCAGCCGCGATTCGAGCCGCCAGCTTTTGTGGTTCTCGCTCATCTTTTCCATCTACTTTCCCTATCGCGCGGCAAGCGCGCTGATGAGCTCGGTGCGCAAGGCCTACGGCGTCGAGGCGCCGACGCACTTTCTGCGCTACCAGCTCAAGCTCCTGCTCTACACGCTCTGCCTCATCCTCATCATCATTCTTTCCATCGCCATGTCCGTTGTGGGCGAGCGCGTGCTGAGCTTCGTTTCCGGCTATATCGCCCTGAGCGACGGCTTCATCGAGCTGTGGTCGCATCTGCGCTTCGCCGTGCTCGGCGGCGTGGTGTTCTTCCCCATCGCGCTGATGTACGGTCTTGCGCAGGAGTCGCGCACGATGAGCCGCATCTGGCCCGGCGCAGCAGCGTCGCTGGCAATGTGGCTGGCGCTGTCCTACCTCTTTTCGTTTTACGTGGAAAATATCGCGCGCTATTCGGTGATCTACGGCACGCTCGGCGCGGTGATTGTGCTGCTGCTGTGGCTGTACCTCGCCGCCATGATGCTCATCATGGGCGCGGAATTCAACAGCGTCCTGATGACGCTGCGAAAGAAAGCATAACAGGAGAAGCTTCACTATGAAAATCATCATTGTCGGGCTCGGCAAGGTGGGCTACGCCATCGCCGAGCAGCTGACGGGCGAGGATCACGACCTCGTCATCGTGGACCAGAGCAGCGCCGCGCTCGACCATGCCGACGCGATGCTCGACGTCATGTGCGTGGAGGGCAACGGCGCGAGCGCCAGCATTCTGTTGCAGGCGGGCGTGCGCGAGGCGGATCTTCTTATCGCCGTTTCGGAAAACGACGAGGTGAACCTCATCTGCTGCCTGATGGCCAAAAAGCTCGGCGCGAAGCACACGGTCGCGCGCGTGCGCAACCCCGAATACTTCCGCGACGCGCCGATCCTGCGCCGCGAGATCGGGCTTGACATGATCATCAACCCCGAGCACTCCGCCGCGCAGGAGATCTCGCGCATCCTGCGCGTGCCGAGCGCCTTCAGCGTGGAGACCTTCGCGCGCGGGCTTGTGGAAATGATCGGCTTTCAGGCCGAGCCGAACGACAGCCTTGTCGGCAGGTCCCTCATTGACTTCAACCGCGAGAACTCCAGCAGCATCCTCCTCTGCGCCGCCAAGCGCGGCGAGGAGGTCATCGTGCCGAACGGCTCGTTCGTCCCGCTCGCGGGCGACCGCGTGTACGTCATCGGCACGCCCACCGAAACGACGCGCGCGCTGCGCCTGATGGGGCGCGCGTCCGCGCCGATCCGCCGCGTGAGCATCCTCGGCGGCAGCCGCATCGCGCTCTACCTCGCCTGGGCGCTCGCCGACGCCGGCACGCACGTGACGATCGTGGAAAAGGACGAGGCCAAGTGCCTGACGCTTGCGGAAAAGCTGCCGCGCGCCTCGATCATCCAAGGCGACGGCACCGACCACGATCTGCTTGAATCCGAGGGCATCTTCCACTGCGACGCCTTTGTTTCCGTGACCGACCGCGACGAGGAGAACCTCCTCATGGCGCTCACGGCCAAGCGCTACGGCGTGAAGAAGGTCGCGCCGAAGATGTCGCGTCTGGGGTATCTCGACATCGTGAGCCTGACGGGGCTCGATACCGTGATCTCGCCCAAGGCCATCATCGCAAGCCAGATCTCCAGCTATGTCCGCGGCCTCGCCAATTCGCAGGGCAGCGCCGTGGAGAGCCTGCACAACATCCTCGGCGGCGCGATCGAGGCGGTGGAGTTCACCGCGACGGCCGCCACGCACTTTCTCGACCATCCGCTCAGCGATCTGCGCTTCCGCGAGGGGCTGCTCGTTGCCGCCATCGTGCACAACGGCAAGGTGGAGATCCCCAACGGCCAGTCACAGATCCACGCGGGCGACCGCGTGATCGTGGTGGCGAAGAAGCTCTTTTTGCAGGATCTCAACGACATTCTCGGCTGATCCCCCGTTGAACGAAAGAAGGCACTATGAATCAAAAGCTTATCCTCCGGCTCGTCGGCGTCATCCTCTGCATCGAGGCGCTGTGCATGCTCGTGCCGCTGCTGTACGCGCTCGTGTGCGGCAGTCCGGACGTACCGGCCTTTCTCCGCTCCGTTGCCGTCTGCGGCGGCGTCGGCGGGCTGCTGGCGCTCATCCGTCCATCCGACCACCGGCTGCAAACGCGCGACGGCTTTGCCTGCGTAGCGCTGTGCTGGATCGCGCTGGGGCTGTTCGGCGCGCTGCCGTACTGGCTCAGCGGCAGCTGCGGCTATGTAGACGCCTATTTTGAGACTGTTTCCGGCCTGACGACGACCGGCGCGACCATCTTCGCCTCCCCCGCCTCGCTCACGCGCGGCATCCAGCTCTGGCGCGCGCTGACGCAGTGGATGGGCGGCATGGGCATCCTTGTGCTAATGCTGGCGCTGCTGCCGAAGCTCAGCGAGGGCAGCGTCAACCTGATGAAAGCCGAATCCCCCGGTCCCATCTCCACCAAGCTGCGCCCCAAAACGAGCGAGACCGCGCGCATCCTCTACCGCATCTACATCGTGCTCACCGCCGCCGAGACCGTGCTGCTGCGTATCGCCGGCGTGCCGTGGTTCGATGCGGTGACCACCTCGCTTACGACCATCTCCACCGGCGGCTTTTCCATCCGCGACAACAGCATCGCGTTTTACCATTCCTCGCTCATCAACTGGGTCCTGATCCTGTTCATGCTCGCCGCCGCCATCAATTTTACGCTGATCTACCACGCGGCGACCGGACGGCTGCGCGAGGCGCTGAAGAGCGAGGAGCTGCGCGTATACGCTGCGATCGTCACCGGCGCTACGGCGCTCATCACGATCGACCTTATCGCAAAAACGGGGCGCGGCTTCGGCTCAGCCCTTGAGCACGCGGCGTTTCAGGTCGTAACGCTCATCTCCACCACGGGCTTCTGCACGGAGGACTTTGACCTCTGGCCGCACTTCTGCCGCTGCATTCTGGTGCTGGTGATGTTCTCCGGCGGCTGCGCAGGCTCGACGAGCGGCGGCATCAAAGTCTCGCGCATCGTGCTGCTGTTCAAAACGCTCAAGCGCGATCTGCGGCGCATCATGCATTCGCGCGAGGTGCGCCCCATCACGCTGGACGGACAGCGCGTCACCGAGGAGACGGTTTCCTCCGCTTCCGTTTTCTTCTTTGTCTACATTCTTCTGCTGCTGTGCGGCGCGCTGATCCTCTCGCTCGACGAGCTCGATTTTACCGCCGCGTTCACCGCCTCGCTTACAGCAATCAGCAATGTCGGGCCGGGACTTGGCGCAGTCGGGCCGACGTGCAACTTCGGCTTTCTCTCCGGCTTCAGCAAGGTCACAATGAGCGCGCTGATGCTGCTGGGACGCCTTGAGATCATGCCGCTGCTGGTGCTGCTGATGCCGAGCGTATGGCGCAGAAAATAACGCAAAAGACAAGACCGCTTTGCAAAAGCAAAGCGGTCTCTTTTTGGAAAATTCCGGTCCGGCCGCATATCGGCGCAAAAGGCGCGCAAACTAAGCGCGGCAAAACGCCAATACTTTTTTCAGGAGGACGATCCACATGACCGATCATACCAATAACGGCTGCACCTGCACGCCCAACACCTCCATCCGCTGCGCCGTGACCAACTGCGCCAACCACTGCAAGGACGCCCAGTACTGCGGTCTGAACGCCATTCAGGTCGGCACCCACGAAGCCAACCCCACCATGGATCAGTGCACCGACTGCCAGAGCTTCAAGAAGCAGTAAAGCACCCTCTGCGCCCGCGGGCGCAGACTACTTAGGAGGCGTTATGCAAAAAGCAACGAAATGCCGCGTCGCAGGCGCGATCGCGGGAACGGTGAACGGGCTGTTCGGCGGGGGCGGGGGCATCCCGCTCGTCTATCTGCTGCGCGCCTGGGCGGGGCTTGCGGACAAGGCGGCGTTCGCCACCTGCGTCGCCGTCATCCTGCCGTTCTGCCTGGTGTCGGCGGCGGTATACGCCCTGCGCGGCGCGCTGCCGCTTATGGAGGCGCTGCCGTATCTTGCCGGCGGGCTCGTCGGCGGCTGGATCGGCGGGAAGCTTTTCAAAAGCGTGCCGAACGTGTGGCTCAAGCGCATTTTCGCGCTGTTCCTGCTCTATGGCGCGGCGAGGTATCTGCTGTGACGGAATGGTTCCTTCCCGCGCTGTGCGGGCTTTTGACGGGCATTCTCTCGTCCTGGGGCATCGGCGGCGGGACGCTGCTGCTCCTGTGCATGACGCTCCTTTTCGGCGTGGAGCAGCAGACGGCGCAGGCGATCAATCTGCTCTACTTCCTGCCGACGGCGGGCGTTTCTCTCTTCGCCCACCGGAAAAACGGCTTTCTCGACCGCGAAGCGCTGCGTGCGGCCGTGCCGCTCGGCACGCTCTGCGCCATCGGCGCGGCGGTGCTGACCACAACGCTCGACAGCGGCGCGCTGCGCAGACCCTTCGGGCTGTTCCTGCTGTATGCGGGGCTGTCGATCCTGCTGGAAAGGCCGAAAAAGGATAAGAACGCGCGCAAAAAAGCGCCGTGACGGATGTCACGGCGCTTTTTTCTTTCGTTTTTCTGCGTTTGTTGCACATAAGCGTGCAGCAGGCGCGGCGCGGGAGCATACCCACAAAGGGAGTCATACCCGCAGCGCCGCCTCCAGCGCGATGTAAAGCTTGCCAAGGTCGTGGTTGGCGCCGCGGAGATCCGCCACATCGTAGCCGCTCTCCTCCAGCACGTCCCCCGCCTCGAGGAAATTATACAATTGGAGGCCGTAAAAGCTGCACACCGCCTGCACGCCGGCAAGCTCCATCTCCACGGCAAGGCAGCCCTCGCTCCTGCGGCGCGCGACAAGCCCCGCCGTTTCGCGGATCATGGCGTCCGTCGTCCAGACCCTGCCCGTTACGTGCGGCACGCCCAGCTCCGTGAAAATGGCGGAGAGCTTCTGCGCGTTTTCGATCGCAATGTAGTCGGACGGCGCGGCAAAGTAGTACGAGCAGCCCTCGCCGCGGTAGCTCTCCGTCGGGACGATGAACCTGCCCTTCGTCGCCTCTCTGTTCAGGCTCCCGCAGGAGCCAAACATGATGAACTTTGAAGCGCCGGTGATCCAGCTCGCCTCATAGCATTCCGACGCGGCGGCCGCCGAGCCGACGCCCGAGAGGTAAAAGGCGATCTTCTCGCCCTTGTGCTCCAGCCGGTAGATGGGAATGTTCCCGTTGCAGGAGCCGATCAGGCCGATGCGCTCGCAGGGGCAGGTTTCCAGCAAATGCTGGCAGATCTTTTGGGAAAAGAGGATCAGGCACTTTTCGACAAGGTGCTTCTGCTCGCCGTAAAAATCGCGCAGGCTGATAACAGGCTCGGTCTTATCGTCAAAGCAGTCGGTGATCATGAGCGTTCTCCTTTCGCGCGGGGATCATTTCAGCGACTCGAGCGCGGCCTTCGCCGCCATCTGCTCGGCCTCCTTCTTGCTGCGGCCCTCTCCCCTGCCGACGCTCTCGCCGTTGAGCAGCACCTCGAAGGAAAAGGTCTTGTCGTGGTCGGGCCCGCTCTCGCCGGAAAGGCGGTAGGAAAGCTGCTGGTTCGGCGTGCGCTGGACGAACTCCTGCAAAAGCGTCTTGTAGTCGCGGCGCTTCTCCTCGGCTACGTCCTCCCGCTCGGTGTCGAGCAGGACGCGGTGGATGAGCGCGCTCGCCGCGGCGATGCCGCCGTCGAGATAGACGGCCGCGAAGACCGCCTCGGTCGCGTCGGCCAGAATGGACGGACGCGTGCGGCCGCCGCAGCTCTCCTCGCCGTTGCCAAGCTTGAGGTACGCGCCCAGATCCAGCCGCTGCGCGACCTCGTGCAGACTGTCCTCGCATACGAGCAGCGCGCGGATGCGCGTCAGCTCGCCCTCGGGCGCGGTGGGATGCTTGGCGAAAAGGTACTCCGCCGTGACGAAGCCGAGCACGCTGTCGCCTAAAAATTCGAGCCGCTCGTTGCTGAAAATGTTCGCGCCGCGATGCTCGTTGGCATACGAGCTGTGCCGCAGCGCCTCCTCGAGCAGCGCATGATTCTTAAATTGGTATTGCAGCCTCTGTTCCAGCGCCTCCATGCTGACACCTCCTGATAAAAGGACGCCCCGCGCAACGGCGGGGCGGCTCTTTCGTTTTTTAACCGAGCTTCGCGCTCAGGTAGCGCACACAGTCGCCAACGGTCTTGAGACCCACCAGATCCTCCTCGGGGATCTCGTCGACCTCGAATTCCTCCTCCATGGCCATGACCAGCTCGACCAGATCCACGGAATCGGCGCCGAGATCGTCCTCGAACGAGCTGGTCATCGTGACCTCCTCGGGGTCGATGGCAAACTGTTCAACGATCAGATCCTGCATGGTTTTGAAAATTTCTTCCGGACTCATGTGTCTTTTCCTTCCTCTCAAGGATTTAGTTCTTCCAAATGATACGGCAAAGGCACCGCCGTGTCAATACCCTTTTTGCCGCTTTTTGGCATCGGCGGCCTTACGCGTCCCTGCCAATGCGCATCTTGTCGATATTCTGCTCGATATCGGCGATGATGCCGCTGCGCGCGACCTCCATCGCCTGACGCACCGCGTTGCAGAAGCCCAGCTCGCTCGCGCTGCCGTGCGCCTTGATAACGGGCTTTGAGATGCCCAGCAGCGCCGTGCCGCCGACCTCGTTGGCATCGAGCAGCTTTTTAAAGCCGGCAAGCTGACCCTTGAGCAGCAGCGCGGCAAGCTTTGTGCCCGCGCTGTGCAGGAGCATTTCCTTGAGCTTGATGGAAAGGAGCTTGCCCGTGCCCTCGACGGTCTTGAGCATGATGTTGCCGCTGTAGCCGTCGGCGACGATCACGTCGCACTCGCCGAGCATGGCCTCCTTCGCCTCGATATTGCCGATGAAGTTGAGGTGGCCCGCCTCTCCGGCCTCCTTGAGCTTATGATACGTCTCGCGGCGCAGCTCGTCGCCCTTGCTCTCCTCCGCGCCGATGTTCAGAAGACCCACGCGCGGGCTTGCAATGCCCAGCACCTTCTGCGCATAGTAGCTGCCGAGATACGCGAATTGCAGCAGGTACTCGACCGTACACTCGGCGTTCGCGCCGCAGTCGATGAGCACCGCCTTGCCCTTCGCCGTGGGGATGGTGGGCGCGAGCGCCGCGCGGCGCAGGCCGCGGATGCGCTTGACCACGAGCGTCGCGCCCGCGAGGAGCGCGCCCGTGCTGCCCGCGCAGACAAAGCCGTCGGCCCCGCCGTCGCGCAGCATGGTGAGACCCACGGTAAGAGACGAGTCCTTCTTCTGCTTGAAGGCGGTGGCGGGATCGTCGCAGATCTCGACGACCTCCGCGGCGTTGACGATCTCCACGCCGGAGGGCAGCTCCTTGCAGCCGCACTGCTCCATCGCGCGGAGGATCTCCTCCGTCCTGCCGGTGAGGACGATGTCCACGCCGTACTGTTCATGCGCCATCAGCGCGCCCTTGACGGGGGCGAGGGGGGCAAAATCGCCGCCCATGGCATCGACGATGATCTTCATACGTTCACTCCTTTACGTCGCTCAGTACTTCCTCGCGCAGCGCGTCGATGTGCGCGAGCGCACGTTCGGCCAGCAGCGCGTTCTTCACCCGTTTGCCGCCCTTGACGCGGCGGCCCAGCGGCGGCATGATGCCGAAGTTGACGTTCATCGGCTGGAAATCGGTGACGGTGGTATCGCTGATGTAAAGCCCCAGCGCGCCGACAGCCGTCTCGCGCGGAAAGTCGACCGGCGCGCGGCCTTCAAGTCTCCTTGCAAGCTCCACGCCCGCGAGAAAGCCGGAGGCGGCGGACTCGATGTAGCCCTCAACGCCCGTCATCTGGCCGGCAAAGGCGACGCGCTCATCCGCGATAAGACGGTAGTAGCGATCCAGCATCCCCGGCGAGCGGAGATAGGTGTTGCGGTGCATGACGCCGTAGCGGACAAAGTCCGCGCCGTGCAGCGCGGGGATCATCGAAAAGACGCGCTTCTGCTCGGGAAAGCGCAGATGCGTCTGAAAGCCGACAAGGTTATAGACGCTGCCCTGCGCGTTGTCGCGCCGGAGCTGGACGACGGCGTAGGGCTCCTTCCCCGTCTTCGGGTCGCGCAGGCCGCGCGGCTTGAGCGGGCCGTAGCAGAGCGTATCGTGTCCGCGGCGCGCCATGACCTCGACGGGCATACAGCCCTCGAACACGCGCTTATCCTCAAAGCCGTGCACCTCCGCCTCCTCGGCGGTCGTGAGCGCCTGCCAGAAAGCGTCGTACTCCTGCTCCGTCATCGGGCAGTTGATGTAATCCGGCGTTCCCTTGTCGTAGCGCGAGGCGAAAAACGCCGAATCCATATCGACGCTTTCAAACGTCACGAGCGGGGCAGCGGCATCGAAAAAGTTCAGCGTGTGCCCATCGCCGATCTTTTCGGCGATGGCGGCGGCGAGCGCGTCGCTCGTCAAGGGTCCCGAGGCGATAATGACATTCCCCGCGGGGATGGCCGTCACCTCGCCGGGGACGACCGTGATATTGGGGTGGGAGCGGATCTTTTCGGTCACGAGCTTTGAAAAGCCATGGCGGTCGACCGCCAGCGCACCGCCCGCCTCCACGCGCGTCGCGTCCGCGCAGGACATAATGAGCGAGCCCATGCGCCGCAGCTCCTCTTTCAGAAGTCCCACGGCGTTTTCAAGCTGATCCGAGCGCAGCGAATTTGAGCAGCACAGCTCGGCAAAATCCGCCGTGTGGTGCGCGGGGGTGGTCTTTTCGGGCTTCATTTCATGCAGCGTCACGGCGATGCCGCGCCGCGCCAGCTGCCAGGCAGCCTCGCAGCCGGCAAGGCCGGCGCCGATCACAGTTACTTGCATCAGTTCTCTTCCTTCTCCGCGGCCTTTTTGGCCGCGGACTTTGCGGCGGGCTTTTTCGCCGCCGTCTTCCTGGCTGCCGGCTTTGCGGCAGCGGTTTTCTTGGCCGCCGTCTTCCCGGCAGGCTTTTCTTCACCGTCCTCGGCGGCTGCGGCCTTTTTCGCCGTTTTCTTCGCCGCGGCGGTCTTTTTCGCCGCCGTCTTCCTGGCGGCGGGCTTCTTTTCCGCAGTCTCCGCCGTTTCAGCGGTCTCCGCAGCCTCCGCGCCGTCCTCCGCGGTCTCGGCAGGCTTCTTTTTCACGTAGCCGCGCTGATCCTCGGGCACGAAGCGCGCGCACGCGGGGTTGATGCAGTAGGGGCGCTTGTAGCCCTTGCCCGCCTTTTTGAACATCGTCTGTCCGCATTCGGGGCAGTCGTCCTTCGTCGGCACGTCCCAGGTCATGAAGTCGCACTTCTTCTCCGGATCGCTGCTGGCGGAAAACTCACAGGCATAATAGGTGTACTGCTTGTTCGTCTTTCTGCTCACGCCCGTGCGCTTCATCAGGCGGCCGCCGCATTTGGGGCAGCGGCCCGGCATTTCGATGACGAGGGGCTTGGTGAAGGTGCACTCGGGGTAGCCCGGGCAGGCCAGAAAGCGGCCAAAGCGCCCGCTCTTGATGACCATGTTCCGGCCGCAGATGTCGCACTTTTCCTCGCTGACCTCGTCGGGCACCTTGAGCCGCACGCCCTCGAGCGCCTCCTCGGCGTTTTTGAGGTCGCGCGCGAAATCGCCGTAAAAGTCGCGGATGACCTGCTTCCATGGCGTCTCGCCCTCCTCGACGGTGTCGAGCTTCTGCTCCATGCGGGCGGTGAACTTCATGTCCACGATATCAGGGAAGCGCTCCTCCATGAGTCCCGTCACCACCTCGCCGAGCGGCGTGGGGCGCAGGTACTTGCCGTCCTTGACGACGTACTCGCGGTCGAGGATCGTCGAGACCGTCGGCGCGTAGGTTGAGGGGCGGCCGATGCCGTTCTGCTCCATGGCGCGGATGAGCGTCGCGTCCGTGTAGCGAAGCGGCGGCTGAGTGAAATGCTGGAGCGGCGTATAGGCCTCGAGCGTCAGGCTCTGCCCCTCGGTGAGCGGCGGGAGCGAGCCCTCCTTTTCCTCCTTGCCGTCGTCGTCGCGGGACTCCTCGTAAACGGCGGTATAGCCGGAAAACTTGAGGCTGCTGGCGCTGGCGTGGAACTCGTGCGCGCCGGCCATGATCTGAACGCTCACGCTGTCATAGACGGCGTTCGCCATCTGGGAGGCGAGGAAGCGGCTCCAGATCAGGCGGTAGAGCCGGTACTGCTCGCCCGTGAGGTCGCCCTTGATCTGCTCGGGCGTCAGCGCAACGTTTGAGGGGCGGATGGCCTCGTGCGCGTCCTGTGCACCGGCCTTGGCCTTGTAATGGCGGGCGGCCTTTGGATAATAGTCCTGCCCGTAGCGGCCCAGGATAAACGTCTTCGCCGCGGCGACGGCCTCCTCCGAAATGCGCAGCGAGTCGGTACGCATATAGGTGATGAGGCCCACCGTGCCCTCGCCCGTGATATCCACGCCCTCATAGAGCTGCTGGGCGATGGCCATGGTGCGGCGCGGGGTCATGTTGAGCTTGCGCGAGGCGTCCTGCTGGAGCGTGGAGGTCGTGAACGGCAGAGACGGGGAACGCTGCTTGTCCGTGCGCTTGATGCTCGTCACGGAAAAGGGCTTGTCGCCGATGTCGGCAATGATGCCGTCCACCTGCTCGCCCGAGTCAGGCTCGACCTTTTTGCCGTCCTTGCCGTAATAGTGCGCTTCAAAGGTCTTGTGCGTCGCCTCGTCGGTGAGGTCGGCGTCGAGCGTCCAGTATTCCTGCGGCTCAAAGGCGGCGATCTCCTTCTCGCGGTCGTCGACCATGCGGGCGGCGACGGACTGCACGCGGCCCGCAGACAGGCCGCGGCGCACCTTTTTCCACAAAAGCGGACTCAATTGATAGCCGACGATGCGGTCGAGAACGCGGCGCGCCTGCTGCGCGTCGACCAGATCCTGGTCGATGGCGCGGGGGCGCTGGATGCTCTCGGTGACGACCTTTTTCGTGATCTCGTTGAAGGTGACGCGCTGCGCCTTTTGATCGTCAAGCTCCAAAAGCGCCTTCAGGTGCCACGAGATGGCCTCGCCCTCGCGGTCGGGGTCCGTTGCGAGATAGACGGTGTCGCTGCTTTTGGCGGCCCTTTTGAGCTCGCCGATCAGCTCCTCCTTGCCGCGGATGGGCTGGTACACAGGCTCGAAGTCGTGCTCGATATCCACGCCGAGCTTGCTTTTGGGAAGATCGCGCAGGTGCCCCATGCTGGCCTTGACCTCGTAATCCTTGCCCAGATATTTGCCGATGGTTTTCGCCTTGGCCGGAGACTCGACGATCACCAGATGCTTTTTTGCCATTCGATCTATTCCTCCAATAGTGTTACGTTCAATGAAAAATGCTTGCCGCCGCCCTGCGCGACATAACCGTCCAGCTCCAGCATCGTGAGCGCGGAGAGCACGCGGCGGGTCGGGATGGCGGTCTTTTCGATCAGGTCGTCCACCTGCAGAGCGCCGCCCTTGAGCGCGCGCAGTATGGCGATCTGGTCGTCGGTCAGCCCCGCGTCGTTTTTCGCAAGATCGAGCTTCGGCAGCGTGGGAGCCTCCTCTGCCGCGGCCTGTCTGGCGCGGGCCTGTTCCTCGCGCGCCTGATAGCCGAGCGTGCGCGGCAGCTCCACCCGCTCGCCGAGGATCTTGTGCGGATACATCGCTTCGTATTCGCGCAGCACGTCCCAGCTGTCGGTGATGAGCGCGGCAGCGCCGTCCGCGATGAGGCGGTTGCAGCCGCGGCTCATGGGCGCGTCGATCGGGCCGGGGACGGCGAAAACGTCGCGTCCCTGTTCAAGCGCGGTGTTGGCCGTGATGAGCGCGCCGCTCTTTTCCGGCGCCTCGACCACGACGGCGGCGAGGCTCAGGCCGCTGATGATGCGGTTGCGCACGGGAAAGTGCCAGCCCTCGGCGGCAGCGCCGGGCGGATATTCGCTCACGAGCGCGCCCGAGGCCGCGATATCGCGGTAGAGCCATTCATTCTCCGCGGGATAGACCACGTCGATGCCGCTGCCGAGCACGGCGATCGTTCTGCCGCCCGCGCGCAGCGCGCCGCGGTGCGCTGCGGAGTCGATGCCGGCGGCAGCGCCGGAGACAACGACCGCGCCCTGTCTGCAAAGACCGTAGGCGATCTTCTCCGCCGCCTCGACGCCGTAGGGCGTGGCCTTGCGCGTGCCGACCATGGCGACGGCGACCTCCTCGTCGATGACGGGAAGCTGCCCTTTGACATAGAGCAGGCACGGCGGCTCGAAAATATTGCGCAGGCGCACGGGATAGTCCGCGTCCTGCATCGTCAGCAGCCGCAGCCCCAGGCGCGAGCACGCGCCGAGAATGCGGTCGGCGTTCTCGGTCGACTTGTCCGCGAGCAGCGCGAGCTGGCGCGGCTCGAGGCCGCCGACCAGACGGTACTCGTCCTCGTCGGCGTAGTAGACGCTCTCAGGCGTGCCGAAATGATCGAGCAGCAGCAGCTTTGAGCGGTTCGTCAGTCCCCTGACCTCCGAGAGCCACACCCAGTATTTGAGCCCCGCCATGAGAACACCTCCTTATGGCTTCAGCGGTACATTTCCCACAGCACGACCGTCGCCGCGACGGCCGCATTCAGCGACTCGCAGCGCGGGCTCATGGGGATCTTCAGCGTTTTTTCGCACCTGTCGAGCAGCTGCTGGGAAAGGCCCTTCCCCTCGCTGCCGATGGCGACGGCGGCTCTGGACAAGTCGGCGTCGGAGAGCGGCACGGTATCGTCGCGCAGAGCCGTGCCGTAGAGCGGAACGCCGCTTTTTTGCAGCAGGGCGAACAGCTCGTCCGGCGTCAGGCTGTATGCCTCGCGGCGGAAAACGGCCCCCATCGTGGCGCGCGCGGTCTTGGGATTGTAAATGTCGGCGCAGGCGTTGACAAGAAACACGCCGTCGCAGTCGAAGGCGTCCGCCGTGCGGAGGATCGTGCCGACGTTGCCGGGGTCCTGCACACCGTCGAGCACGAGGTAGCGCCGCCCCGTGAGCGTATCGGGAAGCTTCGTTTCAGGCAGCGCGACGGTGAAAAGCGCGCCCTGCGGGGTCTCCATCGGACTCACCGAGCGCATCAGCTCCCCGCTCACGCGCACGGCGCGCACGGTATCGGGCAGCGGCGGGATCTCCGCGCCGTCTGAAAACACGGCCGTTCTGACCGGCGCGTTCCACTTGAGCGCTTCGGATAGAAGCTTTGTCCCGTCGCAGAGGTACTCCCCGCTTTTCGCGCGGTACGCGCGGGAGGAGGCGAGCTTGCGCAGATGCGTCATCAGCGCGTTCTGGCGGCTCGTGATGGTCTCGATGCGCATTGCCGTCCTTCCTCCTTCGATCTCTATATAATATGTGTACCACACTATATTATTAAATTATGCGGTTTGTCAAGTAAAAGCGCGCAAAGACATTTTGCAAATTCCGCGCCGCCGTCTTTACATCCGGCGGTTCAATGTGATAAACTGTCCGCAGCTGATACCCATTTCAACAAGGAGGAATGATCCCATGGAAGCTGCAAGATCGCGCTTTCTGCGCTATGTGACATACTATACGACATCCGATGATTTTTCCGGCACCTCGCCCTCGACCGAGCGGCAGAAGGTGCTTGGCCGCGTGCTGATGGACGAGCTGAACGCGCTCGGCCTTTCGGACGTGCATATGGACGGCTGCGGCAACGTGATCGCAACGCTTCCGGCGAGCGAGGGCGTGAGCGCGCCGGTCATCGCGCTTATCGCGCACGTCGACACCGCGCCCGACGCCTCGGGCGAGAACGTCAAGCCCCGCGTCGTGCGCTACGAGGGCGGCGAGCTGAAGCTCAATGACGCCGTGTCGCTGACCGAGGCGCTCTGCCCTGGCCTTGAGCGGCACATCGGCGAGGAGCTGATCGTGACCGACGGCACGACGCTGCTGGGCGCGGACGACAAGGCCGGCGTCGCGGAGATCATGGCGGCGGTGGAAACGCTCATTGAAACCGGCGCGAAACACGGCGAGGTGCGCGTGATCTTCACGACCGACGAGGAGATCGGCAACGGCGTGGACGGGCTTTCCGTGCCGGAGCTCAGGTGCGACTACGGCTACACCGTGGACGGCGGGGCGCTGGGCGAGATCGAGTATGAAAACTTCAACGCCGCGTCCGCTGTGCTGAATGTGCGCGGCGTGGGCGTGCACCCGGGCAGCGCCAAGGATGTGATGGTCAACGCCGCGACGGTGGCGATGGAATTCCACGCGCTGCTGCCGGCCGACGAGGTGCCCGAGAAGACCGAGGGCTACGAGGGCTTCTTCCACCTGACCGATATGTCCGGCGGCATGGCCGAGGCCACGCTGCGCTATATCATCCGCGACCACGACCGCGAGAAGTTCGAGGCGAAAAAGGCGCTCTTTGCCGCCTGCGCCGAAAAGATCAACGCGCGCTACGGCGCGGGCACAGCCACTTCCGAGATCGCCGACAGCTACTACAACATGAAGGAAAAGATCCTGCCGCATTTCCACCTCATTGAGCGCGCGGAAAACGCCTTCCGCGCAAACGGCGTTACGCCTCAGTGCGTCCCCATCCGCGGCGGCACGGACGGCGCGCGGCTTTCCTGGGACGGGCTGCCCTGCCCCAATCTCTCCACCGGCGGCTACAATTTCCACGGCGTGCGCGAGTGGATCCCCGCGGAGAGTCTTGGCGCGATGACAAAGGTGCTCGTCACGCTGGTCCAGAGCTTTGCGGAATAACACCGGCATAATAGCAGAGATAAGGAGCGTTTTTGAATGCATTCTGACGAAAAGCTCGCGCTGCTGCGCGAGGAAATGAAAAAGCGCGGCATTGGCGCTTACGTCGTCGTGACCGACGACTTCCATGCTTCGGAATATGTGGGCGCGCACTTCAAGGCGCGCGAATACCTCTCCGGCTTCACCGGCTCCGCCGGCACGCTCGTCGTGCTGCCGGACTCCGCCGCGCTGTGGACGGACGGACGCTACTTTTTACAGGCCGCGCAGCAGCTTGAGGGCAGCGGCATCGCGCTCATGCGCATGGGCGAGGCGGGCGTGCCCGAGCTTCCCGATTTTCTGCGCGACCACGTGAGTGAAAACGGCTTCATCGGCTTCGACTCCCGCACGATCAGCAACGACCTTGCCCGCCGCATCGGCGAGAAGACGCGCGCAAAGCACATCCGCTTTGCAGGCGGCGAGGATCTTGCAGACCTTGTGTGGGCGGACCGCCCCGCGCTCTCGTGCGAGCCGGTGTGGGAGCTGGATGTGAAGTATGCGGGCCTGACGCGCGCAGAAAAGCTCAGGGCCGTGCGCGAAAAGATGGCGGAGCTGGGCGCGGACGTGTTCGTCATCCCCGCGCTCGATGAGATCGCGTGGCTTTTGAACCTGCGCGGCGGCGACGTGCTCTATACGCCGGTGTTTCTCTCGTACCTGCTGCTCGGGCGCGAGCAGGCCACGCTCTGCGTACAGAAAGAGGCTGTGAGCGCGGAGATCGAGGCGCACCTTGCCGCCGACGGCGTGACGCTTGCGCCCTATGACGACATCTACCGCCTCGTCGCGGCGCTGCCGAAAGGCACGCGCGTGCTGCTCGACGGCGCGAGCGCCAACTACCGCATCACGCAAAGCGTGCCCGAGGGCGCGGAGAGCATCGACCGTCCCAGCCCCATCCAGCTGATGAAGGCGATGAAGCACCCCGCCGAGCAGGAAAACGAGCGTCTTGCGCACATCAAGGACGGCGTGGCCGTCACGCGCTTCATCTACTGGCTCAAGCACACGGTCGGAAACGAGCCGGTCACGGAGCTGAGCGCGGCGAAAAAGCTCGAGAGCCTGCGCGCCGAGGGCGAGCACTACCTCGAGCAGAGCTTCGATCCCATTCTTGCCTACGGCGCGCACGGCGCGATCGTCCACTACGAGCCGACCGAGGAGACGGACGTGCCCCTTGAGGCGCGCGGGCTGTGCCTTGCCGACACGGGCGCGCAGTACCTTGAAGGCACGACCGATATCACGCGCACCATCGCGCTGGGGCCGCTCACGGAGGAGGAAAAGCGCGTCTACACGCTCGTCCTGCGCGGACATCTGCAGCTGGGCGCCGCGAAATTCCTCCACGGCTGCACGGGGGAAAACCTTGACATGCTGGCCCGCGCGCCGCTGTGGGAAGCCGGCCTTGACTATAACCACGGCACAGGCCATGGCGTGGGCTTTGTTCTCGGCGTGCACGAGGGGCCCGAGCGCGTGCACTGGGACGTGAACCGCCAGAAGCGCCACTGCGTCATCGAGGAGGGCATGATCTTCTCGAACGAGCCGGGCATCTACCTTGCGGGCAAGTTCGGCGTGCGCATCGAGAACCTCGTCGTCGTGCGCGACGCCGGACGCACGGAGTTCGGCCGCTTCCTCAGGCTCGAGCCGCTGACGCTCGTGCCCTACGACCGCGACGCGATCGACCTGACGCTGCTCTCCTCGCGCGACGTGGAGCTGCTCAACGAGTATCACGCAAAGGTCTACGCGGCGATCTCGCCCTATCTTTCCGGCGAGGAACTTGCATGGCTCAAGGAGGTCACCGCGCCGGTTTCGTTCGGCTAAACCGAAGGAAAAGAGGCAGCGCTGCGCCAATCAAAGGGATATCCTCTTTCCGGAGAGGATATCCCTTTCCTTTTCCGCACGGGTGGTTCTCTTCGGAAAGAGAATCCCCCCTCTGCTGCTTCCCTGTGCCTTTGGCGCAAAAAAGAGCTTTCTCGATCGAGAAAGCTCTTTTTCGTTATCTTAATACAGCTTTGCGCCGGCGGGGATGTGCTCATCCACCATCAGCAGGTGGAGCTTCTCCTGTCCCTCCTCGGTGTGGACGGCGGAGATCAGCATGCCGCAGGAATCGATGCCCATCATCTTGCGCGGAGGCAGGTTGACGATGGCGATGGCCGTCTTGCCGACCAGCTCCTCCGGCTCGTAGTACTCGTGGATGCCGGAGAGGATGATGCGATCCTCGCCCGTGCCGTCGTCGAGCACGAACTGCAGCAGCTTCTTGCTCTTGGGGACGGCGGTGCATTCCTTGATCTTGACGGCGCGGAAGTCGGACTTCGAGAAGGTGTCAAAGTCGACCGTGTCCTTGAACAAAGGCTCGATCTCGACCTTGGAGAAGTCGATGGGCGCGGAGACTTCCGCGGTCTTTTCCGCGGCAGGCTCCGCCTTGTCGGCCTTCCTGGGCATGTCGAGCGGCTTCATCGTCGGGACGATTTAGGACATCGTTTCAATTCTTGCTATAACCCAACATAGTTCAAAATAAGTCGCAAATCAGATTTTTTCAAAATCCTACTTTACTTTATTTTCGATTAGTTTCGTGGGGGCTTTGTGTAAGAATTGATGTAAATGATGTAAATGCTTTTATCCACCAACTATGAAGTCCGTATCAATTTAATCTGTCAAACCGACACTTTATTATACTCATTTTTGAAGTAGGAGTCAAGACCTTCAAATTCGGACTTCCTCAGCTCCTTTGTTACATCGGTATAGATGTTGAGCGTAGTTGAAATATCCTTATGACCGAGCGTGTCCTGAATGACCTTAACATTTACCCCTGCTTCGCACATTCTTGTTGTGAAAGTATGCCTTAAAGAATGGCAGCTAAAATGCGGGAGCAATACTTCTGCATTTTCATCTTTCAACAACTGCTCATCGTTACAGTCACGAATAATACGGCGAATTGCTTTGTTGAGGGTTGCCTGATGTTGCGGCTGTCCGAAACGGTTGATGAAGATAAAATCGGTGTATCCGTCAACAGTCGCTTCACAATGAAGGTCAAGTAATTCCTGTCTTTCTTTTTCCATTAAAAATGCTTCTTTGACGAAACCGAGCATAGGCACTTTTCTTCTTCCTGCCGGGGTTTTGGTCGTATTAACATTGAAGTAACAGCCACGCTTACTGCCCTCGGTACGATGGTCATAGTAAACCAGCGTGTGGTTCACATCAATGATACCTTCTTCCAAATCAATATCGCACCATCTTAACCCTGTAACCTCTCCAACACGAAGTCCCGTACCAATCATAACCGCAAACACCGGATACCAATACTTTGATGTCGGAGAGTTTTTCAAATAGTCAAGAAACAACTCTTGCTCCGGCTTTGTTAAGGCTCTACGCTTCTCGGTCTGAAAACAATGGGACTGTTTCAACTCTTTGAGCACATTGTTTGACGGGTTATTCCTGATGTAGTCATCATCGACCGCCATATCCAAAATCTGATGGAGAACCGTATGAATATTATCAATGGTCGCCGGCTTCAGATGGCGTTCGTCTGCAAGGTAATTATAGAACCTCTTTATATCTGTTTTTCTCAGAGAAGATACAGTCTTTGAACCTATCTGATGACGGACAAAGGTCTCATACATATACTTATAGTTTTCAAAGGTGTTGTTTTTCAGACCTCGCTTCAAATCCTTCCAAAGCTCATAAATGTCATTGACCGTTGTGTATCGAGCTTCTGCCTTAATGCCATCGCTCTTGTCTTTTGCGATTTGTTCCTCTTTGTATCGCAGTTCATCAAGTGTCTTGGCATACACATAACGCCTTTTGTGGTTGGCGTCCGTCCAACTGAAATGGTATGTACCATCGGCTCTCTGTGATTCGCCTGTACGAAGCACTACTCTTGATTTGTCTTTTCTTTTTGTTCTTGGCATAACTTTTTCCTCCCTTAAATACTAAATTGCTTATCAAGATAATCAATAAATTTGTCTCGGATTACACAGACCTGAACACCGTTAGTGACAGCAAAGGGACAATCGCCCCTCATTATGATTTGCCTGATTTTTGTCCTGCCGATACCGGTGTACTCGGCTGCTTCCTCAACCGTTAAAACCTTCTTCTCCCAAAAGGGAGCATTTTCTTTTCGCTTTTCGAGTAAGACTCTGTAAGCTAAAACATCGTTGTCCATAAGCCCTCCTTCCTATATTGAGTACATTTTCTCAATGTACTCATCAAAAACTCGTCTCTTAATCATTCGTCTGTTTCCTACCCACAGAACAAACGGACATTTTTCTCGGCTTGTCATCTCATAGAGTTTGTCTCTGCCTATGCCTGTGTAAGCGGTCGCTTCATCAATCGTAAGGTAAGGCTTTACCCAAACCGGCACGGTTTCCACCTGATTACCTGAATTATTCAATTCAGTCTGCTTATTTCCCATAACACCACCTCCATCAGAGGGAATACTGCGATGACAGGTATTCCTCAAATTGTTTCCTTTTAATCAATCGCTTTGCCCCGTTCCAAAGAACGAAAGGACAATCTTCGCAATTCGATAGTTCTTTTATCTTTGATGTGCCAATGCCCGAATATTCCGAAGCTTCTTCAACCGTAAGGTTCATCTTCTTCCAAATTGGGACACTCGACATATTGGATTTAAGTTGTTTGTCAGACATACGCTGTAACCTCCTTGCCTTTGGTGATTACAGCATACTCAAAAGTCTGCGGTAAGCCAATTATGCGAATCGGCTCATCGCAGACTTGACTTTTTCCTTAAATCGAGTATTGCCTTTCGATAAACTCGTCAAAGACTTTCCTTTTAATCATTCTTCTGCTACCAATCCAAAGAACAAAAGGACAATCCTGACTTTCCGTCATTTCATAAAGCTTTCCCATTCCAATACCGGAATAAGCTGCCGCCTCCTCAATAGACAGGTTTGGTTTACACCAAAGAGGAATGTTGTAACGCTTCTTTTTTTCACTGCTATTTGACATTCCTGCACCCCTTTCCTTTGACCGAGGTGCGTTTGTCATAAACGATGTAATCCCAACCGCTGTTATTGCACTTATCGCAGTGGTCTTTGCTTTTCGCAAACGGGTCAAGACGCCTGACAACATAGTTTGGGTCGTGGATATAGTCGCTCAGACACTTGGGGCATAAGCAACGAACATCTCCGTTTCTGTCTGTGTTGTAAATCCATAAACCGAAAGTCTTTTTAAGAGCTGCGTTAATTTGCTTCCAAAGCCTTTCATCGTTTACCGAACCAATGTAGTCTGTCAGTTCATCCTTATTGACGGTCTGTATCTGTTCAAGAAGAACCATTGACGGCTTCTTCAGACCGAAGTCCTCACCCAAAATGATGTGTGAAGGAAGATACTTCTTTTTCATCACAGCTGTAACAGCCGCAACAATAATTGTCGGAGCGTTTGCATTAAAGTTGTCCGCCTGAATTACCATTACAGGTCTCTCTCCCGACTGGACAGACCCCTCCCTTTTTCCAAAATCGTAGTAGAATAAATCTCCACGCTGAATTTCTTTTCTCTGCATATATGTATAACCTCTCTGTTCATTTAGTCTTGAAAGTGCATTTCGTATCCGGAATTGAAATAACCCCTTCACTCATTTGGACAAAGGGGGTCAAAATGCACACCCAAAATCAGAGGTTTTCATAAAATTTCTTGAAATTTTTTCTTGCGGCGGCAATCGACTTATCTACAACGCTGTAATATACGCCTTCTTCCTTTGCGATTTTTCTTGAACTCATACCTAACAAAATCGCTTTAATCATTCTTTCTCTCTGAACGGGTTTCAGCATTTCCAATACCTTTCTGACTTTTGCAATTTCTAACTGTCGAAGCTGTTCCTTTTCTTCCTCAATCCGTTCTTCCTCCGCCTGCTCAAACGGGTCAACAAACGGAGTAATCAGTTCCCGGTGGAACTGTTCAGAGATGTCATCTTCATAGCCGTACACATCGATTGTTCTTTTTGCTCGCTTTTCGTACTTATCATTGTTTCTGTATGACTCGTCAATCACTTCGCCCTGAGCCATAGAAAGCAGAATGAACGGGGTGTACCGGCGGATAACATCAGGGTATTTAACCCACAATTCTTCTTCCGCCAGTTCTGTTACAATCGCCCATTTCTCCGTGCCGGTGTAACCGTGGTATTCATACCGCAGATTGATGAGTTTGCAGTCGTTCGCAAATAATAATTCCTGTTGTTCTAATGTAAGTTTTGTCATTG